>Ga0123357_10005133_pt1 | contig 15618 bp, 6 predicted proteins | sample TergutEmb28metaG_FD_89873 | JGI IMG/M metagenome (GOLD analysis project Ga0123357, IMG submission 89873) | Embiratermes neotenicus P4 segment gut microbial communities from Petit-Saut dam, French Guiana - Emb289 P4 | ecosystem: Host-associated > Arthropoda: Insects > Digestive system > Gut ... | reverse complement strand
TGGGCGGGAAATGCGTGGAAGAGTTTTGGTCCGGTTGGTTATTACCCTACTCAGTTTTTCCTTTCTTTCTTAGTCATGGCCTCTCTCTACTTAGTCGCTCTAGGTATAGAAGTTATTGTTGCTCTAGATCACACTCAGACACACCACACTCAGTAGGACTCCTCTGGACGAGTGATCGGCCCATCGCAGAGACCTCTACTTGACAACACACAACATTCACGACAGAGATTCGAACCCGCAATCCCAGCAAGCGAACGGCCGCAGGACCACGCCTTAGACCCCACCGTTACCGGAAGAGGCCCCACACCCCCAAATTCAAATAATTAACAGCCAATAGAATTAGTCGAGATAGTTGGGATAGCGTTGTCAATGTATCGCTTAGGGTTCGCCTACTGGCAAGGGGAGAGGGTTGTGTTATCAAAAATGTTCAGACTGACTCTGGGACAACCTATAAAATGAGCAACGGGTTTGTCAGTCGGAGGTAAAGCGGGCGGAGCCTGAAGTTATGCACTCACTTCTATCTATTGCCGATGATGAGAAGGAGTGGAGCTGTACTCGTAATGTCCCCATACTCTTTCAAGACGTGGTCAGGAACAACCTTTGGAGATGCTGCAGCCGGGACAGCGAATCTGGTGAATTTGGAAGTGGAATATCGGGACTAGAATAATTAGTTAACGAATTGTGTTACGGGTTTGCGTTTATTGTTAATGCCATCATCATCATCATCATCATCATCATCATCATCATCATGAAGCTGTAAGCTTTCCGTCTTTCAAGACGGCGTGTACAGCTTATCGTCGCAGTGCAGTCTACTGAGAGCAGGTGGCTACTTATAGCTTCTAGTTTTCTTTGTCCAGAGTGTACTACCTGAAGCAGAAGACAACTCGTGCGGTTTTCGCTGTCTTTTTATACCAGCGATTCGTTCGTAGGCTTTCGCCTGAAAGTTTCACGGATCGTAACGTTTCGCTACATCTGTAACTGTCACTGTCCCTGCTGCTGACATTGTAAAGCCTGATTCATGCTACTCGCCTTCGGTTATTGACACCTTCATCCATTCGCAATTGACACCCAAATTTCAGTAAATTTCGTCTGCGAACTTTTGTGCATATAGACATTTCTGCGAATGAGGGAGAGGGCTATTTGACCGATAAACATATTCGAATTTAGGGACGTTCGCACTACTGCTTCGATTTGTATCCGTGTGATTAAATGATCCCTGTACAAACCTAGCCATGCCCTGAGGGTTCCAGGAACTTAAGGCTCCCAGACTACAAGACATTCGGCTCATGAAAGTGGTAATTTTGACAGCCTTATCCCCCAGGAAATATTTCTCTTATTCATTTCTTTTAGGGTCTGTGTCGACCCCAGGGTCATAGTATGGCCGAGAGAATTATGTCAATGAAAAATTTTCATGACACCATCTGGAACCGAACCCGAGACCTTCCTGCTTTTAGCGCAGTGGCGCCACCGCATTCCCCCTCTCCCGTGACATCAAATAACTGAATATTGAAGTCTGTTACTTCAGGTTGGACGACCGGGTTCTGATTTTTGGGAGAAAGCCCTAGCAATTCCAATTCTACTGTGCAGCAGACTCACATAGTCTGGCCGGAGAATTACGCTCATCACTCATGCCAGTATCAACCTTGCGATTCCCACTGTGGATTGATCCCACGCAACGTGGATGTCTTACATCGTTGGTCGTATCAGCACGATAGGGCGGACAAATGGCTTTAGCGTGACAGGTTTCAGTACCGGAAACTAACAATAGCAAACTGTCAGATAATAGGCACACTAGCACGTGACGTGAATGCTTTGTTGATTTAAGTGCCGTTTAAAAGTGAGTCAGTGCGTTAAGGTTATTTAAACATAAAAGAAGGCTCAGAGTGTTAAATGTTTAGAATCGAGTTTAGAAAAACAAGAAGAGCAAAAGAATATTGCAAAACGTGCAAAAATATACTTTTTTGTATTTAGTGATCTTGGATGAAATGGAGTAATCAGATTCAAAACTTAAGTTATTTAACATACCCGATATAGAATTTCAACAAAACTTACGAAATCTATATGGAAGGTGTCGAAAATAATATTAATGCTTTACTTAAACTGGGCTTTATTGTAGATTTTGAAAATTAGATTTTCTCAGTATCTTCTGTTGGAAGTGTCTGATTCGAATTTTATCAGACGTTCTTAACTTTAGTTCGCAGCTTGTGTTCTATACACGTTTCCAGTTTAGGAGTGCTTGTTGATGAAACCCCAAAATATATTTTGCATTGGGCCCAGACTTATCTTATACCTTTCCCACCTACAAATTTCAAAATGGGTTGGGGTATAAACAACGTCCATTTATGGCCTTCTAACATTCGGTATGAATCGAACTGTGGCTGAAAACCTGACTTCCCAGACAAACTTAGAGAAATTTTCGTATAAAGATTTTTAGAAATATTGCAGCAAAGTTTTGGAAAATGATGTCAAAACTTAGACAGACAGACAAATATTACCACCAAACAAGGTTTTTAGTCACTTATTGCAATATTGAGAAAAGTGACTATTAGTTTCGTCGTGTCTGTCTGTCTGTCTGTCTGTCTGTCCGCATGCAACTACCCAGCTCCCACTCGACAGATTATAATGAAATCTGATAACTGAGTATTTTGGAAAGTCTGTCAAGAAAAAAACAAGTTTCATTAAGTGTAATTTGTTCCTTTTTGGGTAATTCCCCGGCGTCTGAGTTCTAATTGACGACGTTTCGGAACTCACTATCGGTTCCATCTTCATAGGCAGGTGAATGAAGATGGAACCGATAGTGAGTTCTGAAACGTCGGCAATTAGAACTCAGACGCCGGGGAATTAGCCAAAAAGGAACAAATTACATTTAGAACACGGCGAAAGCTTAAAAACAAGAAAGTTTCATAAAAATCTGACAAATATAACTGGTACTTCACAAAAAGACCAATAAAAATTATTGGTCATACCTCTCTCATTTCTTCTTAGAACGAGAAATACACGTATTTCGGACAGCAGTTGTAAACAAAATCAAAACGCACATTTTGTGTTCAGTAACATTCTCTTTCGAAAACCTTGCCGTCTATGAGATAATGTGAAAAAATATAGTACAGACGGAGAGGCTGCAGATGACAATATGGCGTATGAGCGTTGCATGATGTATGCCTAAGGCTACAAACACACACTCAAATTATGTACTACTTATTGCTTTTCTAATGCAGCCATGGTTGAACGACAGCACCTCAGTGTTAATTTATACGTATATTGTGGGTCTATTTTTCTAATATCCTTTATATAGTGTTCTCTTAAAACCGTCCCCACAATTACACTGCTTCACACATCAACAATTCAAAAAATGAAATTCATCAGAACAACAAAACAATTCGCTTCACACCTTACAGTAGAAGAGAGGGTGTCCATAGCAATGCGAGTTAAGTTCTCAGTTTATTCTAAGAAACACATGCAACAAACAGACCCAAAAAAGCTGCGCGAACAAAACGCACAAATTTTGGTGTTGAAGTAGGCGGTGCACATCTTCGCAGTTTAAAGGTTTATTTATTAAATTAGCCTAATTTTTAAGGTAATCTTCAGACTCGTGCAAATAAAAATATATACATATGATAGTAAAGTGATCCCGTTACAGGTCCGGTGTGGCCCAGAGGGTGGGTAGAGCTATAGCTCTACCCTACCATGACCGCGGGACTAGAAGGGGGTGAGTGGTCAGCGTCACGCCCCGGCCGCACTTTAGCCCCGGGAAAGACCTAGTACCCATTTTACAGGAGGTTGGGTGGGCTCCAGGGCCGGTCTGGACGGGTGGAAAATCTCGTCCCCACCGGGATTCGATCCCGGAACGTCCAGCCTGTAGTCACTTCCTATACCGACTGAGCTACCCGGTCCACATATATACATACACATATATATATATTTATTTATTTGGATGGAATATTGTTCTGTACTTTGTTAGTAGATAATGCTCGCATTAGCCAGTCCAAAATACTAAAGATGAGCATAGAGACCTAAAAACAATAATTTTACTAGTTGCTTCACGCGGCTATGGAGGGTGAATTCGTAACACGATTGTAACCCTCAATAAAAAGAGTCGAAGAGAACTTATCTTGTTAAGTTTGAAGTTAAAAAATTCAAGATATCATAAAACAGGAATCTTGGGACTTCTATTCCCCATTTTTTCCTTTAAAAAGTAAAATATATTAGGCTACGATGGTTTGAACAAGTGTCTACGATAGGGAAGATAATGAATATACAGCTATTGGACATATTGGTGGGAAAATTTATTGGGCGTTGGTCCCTGTTTGGAAGGAAAACAAAGGGTGTGGATAAAATGTGGCTGTGTGAAACATGATGAATGCAGTGTCATGAAATAAACCGCAGAAGGGCGTAGACAGAAGTTCCCGGACTGTGCCCGTAACGGAAATCGGCGTATTGCTGCTATTGGTCGGTTTCTCCCCTTTCCGTGTTTGTAGAGCAAGTACAGCTTGTCGGCCGCTGCTGGAACTGACTGTCTGGAATCACGTAGGACGGACAGAGCTCATTCCTTAATTTCACGATCATAGGGGAAATGACACATTCACGGAGAAATGGTGAATCACAAGGGCGAAGTCGGGTAAGTGAAGAGGGAGGAGCACAACAACCGTATTTTTGAAGGGTCAAAATTGCTGCTGTCACAAAGCGGTGGGTAGAGGAGAGGTGACGTAGTAGGTCAACCTGTCCTGCTCCCGATATAGTCCCGGATATTTCCGGCAAAAACGCTCCTTTGGACCTTGTAAAATATCCTGCTAATTATGGGAGGATAATATTAATATAGATCTTCAGGAAGTGGAATGTGGAGACATGGACTGGATCGAGCTGGCTCAGGACAGGGAAAGGTGGCGGGTACTTGTGAATGCGTTAATGAACCTTCGGGTTACATAAAATGAGGGGAATTTCTTGACTAGCTGAGAACTTGTTAGATTCTCAAGAAGGACTCTGCTCTATGGAGTAAGTAAGTATGTATGTAAGTAAGTAAGTAAGTAAGTAAATAATGTTGCCTAATCCTTTGGTCAGGATGAAAAACTGCCGATTAACAATTTTATCACAGTCAAAAATGATAACCACCCCAATTCCCCATCTTCCCCATTCTCATGATAATCGAACTGACTTGCCCCACTGTTCCAATGAGAAGCCCGCTGATTACTCTCCTTGCTGGTACACTATATACACGCTGTGTCTCATGTTCTGGCGATGCAGTTTTGCCGAGTATGAAGGCAAAACTTGAAGAAAATCCTTTGTTTTTCCAGTTGGCCATTTGAAAAATGCGGATAGCAAATAATAACACAAAAATAGTCAACAGTTAAGATGCGACCAATAGGGTCATTGCTGCAAAACTCGCTCTACTGGCTGAGGAGATTACGATCATACAGCGCCTAGAGGCAGAATCTGTATTACATTCCGTTGTTGGTCCTCGCTGGGATTTAGAGAGCTTTTGGATAGAACTTCGTATTTACTGGATCTTAAGGGACTGGGTTGTGAATAAGACGGTCGACCTGGCTTGGGATCAAGTCCACTGCAGGTCTTTGTAGTTAAACGTAACGACAATTCTAGCTGATACGTAGAGTTAATTAGTGTCAGGAAGTGTGACATTCAAGGAGAACATTTGTAATGACATTAAGCCGAATTTCCACGTTTTACCTCACACAGTTTCAAAAATTTTGTAGCCAATTTCATCAAAATTGGTCAAATTATCCAGAATTTTAAATAAGAGTAAATCAGAAACCTACTCGTATATAGGCAAACACTTGCGTCGCCAATGGCAAAAACACGCAAACACTCAGAACAAGGTGTTTTTGAATCCTGAATTTGTTGTTTTTGGACACGTAGAAGATACAGTCTCAGAAAAAGAAGAAAGCGAATCTAAAAATCAGTCATTTATTTAGCCTGAAAAAGAGAGAAGAACCGCGTCACAGCAGTCTTGTATATTAGAGCAGCCGCTCGGTTTGTTAAACAACTGACAGCCATCTGCGGGTCTCAATGGGACGTGATTTCTAGCACCAACATGTCTGTTCTCATTTTGGAAACTGGCGCGAAGTTAATCAAATAATATCACGGCCTAATACCTTGCACTGGAAATGGCAATGATTAAAAATACTTACAGGTGAAACTGAGTGTGTTGTGTTTGCCATATTAAGTTAAATAGCAAAGGAAGGCAGATGAAAACAACACTTGGCACTCTGTTTCAAAACAAAGTATCGATATTAGTAATCCAGTACAAATTTGTGGGCAGGCTTCGAGAATGATCCCCGTTCCAAGGACCCTGTAGACCTGCATTTTATATTGATTTAGTTACCATTTTTACGCTATTCTTTGATCTTGAATTGTTACAGCAGACAAATTAGTAGGAATAGCAGACGTCTTTGGTACAGTAAATGTGAAATGTATGTGTAACTTTTGTGGGAAAAACTCACTGAGATAGCTCCCTTCGTAAAGGGTATTGGTATTTAGTTTACCTTGCATTAAATAAGACCGTAATTTGAAGCTTGAGACTAATGACGAGAAGTATTTTTATTTCGTTTTGACTAAAAATTGTTCGACACTGAGTCAGGCTATGTCCAGCAGGCGGAACAAGATCGCTTAGATAGTCGCTTGAATGGAACTGGCGACACCATTTTTGAGATCCCTAGTCTAGAGCGTCGCTAAAACAATAAAGTGTAAAAGTTAAAATGTAATTTTTACCCTAGTACAGGCCATACAGGCCTAGAGGGAAATTACATGTATTGATCTACTCTTTCTTTAACCTCTACGTTAGATAATGTGAATGGTCATCCCCACGCCCTGGCCGCTTTAACCCGAGTAAGGGACCCAGTACCCATTTTACAGTAGGCTGGGTGTACCCCAGGCCCGGTCTGGAGGAGGTGTGGAAAATATTCTTCCCACAGGGATTCGATCCCCGGACCGTCCAGTCCATAGCGAGTCGTTACACTGTCTGAGCTATCAAAAAATATAAGGCACTATTTTGTAGTACTGAAAGTGTTAGGCCGTACTATTTTCACGTACCAAGATTTGTGTATTCTTTATATTAATGCTTTAGAAACTGAGAGCACATTAAGTGCGGGCAATATTTTCTGCACTTCAGGCAAGAATGTTTTCATGTGCCTCCAGTCTGAATGAAAAACATTAAGACTTACGCCTCAGGTTTACCAACTTCACCTCTTGGTTAATACTGATGGTGAAACTATGTATGTTACTTTAAGTGAAGAACGTAGGTCTGTTAGAAGGAGGTTGTTTCGGAACAAACAACTATGGTAATAGCGTATTCGTATCTAACTCGAAGTACGTAAAGTGTGGGAGAATAAACTTAACTCTAGAATTTATTTGTTCAACACGCATAACTACCTTTATAACGAGTAAGTGAGATGTCTGTAAAAATGTACTGAATGTGTCTATCCTATGTCACCGCGCAAAAGTTGCAATATAAACTAAACTAGTTTAACTCCGCTTATATGAAATATAAGGCCATTATTTTATCTGCCAAATGTAACTGATTACTTCCTGCCACTATTCTGGTTTTTTCGTGAGTTGTAGTCCAACGGTCGCAGCTCGGTATGCTGTGGTTAATATAAGGTATTTAAAGTCTATTTTAAATTAAAGAAGGTTTCGTCGGATTTGTTCGAATACATTGCTGTTAACAGTACGTTCTTACACAGGGCATCACACCAGCGGCTGGACACGGTCCCCTCCGGCTCGCAAGCACTGATCACATTTGTCAAACCCACTCTTCATTTATCGTCGACGCTGTGTTGTTGAAAATGAAGAAAATACAGCTTAATGTGTTTCAGACCTGACAACGTGCGTCGGATAAGACAAGGTAGACAAGCCGCTGACTGAGTTGCGCTATATACGATAAGCGAGTCAACAGGAAGTGACTAGCGTTATTTGTCACAGAAAGTAATGATATTTTTTTATTTTTAAATTGGGTCTGTAAGCTACTTGTAGGAGAAGGTTCAGTTTTATAGACCTATTAGAAACAAACTCAAATTTTGTGAGACAGAAAAATTCTATGGTACGCTCTCCTAACAGGTAGGTGCATGCACCTCGTTACCTTCCCAGTGTAGACAAGACTGAAGAAGCAAAAGGCTACATTCTTACAAACAATCATAACTACACATAATTTTTACTGAATTGCAGTACACTTTAGTAAAGGCTTAAGTAAAAGGTAAAGCAGTCCCGTTAAAGGCCTGGATTGGCCCAGAGGGTCCCAGGAAGTTAAGGTTCGCAGATTACATCACAGTGGCACAGGATAGTGGTAAGGTTGTCAGCCTTACGCACCGGTCACCTTTACCCCCAGGAAATGCTCCTGGTGCTCATTTCTGTTAGAGGCTGAGTCGACCCCAGGGTCATAGTGCGGTCGGAGGGATTATGTTAATGAAAAATTCCATTGACACCAGCTGGGATCGAACCAGAAATCACCACTGTGCTACCGCAAAGTCTTAAGTATCTGACGTTATTAATGTGAATTAAACTAAAGATTTTGGCCAAATGTAGGCGTTGTTTGCAGGAATAAAATAGACTTTATATAAGTCTAGGGCTCCATCAAACAATGGGCAGCTTAATTTCATTCTTGGAACAGCCAAAGAACACAGTTCACCAACACTAAGTATATAAAAATTTGTTCAGTCCACATGTAAACTGTGACACAGAAATCAATGGCAAGCAGTCAAAATTATGTGCAGCAGAAAGAATCATTTACAGAAGAGTTATCGACTGACACCAGTAATACTGTAGACTGTTGTGCGATGAATTCTGACATCAACCGTGCTATAAATAACAAGCCTGAATCTTGCAACACATTTCGTACCCTAAGGTGACAGTAGTGATTTGTTAAACAAATTATCATGCATGTGGTAAGACATGTGAACGAAGCAGGGTAAAGTGTAGACCTTGTTTGAGTGGTTTTCAAGAAGAGTAGACGGGTGAGTTGCGTATTTAAACTTGTCATACAAACAAATTTGTCTACAATGCGTGCAGATAAGCTTAAGAACAATAAAACTATGGAAACTGGTATAAACCTTGAAGATATAATTAAAGTATTCTGAACTGCATAGTAGAAAACGTGCCTGAGACGTGATTGTCACCGAATTCTTCGTCAATAGGACTATAATTGTTAACTAATTCAGTATGCTGCCATTCTTTGGCCTATTAAAATTTCACGACCACCTAAAAGTAAAGGTAAAGGGCACCCTGCAGCAGGCCACGAAGGCTCAGAAAAGGAGTAGAGGTATAGCTCTACTCTTTCTTTAACCTCGGCCCTAGATGGGGGTGGGTGGTCAAAGCCACGCCCCGGCCGCTTTACCCCCAGGAAAGAAACCCAGTGTCCATTGTATAGGAGGCTGAGTGGGCCCTAGGGCCGGTCTGGACGGTTGCGGAAAATCTCGCCTCCAACGGGATTCGATTCCCGGTCCCGCCAGCCCGTAGCGAGTCGCTATACCTACTGAGTTATCCCGGTCCACTCACAACAACCAATTTTAGAATAATAAATTATTTTCCATTCGTCAGTTTATCCACCATTCTCTTATTCCTAGTGGGCTGGCACAGAAAATAAAGCATTTATTCGTTAGAGGACTTTGATAATCTAGGTAGGTACTTAGTCTGTTCAACAGTATTTTAAACCGATCTGAAGATTCGTGTCTTCTACAATGTCACGTCACTTTTGTTGGTAAATAATTACCGACGTCTCGAATATTAGTGTTCTATCTTCAGGTAAAGCACAACAAGAAGACATGTCCTCCTTGACGTGGACGTCGGTAAATATTTACCAGTCATTACGGCGTAACGTACCAAAAAACTTATACTGCAGCAACAAGGCTGTGAAGCATCAGGGCCGTAATAGAGCAGTACACTTGCGTTGATGGGTTTCAATACACTTCTCCGTTCTTGTCTGTACGTAGTCCTATTTCGTTCAGAAAAATATTGTCATTAGCACAAAAAAGCAGTTTGCTCCATAATATTCCTAGCACTTTTTTTAGCTGAACCAGTGGAGTAGGATGAACTTATGTGAGATCCGAAAATAAAGTATCTGGTTGGAACCGTCCAATTTCAGACAAAATGTGTTCTGGAAATTCTGCCAACAATAAACATGTCTTATGTTTATTGGAGCGTGCATCATCTTGATAGTTGAATAAAGAGAGACCAATTTGATGTCACTTGCGTTATTATTTCATTATTTAATGCTCAACATGTTTCGGATGTTAATACATCCATCCTCAGGAGCTTGCGACTTATTTGTTTAGTTATTTCACGGGTTGTTTTGCTCTGGTGAAGCTGAAGTCTGCATACGGATACCACACCACCCCAGTCAAACCACAACGTAACACCAACAAGCATCGAACCAGAGCAATACAACCCATGGAATAGCTCAAAAAATAAGACGCAAACTCCTGAGGATGGATGTATTAACATCCGAAACATGTTGAGCATTAAATAATGAAAGAATAAAGCAAGTGACATCAAGTTGATCTCTCTTTATTCAACTAAACTTATTGTTTTTATAAACGAAACATTATCCTTAACACAAGTTTTAATTTTATTTCATCTTAAAATACTGTGTAGTGGGACCCAAATTAAATTTCGTCTAACAGGGTAACTTCCGAGGCTTTCAGTAGCACGAGTGGATCTCCTCGTCTTTTCGCAGTTTCGTTTTCTAACCTTCTATTTTGTTTCGTCAAACCGTAGCATTAGAAATGTGCCCGCACACTTTCGCCTAATATTGAGGTGAATAATGAATGAATTTTGATTTTTACACTTTGTATACATTATCATGTTATGGCGTTTAGACACTATACAAACAGCGATAGAGACTTTGTGGACATAAAAGTCAATACTATGTTTCCATCGTAAGAAATAAATTACGCACCATCCCCAAGACTGACTAAGACTGTATTTCTCCTGTAGTATGACTTAGTGAAAGAAGTTCTACTGAAATTGAAAAAAAACTGTCAAAATGTAGGTTATCAAGGATGGTCCGTCAACTTCATGTCTAGGTTTTTTCCGATATCAGTCAATGTTATTTTTGCATTCAATCTCTCACTTTAACAGCTTTGAAACTAACTTTATACAAATCACAGAGCTGGACATATAACAGCTAACAGGGTGTCACAAACTGTTAAATTACCTTAACCCTTTGGCCCTGGAGCTGGACATTTACAGTTTAGCACACCATTAATATAAAATGTGAATATTTTATGAACCAAGAAGAATAACATTAGGAAATACAAGACATTTTGTGGAGGAATAAACGAAGATGGCGAGAGAAAGTCTAAAAAAAATAATTAAATATATTTGTTGACAAAATATATAAAAAGTGTACTCTGGCGACTAGTGGTACGTATGTCCTATATATAGGATGCATGATGCCTGAAGGTTAATCTGAGACCGAACGAAGGGTTGCGTTCCACATCAGGGAGTATATTAATAAATAGGAAAGACTAGTGACTCTGCCAAATGGATCTGTACATCTCCGTCGCATTTTCTCCCTGTTTAAGTTCGTTTGTAGATCAAACGATAGTTATAAGGAGGTTATTAAAATTCAACAGGAGACTTTACCATAGTGCTTTTCCTTAGTTAATTTTCAGTAGACACCACATAAATTAGCACCAACATCTTTCGACGCTGAAAAGGAATAGAGGCTAATTGTAAAGTGTACTTACCTGTGAGACGTTCCTTGACGACTTGCGACGCGAAGGCTGCTGCAGCGGCGCTTCTCTGCAACGACGTGGGGTCTAGAGAGGCGGCAGCGAGCCACGGAAACGGTGCGGCTAGAGCTGGTACTGCGGCACCCCCTGCCCCTGAAGGGGCCCCCAGAGGTGGGGGCGGAGGTGGTCTATGTGCTGGTACACGAATAACACCTGCAGCCGTATTATAAACGAGTCCCGCTGCAGCGAGTGCTGCGGTTGGTAAGCCTGCAGATACCGGACACAACCCACCGGAAATATTTGTCCGTGCACCGGAAGTTGTACCACTAAATTGCACAATAGCTGGATGAGAGTACAGAGATGTGATTGCTTCATGCTGCGAGAGACCCTGTCCTGGAGGGTGCAACAGTAAAGAAGACGCACCTTTTTCGATTATGGTTGCGGAGACCGAACCCGGTCGGCTGCTGTTTAGACTGTTATTGTTTGCCTCAAAGTCCGCACCCAGAAGGCGTGAGATGCTAAACGGTAACACCTGCCCAGCTGAAGACGCACTGCTGGGTGGAGGTGAGGGCGACAGGCTCCTTCTGTCGTCATCAAGTCGTCTGTGATGCAGATGATGACAGCTGTTGGAGGGAGAGGCGTCCTGGTGATTATGCTCAGACCTAGGGCTCATCAGAGAACCTCCTCCGTCACTTCCGGTAGCACTACAGCTACGGGTACCATCCACGAAGCTGCTGGTGCGGCTGTCATCGTCAGCGGTGGCACTGCACCGGCTGTCGGTGTCAACGTTGATCTCCTGATCGTCTTCTTCCTCCGTCATGATGTCCCGGTGCAGCTCCATGTCTCGTTCATACGTCATGACAATGGCTGTGCATATTGAATATCGTGCAGGCGATTGTAACCACTTTTTCAGACAAAAGAAGAAGAAGCAGAAGAAGAAGGGTTAGGTACAGAAGAGTCTGTTGCAAGAAGATATGAACATTATACAGTCTGCATCTCTTAATGTCTGGTTTTTCTTTCATCAATCAATTATCAGCTAAAAATTGATAATTGAAGGATTCATAACTTCCACATTGATAACATAGAACTTTTTCATTAATTTCGGAATGAATAATGGAAAGAACATAGGCCACCGAAACGATAAATATGTGCAAATCACTTTCGCATAATTTTGTAGGCCTACGTGAATTATGATACTAAGTAATGGAGATTTTCCACAGATACATGAAGTGTCTGGTGCCTTACATACGACTGCACTTTCTGTCACTGGGTCGATAAGCGCAAATCAAGGTTAAATGTGTTGTAACATGCCTAGCGGTGTTGTTTCTGTCACACGCCCCTCGTTCCTTGACAGCAGTTATATAACTGGAGTAATCTTCTACAGACTCGCTCTGATAAACCATCTTCTGTGGGCCTTACAGTAGGGAGCACCAAAGTATCCAATTATTGTGTTGACATTTTCTCGGTACTTTCTTTTTTCCTTTTCACTTTTAAATCCATGCGAGGGCTCTTATTAAAAAAAATAGACCTTTATGAGAAGTGATTACAATAACGTTTAATTTCTTTTCTACACGCCTCCTTTCAGATCCATTCACGATTAGGTATACTATGTACTACCAAACAAGTTATACACATTTGTGTTAGTTACCATTTCTGCGTGGCGCACACCTATGTACACACATCAGCACGGACAGCATGTTACAGCTGGTCACCAGCACAATGCTCTCAAGTAGCGTTACCTAAACGAACTGACCCCGAAGTCACACGTTTCGTTCTAACCCCGTTTCTGAGTGACTGAAAACTTTCTCCCCTACTTGGAACACAAGCAAGCCGGCTGATAGTGGAAACCAGTCGGGCGGTAAGGGGAATTATCCCCTCCATGCGTGCACGTACCCAGCGCACACTAACCAATCAGAGTAGAACGTTTCTCACAGCAATCCCGCCTCTCTTGAAATTTCATTGGTCAAATCTTGTGTCATCTGGAAAAGCACGCAAATTGAAACACACTTAACTTTGTTGTAGCGAGGTTTCCATACGATGGCAGCGCCGCACTGTCGGATTATATAGAGAATTAATTATGCCTCCTACCCTACTCTGCTCGTCTTTTTCTTACTGTCTGCTATATTTCTTCTCTTAATGGAGGGGAAAGTAAGGAAGCCATGTTTCTTATTCTACGAAATGTATTAAGTCAAGTGTTGTAGAAAAAATTGTCCGAAACTCGTTCTGAGTTCAGACCATTATATTTTCAGAATTATTTTAGTGGCTTACAGGAGGAATGGCCTATCTGCCTCTGAACAAGCCCAAAACAAGCATGATGACATATTAATTGTGTAAGGAGAATGAGATTTACAGGACGTCACAACCAGTGGTTCACTTGTGAGGTAGAACTGGACGCACGATGGAATTGTAGCTGCTATAAGCAGAAACTGCGGATTGGGATGTGGTTTGCAAATTGGGTCAAGGCGAATCTTATGTTTATTGGACCGTGCATCATCTTGGTAGTTGAATAAAGAGAGAACAACTTTGTGTCACTTGCTTTATTATTTCATTATTTAATGCTCAACATGTTTCGGATGTTAATACATCCATCCTTAATCCTTTCATGGGTTGTATTGTTCTGGTTCGATGTGTGTTGGTGTTACGTTGTGGTTTGGCTGGGGTGGTGTGGTATCTGTATGCAGGTTGAAGTCTGCATACGGATACCACACCACCACAGCCAAACCACAATGTAACACCAACACACATCGAACCAGAACAATACAACCCATGAAATAACTCAACAAATAAGTCGCAAGCTCTTGAGGATGGATGTATTAACATCCTAAACTTGTTGAGCATTAAATAATGAAATAATAAAGCAAGTGACATCAAGTTGGTCTCTCTTTATTCAATGTGTCAAAGTGTTTTATTGAGCGATACTGAATGGTGCTAAGATTATACTGTGTCAGTGGTAGGTGAATTAAATACTAGTATGGAGCATTATGGAATTATAAATAATCAGATATACTGCCTACTCCGAGATAAACTTGTAATTTACAAGAAGATCCAGAAAAATAGGTGTAGTCTAAGTGATAAATGAAGGCGTTTAACTAAGTTGTGTAAATATTTGTTAAAAAGATTTTAATTGCAAGAATACATTACCTAATCTTGTGAGTTGTTGGCCTAAATTGTTAGGCCTGCTTCAGTCAGGCCTAGTAATAAAATTATGCAAACATTTTATGCAGGATAACGGAAGGTCGCGGGTTCGATCCCGATGGAGTCATTGGGAGTTTTCATTCACTTAATCTTTCCGGCCGCACTATGACCGTAGTGCTAGCTGAGCCTCTAACATAAATAGGAACCAGGGATATCTACTGTGGGGTAAAGGCAGCCTGTACTTAGGGCTCACAACTATGCCCTCTTCATGTGTCGAATCTGTGGGAATTCTGGAAGCCTTAACCTCCTGCAGCATTAAGGACCAGTCCAGGCCCGTAATAGGGTAAATTTTACCTTTTTTAGACAGGGTAAAGCTTACGGATGGTAGCAGTGGCAAAACTTTGAATTGGGTGTTTTGTGACGAACAAAAGAAAACTTGTAAATATAATTCGATTTACAAGTAGTCAAAAATAATTTATACTGGACTTGTGTGGGTATTCTAAAACAAGATGCTGTCAGACTTCCCCGGTGTCGCAACTGGAAACCGACACCACAGAATGGAACAGTTTGGAGGCAGAAATTATGGGAGACCAAGGATCGACTGCGGGATGTGGTGCCATAGGATGGATGAGTGGCTATTTTGTGCGCGTGTAGGTTTATATGCATGTATGTACGTACGTACGTACGTATGTATGTGTGTATGTATGTATGTATGTATGTATGTATGTATGTATGTATGTATGTATGTATGTATGTATGTATGTATGTATGTATGTATGTATGTATGTATGTATGTATGTATGTA
>Ga0123357_10005132_pt1 | contig 15619 bp, 15 predicted proteins | sample TergutEmb28metaG_FD_89873 | JGI IMG/M metagenome (GOLD analysis project Ga0123357, IMG submission 89873) | Embiratermes neotenicus P4 segment gut microbial communities from Petit-Saut dam, French Guiana - Emb289 P4 | ecosystem: Host-associated > Arthropoda: Insects > Digestive system > Gut ... | reverse complement strand
TTATGTTATATAACATAAAATCATTTATTGCAAACATCGTAATGTTATGAAAGCGTTGCGGAAACACTATGTGTCTGAAGATGTTCATGTGGATCATTGCGACTTATTGCTTCCACTGGCTCTACCTAACGTCGAAGACATTAAATTGCAGCCAGCCAGCGTGCATTTGTCCGCAGAAACTGGCGTATTAGCTCATATAATATTATGTTGCCCCAATCATATTGGGGTGGGTGGTGCGCTTTCTACAGTACGCTTGCAAGCCGGGATATCTGTGTTTTCATGGAATGAATGTTATGAATTTGCAAGTCAAAAAACTCGCTGACTTCGATGTACGCGGTAAGAGAGTTTTTGTTCGTGCCGATCTCAATGTACCGCAGGACGAAGCGGGCAACATCACGGAAGACACCCGTATTCGCGCCTCCGTGCCAACCATCCGATATTGCCTTGATCATGGCGCGGCGGTGATGGTGACATCCCATCTTGGCCGTCCCGTCGAAGGCAAGCTCGGTTTCGAAGATACCCTCGCCCCAGTGGCCGTGCGCCTTGGGCAATTACTTGGCCAGCCCGTGAAACTCGTCACAGATTGGGTCGATGGTGGTTTCACCGTCGAACCGGGACAGGTAGTGTTACTGGAAAATTGCCGCTGCAACATCGGTGAGAAAAAAGACGATGAGACGCTGTCAAAAAATATGGCGGCGCTCTGCGATGTCTATGTGAACGATGCTTTTGGAACCGCGCACCGCGCCGAGGCCACCACGCACGGCATCGCCCGTTTCGCGCCTGCCGCTTGTGCCGGGCTGTTGATGAGCGCGGAAATCGATGCACTCTCTCTTGCGTTCGGCAACCCTAAACGTCCGCTGGTTGCCATCGTCGGCGGGGCGAAGGTTTCAAGCAAGCTCACTATCCTGAAATCGCTTGCCGAAAAGGTGGATCAACTCATCGTCGGCGGCGGTATCGCCAATACTTTCCTGTTGGCTTCGGGCAAGCGTATCGGGGAGTCGCTTGCCGAGCCCGATTTGGTGAAAGAAGCGCATACCGTCATGGATTTGATGCGCGTGCGCGGTGCAGAAGTGCCGCTTCCCGTGGACGTGGTCGTCGCTGACGAAGTTTCGGCGCTTGCCCGCGCCAACAAGGTTTCCATCGATGAAGTCGGCCCCCACGACCGCATTTTGGACATTGGCCCGAAGAGCGCTGCGCATTTGGCGCAGATTGTTGCCAACGCGGGAGTCATCGTTTGGAACGGCCCGGTGGGTGTGTTCGAACACCCGCAATTCGCGGGCGGAACCAAGATGCTCGCTTCTGCTATTGCGCATTCTCAGGCGTTTTCGGTCGCAGGTGGCGGCGACACGCTGGCAGCTATCGCCAAATTCGACATTGCCCATGACGTGGGCTACATCTCGACGGGCGGCGGTGCTTTCCTGGAATTCCTCGAAGGCCGGGTTCTGCCCGCCATCGCTGCACTGGAAGCGCGTTACCAAGGTTAATGGGAAACATACGCGCAGTACATATGGACAAACAGTTATGAGTCTCATCAGTATCGGCCAGCTTGAACTGAAAACCGTTTTTTACGGCACGCCGGGTTCGCCCGTGATCCTGCTGATCCAGGGTCTCGGCACGCCGCTCACGCGTTGGCCAACGGCCTTGATCGAGCAACTGGCCGCAGCTGGTTTTCGTGTCATCGCTTTCGACAACCGCGATATTGGTCTCTCTTCCCGGATGGATGCGCTCGGCCTGCCCGATGTCCAGCAGATGATGGGGCTCCAATCCTTCGCGTTGCCGTTCCCGGGGATGTTGCCTGCGTTGTCTGCCTTGCCCACCTCCCTTCCTTATACGCTTGCCGATATGGCCGCCGACGCGGTGGGCCTGCTTGACGCGCTTGGGGTCAGTGCGGCACACATCGTCGGTGCATCGCTGGGCGGCATGGTGGCACAACTAGTCGCTACCCATCATTCGGAGCGCTGCCTGTCGCTGACTTCCATCATGTCTTCGAGTGGCAACCCCTTGCTCCCGCCCCCTACGCCTGCCGCCCTGCATGCGCTGTTCGCGCCGTTGCCGGGCGAACGCGATGAGGCTTCGCTGATTAAGGACAGCATCTGGCGGCAGAAGGTGCTAATGAGTCCCGCGTACCCCACGCCGGACGAGGAATTGCGTGCCATGTTCACCGCCGAGTACCGACGCGGCGGTTTTCACCCGGCGGGTGTCATCCGCCAATTGTTTGCGCTCCTCACGGCAGGCGACCGGCGCATGCAGTTGATGACGATCCGGGTTCCGACCGTCGTTTTGCACGGTATCGACGACCCGCTCATCAACGTTGCCTGTGGGCGTGACACGGCGGCAGTCATCCCCAACGCGGAATTTCGCACCATTCCAGGGATGGGGCACGATTTTCCCGACGCACTCACGGGGGAGTTCGCTTCTGCGATTTTGTCGGCAGTGCAGCGCTATTGAGGGCTCAGCCAGTACTACTCCTGCGCCTGTCCTGCGTAGTCTTCCGCCGCTCTCCCCTGGTTCGTCCAGAGCTACCCATTGGCATCCCATACGGGTAAGACTCGGTTCGGCGCTCTATGAAGCGGCGATCGTCATACTGGGTATAGACGCACATGCATTTCTTGTGGGGGCATCCGACCAAAGGCAGGGCGGGTGCTTCCGATTTCAGCAAACGTCTGCCGGCAATGGCCAGTGCGGATTCGCAGGGATCGTCACAAATCCGTAGTTCTACAGCGCGGTATTTGTACACCCGCAAAGGGGGTTTGCTCATTCTGGAAAGCGACGTAACGTCATGTCGGCTCTTGCGTTTGCGTTTTTCTGCTCGCACACCCGTGTGGGACGCTATTACGTAAGCCAATCCACTAACCAGCAGGAGCGGGACAACCAGCAGGAGCGGGAACATCCAAGCGACAGCGTTCATTTTTCACACGTCATATTCTTGGGAGGCAGCATCATTATATCGATTCACCTCTCCTTTCCGCGTGATATATCCCTCACAGGCGGATTTCGATTTGGGTAGCTCGCAGAAGGATCTATTTGCAGGATAAAATGCTGCCCCAATCCGTATGTTTTTAATTAACGTATCGCTCCCGGCTGAATAGTGCCGGGGTATGGAGAAAAACGATGCCTCTCGTATCCATGCGCCAATTGCTCGATCACGCAGCCGAAAATGGTTATGGCCTACCCGCTTTCAATGTCAACAACCTTGAACAGGTTCAGGCCATCATGGAGGCAGCCGCGCAGACGGATAGCCCAGTCATCATGCAGGCATCTGCCGGGGCGCGTAAATACGCGGGGGAGGCGTTCCTGCGCCACCTCATCGACGCGGCAGTAGAAGCATGGCCCCACATTCCGGTGGTGATGCACCAGGATCACGGGCAGAGCCCGGCGGTGTGCATGGGGGCGATCCGCTCCGGTTTTTCCAGCGTGATGATGGACGGTTCGTTGCTTGAAGACGGCAAGACCCCATCTTCCTATGAATACAACATTACTGTGAGCCGCGAGGTAGTGAAATTTTCGCATGCCATCGGTGTGACGGTGGAAGCCGAACTTGGTTGCCTCGGTTCGCTCGAAACCGGCCAGGCGGGCAAGGAAGACGGGATCGGGGCGGAAGGCCAGCTCGATCATTCGATGCTGCTGACTGATCCCGACCAGGCAGCAGATTTTGTGCGGCAAACCAACTGCGATGCGCTTGCCATTGCCATCGGTACGAGCCATGGTGCGTATAAGTTTACGCGCAAACCCACCGGCGACATTCTCGCTATCGACCGCGTGAAGGCCATCCATGCCCGCCTGCCCAATACTCATTTGGTGATGCACGGCTCCAGTTCGGTTCCACAGGAATTGCTGGCAATCATCCGGCAGTACGGTGGCGACATGAAAGAAACCTATGGTGTTCCGGTCGAGGAAATCCAGGTCGCAATCAGGTATGGTGTCCGAAAAATCAATATCGATACCGATATCCGGCTTGCTATGACCGGGGCTATCCGGAAATTCATGGTCGAAAACCCATCCAAATTCGACCCACGCGAGTACAACAAACCCGCACGCGAAGCCGCCAAGGCAGTCTGCGTTGCTCGGTACGAGGCTTTTGGCTGTGTTGGACAAGCTTCCCTGATTAAGGCGGTTTCGCTCGAAAAAATGGCCTCACGTTACAAGAATGGCGAACTAGCTCAGATCGTTCGCTGACTCGGCGCGGTTTCGTAGCCGGTGTCGGTTTTTCATGTGCGTGCGAGTATTAGGAGTTCCATGCAATGCCCAAGGCCAACCTGAAATTGCACATTGCGTTTGAGTTTGAAATCACTGCGCCCGAGGCGCTGCTGGCATATGACCATGCAACCTTGTGCCAAAAACTTAACGACATGCTCGGGCCGCTTGTGCTTCAGGGGATGCCCAAGGTCACGACAACCCAGCTTGCCAAGGCAGGTGCTAGCATCGTTGGGCATCATTGCCACCTCGATGCAAAAAATCTCTCTCTCCCAGCGATTGACCGGGCGGTCATGGTTGCCACAGCGCCCCATCTGACCGACGAAGAGTTTGACAACTTGGCCAGCAAACTCGCTGGTAAAACGCCCGGGGACCCTGCTGAATTGCAGCGCCTTTTGCGACGGTGCGCATTGGCGATGGCGAATGAATACCGTCTCATACCTTGCCAGGTCGAGGGTAAGCTGAAATCGGGTGGCGCGTTTACGGATGTCACAGTCAGTGCCACGCTCAATCTCACCAACGGCAGCGTCATGATTGATGAACCCTATCGCCAGAGCCATTTGCAGCAAGGGGTTGGGGTTGTTACCCTGATAGCGGCAGATGGAGCCGTGCGGATCACTGGCAATTGCGAGGGGCACACACTTTCTGGTCCACTCATCAATGTGTCGATTGCCGACATTTCCAAATCGCGAGACGCGTTGATCCGACTCTGGCAGGCCAAGAATTGATTTCGATGGATGTTTTTCGTGCCCGCCGCGCCCGCCTGCTCGCCTCCATGGCGGCACAAGGTGGCGGCGTGGCGGTTATCCCCACAGCTCCCGAACGTGAGCGCAACCGGGGAACGAACTTCCCCTACCGCGCCGACAGCCATTTTTTCTATCTCTGTGGTTTCCGCGAACCAGAAGCCGTGCTCGTCCTCATAGCGGACGGTTCGCCGCGCCAGTTCCTTTTCTGCCGCGCTAAAAATGAAGAACAGGAAGCCTGGACAGGTTACCGGTACGGGCCGGAGGCCGCCGCTGAACGTTTTGGTTTCGATTCGGCTTGGCCTATCGACGAACTCGGCCGCAAGTTACCTGAACTGCTCATCAACCAGCCCGCGCTCTGGACGAATCTAGCCTTTGGACAGGGATGGGACCGGCGGATTCTTGCTGCGATCAAGGCCGTGCGTGTCAAGGTTCGCTCTGGTGGCACCGCACCGGGAACCGTGCATGAAATCTCCGCCGTGCTCGACGAAATGCGCCTCATCAAAGATGAGTTTGAAATTGCGGTCATGCGCCGTGCGGGCGAAATCTCTGCCGCCGCCCACTGCCGGGCGATGCGCGCCACGCACCCGGGTCGTTTCGAATATGAAATCGAAGCTGAACTGCTTCACGTTTTCCGTGCTGCAGGCAGCCAATTCCCCGCCTACCAGCCCATCGTCGCCAGCGGCTTGAATGCCTGCGTGCTGCATTACACCGATAATGGCCGCCGTATGCTGGACGGCGAGTTGCTGTTGATCGATGCAGGCTGCGAACTCGATGGCTACGCTTCTGACATTACGCGTACCTTTCCGGTCAATGGCCGCTTCAGTGGCCCACAGCGCGACCTTTACCAACTCGTGTTGGCCGCCAATCACGCCGCGCGCGCCAAAGCGTACCCCGGAAACAACTGGGATGCCCCCCATGAAGCTGCTGTGGCCGTGCTCACGCAGGGGTTCATCGACCTGGGGTTGCTTAAGGGAGAAGTGCAGGAACTGATAAAAACGGAAGCCTACCGCCGTTTCTACATGCACCGTACTGGGCACTGGCTCGGAATGGATGTCCATGACGCAGGCCAATACAAAACTGGTGGCCAATGGCGTCCGTTTGTGCCAGGCATGACGCTCACCATCGAGCCGGGCTGCTACGTCCGCTCGGCGGACGACGTGCCGGAAGCCTTCTGGGACATTGGCATCCGTATTGAAGATAACGTTTTGATTACCCCCGAGGGTTGCGAACTATTGACCGAAGGCGTACCACGCGAGATTGAAGGCATTGAAGAACTGATGCGGGGTCGGAATCCTAGGTGAGCATGCCATGCTATTTTGCAGACCACTAAATAGTGGCGCTCCGCATCAGCAGTGACGGCCGGGCGGGGGGCGACTGAACCGACGCTTCAAAAAAGGGAAGTCCGCCGATAAGCCGGGTTCTGTCGAATGCCTGGAGGGCATTGGGCAGTCATTCATCTTGGCGTCGCGTTACCGTGACGCTCCAGCAGCCTACCCGGAAGCGGCGCGAGCCACGCCATGGCTTCCCTATTTGGCCTTGCCCCGGATGGGGTTTGCCGTGCCGGGTCTGTTACCAGCCCCGCGGTGGGCTTTTACCCCGCCATTTCACCCTTGCCTGATCCCGCCTCAAGCGGGCCATCGGCGGTTTATTTTCTGCTGCGCTTTCCGTCGCCTCACGGCGCCCGGCCGTTAGCCGGCATCCTGCTCTATGGGGCCCGGACTTTCCTCCACGCAAATCATGCGCAGCGACTGCCTAGCGAACTTCCCAAAGATAGATTATAGGCTTGTGTCGGACGCTAAAACCTGCGTCTTGGACAGGAAATCCGATATTTGCAAGATTTGTTTTTCAACTGCCTGTAAAAACGCATCGTTGTTTGCTTCGACAAAGGCAAAATCATTCGTCTTCGCTGCGCGCTCCAGTTCTTCCGCAAGTTTCCCAACGGCTTCCGCGCAAATATTGCGGCTGGAACCCTTGATACCGTGTACAAACACAGCATAATTGGCAAGCTCTTCCCGCGTTACGGTGCGGATTTTCTCTAGCACGGCTGGTGTACTTTGTGCGTAAGAATCGAGAATATCCCGTAATAACTCTTCATCTCCGCCAAGGCGATCCAGGAATTCCTCTAAGTTAAGTCCAGGGATTAACGTAGCTTTGCTGGGCTCCCCCTTGTCGCCCTGCTCCCTACTTTCCGCACTGACTCCCAGTTCTTGTCCTTTCTTGGAGTTCAAATCGATTATTTTCTGCCCTTCCGTTCCCGCATTGGCCTGCCAGTTGGAGTATTCGATTTCCATGCGTTTATCGCGTACCCAGTGCCTGATGACCGAATCCAGTAACATGACATCGATAGGTTTGGTAACGAAAGCTTGGAAACCACTACGCAGGAACATCTCTTCGTTGCCAACAATCGCATTGGCCGTCATCGCGATGATGGGTATGGTTTTAGCATAACTTGTTTCAATCTCGTTCCGGATGACTCGCACGGTTTCGATGCCATCCATCTCCGGCATCATGTGATCCATGAAAATAGCATTGTATATAACTTCTTTTCCTCGAATCAGTCTGATCGCCTCTTGGCCGTTGGTCACACAATCCACTTTCATCCCGTAAGGTTTCAGCATGCCCCGCGCTACGTCCAGGTTGGTCTGTACATCGTCGACGACCAGCACCCTAGCATAAGGCAGTTGTACTCGGACGAACCGGGTTTTTGCTTCGAGCCGGTTCTTGAAAAAGTTCATATATTTCAGGTTTTCTACGACCTTTGATCCGATCGTTGTGCCTGATACGAACTTTTGACGAAAACGCGCCGTAAACGTGCTCCCCTTGCCATATTCGCTTTCTACCGAGATGCTGCCGTCCATCATTTCCACCAAGCGTCTTGCCAATGCAAGTCCCAGCCCCGTTCCCTCGATTTTTCGGTTCGATTTGGTGTCTACCTGGCTATATTCGGAGAACAGCTTACTGATATTCTCAGGTTTGATGCCGATGCCCGTATCTTTCACTATACAGGTCATCCATATGGAGTCGCCGTCCCGTTCACAGGAAATCCCCCACTCTACGGTTCCCTCCCTGGTGTATTTGAAGGCATTGGATAAGAGGTTATTGCACACTTGTTTGACCCGCAAGTCGTCACCCATCAATCTGTTTGGCAGAAACTCGTCGATCGACAATTTAAATTTGATAGGTTTCTCGGCGATACGCATGATGTTGAGCGTTACCGTGTCGTTGATGAAGCTTGGTAGATCGTAGACTTCTGTCAGAAGTTCGAATTTTCCAGACTCAATCTTGGAAATATCTAGGAGATCATTGACGATATGTAATAGCGTTACACCAGCGCCATATATCTTATCCAGTTTTTCCAGGAATTCACCTTTAACTTCATCTTCACCCAACATCAGCTCTGATAAACCGATAATTGCATTCATCGGTGTACGCATTTCATGGCTAACGTTGGCGAGGAAATTACTTTTAGCCTCATTTGCAGCCTTAACTTCCATATTGAGTTCAACGAGATTTTTGTTTTGTTCCTCGATTCGCTTGAACGGACGGGCAACTTTATCGGAAATAAAAATGACAATAAAAATTCCAATAAACATGAAAATCACTCCAGAGGCAAGTGTTCTGGATTGCATTAAAAGCACCGGGCTTTCATCCAATGGCGCAGCAACTCCTAAAGTCCAACCTATTGATGAATTTGCCACTTTTTTCCAAACACAAAGTCTTTTGACCCCCTCAAGATAATAATAACCAAACCCATTTTCTCCATGAACCATTTTGACAAAAAAATCACCAATACTCTTGTATTTTAGATCTGTTTTTGCATGTTCAATGAAATTTACCCTACCAAGAACGTAGTTAGATCGCATGTTAGCAATTATTGTACCTTGATCGTCTATAATAAATATATTTCCTGTAGACCATATTCTAATATCGGATATAAGATTACTAAAAAATGTTCCCGGAATGGTTGCCACAAGCACACGATCTTTATCGATTGGAGTATAAAAATACATCACTAACTTTTTCGTCTTTTCGTCCCAACGTGTGGTGGAAATGGCTGATTTTCCTGTAAATGCATTCGGCAAATGCCGACTCGTCTGCAAAAGAGAAGCCGGTGCAGGAAAATCACCTTGAGAGGCAATAATTCCATGACGACTAAATACCGTCAAAGAAATAATATTTCCATTTACGTGAGGGATTTTTTCTAAAAAATACTTGATTTCCGAATCTGAAATATCTGTCAATTTCCCAGCGACATATTTCGTTTCGGCCTCCAGTAATCCGAGGTGAGTTGAGACGAGTCTGTCCGCAACATCGGCAATTACACTGATGTTTTCCTTGGACGTTTCAACCACCCTGTCTTGCATGGAAAGAAGGGTCATTCCTACATGCGCTGACGTTACTATGATGACAATGGCAATCAGCACCAGAGCCACTTTCACCCGGATGGATATTTTCACATTACCAAACATCTTTCTTCACTCGCAGCGATCACTGTCACCTTGCTGGGAAAACTCCGGCATCTTGAGTCAACCCAATTTTTCCGGCCGGGGAACTTTCGATACGGTTCGGAGGAACCTCAAGCCCTACAGATGCACGCTCCGTTTCATACTATCGTCGTGATACGGCAGAAGCTTTGCCTGATCCGCATTCAATGCCTGCAATCAGTTACGCTATGTAGCCTCACTTTAGACTCTTGCCACATAAGCAGCTGTTACATAATTCTCCATATCCCTTCTGTCATCGCATAAGGTTGTAGGAATAGGATTACTATCCGTACCGGATAATCACAGCAAGATATCTGGGGAAGTAAAAAGCATGCCTTATCTATCCCGCCACTCGTTATGGGGATCAAGGCTTGACACGCGTTCAGGGGTTCGGTGAAGGCGCCGGGTCAGCGATGAGGGTGAAAACGGTTTTGCCGTCACGCCGCTCGAAGTTGCCCACTGCCGGGCCAGGAGGGCGGTTGCCGGAATTATTCCAGTCTTGTACCTGGCATCTTTCAGTGCTGGCCAGATACCACTGTCCCCCTTGACGTAGTGCCCACAACAGGGGACCTGCGTCGTATACGTCCACAGGGTTCATTGCCACACTGTCTTGATGAATCTTTATCCGGCGTTGGCAGGTTGGCAAGCGGGAAACGACGATATATTGCTCTACTTTGTCGCTCCAGAAATATGGCTGTTCACGAATGAGCACTAGCGCATGATCTTTGTTTTCAACAATCATCGACGTTGCACTGTTCTCGCAGGCAGTAAGCAGTGGCAGCACAGCCAGCGATATGAGGCCACAGAACAAAGCATGTCGATGTGAAGAGGTCATGGCGGCACTCCGTCGGACATTGGGGCCAGCTTCCACGCAACGGTTTCACCAGCGCGCAATGGAATCAGTTTATCGTCTAAATAGGCATAGTAGTCCGGCACTTTCCATGATTTGCGCTGGAGCGTGATTTTGTCCTCGTTGGGCGGCAATCCGTAGAACGCCGCACCGTTCAGGCTGGCGAAAGCCTCGAAGCGGTCGAGCGCGCCTTCGGTTTCAAACGCTTCGGCATATAGGCCAAGCGCTAACGGCGCGGTGTAACAGCCTGCGCAACCACAGGCAGCCTCTTTCGTATCGGCGGCGTGCGGTGCGGAATCGGTTCCAAGGAAAAAGCGCGGGTTCCCCGAGCATACCGCCTGGATGAGTGCCCGACGGTGTTTTTCGCGTTTGAGCACGGGCAAACAATAATGATGTGGCCTCAGCCCCCCGGCGAAAAGCGCATTGCGGTTGAGAAGCAGGTGGTGCGCGGTGACGGTGGCGGCAACATTAGTTCCGGCTGCACGCACGAATTGAGCCGCTTCAGACGTGGTGATGTGCTCGAACACGATTTTGAGCCCCGGGAAATGCCGAACCAGCGGCGAGAGCGTTTTTTCTATGAATACCCGTTCACGGTCGAAAATATCCACGTCTGGTGTTGTAGCCTCGCCATGTACGCATAGCGGCAACCCAAGCTTTTCCATGCGTTCGAGCACGGGATGGATGAGGTCGATTGCGCTGATGCCTGCATCGGAATGGGTTGTTGCGCCCGCTGGGTATAACTTGGCCGCGATGATGAAACCGCTCGCTTTTGCGCAGTCGATTTCTTCCGGCGGCGTATTGTCGGTGAGATACAAACTCATCAACGGCTCAAAAGCCATGCCTTGCGGGACACTGGCGAGAATGCGCTCCCGGTAGGTTAGCGCCTGTACCGTAGTCGTTATCGGTGGGCGCAAATTGGGCATGATGAGCGCCCGCCCGAAACAGGCTGCGGAATGCGGTACGACGGCATCCAAACTATCGCCGTCGCGCACATGTAAATGCCAATCATCCGGACGGGTTAATGTCAGGGAAGAAAGACTCCCTAAAGGAGAGAGCACCGGTCCTTGCGTCGGTGCGCGGTCCGTTCCGTGCATAAGCGTCTCTTTCGTCATGTTCGTGGTTACGGGAAAATTATCTCATCGGCTTTGTTCCAGAGCATGTGCATAAAGTCCTTTGCGCGGTTCACCAGTAATTTCGGCAGCTAAACGCACCGCCGTCCTGAGCGGTAATTCATCCAGCAACAGGCCAAGGACACGCAAAGCGGCAGCATCAACCCCATTAGGCACGTCCGCGCCGTGGACAACCAACACAAACTCGCCGCGAACGCGGTTGGCGTCGGTAGCAAACCATACCCCGGTTTCGCTTAGTGGCATCGCAGCAATTTCCTCGTGCAGCTTGGTCAATTCGCGTGCAATGAGGATTTTGCGTCCGCCACCGAAAATCTCCGCCATGTCGGCTACGCATGCCGTGATGCGGTGCGGCGCTTCATAAAATACCAGCGCGTTGCGTTCGTTGGCCAGAGTCATAAGCGTCGTGCGCCGTGATTGTGCCTTTGCAGGAAGGAAACCAATGAAACGGAAACCGCCCTCGGCGATTCCTGCCACTGACAGTGCCGCCACTGCCGCGCAGGCTCCAGGAACCGGTGACACCGTGTAGCCCGCTTCCCGTACCCGAGCCACCAGGCGTGCACCGGGGTCGGAAATGGCCGGTGTGCCCGCGTCGGTAATCAGCGCAACATGTTGTCCCTGTGCCAACCATTCGATGACCTGCCCGGCTGCCTGTTGCTCGTTATGTTGATGCATGGCCAGCAAGCGTTTTGCCCGGATGCCGAAAGCGTCGAGCAGCCTTTGGCTATGGCGAGTATCTTCGGCGGCAATCGCGTTCACGGCCGCCAGCGTATCGCGCGCCCTGGGTGGTAAATCCTGCAAGTTCCCAAGTGGGGTCGCTACCACGTACAATGATGGCATATCTTGTAGGGGTGAAACGATGAACTCGTTCATGAGATGGAAAACAAGAGAAAACCGACAAAACCAGATTGTGAAAGCGCCTGCCCCTCTAGCGCAAGCGCGCGGGCAACTGGCTGAAGAACGTGCCGTTACGTGGCTGGCTACTCATGGACTCAAAACCCTCGCCCGCAACGTACGTTGCCAGGGTGGGGAACTCGACTTGGTTTGCCTGGAAGGTGATACCCTGGTTTTTGTCGAAGTGCGCCTGCGCACGAATCCTCGTTTCGGTTGTGCGGCGGAGAGCATTACGGCTGCTAAGCAGCGGCGTATCATCTTTGCCGCGAAATGGTGGCTCATCCGAACTGGGCGTGCGTATCAAGACCGGCCTTGCCGCTTCGATGCCGTCCTGTTCGACAATGCAGACGAACCGCAGTGGGTTCGCGGCGCATTCGATGGGAAATAACGTCCAATCATCTGAAAGGAAACGTTGATGGTGGGGCATGAGTTATCTGGCCTTCAGGCCGGGGTTCTTCGATACGATGCAGGGATGTCTTCGGCTCTATAAATTATTGCCTCGTCTATCCCGTCTTGAATGACGGGGATTTCCTTCGGTGTGTGCTCAAACAGTTTCGACAAATATTTTTTGAGAACAGGTTGTTGACATGTAAAAAGTCAAGATAATAAACTGTTTCAGTTTCAGGAAAATTCATTTTGCCTGAATTATGCAGCAGTACAATGTGAAAAAGGAAATTTAATGTTGACATTTTTGCGAGATTTGCGTGCGATCAAAAGTCGTTGGTTAATCTTAATACTAGCGTTTTATTTCGCGTTTGTATTGAATCTCGGGTTTTGGCGATTTGTATTCGAACAGGTTGAGATTACCAGTGGCAATATGTTTCTGTTTATGGTTTCCCTGTTTTGTGTGTTGATGATATTTTTTATTTGGTTTTTCAGCCTACTTCTCATTCCAGTTATTGGAAAGCCAATCATTGTTGTTTTGTTACTGATTTCCAGTGCAGTAAATTGCTTTACCTATAAAATGGGTACTGTGATTGATTCAGATATGATTCGTAATGTGTTCGAAACGAATTTACGCGAAGCTTCTGATTTTATAACACTATCTAATATTTTTTGGATTACCGTAACAGGTGTATTGCCTGCGATTTTACTGATATTATGTAAAATTCAGTACCAATCCGGTAAAAAAGAATTATTAGTTAGAATAGTTTTTTTCCTTATTGGTATAGTAGTGATTGGTGGTTTTTCAGCTACTCTAACCAAAGAGTATGCCTCATTTTTGCGTAACCATAACAAAGCAAGAAAGATGTTGAATACGTTTTATTATATTTATTCTACCGTTCAATATTTTCAGAAAGCTTCGCTTGCAAATCGAGAGTTTGTTTGGCTGGATCGGGACGTAACGTCCGGAAGCACAGACAGCAAAAACCTGATAATTCTTGTGATTGGGGAGACTGCGCGTACCATGAATTTTTCCCTGAATGGATATGAGCGCGAAACCAATCCTCTGTTATCAAAGCAAAAAATCATCAATTTCAAAAATGCAACTTCATGCGGTACAGCAACAGCGGTTTCTGTCCCTTGTATTTTTTCACCTAAGGATCGCAAGAATTTCGATGTAAATGATGCAAAGTATACCCAAAATTTACTGGATACCCTATTAATTGCAGGGTATGAAATTTTTTGGCTGGAAAATGACGATGGATGTAAAGGAGTGTGTGAGCGTGTACCAACGGAAAATGTCGTAAAAACTGGAAGCAAAGAATATTGTGAAAAAAATTATTGTCGTGATGAAGTTATGTTGTTGAAATTAGAAGAAAGGATAAAAAATCATGATAAAAATGAAATGATTGTCCTACATACGATGGGTAGTCACGGCCCTTCTTATTACCAGCGTTACCCGGAAAAATTCAGAAAGTTTACGCCAACGTGCGATACAGCCGATATTCATCGATGTTCGCGTGATGAAATCGTCAATACCTATGATAATACAATCTTTTATACGGATTATTTTCTTTCTTCGATTATTGATATAGCCAAGAAGTTTCCAGACAAAGAAATCAGCATTCTCTACGTATCGGATCATGGTGAATCACTTGGAGAAAATGGTGTATATCTGCACGGATTACCCTATGCTTTTGCACCGCAGGAACAAAAGCATATTCCTTTCTTCTTGTGGTTATCGGATCTACTACAAAAACGAGTAGATTACGTTTGCCTTGAAAAAAAAGCAGCCAATGAACCTGTTTCGCATGACTATATCTTTCATTCTATCCTTGGTTTTTTGGATATTAAAACAAGTTTGTTTGACCCATCAATGGATATTTTCCAAGGATGTTATCTTAAACAAAAATCGCTCTAGGGCGTTTTCAATTTAAGCCTGTACATTCATTCCCCTCTCCCACAAGTGGGAGAGGGGAGTTTTGTATCCACTTAAACCGAAAACGCTCTAGGGGTTGAATGCTATGTTCATGGCAATGAGGAGCATATAGAAGGCTTCTGTCCCGGGACAAGGTCAACTCTCCCTAGGTAACCTAATCAAAATCATGATGCATGGTACAGGCTACCAACATAAAGCAGAGGGTGGGCATCAACAGCGGCCATGTCACTTTCCAGGGTTCCATCTTTTTTCAAGCGTTCCCAGTAATTTTGACGGGTATTAATCTCATGGGTCGTGCGGCGTTTTTCCCGCATGGACATGAGCGAAAGTCAAAATAACGGATCGAACGATCTTTTTTTGCTCAGGGGGAAGATTGATGAACGCCTCAAGCACCTCACGCTCCGGCCCGGAAAGAGCAGCGTCCCAACGTTTTTTCCTTTCCTGAATTGAAAGCAGTGGTTGTCCACCAAAACGCAGGATGTGCGGCTCCACCTTGAGCCAGTCGGCCAGAACCTGTAACTTGTCTTGCGCGGGAATGGCTTCGCCCTTGAGCCAGCGTGTTACGGCCTGATACGTAATAGGCCGTCCCATGTAACGGATATTGAACTGCACTTCCAGCACGGAAGGCCGGGGTTCGTAGCCCGCATCAAGCATCGCGGTCGCCAGCCGCGATGCGAATTCCTTTTTTTCGTCCATGAACAGAAAGTTATGCTCACGGGGGTTGACCACACACTTTTTTGTTGTTAGAACATCACAACTTATTATTGTTCACATGTAGTGAACAACGCTCTTGTCCTAACTACCGATACAGATAACCCCCCCGCCCAAACCCGGCACGAAACCCCTCTGTCATGAACAACCCTCATACCCGCCTCTCCCAGCGCGGCGTTTCCATGACGGAGCTGCTGGTTGCGCTGCCGATGTTCGTGCTGTTCGTCTTCGCCATTGCGGAGCTGAGCCTGATGCACCAGGCCAAGAGCGTGCTGGACGTGGCCGCGCTG
>Ga0123357_10005131_pt1 | contig 15621 bp, 10 predicted proteins | sample TergutEmb28metaG_FD_89873 | JGI IMG/M metagenome (GOLD analysis project Ga0123357, IMG submission 89873) | Embiratermes neotenicus P4 segment gut microbial communities from Petit-Saut dam, French Guiana - Emb289 P4 | ecosystem: Host-associated > Arthropoda: Insects > Digestive system > Gut ... | reverse complement strand
CACACATCGAACCAGGTATGTGGAAGTGCAGATACAATATTCAGGAGACATTATCACAACATGCTACACGCAAAAAACACTCATTCACCGTAAGACACCACGGCAGCCAATACTTGCGAAACACACTCGAAAACAGCCACACGCATCAAGACCAACAAAGCCCTAATAAATAAGCGCGCTAACACAATACCTCTATACTTCTTACAGATACATCCCATGAAGTAACTCAACGAATTAGTCGCAAGCTCCTGAGGATGGATATATTAACATCCGAAACTTGTTGAGCACTGAATAAAGTAATAATAAAACAAGTGGCATCAAGTTGTTCTCTCTTTACTCAACTATCAAGATGATGCACGGTCCAATAAACATAAAATACTATTAGCTGTTTGGTTTGAACACGAAGAGCTATGCAGTATAGTCATTTTAAATCTTCCGGGCAGGCACTGATTTGGGCAGAACAGTCGATCACTTGGATCCATGATAGATCTTTGTGACTGTGCTACTGGATCCATGGTGAAATGCATGTGGTAGTCCAGATCACAGATCATCAATGTTAGTTCAGATCAGAGTGGTACACCTGAAGCATATGGTCTGTGACCTGAAGCGTGTTGTGTGGTGTGTGGGACATTTGTGCCAAGTTGAGAGACGTCTTTCGGTTAATGTTATTAATGTTAAAAATAAGTGTGGAACTTTGGAATACCTCTCCTAATTTCGTAGTGTGTGGAACGTGACTGTGTTTGCTGAAGAAACAACTTCGTAACAAACCACTTTGTCCTAAATCGAGGCCGTAAGTAGCAATTTATTCTTTTCAGTGTCCGACTGATTGTCATCGACGAATGAATCTAGTGAATGATCTTACTGGAATTTGTCGTGTGAAAATTCAAGTGTTTAAGCGTACTTTATTGATGTAGTTAATGTACACCAATAATAGGCGCAGGGTTCACCGAAAATTTAAAAACAAATCGTTTACTGTGCCGTCGAACAGAAAGACTTATTTTGAAACAGCCCCTTGTTTTGGTCGTGTACGACCATCATCGGGCCATCAACATAATATTTTAAAATAAAGAAAAATGCAGTACCATATGGTTTCACTGTGTGGTATCCCACAAGCTTACGATGTTTATTAGGATATGAAATTGTGAAATCTGGTCGTCTAGTGGTGTACGTACTACGCGTAATTTTCAGGCTTCCGCCCCGAAATACGGCTGCGTATTACAGAAGAGCGCAGTTGTCTGGTCGTACAGTAGCTGACGGTTATAAAATTATTGCAGATCTTCGAAATATGTGTAATGAAATTAAAATATTAAATTGTAAGATAAAGAGCTACCTCTATAATGTAGATTTAGTGACATTACGTATATAGCTGGATGGAAGGTATAAGGAAGGCTATGAACGAAAGAAACGTAAATGAAGGCCAGTGGGAAGATAGGAAGCAATGGAGTCTAGGCGTCGGACAACGTAGAACAACGTTTTGAAACCGACATACACACACACACATATATATATCACGCTGGAACATTGAAGTTGCGATATGAAGGTCTGGGATGTTTTTACTTGTATCTGGCTTTTTTCTTGAAGTGCGTCATTTTATTATTGTATGGTTTTTATGAGAAATCATCTTTGGCTTTTAATGTATTGTGATAATATCAGCATGTTGATTGTTAAAGTAGTGCCTGACGGCCTGTCACTACATACAAGGTCATAGCATACACGGGAATACGGCGACAATTGAGGTTAAGTAGGATTTCTGTCCTGTATGGGGTGTGGGTGTTGGAAAAGTTGTAAGTGCATTATACCCACATAAGCTGAAACCCATCATTTCTAAGATGTATTTCTTCCCGTCTCATCCCTGAGGAGGGGGAAAAAATGGCAAGTTGTTGTTAATGTGGTAGTCCATGTGTATTGAATGTGGGTCTTTAATTCTGTTTATTTAATGTTATTAGTGTTTGGAAACTACTTCAAAATTGACCCACCTTTCATTGTTCAGAATATTCCAAATTCATTAGCAGGTTATATTAAGTTAGTTTAACATGGAGCATGTTTGTGTTAGATTAAGTCATGCCATTTCCAAGTGTCAGTTGCAAAATTGCCCTCCCAAGTACAAAGCCAAACGTGTGAGAAGAAGACGTTGACTTCCAGCACAACACATTTTCACCTTTCATTCCAAGGACTGAGTTAATCAGTTATTGATGCATACCTCTTCTGTCTCTGTTTGCCTGTGTGGCTGTAACAAGGACACCTGTACTCCTCTAGGTAACCCCTTTTCTTGTGATTTCTTGACCAGAACTTTGTATGGATTTTTCTTTTCTTTTATGCTTGCTGTGTGCCTTACCAATTCCATTTTTCGTAATCTAATCCTAAGCATCTAGATCAGTGCTTTTCACATGGTGGTATACATACCACTGATGGCATGTGGATGGTCACCTGGTGGTATGTGAAGACAGTTTGGAAATATTTTATTTTTCAGTAATTGAAATAAGAAACATTAATTGCAACATTACAGTTGTTTTAAATGTGTTGAAACATAGAGAAAAGTATTTGTACAGTGTATGCCAAGATACTATTTCATTGTTAAAATATAAATAAAGCCTGTCTGCCATGCAGTTTTGTTAAATGAGAAAAGTAGCAACTGTTTCCACAGGAAAACATTCCAGAAGACCATTATCTTCAAAGTAGACATTAATATTTGCAGTACCTAGGGGTACGTGTTCATGTTGTATGTTGTGATAGTGATAGGTATAAATGTTTTGTATTGTAATAGTGGTATGGGAGAAGAAAAGTTTGAAAGGCAGTGATCTAGATTAGAATTGGCCAACATCAACCCATAGGAGGTTGACGTAATTTGTGAGGACTTGCATCAGCTTACATTTATCAAAGGGTGGGATGAATTAACTAGGATACTGTGTTCAATATGGCTTATTTATTACACTGGAGTATAATTATTTTTGAGTTTAATCCCAGGACACATTTGTGTGTTTGTCTCATCTTGGCACAAGTTTAAAAATTCTGCCACAGTAGAAATTGGCTTTTCCATTTGCAACCATATGCAAGCAGCCATTTTCACTTTCTGGAGTCAGTGTCCTGTCAACTGTCATTTCTTCCACTTGTGCTTCATTCCTATCTGTCCTTGGGTGTGTTGGATGACTGTTGTGATTACGCAAGATGTTAGATCATCATCACAGGTGTTGGTTTGACCATTTTGGAACACTGTACACGTTCTCTGACATGATGCACTCGCTGTATGCCGTTACCATAGAAGAGTATCAATTAGTGGTGAATTACAGTGGGTGAACATGTCTCAGCCATAAAAATGAATCACACTGTGAACTTCCTTGCAGGATGAAGTTTGCATTGTCTTTGTCATTGTACGTCAGCTTATCCCAGGAATAGCATCTGACCAACTTACTCTTGTTCCATGTGTTGCGTGATATTCCTTCTACAAGTATTGCTTCTTAGTGAAAAACTGTTTGATTAACATAAAAGTTACAGGCTAGGGAACATTGCTTATAGAAGATGTCTCATGAAAAGCATGGTTGAACTGAACTGACCCTGGACAGGTTTGTTCGTGAGACAGGTCACAGTAAGCATATGCTGCATCTGACTGTATGGCATTGTGTACTGTTGTGAGTTGATGTCAGTGCTAACTGCCCTTTTCAAGGCTCCAGTGGATGGGAATTAGAATGTGGAAACTGGCAAGCCCTATTCATGAGGGTGCACATAAGGAAGTATCACCTCAGAGAGACAAAACTCTACTGTCCTTGGCAAATATGTTCTGACTTCCTTCAGGGAGTGCTTAAGAGACTTCCACAGTCTGTGTGGGGTGGGGATACAGTCCTTCTGGTTCATGTTGTTATTGTGGAGCTGGATATACAATTAAGGTATGCACTTGGCTTTTTGTGGTCCTTATTGACCACAATTTTTGCAATCCATCCACTTGATTGGATCATGTCCTCACCTTAATTTCTGAAGTGTCAACTTGGACCCCCTTTCTTTCAACCCTGAAGATAGGGGCATCCTGTTGCTTCAAATATCAGGGTCAGCTTTCAGTGCTAAAGGGTGACATAATGCAGGACAAAACCTGAATGGCATGAAAATTTGAAAACACAATCTAAATGTTTTGCACACTGATGCTTTCTGTGTGTAAGATTGTCTTCTAATTTTGCAGTTTTTATTTTTTTCAGGGTCTGTTTTTCAACATGGATTGCACACAAGCCCTAGATGATCTTCAGTTTGAAGATAACACACCTTACAAGGAAGGGGAAAAGAAACAGGTAGTTAATGTGTCATGTCATATATTTACTTTGTTAAGTAATTTAGTAGGACCTAGTGCTTATGAGATAGAGCAAATATTAACTTACTTCCAATAATTGTCCGATAAAGCTGTTGCCAAACTATAGCTTTGGGCAAAGGAATATTACCTGGCTCAACTTTACTACTTTGAGAGAAATGGTGATGATAATATAATGCATGTGTTCTCAAACTATGGTATGTGTACCACTGCTGGTGTGCCAGCCATTATTTACTGGTACACAGCATCAGTCAAAAATCAAAATGCAAAAAAGGGTTAAATATTAAAAAAAAATAAAACATGAGCCACATATATTTGCTAATATGCAACATTGCTGGCAACATTATGTAACTTGTCCCAACCATCACACAGTATTTCCAGTGTCATCTTTTTATTTAAATACAAAAAAAAATGGTAGTACGTTGAAATTGTTACATTTCATTTTGTGGTATGCCAGCAAAAAAGTCTGAAAATGCCTGACATAATGGGTATTGAATGACAGCTGACTGAAGTGGAGAACTTCTGGGTGACTTTGTTGTTGTACAACTGTTGCCAAATATTGATTGAGTTCAAGTCCCAGTCAGACCACTTCCCCTGGCATGAGGAAGATAGACATTTTTTAATTGTTTTGTGAGCCCACACACCACTTAAGAAAGAACTTCCTGTCCCTCCAGCCTTCTCATCTCACCCATTTCCCTCCATTTGTGACACTTGTGGAATCTGTTACAAAAAGCAGATTTTGGAAGTTTTGTTTGGCATTTACATTTTGAGTTGATGAATTTATAGTTGTTACCTCTAACCTGAGGAGTGTGTGGGTGTTTTGTTCCCCCTGAAAACTTAATTAAATCTTAACCAATAAGAAATAAGTAATGTTTTCTAAAAATTGGTCTGCCAACGATAGTAGATCTCGTTTCTTGCCTGACCAATCATAGGAGTAAATTGTTGAAGATGTCACCCCAGATAAGGAGATGGGTGGAAGGGTCGAGAGGATTCGAAATTCAGACATGAGAGAAGACAGACCTGAAGGAATTATAAAATGGGCAGGAAGTGAGTCTAAAGGACAGTGAATCATGACATTATATCTAAGATTTTTCTTTGTGTGCACTTGAAAGTGTAGATGTATTCTCCACAAAATTCATAACAAATCAAAGGTAGTGAAAAGTATTACATTTCTTTACAGCATTGATCTCATGAAGTTAGCATCCCGTAACCCTGGAAAGACCCTGAGAAAGACCTTATGCCCACCAAATTAAAGTTAGATTGTGCTCCTGATTTTTTGCTCTTTCACCTGTTGAGGTTAAGGCAGGAAGACAGGAGAATCTGTTTCATACATTGTGGGTGCAGTAAAGATCCACCATGGGTGGCAAACAGCATTTCATAACCTTGTGCAAAATCCAAATACTGATAACGTATTTTGCATTTGTTCAGTAGCTAAGTAGAAATGGGACTACAGTTCACAATACGTCAGGTTCAGTAGAGTTCAAGAAAATGAACAATTTTGTTAGGAGGGAAGTCGTGTGTAATATTCTCATTGAGTTTTGTATACCCATGAAACTGGTTATGTTAATTTAGATGTGTTTAAATGAAACCTGTAATAACATCTGAATGGGAAAATATTTGTGTGGTACTACCCTATTCTGACTTGAAAATTAATATCAACAAAACAAAAGAAATGTGCATCCATACCCCCAACAACCAACCACTCCTTCTGAATGACCAGCAAATTGAGCAAGTAACAGAGTTTCCCTATTTGGGCAGTATAATCAGTAAGGACGGAGGTACAGACAAGGACGTGGAAGTGAGAATTAAGAAAGTCCGAGGTGCGTTCGGAATGCTCAACACAGTCTGGAGATCCACAACATACTCTAATAATACCAAATTAAGGATCTTCAACAGTGTGAAGTCCGTTCTGCTTTATGGCTGTGAAACCTGGAGGCTTACTAAAACCATCATACATCAACTCCAAGTTCTTGTCAGTAGATGCATCTGCAGAATACTAAATATATTCTGGCCGGTCCAGATATCAAATCAAGAACTGTGGACGAGAGCTAAGCAAAAGCCAATAGAACTAGAAATTCGGCAGAGGAAGTGGGGGTGGCTGGGACACACACTTCGCTGACCACCAGGCGACATAGCAAAAGCAGCTTTAGAATGGAATCCTTAGGGAACCAGATCCCGAGGCAGACCCCAAACAACATGGCGCAGAACAATCCTTGAAGAGATCAGACAACAAGGCAAAACATGGAATGAAGTTAAAGCACTCGCCAGAAATTGTGTCAGATGGCGAAACTTTGTGAGGGCCCTATGTTCCCTTGAGGAATGACGGGAAATTATTATTATTATTATTATTATTATTATTATTATTACTACTACTACTACTACTACTACTACTACTACTACTACTACTACTACTACTACCCTATTCAGGATTTTTTTTTGAAACAAGGAGATGTTTTGTTTCCATTGCTTTTAAGCTTTGCTCTATAATATAAGGCGTGTTCAAAAAAAGACCGAACTTTTGCAATGAAGACTTTATTGCTCATATTACAGCATTTTAAGCACTGTCCCCTTCAAAGCATCAAAGCAGTCCCCTCTATTGGCGACACACCATTCCCAATGTTTGTTTCATTGTTGGAATGCTTGCTAGAACACACTTTGTGTGATGGTGCGCAGTTCTGTTATCACATTTTCCTGAATCTCCACTATGGTTTGGAAACAACGTCCTTTCAAAGTGGTTTTAAGTTTGGGAAACAGGAAAAAGTCTGCTGGGGCTAAGTCTGGAGAATAGGGTGTATGGGGCACAACGAATGTCTGATGTTTTGCCACATAACTGCGGATGAGGAACGACTTGTGAGCCTGCGCATTGTCGTGGTGCAACATCCAAGTCTGGTTTTCCCACAATTCAGGCCTCTTCCTGCACACAGCATCCCTCAAACATGCTAAAACTTCCCAGTACAACTGTTTGTTTACCATCTGACCACGTGGTACAAATTCATGATGGACAATGCCTTTCCAATCAAAAAACACCACTAACGAGTGGTGCCACAAAGAGTGTTCGGGTACAGATGACTGGAAAACATTGCTTTGCTTTTTCTGCAACCCTGAATAAATGCTCTGCCCATTTACCTTAACTACATTGTTTGGCGAAATATGTTTGTACAAATCTTTCAGTAAAGTTATTTTGCTTCGATAGAGTCATTAATTTTTTTGGGGGGGGGGAGTGATGGTGCTCTCCAGGGATTTTGATACAGTAATTTCAGAACCCAATGTTAAAATTGTAGATTTTGATTTTACTTTGGCATATTTTGGTTAACATTTGTATTTCAAAACTTACTGTGTTTTTATTTCAGTGTAATGTGTCATATCTAAGTGTTTTAAAAATAATTATTGAGTGAGGACAATAAGAGGCACACAGTGCCGGGTAGCTCAGTCAGTATAGCTACTGACTACGGGCTGGACGGCCCGGGATCGAATCCCGGTGGGGACGAGATTTTCCGCCCGTCCAGACCGGCCCTGGGGCCCACTCAGCCTCCTGTAAAATGGGTACCGGGTCTTTCCCAGGGGTAAAGTGCGGCCGGGGCGTGCTGCTGACCACTCACCCCCTTCTAGTGCCATGGTCATGGAAGAGTAGAGCTATACCCCTACTCACCCTCTGGGCCACACCAGGCCTGTACCGGGATCCCCCCTGTACCTTTACCAGTGTTCCTAATATTATTCCCCACTGACACTTATTTTTCATTGCTTAAACAGTCACCCTTCTGGAAGGACTATACGAAAATATGCCCTGGGGGCTTAAGTACTTGAACATCAAATTACACCCACACTATTTTCAACATTTTCTGCTGAATCGTCTCTTTAATATTTTAGATTTAAAAAATGGGGACATAATCAGCACACTTCCTCTAAGCATTATCTACAGTGCAGTAACTGGGAATAAACCAATTTTTTTGTACAACAAATCATGCCTACATTATTGTTCACCATAATATCATCAATGACCAAAGTTTCAACGTTCAATATCAGTTTTGCCCCTGAATTTTTCCCCAAACAAATATTTGTTCATGACTGCATGCAGGCTGTATCACAGGTAGCATGGATCATTGCAATATGCATGCAGTGTGTGATGGTGCTGAACAGTAGCTCAGACTGTTTATCATGTTGAGTGGCAGGACCATTAGTGCAGTGATGCTCAGATTTTCGATAACTCCAGTAGTCATCTCAAAATTCTAGGTGCCAGAAGGGTGATATGAAGGAAGTTGCAATCTAAAGGCGCACATATATTAGGTACCGTGGTATGAAATTTAGTTGCCTTGGCAACCTAGCACCTAGAATTTTTGCACTCTTGGGATAATGAATAAAAGATTGGGAAGGCTTCGGAAGGAAGCAGTTGTGGCCTCTGTCACATTTTCCTGGGATGAGAAAACCATGAATGAAGTCAGTTTGAATAGCTGATGTCACAGACAGAGATGTCCCAAATACAAGTCAAAATCATGCTGCCTGAGCCGCCTTGCTTGGTTTGTGTGACTGTAAGTAATGTTTACAGACTGAAGATATGTTACGTGTTGCTTTTTGTGTTCATGTTATGCCTTGCACTTTTGCTGAATTCTGCTGTAATTGTAGTAGTACTAAGTGTATATCTGCTAATAAAATGATGTATTGTTCTGTTTTCGGTCAGCTGGCACCAGATCACACAAAGCACATAACTGATCTGACATGTCAGGATTTATATAAGAAGAATTGTTTATTTATTTATATTTTTATTTATATATTTATATTAATGTTCTTTGGATTGTGAGTGCACAGTTTTGTAGATAAATATTGAACATTTTGCAGGTTACTGCTACATCTGTCATCAAAATGATATATAGAGGCAGTGGGTTTTTCTGAAATTTTGGAGCTTGTCTACTAAAGTTCATGGCAGCACATCTCAGAACACTGCAATCTGCATACTTGCCACATTTGGAACCTCAGACCTTATCTTTGTAGTTTTCTAAAATTACTGTTTCCAAAGCTCAGACGGTATAGTGTCTTATGACTGGGTAGTGAATAATGAAGTGGAAGGGACGTGGAAGTAGTCTTATTTAAATTTTGGGTGTTGCACTGGCCTTTGCACGCTTGAACTAAGAAAAGCTATGTAATTCCTTGTCAAGGACAAATATGAAGCAGGTAGTGTGAAAGTTACACATTCTGTCAGTAGTAAATGTTTGTTTGTGTTTTCAGCTGGGGTACTTGGAAATTAGAGGAGTGAAACATATGGTCTACAGTGGAAAAAATTTAATTGGTCGTGATGCATCCTGTTGTTCAGTTACTCTCAGCAGTAAGGTAAGACTGGATTTTACAGTTAATATTGCTTGTCATGTGCCTGTTCACCAGTTGTGGTATTACTGAAATTTTGGTTACTTACCATGGAGAATGGGTCTGCCTGCAGTACTAGAGGTTGAAGAGTGATGTGTGTGAACTTTTAACGTAGTAATCTTGTGTATAGGGTACATCCAGGGTGACACCAGTGTTTGAATGTTGAAGGTGAAGAATTGGTGTGAATATGAAATTGTATATGAACCACTTATCTCTTCTGCTGCAGGTGTCTTGGAATGTAAATAGTGTCATTTTAAACTTGGAATTACAACAGATTACTGTCTTCAGGTATTGTTTAGTGGAGTGATTCCAGTGTTTTTTGGAATTGCCTTCCCGTATCACAAGGGTAAAAGTATGTGACACTTTGTAGTATGGTCAGTGGGTACCCGTGTTTCAGAGTACCATTGGTTACTCTATACCAGACTGTATAGTGTCACATCCAAGAAGGTGGCAGTCTCCATAGTCACTACCTGCACACATCAGACGTCACTTTACTCTTAACAAATACACTGCAATGTGAAAGAAATGAAAATATACCAGAAAGCACATGTACATGTGAACTGTTTGTTTTTAAAACAGTTGTGTGATAAGAACATCTCATAATTACAAAAAATGGCAGAGAATCGGTTGTATTCTGAAAGGAGCACTAGTTTCATTACATACATTTTGCAAGAAAAGTTGCTGGGATGGTGTAATCAGTATATTTTAGAATATGGGCTGGAAGAGCTGTGGTTTGATTCTTAGTGGGGACAAGGGATTGTCTTTTCCAAAACATCCAGACCAGCTGTGGGGCCCACCCAGTCTCCTATTCAGTAGGTACCATGTACCATGTATCCTTTTCCTGTGTGTAAAGCAGCTGGGTTGTGATGCTGATTGCTCACCCCATCTAGTGTCAGTGTTAATGTGTGTAGCTATACCTCTTTTCCCACATTCTTTCATGGAATTTGCAGGAACAGCTTTGCCTTTTTATCTTTACATTCAGCATGAAACATAATTTTCGTCCATAGGTTACGTGATTTATTCATCGATATTATTTTTGGCTCAGGTATGTGCACAAACATTTTCCAAGTGTTTATGTGGTTGAGAATGGCAAGGAATGTCACAATTTTGGTAGCTGCATAATTGTTTGTCATCATTTCATTCAAACTCTGAAGGTTAAAGGTGCATCCTACATACCTTTATAGCTACATTTAAATTGCAGTAAGTGCCTGCTGTTGCATTATTACCTTATTGTTAGTTGTTCTGATGTAATGTATACTGATAAATAAGAATTGTTTGGTCGTAGAAGATGTCAAGCTTCCATCTGTTGTTGGAAAGATGAAATGCCAATGTCATCTAAGCACAAACTTATAAATGCTTTTCAGACATTGTGTTCCTCCTGTATGGTGGCTTTTCCATATGTTGGAGATGCTGAATGAGTTAACTTGATTAAATTTGTCTGATCTGTGCTGTGCACAAATATTGAATGTTGTTCTGAGATTACTATATGCAAATTATTTGTGAAGTACAGTTTGAAAAGTTGTGATTTTTTATTTTTGTTGGAGAACGCATATATCTGTACTAAATCTGAATAATTTGCAGGAGTCTTAATACATTCTCGCCCCTGTCTAACACTCAAGCATTATGTAAGTAACCTTTCTTGTAGGGATGCCTAGTTTTTCAGTGATTTTGTTTTGAGGGATATTTGGAATGCACTGAAATGAAATAAACGCAACAAGTTTCAGATTAAGAACCACATTGCTGATCGTGTAATTTTCCTCACATCTTATGGGGTTTGCCCACAGATTTCGATATTTTATATATCCAAAAAATGACATTAAACACAGATCGCGATAACATCTTGGTAGCACAACACTTTTTTTTTGAGCGACAATATCCGCTTTGATAATATGGTCAGTAATTAATCACTGCATACTTCCACACATTTACCCTGTAAGTGAACATAAAATATACCCGTCTATAAATGTTGTGCACCGTATACACAATACTTTGAATTACTGAAAGTATAAAACGGTTGCAGTCCCCGTTACAGGACAGTGCAAATCAGGCTGCTGCACCATGGGCAACAGAAAGCGTAACTGATGCTCTGGCGTTGGGAATTCGAAGACGTGGATAGCAGTTGTAAAATAATTTACATTTGTGTGCAGCTAGAAGTCACTGAAAGTCAGGATCATAATGCTTGTCGAAAAGTTTGTAATCTACAGGGGGCTTTACTGATTGCAAACGAATGGGGACTTGGGCACCACGTTTGTCACGTCACCAGTCTGCCTCAATTGTCACACAGGCTAATAAAAATGAGTTTGAATGAAACATGTTGCAGATTGTGTGACATGTATCTTATTAGGAATGGTTTGAAACAAGGAGATACTTTACTGCCATTGCTTTTCAACTTTGCTTTAGAGTACACATTAAGAAGGTTCAGGTAAACCAGAATGCTTGAAATTGAACGGTACACGTCAGCTTCTGGTTTATGCTGATGATGTTAATATATTGGGAGGAAGCGTACATATTATTAAGAAAAATGCGGAACCTTTAATAGTTGCTAGTAAGGAGATTGGACTAGAAGTAAATGCTGATAAAACTAAGTACATGGTCATGTCTTGAGAACAGAATGCAGGACAAAATAGCAGTATGAAGACTGATAATAGTTCCTTTGAAAGGGTGGAAGAGTTAAGATATTTGGGAACAACTTTAACAAATCAAAATTCTATTCAGGAAAAAATTAAAAGCAGATTAAAGTCAGGGAATGCTTCTTATCATTCAGTTCAAAATCTTTCTTCTTCTGTTTGCTATCCAAAAATTTAAAGATTAAGATAAACAGAACTATAATTTTACCTGTGGTTTTGTGTGGGTGTGAAACTTGGTTGCTCACATTGAGGGAGGAACGTAGGCTGTGGGTGTTCACAAATAGGGTGTTGAGGAGAATATTTAGGTCTAAGAGGGACGAGGTAACAAGGGTGTTGCGCCTGCTTTGGTACAGGGGAACATAAGCTTGAATAGAAAATTAATTTACTTATAATAATGCCGGTCAAAGCAATTTTTAATTTATACTGTTAAGCTTAAAATATATATAAATTTGACACAGAACTAGTAATAATTTAAAGAAAGTTACACTGAATACAAATTGTAGTGAACTTTTGTAGTAGCACTGTTTGTATGTTAAATTACACTGTGTTAATGGTAACTCTTGTTGTTGTTAGCTTTGCTCGGTTGAGCATGTAGTATGAAGCACTGATTTTAATAATGATTAATTCCTTCTTGCACATATTAAAATTTGGAATAAATCAAAGCACTAAATGATGTTGTTCACCATACCTTGTTCTTGTAGCAGTTGTGTACAATGGTACCACGGTAAAATAACCATTGAAATGCACAATAACTTGTGGAAAACTATTCACTTGCAAAATAACACTGTGGAGTGTGTAAGTAGGAATACCTTTAGCAATTGACGTGTAGGAAGGTGTTAACCAAGGGTTTCTTTGTTCTCACAGATGTGCTGGAACAACTTGAGATATCACAATCACTGTAGTAGGGTAGAAACCCAGTTAAGTGCAAAACACTGGGAGCGGTGTTTGCTGTGAATGCCTTAGGGAGACAAAGAAACAACAAAAAGAAGGCATTCTGTACAAAATAACACACAACAAAAATGTAAACTATGCAAACGCACTGGTTGCGAATTTAGTTACAATAAATGGCTTTCTTTGTTCGGAGAGCCATGCCCATCACATGTGTGGTCAGTGTGGAGTAGGGTCTCTAAACTTGAGCTATGCCTAGTAAAGCCACGCCAAACTTCTCCCACCCTACGCTTAGAACAAAGAACTAATCCAGTTTAAACTGGACAAACACTGTCACATGGCCAGAAAAGTTCTGGAAGCTTTTAGAACGTCGCATGACAATGACATCATCACCCTACCCCTTAAAAATACCATACAGATGGCAGGAAGTTGCAACATATAATGCAATGCTATGTACAAATGCTAAACTTAAAAATAATGCACAAATTAAAACACAAAATTTAACCCTTTCATGAGCAAAGGGAGTGGAGAAAACTGTAATGAGGAGCTTAATGATCTGTACTTCTCACCCAATATTGTTCAGGTGATAAAACCGAAAAGAATGAGATGGGCAGGGCATGTAGGGCATATGGGGAGATGAGAGGTGTATACAGGGTTTTGGTGGGGAAACCGGACGGAAGGAGACCACTTGTGAGACCCAGTCTTAGATGGGAGGATAATAATAAGCTGGATCTTCAGGAAGTAGGATGTGGGGGTATGGACTGGATCGAGCTGGCTCGGGATAGGAACAGGTGGTAGGCACTTGTGAATGCAATATTGAACCTTCAGGTTCCATACAGTGCGGGGAATTTCTTGACTAGCCAAAAACCGATTAGCTTCTTAACAAGGACTGTGCTCCATGGAGTAAGTAAGTAACTAATAAGTAAGGTGATAAGCTAACACAGTTGGTAGATTACTGGTAATGTTGTGGATGATTCCTGTTTGATCACCAGCATGTGTGTGTGTGATTCAGTGCCAGATACAGGAGTACATTTGGTTTGAGAATGAAACATAGGTACCACATGCTCTATCATTATGGACTCAGCATGTTGTCTACACACACAGGCCAGTGTTTTCTGGGAGATAAGAACTGTATTTTGAAGTAATATTTGGATGAACATCAGGTGTCACTTGGCATTTCTGGTCAAATTATGTCAGAACACTGTGAACTTAATGGTGTGGAATAGGGGTAACTAAATGCACGGTGTGTTCCTAAATTCTGAAGTTTAAAAAAGTATGTATGTAATTTTCACAAATAACTGTCACCTGGTACATTTACCAGTGTTGTGTATTTTAATGTATGTTAGGTGACCTGAAATCAAGTCTGTAATTCGTATGAAAGTGTGATGATAAGTGAATGGAAAGAGCACTCTAAGAGTGATACAGATTTCTTGTAGCTTACGTAAAAAATGTAAGGCAATTTTTACACAGGGTGTTATGTAGAAATAATAATGTAAGGAGAGTTTTTCAACATTTTTAGTTGAAATACTCTGTGTTCTAAGAGTGAAATGCCCCATACCTGTTGTTAATGGTAAATTTGCATCTCAAAATTTTGTGTAATTCTGCATTAAAAATTTGACAAGATGCAGGCTTTTACAACAGAATTAATTTCTTTCATATGCAGAAGTGTTTGTATAAATGAAAGTTGCTAAGATGGTTTAGGTCTTTCTTACTGATGTTTAACAATTTATGTAATACACACACACACGCGCGCACACACACGAGTATGTTGCAATCAGAGTAAATATCTTGTCCAGGTATTAATGTTTATTACTTCCATCCCACAGTTGTACATAATATATAACAAAATGTATATTTGTTGGCATCTTTAATATTTAAGATGCTCATTTTGTGGTTCTCTGATGTCAGAGTAGTCTCAGAGTTTAACATTAACCATTCACAAGAAAGGCCCATTATTACACTTGTTTACCTGTCCAAGGTCATTGAATTTTGCAGATTTGAAATTTCAGGTTTCCACAGCAGTGGTCTTCTGGGGTGTGATGCCATGCAATTTTATTAGGTACCTGCATTTCAGAGGAACCAGTACTGGGGTAGGGGTTAAAAGTGTTAGAAATTTTGGTAGCTAAGCAAATATATTTTTGTACCCTGTGTACTTGGCATGCAGCATTGGTTTTCACCTGTTGCCAAATACACACATGCCAGGCATGAGATAATAGAAAAAAAGTCATATTTAACCCTTTCCGCTCCCTAACGCTCCAAAGCGCTCGGAATTTAAATGTCCCCTCCCCCTCTAAACGCTCTAAAGCGCTCTTCCTGCGCTTTTCCTGATTTTATTGTGTTGTGTGATCGAAACAGGACGTCTCTGTTCACTGAGGTGATGACATCACTCAGTAAGCATGCCTGCACGTGTGTAAGCATGATGCAAGCATAAACATCGAGATACGGCATGCAGATGCAAGT
>Ga0123357_10005129_pt1 | contig 15623 bp, 6 predicted proteins | sample TergutEmb28metaG_FD_89873 | JGI IMG/M metagenome (GOLD analysis project Ga0123357, IMG submission 89873) | Embiratermes neotenicus P4 segment gut microbial communities from Petit-Saut dam, French Guiana - Emb289 P4 | ecosystem: Host-associated > Arthropoda: Insects > Digestive system > Gut ... | reverse complement strand
CTGGATGACAGAAGATTCTGCACCGAATAATAACAAGCATTCCCTGACTTCAGCCTGCTCTTAATTTCTTCCTGAATAGAATTCTGATTTGTTAACGTTGTTCCCAAATATTTGAACTCTTCCGCCCTCTCAATGGGAATGTAAGCTTAATGTAGTAAAAAACGATGTGTTAAAACCACGTTAAATAACGCATCGCACGAAGTAAATAATTTTGTATCGCACATATTAACACAGATAAATTTGAACAAACATCATTTGCTAACTGATATGAATTTATCTACCAGTATATAATGAATTCTGTGTTGAGCGGTGTTCAGAGACTCTCGAATATTCCCGAACCTATCTACGATTAGTTGTACTCGTACGTGTGGGTAGTAGCTGTAAAGAATATCTGAAGTGGAAAACAGATATTTTGATGTGAATTGAAAAAAAAGGCGAATGTGTCGATAAGTATACAGAAGGGAACTCGGTAACTCCCTTCCTATTCACAAAAAAATGTAGGGAGAGACCGAATGAATGGGTGATCTGTTTCTACTGCATACATAGAAAATTGTGACTGAGATTAATTTCGTTGGATTTTTATGTTGCTATCAGGCAGTGGATATTTCATACCGATGAATAGCAAATATTACGGTTTGTTTTATCTTCAAATGTCCAGCCCCTCAGGCGTGGCATTTTTAAATTAATTGATCCACCCAATATTATCAAAGGACAGACTGACCGATGGGTAGCCTTCATGATGCAGAAAACATGACACATTTGAATTGTGTTGGAACACGCTGAGTCATGGGTCTCTGCATTGTGTGGTTTTACGAATTGATGGAGAGGTTCGTCGTCAAAGAATTTGCAGATTAAATATTTATGGTGGAACATGGTAACAGTGGCACTTTTGATCGTGTTAGATTTTCGAGTGAAAAGCAGAGAGCATAAAAAAGGATAAAGATTTTAGCATTTGAAACGTTGCCTCACTTAGAGGTATATTATACCAAAAGTCAACACATGGAGTGTCTAAATGCTGATACAGAGTCGTTAAATAAACTTACTTACTTACTCCATGGTGCAAAATCCTTCAAAAGAAGCTAACTGGTTTGCAGCTAGTCAAGAAATTCCCCGCATTTTATGGAACCCGAAAGTTCATTACCACACTCACTCGTTAAATAAACTAATTTTAATAATACAAGGATAAAAGAGATAATTACTAATGCTGTCATGCCTCCATGTCCTTGACATACTGGGTTCGTGATCGAAGCCTGCCTGTTTTAGTTGGAATTCTATGGAAGATTCTTTTCGGTTTCTTCAAGAAATTTCTAAGCCAGGTACCGAAATATGGCGATCTCGTATTAAGTGTCAGCACAAATATAACAGCAGTTATTTGAAATTGGGCCAAGAGCACATTAATTGAAGCGGCGGTATGTTTTTGGATTTTTTTGCGTTAACCTTTTAAAGCCTAGCGGTTTCCTTACGTAGCACCACGTTTAACATTCAAAAATTCTACATGGTGCTTGCTTTGCGTTGAGTGTTTTGTACGGATCTAAGAAGAGGCAGCGACGTTTGCTTTTAAGTGATTGGTTTTTATAACCATGGTGGAATGTTTTTACAGCGCGGTACGGACTGGTTCCTTATATAAAGCAGATTACGTTTAGTCTTTAAAAGGTTGGAGGAGGGGGGGGGGGGGCATTTTTGTCATGTTTATTGACGGGGGAAAATCGAAGCTTTCGGTCCAGAAATACCCATTATAATGTTAACAATTTTCACTGCAAATCCTTTCGACATTATTATAAGACTGAATCCAAACCTTCTCGGTGAAAATTCGGCAGGTAACCGCCTCAGGTACGGCACGATTTTTGAGGGGAAATTTTGAGGTGGTACAAGGTTTCATTTGAGCCGGAACTTCACTGCCAACACATTATAATGCAGTACAGTAATCCATCCATTTCAAATCCCAAGCACTTCATCTAAAACTGCTCGTAAAGTGAATACTCGTCAAATGAAAATTAATTCTTATTTCTTCCCTCGTTATAAGTTTTGAAGTGGATACAGAAACCAAAATTTTTCCCCAAACAAAAAATATTCACCATAAAACAACACCGTACGGTACCCAACTATGAAAAATAACACTAATGATCAGTTAATTAACTCGGTTGTAAAGCACTCCTAACCATTCATTTATATATAATTTATTGTTACATTACTAAAATGTAATATAAAACCAATAAAGTTATATTCTATCCATATTATCTATGTCATACACAGAAGACTCTTAAGATTTAATCGATGGAAAATGATTAACCCCGAATGGAGCAATCACACACAATAAAACTACAAAGGCAATGAGAGGGGCAGTGATGCTGGTATAGCTGCGCAAACGGCTGAGGTTTACCGTGACGTTCTGCGCATCCGACAAAATTCGGGCGCCGGCGACAACCAATAGGAGACCCCAGGAACAATGATCAGTTTGCGAGAGCAAGTAATTCTTGTGAGGTGAAATTGGATTGAAAGTTGTGAAGAAAAATTGAGTTAATCTTTGCATTTCATATAAGCGAAAATTCCTACAAACACTGCTCATTTACCGAGGTATAACATTGGGTCCTTCCCGTGACATTTGAAGCGTTATTTGTTTCCAAGCTCGGTAGTATTAGTAGGTTTGTCGTCGCCATAGATTGACGTGCATCTAATATTGATAGTCGCTGTAAGTTCACTGTCTCACTCGGTCAAATCAATGGAGTTCTTGGTACCAATTTTAACCCACTTTTTATTCTTGGAACCCGAAGTTTCCGCGTTTCATGTTATTTGTGGGTGGAGGCTTCAGGTGGGCTTACACCACTGCCTCGTAACGTTGCATTTAAACTTGAGTAAGTCCCCGAAATTAAACCATCCAACTGACGCAGTAGGATTTTCGAAGGTTGCTAGAAGGAGGGAGAAGACAGGGTTTAAGAAAGCAGAGAATACGAGGTGCTAGCCAGCTCTACGCTTTGACCTCAACATGAAGGAATATTCTTGTTTCGTGTAATTTCGTACAGTTCTGTTTAAGTTGTCTGCTCACTGTGATGCTGGATGAAATGGGTTTGGGGTATGGGCGACAGTTCTGGGATTAGGCTGTAACACCACTGTTGGAGATTTTCGTAGAAATTTTCTGTTTCGAAGATTTATATGGCGTATTATTTCGATAATCGGCTTCGCAGTTGATTGTAGCATTTCCTCGAGCACTAGGGTAGCGGCTGTGAATCTTGTTACGCGCGTTCGCAGAATTGCGAATGGCGACTATTAGCTGCGTCATGTCAGTCTGTCCGTCCGTCCGTCCGTCTGCATGTCGTTCCTCATGGAAGGCCCGCACTGGACGGATTTTCTTGAAATATGGTATTTGAGTAGTTTTAGAAAATCTGTTGACAAAACCAATTTTCATTGAAATCTGACAAGAATGCATGAAGACCATTGTACGTTTTTGATCACAACTCGCTCAGTTCTTCTTCGAATGGGAAATGTTTCAGACAAAAGTTGTAGAAAATGATCAAAGCACGTTTTATATTCAATAACGTTTTTTTCCCCCCCTGAAACCTTTCCGTTTATGATATAATGTGGAAAAATACGGTAGAGACGGAAAGACCACAGATGACAGTATGGCGCATGCGTATTTCGTGCTGGATATCTAAGGATATGTAACACTTTCTGCTTTTATACTGCAACTTTGGTTGCATGAACGCGCCTCATTGTTACGTTATACGATCATGGCCTCTACTTTTAGAGGCATAGGTGCATGACCTCTTCTTTCACCGTGTGTTGTCTGCTGTGGAGGTGGAAACACTGCCAGAGGCCGATCCCCCTTCCCAGCATTGCTATCCCATATCTTATTTTCCTTGTTGGTTTCAGTATTAATTCTGTATTACAGCTTACGAGTGTATTTTTGCTTATATGTTTAGGGAAACACGTGTTTGTGACATCAGATGTAGCTGAATTTGTTTTATCTACAAGTTGGGCGGGACATCACATGTTGTTTTAAGCCTCACGTGTTATCCGGGCATCCGTGCCTTCTTTATCTGACCTGCCAAGCGTTACTTTACGTGCTGTGAATCAAATCAAATCTTTCGAGTAAGGTTCTGCTGTCCGTAAGACGTGTAACCGGGCCCAGCTCCCCCTGCCCTCATCTTCATTTATTAATGAAGAGTGGGTGAGGATAATTTGCATTTTTAGATGAAGTAGATTTTGTGGTATAATCACGAGAATGTAGTCACACAACACGTGTTTTGTTTGTAAATTAACGGTTAGGTAGCAGGAACAGGGACTGTCAGGATTACGTTTTGAGTACAAATCCCAGAGGAACTTGCAATGCTGTTTTACTTACAGGAAGAGGACATTGTTAATGGCAGTAACAGTTGAGAGCAGGACACTAGTGGTAGCAGATACAGCTAAGGGCAGGACACTACATTATTGGCAGTTGAGAGCAGGACACTAGTGGTAGCGGATACAGCTAAGGGCAGGACACTACATTATTGGCAGTTGAGAGCAGGTCACTAGTGGTAGCAGACACAGCTTAGGGCAGGACGCTGCGTTATTGGCAGTTGAGAGCAGGACACTAGTGGTAGCAGACACAGCTTAGGGCAGAACACTATAGTATTGGCAGCTGAGAGCAGGACACTAGTAGCAGACGCAGCTTAGGGCAGGACGTTACAGTGGCAGTTGACAGTAGGACACTGCTGGTGACATTGACAGTTTTGGTTAGGCAGGACAATACATTGGCCATCACTCTTTACACAATGCAGTATAACACTGTGTAAGACGCTTTTCACAGTCAACACTTTGCTTCGTGAAGTGTAGGTTTTCCTAAGCGTTCTGAACTATATTCAAGGTCTTGTAATAAATCTCAAGAGTTTTTTTTTTATATTTTTTATTTCTAAGTCTGTAGTCTGAAGACGACTGACGTGATATTCCTGTATTAAACTGGAAAACATCTGCTGTCGACGAAGCCTTTACAATTTTGCCTCTTCATATTTAAATTGAGTACTAACCTCCGATTGGTTCCCACGACGATTCGAAGATGAATCAGTTAGCTCAATCCAGTAGGTCTCTTCCTTACGTCATAAATTCTTCACGCCACTTATCATTCTAAATACGTTAATGCGTGTTTTCCGGCGGTTGTTAATTTAAGGGTACTGGTTTATTCAAAACGAACCGTTATAGTTCCGTCAAAATTCAACCACGTTCTTATTCAGGAGCTACTATAAGTTTCGGCCGTCATCACAAAGACTTCAAAATAATTATTTTTAACTTACACTGTATTATACCTTATTTTAAGCTTTTTGTAATGATGACCTGGTGATGGTCTTTTTAGACCGAAAACATATTGTCATTCCTGAATAAAAAACGTGGCTGTGTTTGACGGATTTATAACGATTTGTTTTAATGCTGGTTTACTCCTGTTCGCCGGATTCACACTAGGCCATGTGTAAAAAGTGGCTCCTTGTTGTATAGGGGTTTTTTTTTCCTACTTCACCGTTAAGCGCCGGCCCGACGCCGTAGTGAGTTTCTTTAGGCTTTCTAAAGGTTATACGAGGGTGCTGATAAGTCTTCAGCCCGACCAGGAAGGAAACAAGCTACAGCGACCGAACTCGGGATTTATTCAACATATTCCCCACGAAGCTCAATACCTTCTTAGGCCGTTGCTCTAACTTTTGCAAGCCACTCGAAAAAAAAAAAATACGGACTGTTGTCCGTCCGACCAGGTCTCCGCGGCAGCAATGACCTCCGCGTCGGTAGAAAAATGGCGACCTTTCAACTGTTTTGTCAGTCCAGGGAACAGATGGTAGTGCGACGGGGCCAGATCCGGAGAATGGGGTAGGTGATCAAGACATTGGAAGCCTAGGCAGGCCAGTTTCTTCTGGGTTTCAAGTGCCCGGTGAGCCGGGGCATTGTCGTGCAAGAACAAGAAACCCTTGGTGACCTTCGCGCGAAATATTTCCGTCAAAATGTCCTTTACTTTCACCAGCAGAGATGAGTAATACTCCGCGTTGATAGTTTGGCCCTTTGGAAGATAATCAATGAGGAGGATGGTGTCTTGATCCCAAAAAATCGAGGCGAGAACTTTTCCAGTGGATTTTTGCACTTGGAATTTTTGGGGGCGGGATAAGCCGTTGTTGCTTTGTCTCCGGGTTTAGTCCATGGTCACCAATCGCCACAGGAAATCATTTGGATCGCGCCGAAAAAATTCCAAAAGTTGCTCAGACGACTGGCACCGTTGACGCTTTTGATCCTCGTTCAGGCATTTTGGGACCCACTTCGCGGAGAGCTTCCGCATATCCATACCTTCATGAATGATGGATCCAACCCGCCCATGTGAGATGCCCAGTTGCTCAGCTGTTGATTTAGCTGAAATCTGGCGGTCTTCCAAGATTAGCTAGTGTTCACTGTTTTGGGTCGTCCAGGACGAGGCGCATTACGGGCGGAAAATTCACCACGTTTAAGCTGCGCCACCCAGTTTTTGACGGTGGCATACGATGGTGCATATTCCCCTAATGTTTCTCTCAGAATGATGTGAATTTCCTTCGGCGCCTTGCCGTGCAGAAAAAAAAAGCTTGATGACAACTCGCGTCTCGATGTTGTTGAAATCGCGCGCGTCTTCTGACATGCTTCCTTTCAACCTCTGTAACAAGAAGAGACTTCCAATTCGGCACATGAACAGACCCCTCTTTCCATTGACACTATCGATTCCCTCCTACGACATGGGGAAGTAGGTCGGGCTAAGGACGTATCAGTACCCCGTCGTATAAGGTTATAACTGGGATCGTTTGCCAGTCTGCCGTCACGGACTATTAAACCTGCCCGACACGCGGGATGCGTCTAAACGCTGGCGGACCGTCGGGCGGAGCGTAGGGCCAGTGCTTATCGACCAAGCAGGGTGGAAAAAACCCCTATATTAGCGTATATACAAAAAAAAAAATTCTCATGACTTCTGCCATTCGCATGAGTGGAAAGAAGGACAAACTCGCACTGATGAGAATTTCGGAGCTTTAGTTCTGTTCTACCTAATTTATAACAATTTAGAGCACGTGTCAAAGGAATCCGGCGCGGAGTCGGACCAGTGACTGACTCTGCGTGGTGACCACAGATGTCATTATGATCTCTCTAAAAACTAAGGTTTTATTGCTCCTTTCGCTTCAGAGTCACTGATGTGACGTCATTTCTCGTTTATGATCCAGGCTAGGGATTACTCTTTTTTTTAAAATGAACTTTATAAATGTTAATATAGTCTTCTCTACAGATTAATTTCTGAAACGTCGTCATTTTCCATTGTCTTCAAATTTTAATTATTAATCTTCTATTCGTAATTTTCATTTAATTTTACTTCGTTACTTTGTGCTTGTAGTTTGATTTCCTACCTAAATAACAGAGACATGAAGTCAGTGTTTTATAACTCCATTCATAGGCAATGCAATTTTAAGTTTCCTCGACAGTCTTGAATTTCATTGTTCACAGATTGATCATAACTCCTCTGTATCTGATGACATTGCCGTCTGCTTATAGACAACTTATTCTCTATCATCAAGAAGTTATTATTCTACCCAATTTCAGCATGTTAGAATTAACCGTACACTTTATGTGAAATATCAATTTTTGTATTTTTACATAAGACTTAGATTTTTTGTTTTGAAAATGGTGATATTACGCCCAACAAGCGTGCCAATTTGGACATAACGTTCGAAGGATTGTCTCGTGTTTAAAAATTTGTCATGACTTCATTAAATGTGATAGAAAAGTAATGGGTATAAAAATCCTAAATGAACACCAAGCCTATTCGACATACGATTTTATTCTGAGGTGTTCCATCCCCGTTGTGTGTTTAAACTAGAAGATGGGGTAAATTCAGTCTAAAACACAACTATAACATCATCACGCGGTTTAGGCATATTATATAAAATTCTGTTAACAACAAATTTATCAAAACCTGATGATGGTCGCTATAGGCCGAAACATGTAGTTTTTCCATTGCTAATAAACACCATAATTTAGCCATATATTTATAGTTGTGTTTTTGACTGAATTTACCTCACCTTATATGCGATTTTATATTTAACTCTAAAATATGGGCTATAAATAGAGACAATATTATTTCTTTTACAGCTATTTTTCTTTAATTTTCATTGTTATTTCAATTTCTGCAGTATTTTCAAATTTTGAAATGACGCGCGCTTAAGTTTTAAACCTATGTTTTGTCTAGAATATGAGAAATCATTAATAACAAAATAATCTATGAGGACTGAACGAGTTCTGGGTCCCAGCAACGAGAACAAAAGTTCGCGTAGCTGTATATGCCTGAGTTCAATACAGAGTGTTCATATATATAGGTCTAACTATTCCAGAGAGGGGGGAGGAGACAAGAGAAAGGAATCTTCTAGTCGTCTTCGAAGCACGTAGACGTCTAACCGTGCAAAGAAGCGTTCTCTCTGAACCGATAAAACCCCTCTAATTTTTGTTCTTTCTGGATGCGCGCGCAGTGAATGTGGCGTACAAGCAAATTAGGTTGGCAGCTCCGCTTAAACGTCCGATTCGATACGTTTCGAGAATTCTAAGCTTCTGTAGATTGGGCTCGAGACTCGTTCGCTTCCAGTCAATTCCAACGAGCGTTTGTGTCTGTGTGAAGTCCGCTTGTGAAAGAGAAACACTGATTAGTTTCTGTCAGGAAATGCGTTTATTAAAACTTGAAAGGAAGGCGCCTATCTTTCTAACACAACGAAGGAGAGAAACTTTTAGGAAACGGAAATGAAATTTAGACTTCTCAGAAGAAGTTTGTATCTTTCTTATGTATATATTTATGCCTGATAGAATGAAATGAAACCCTAACGTGATCTTCTTAGAAATGTACGTTGGTTGTGTGGGAGTTGAATACAATTTGATTTTTGAGACAGCTCGTTCGGGCTGATATGTTGGACGCTTCTCCTGTCCAGGCCAGCCGACCCATAACACGCAAGTTCTGTTCACGGAAATGCTGTGTAGATCAGTCGGAATAAACTGACGCAGTTCGCCATTAACAATCTCTGTGTACAGCGTTCTAAATACGTTCGAATGTATAATATGACTGGCTTTTTGTAATGGTTATAAACAATTAATATCATTAACCGTATTGTACCTCTTGTTAAATTATTTGATGTTATAATTTTATGCCATAGTATTGCCAAAGAAACGGACAGTCTTTTAATTGTATACTCATGGACAGGGATGTACAAACTCCAGGGACCGGGTCGCGCCGGCGACTAAATTTTACGGAGGATCCACATTATGTAACTTGCTTCACCTGACCTTTCTGCCGCCTGGAATTTTAAGATGACATATCTATTTTTGGAATATTTGTACACATCTGCTGAAGGGATAGGACAAGTGATGAATGCGTATGTTATTCCATTTGCTGACGTATTTTTGGTTGCATTTCATAACAATTATTAATGTGCGTCTCTACTTACTGATGTTGTATACATTTTCAATGACGATCAGCTGAAGCTCCGAAATTCTCTGAAAAATATCGAAGTTATAGTATTCAAATGAAGTCGCATAATGGTTAAAACATGTGGGTAAAAGTATAATGGAGCCGCACATATAGACGTAAATATAAACTGGCCGAAAAAAAAAACTGGTTTGTGAAACACATTCCCGTCTAAACTCACTTATCGAATCGTAAAAAAAGACACCGAATTTTTATACCGGATCGTGTAATGTTACGAGGATTGGTTTAAAAGATATCAACACCCCTACATGTGTAGCAATGAAAATGGCCCCTCGCGTCTTATACTGTGAGTAAGTTTTGTGTGGCGATAGGCAGCTTTTCCAGTTTGCCATGAGTGAAGACCCACACGTCTTTGTTTAATGCAGTGCAGTTACTACTAGAATTTTGCACTCCGTATTAGAAAAAGGCGCCGTAAGAAGTTAGCGATACGACCTGCTGCTTTTCTTTGCTAATAAAATTTGTTCTTTCGTAATCGGACAACTGTCCAAAAAATGTATCACAATTTTTGTTACTAGTTAGTGTTGATTTGTGGGCTTAGAAAAAAACAAGTTGGCCAATGATTCCACCGGCATTCATGACACACTAGAAACGAACCTAAACTTTACCTAATGGCAACCCTTGACTGACATGGCACTGTATGCAGGTCATTGCCTCTTATTGTGACAGTTTTACATATCCTCTGTGACGTAACAAAATTTTGCCGGTAAGCGGACGCGTGTGAGGATCAATTTCTCCAGCATACATAATCTGATGGTGCCAATTCACGAAGTTATTCAAAAAGTTATGTTTTCCTTTACGGTCTACGTAGTGGATTTTGTGGACTGTAGTTGTCTTGCAGGGATTCGAATCGAACAATTCTGTGTCACTTCCTGACAGTGACACACAAGTACAAGTTTCCTGTGCTAGTCGAACGAAAGATCTGCTTGCAGGTGGTCCCAGCCTAGCATTAATTTTTTTCCACTTCTTCAGCAAGTTCCTTCAAGAGTGTTATTTATTGTCTAAAGTGGAAGCTCTGGCTCGAAGCCCTCTTCACTTATTTGTGGTTTCCCTGTGTGGAAAATTGTTCGTCAGAAACACTTTTTGTTTAAATATGTGGCGAAACATGTTTTGTCAAGTGTATTTCTCATATGTATCAAACAAATTCGCGTTAAGACCTGCAAGTGAGTTACAGGGACCACTTAACCTCTCCAGTTAAAGCTGTGTGAAAAAGTAGCAGTAAGTGGGTTTGGTGCATACGTGTAGTGTAAGCAGCGTGACAGTGTCATTTGAAATGCTCAGAGAGTTGGAGATTTTTTTTCCCAACTTCACGTTGAACAGTCACCGTCACAAAGACCAACCCGTTATTTCTGTATGGCGACAGGATCGTTGTTTATTGTGCAAATCGTAAGGGAAAATGCTGATGTAGGCTGTGTGGCAAACTGAAGTGTTACTGACTATTAACTGCTGTTCGAACGTGGGTTTGAAAAGGTTAAAGACACATTTCATGTTTTCTGCCGCTAGGGAATCGGGGGAGGGCTGCTGTGAACGCGGTAATGAACACTTTTGTCCAAAAAAGCGCTGAGAATTTTACGATTAGGTGAGAATCTACCAGATTTTCAAGAAATGTTCAACCAGTTATTTAGTTAATCCTCTGATTAAATCCGTATTAATTATTCCACGTTCCTAAATACAGATTTTTAGGTAGGTCTGGAATGTATGTGTATTGTTAGTATCAATACAGTAGTAATGTGGGAATGTATGTGTATTGTTACTATCAATACAGTAGTAATGTGTTTGAATTGCAATGGTGAGCTCTTCGAGGTAACAGCCTACATTAATTGAGGTGTTATGATTTTATTCAGTACCTCGAAGTTAGTTTCAAGTTAACGCATTTATTTAATTTATTCATTGTCCCTCTATTTCCTTTTCTGCCCTCCATACATATTTCCATCTATGCTAACGAATGCAGCGGAATATGTGTTTCATCAAAATCTGTTCCTTAGAAAGACAAACGTGAGGGAGAAAATGCAAGGAGGTGCAAAATGAAAGAGAGAGTAGAAATGTGTGTGCCATTCAAATACATTTATTTTCTAAGTGCGTTATTTGTGATATCATATGCGTGATTGCGATCCGTGTCTGTGTATTACAGACAGAAATAAATTATTGTAAATGAAATGTATTCGTCTAGAGCCACAATACTACTGATAACGTACTGTACAACTCCCCTTTATTCGTTCATATCTTCCTTTAAATACGTATTACATTACTGAAAAAGGATGCAAATAAAGTCTATGAAGCGCACATTTTGTGTGCGATCCCAACGTCCTTGTGTTATGAGTCATTTTTGCGAAAATGTATAATTTTATTCGACAGTCATGTAAAGTAGGTGTCATGTAATAATATGAGGAGCCAAAATCGTATTAAGTTTAATAACTCTGTATCATATTTCATCGATATCTGTTCAGCAAGCTCGAAATTGAACGTTGCAGACGGATGGTCACGACCTCTTTGTTATGCCTTAATTTTATTTGCTTTGTGAAAAACAACACTTGAAAAAAAAATAGAAAATTCCTTTTTTAATTTGATGTGTGGTTGACCGTGCATCCTAGTTCAATGTAGAATAAGAAACTAACTAGATGTTACTTAGTGTTATATTTATTTCTCCTTATAAGTTGCTCTTTATAAGTTGCTCAACATGTTTCGGGCCACATTGTGCCCATCTTCAGGAGCTGACGACTTAGTGGTATTTTTTCATGTGTGGTGTAGTGCCGTGGCTGTGTAGGCAGTCAGATCCGGTTGGCTGCTTGTGTGTCCATTGGGAAGTACGTAGCACGTAGTTCTACGTACTCCCCAATGGACACACAAGCAGCCAACCGGATCTGACTGCCTACACAAACACGGCACTACACCACACGTGAAAAAATACCACTAAGTCGTCAGCTCCTGAAGATGGGCACAAGGTGGCCCGAAAGATGTTGAGCAAATTATAAAGAGCAACTTATAAGGAGAAATAAATATAATACTAAGTGACATCTAGTTGGTTCCTTGTTTAATCTTCAAACGCAGAAGTTCTGTATCAAGCATTTGTTCGTGGTATAGGCAGTTTCCTTTGGCGATGTCGTAGAAAAGAAACACCGACAGGCTCTGGCTTTGAACTTGTGACCGTTGCAACGAAGGCAAACCACAGCTTGGTGTTAGGCAGCACTTTGCGTAATGACACGTTTCCCAAAGTAAACAACTTTGAGCACCACATAGCATTTCCTACCCTCTTTTCATAATGCAGTTCAGGAAGTCTGCGCCGAACGAGGGAGACATAGGACGCCGCAATGAAGCAAACATCAATCACTTGCTGAAATTTTCTTAAAAATATTTGTTCCGTTAGATCCCAGTACCGAAGCACATTTAACCAATATTCCAAGGAAGTCGACGTCGTGACGACGATGACAGCGTAATATCAGGCGAAAGGTTTTCGATTTTGACAGAGGCCATCCCGTTGTGTACTAACAAATTTGTATAATGTATTATATACGGTCAGTACACAACAATGTATCAGTGCATTTAATTTCATCTTTGAGACGAATCGTGTGAATTTTGTTTTGTGTTGTACATGAAGCTGGGTATGTAACCGGTACCTTTATGTTCGCGTAATTCGGAACGATTTTTTGGCGAGACGTTATCGGTTGAAGAAGGTATCAGTGCAACACTTCAGTACCTTAATCATTAAGTTCTTATACTGATAGACGGAACGTGCTTGACTAGTTATGAATTTGACAGAGGCCATCCCGTTGTGTACAAATTTGTATAATGTACAGGTGCGGCAGAAAGAACTCCCCTATTTGAGAAGCGAATAAATTCAAAACCAAAGAAGGTACGGAAATGTTTTTTCTATTTCTGGAAAGCACACAGAATGCCGTTTTACATCAATGTGTTTTAAACACAACATCACTCTAGTGGCGGCCTTGAATATTGATACACTGATGTAGCCTCTCTCGGTAGTTGTCCATGAACTTGAGAATCATTTCAGGTGTAATGGCAGCAACTTCCTGTCGTATCGCCTGCTTCAGAGCTTCCAAAGTTTGTCCTGTGTGTCGAAAGTTTGATACCCGAAGATAAATCGTTTTCTTCTGAGGAAGAGCCTCCCGTCGACCAAGCGCAAAGCGGATGGAAATGAACACTGTGTTGCTACCGGCGACCCGCCATTTTTTATAAACTCTTCAACAATAAAGGCTCGATGTTCTCCCAACCACGCCACGGTGTACACTGAAAACGGCATGGAAATCACTGTTCGACGACGCGCTCCTCACCACTATACGCACTCCCCATCCGAAGCTATGCCCCTCCCAAATTGGGGTGTTCTTTCTGCCGCACCCTGTATTACATACGATCAGTACACAAGAATATATCAGTACAGATATACTGATATATTGTTGTGTACTGACGGTATATAATACAATATACAAAAAAGATTTTGGAGTTTAACGCTGGACCTAAACCACAGCGCAGTGAACCCGATACACAGACATATTCTTAGTTTATTCTTGGATTATTTACGGTTGCTTATTTCATAGCCAATGGAGACAAATGATAAGGAACTTCACCTGGAAAATAGACTGATAGAGTTTTGTGTTTTTTCCCCACTCCCCCTCTGTGCTAACGCCATCATTTGCCTATTGTCCTGAAATGTGGATGCCTGTACCTCCTGGAACCGTCAGGGACTGCCCAGTCCAGTTGTGTTTACCCTATGTGAAAATTTGGGATAGCACCTACATGTAGACATACCCGTTTCCTTCCTTATCTTCCCAATAATTATTCCAAACTTTCCTTCATTTGATGCTGTATAATTTGTTAATTTCTGAGTAACCTCTTTGTAGAACACCAGAAGTCATCGGTTGAGAAACCAAAAACTCTATGTATGCGTATAAAAACCATTACCAAACAATAATCCATTTGTAGGCAATTCCATGCAAGACTAACTTGTAAGTGACTGTTGGATGGCACAAAGAATTATATAACCAGTACGTACGTGCGTATGTTAAGACACTGTGCTCTAGTGATCTGAAATGCGCGTGGCCTTTTGACCCTCGGACACAGGGTTCTAATTCCGCTTGAGTTGTGGATGAATGCCGTGCCTTCTCTTCGCCTTATGTGTAGATACAGGGCCTTTAATGGGCCGATCCCCTGTTTTGGGTGCCCTACTATGTGACCTAGTATTCACATTTTTAGAATTATAGGGATGGAAAAATCCCAGGGCATTCATATTGCTTAAAAGCTGGTTCAGAAAAAGACATATTACTTTAAGATTGAATGTGAGAATTGAGGTGTGAATGCCACAAGTCAGTTGCGCAGTAGGGGTGTGTTTTAAAGGCCCGCGAACCATCCCTTACCTGCGAGCGACACAATAGAAGTAAGAACCGGAAAAAATTCAAATTTTGTTGACGATAAACGTTAGCTTTAGATATTTTTTATGTATCACTGCTTTGTTTTGATACGGGTTGTTGTTGTTGTGGCACATGGAACTGAGTTAGTACATACCGGTCCGCTGCAGCAAAAGCCTGAGGAAAAATTAAAGAGTAGGTCCTAATGGCCTTCGAAACATACATAATGATTAATAATGATTACAAGTAACCTCAATGCAAGTACATAATTGGCTCTTCCAACTGATAGGTATACAACAGTTCAGAAAGCGTTGATACTTTAAGCTCTGACACTGTCAGGGAAAACTTTAAACAATGTGAGTTACGTCACAAATCGAATCCCATAATTAGACAAGTATGAAGTGACTGTATTCCTGTGCACTTTTGTAATAATAATAATAATAATAATAATAATAATAAAGGTAATGTTCACCCTAGAGCAGGCCACGAATGGCCAGAGAGGGAATAGCGGTATAACTGTACTCTTTCTTTAACCTCGGCGCTAGATGGGGTGGGTGGTCAACGCCATGCACCGTCCGCTGTACCCCCGGGAAAGACCAGGTACTCATTGTATAAGAGACTGAGTGGGGTCCAGGACCGATCTGGACTGGTGCCGAAAATCTCACCCCCCGGGATTCGATCCCTGGACGTTCCAGCCTGTAGCAAGTGGCTATACCGACTAGGCTATCCCGGCCCACAATAATAATAATAATAATAATAATAATAATAATAATAATAAT
>Ga0123357_10005128_pt1 | contig 15623 bp, 14 predicted proteins | sample TergutEmb28metaG_FD_89873 | JGI IMG/M metagenome (GOLD analysis project Ga0123357, IMG submission 89873) | Embiratermes neotenicus P4 segment gut microbial communities from Petit-Saut dam, French Guiana - Emb289 P4 | ecosystem: Host-associated > Arthropoda: Insects > Digestive system > Gut ... | reverse complement strand
GCTTGAGTTCCTATGTGGGGCTTGCGCCGGTTGTCAGCCAAAGCGGTGCAAGTGCGGCTACGGGAAGCCTGGTGCGCACAGGGCAACAACGCTTGCGTTCATTGCTCGTGGAGTGCGCCTGGATGCACAAAGGGCGTGATGCGGGTGCGGAGTCGTTGTATCGACGGATCTTATCCCGCACAGGGCACGCTCAGAAAGCCATAGTTGCTGTGGCAAGGCGTTTGTTAACGCTTTTATGGCGGTTGTGCATCGAAAATAGGCTGTATATTGCCGCATAAAGATTAAGCCGTGGCCCCTTTTTGCCGGAAAGCGGCGACAAAAAATTACGGTTTTTTGTACCGGATCGGTACCTTGCACATCATGGTGCGAATGAGAAAATGGTAAAAAGCATTATGACGGTAACGGCGGGTTGCTGTCACGCTTGTTTGCAACCGCCACATTTTTATGGTGTGGCTTCACAAAAATCGCGCCAACAACCCGCCAGAGGCAAGGCAAAAGGCAGAAGAGCAGGTTTGTTTTGACACGAGGCCACATAAGAAAATGGGGCAGGGGCGTTATTCTGGAAGGAAATCACATCATGCGGGAACGAAGCGGGAACGGGAATTGGAGAAGCTACAGCGCCGGGGCATGGAACGCTGAGTTATTTTTCCAGCTTTGCGGCCACGGCGTCCATCAACTCCCCTGGCTTTATGCAGAGCGCCGCCGCCAGACGAAAAACCATCGTCAGGCTTGGTTGTTTTTTATCGCTTTCGAGACTGCATATAAAAGAGTGAACCACATCAACCCGCTCACTCAATTGCTCCTGAGTGAGTCCTCTTTCGCGCCTATAGCGCTATGAACCATACAAACTCCTTGTTGATTTTATGTTCTTATAAACATGCTTAAACAGCCCTTTCCCCGTAATCTGCGTTCCTTGCTATGTAGTAGGATGCGAGCCGCGCATTACTGCTTACCTAACTGACAATTTTTCCATCCGCCATTCTGATCACACGATCCGCTGTGCTGGCAAATTCTTCGTTGTGCGTCACCATTACGATGCTGACGCCCTCCTTATTGAGTTCATGCAGAAGCTCTAGGATGGACGTACCAGTGGTAAAATCGAGATTGCCGGTGGGTTCATCGGCAAAGAGCACGCGAGCGCCACGCACCAGTGCCCTGGCGATGGCCACGCGCTGCTGCTCGCCGCCGGACAAAGCACCGGGGCGCACAGCTTCTTTATGTCCCAATCCGACCCGTTCGAGCATGGCGCGGGCGGAGGCGATATGTTGCCTAGTGGCGGGCGCGAAGATGCCGAGAAAAGGCAAAAGTACGTTTTCCAGCGCCGTCAGGTAGGGAAGAAGATGATATTGCTGAAAGACCACGGCAAACTCGTGCCGTCGCAGATGGTTTCGCACCCTCTCCGGCGCGACGCACAGATCCAGATCGTGAAAAAAAAGCCTTCCGGCATCAGCTTTGACCAGAGAAGACAGGACATGCAGTAGGGTGGATTTGCCCGAACCTGAACGGCCTGTGATGCTAACGAATTCTCCGTGCCGGATGTGCAAATCAAGGTGATCCACCGCAGGGGTTTCAGAACCTGGATAGCGCTTGACAAGGGAGTCGGCCCTAATCATGACGGATTCCTTTATAATTTCTGCATGCTTATAGAGAAACCAAGGCTTCCGCCGGTTCCACCAGACTAGCCCGCCAGGCCGGGAAGGCGGCAGCAATGGCGGCGGTCAAGGCAGCAAGCAGAACAAGTATCATGAAAGACACACCCTGAAACTCTAAGGACACATCCCCCGCAAGATGAAGCTGCCGCAGAACATATGCCGTCAGAAACTGGCCTAGGACATACGCCAGCATACCGGATACACATCCTATCCCAATGGCCTCGGATACAAAGACGGTGAATATGTTTGTTCTGGAGAAGCCGACGGATCGCATGATGCCTATTTCACGCCGCCGCTCTGCAACTGAAGAGAGCATGGACATGAACAACATTGCGCAAGCGGTAATCAAAATCACTAGACTGACGGAAAAGGCGAGGTTTTGGGCAAAATGTACGGAGTACATGCGGCTCTCGGCAACTTGAGCTAAAGCCCGAACATCGGTATCCGGCAGAACCGCTTGCAGTTGCGTCACAATGCCATCAATGGGGCAGCCGGAGCACATGGCCGCCACTTCCAGGAAGGAAGCCTGCCCTTCTTTAGCGGCAATACGTTGGGCCAAGGTCAGCGGAACGAACAAAACCGCATCGTCATCACTGCCTGTCGGCTTGAGTACCCCGCTGAGATGTAAACGATGATCGCCCACTTCCAGAATCTGTCCCGGAGTCAACCCGAGTTTGCGGGCAGCGCCCGCGCCCGCTAGAACATCGTCCAGGCTGTGTATTTCAGGGAAACTTCCTTCCACTTCCCAATAGCCTTTCAAGTGAAATTCCTTCTCCCACTGTACTCCGACCAAGGCGGCGGCTTGACCTGCTATGCGGCTCGTAGCCAGCATTTTCGGCGCAACTATGGCGATATTTGCCCGAAATTCAATGCCGTCAATGGCCTTGAGCGCCGTATCCAGAAGGATTGGCTGCTCATCTAAGGTCACACCGCCAAGAGAATATCCGCCGTAACTGATCTGCAACGTCTCATGCTTGGGCGTAACCAAAATGTTTGCCCCGAAGCTGATCATTTTTCTTTCCATGTTGTCGGCAATAAGCGTGGATACTTGGTATAGCCCTGACATAGAGGCAAGACCAATAGTAAAAATTGCTGCAAGCAAAAGGGCGCGCAGCCACTTGGCCCTTACATGCCGAAGCGGCAGAGTAAAAATCGTCATCGGGCGTTCTCCGGAAAGTAGCCTACTCCAAGCATCAATTCTTGTGTTGCGATAACTACAGAGTTATTCTCCGCCGTGTACTGGAAAGGATGCGGGTTACATCCGCCGGCAACAAGTCCTATCCTGTCCAGTGCGAACTTTTGTCCGCAATTCACACACAGCATGAAGCCGTCATCCGTCAGTTTGTAGCCTTTTCCCGCTCTCCAGCATAGTTCACAAGCATCAAGTGCTGTTCTGAGTATTCCTTGTCCATCCCGCACAACAAAAAATTTTATTACTTTGCCGTCCTCTTGATAGCGATAGTGGCGCGACTGTACTTTATCCACTTTGGAAGCATCGATTATAATTTTGCCGTCCTTGGCGGTAACGTCTTCTACGTTGCCGAATAAGCCAAAAAAGGCAGCATCAGCTTGAGAAGAAAAAATGATTGTTCCCAGCATAAGTATAAGCGATACAAGACGCATAATATCCCCCAGGAATAATGATTGTTTATAGTTGGTTAACGCTTGGGATGGTTTTGCAGCTTGTCTAGCACCGCCTTGGAGCCTGTGTGGCAAGGGGTGCAGTCCATACGGCCCAGAAGGCCGGAATGTTGCCAATCCTTCCTGTTTTCACCGTGGCAGCCTTTCACGGTACAGCCTGCGTATACTTCCGATTGTTTCAGCATGGGTGTGAATTTGCCGTCCATTTTAGCCTGAATGAGTTCCAGTGTCTTGAGTGCCACATCGACTGTGACGCGAGCACAGCGTTCGCCACGTTCGGCACCACGAGCGTCGATTTTGCTGGCTGCGCACCATTTACCCACGGAAATATGGCAAAGAATGGAGTCAGAGATGCTTGTCGGCAGCGGCCCATCTACTTTGGCCGTGCCGGGATTCGGTTTATATAGAGGGAAGGCGGTGATTTCGTACCAACGGAACAACTCATTGATCAGAACGTCAAGTTCCTTGCGTGGATAAAAGAGTGCCAGAGTCGCCGCCGCACCCAACAGCGCCCCACAGGTACCGCCCCATTCCGCAATACCGCCTCTGCCAAATGTCATCATGGAAAAGGGAAAATCTTTGTAAGGAGCTCCGTATCGTTCACCTATCAGTCCGATGATCGAATACAAGACCCCATAGCTACAGGCGTAGCCTTGATGCCAGAAACCCGCATGTGCAACCGCCGCGACCTCAACCGGATCAAGCTTCTGGGGCTTCCAGGAAAAATCGCCGCCGCTTTGCTTAAAGCGTTCGCCAAACTGCGTTGTGGTTGGTGCAGACGCTTGGTTTCCTTCTGGAGCCGTTGCGGCCAACGCTGGTGGGATCAGACTGGCTATCGCCCCGCCAGTCATGACACCGCCCATCAAACCCAGGGCATTCCGTCTGCTATACTGTTTCATAGAACATTCCCTGTTTGTTCATGGATTAAAAAATCCTATTATCTCTGCTGGTTCAACTTGGCAGCTTAACCGGATACCACCGCTTTTTCAGCCACAAAGCCACATTGACCAGCCCAATAAGTACCGGAACCTCCACCAGCGGCCCTATAACGGCCACAAACGCTTCGCCGGAGTTCAGGCCAAACACGGCAATCGCCACAGCTATGGCAAGCTCGAAATTGTTGGAAGCGGCGGTAAAGGACAGGGTTGCCGACTGTTCGTAGCTCGCGCCCGCCCGCTTGGACAGGTAGAACGACAGCAGAAACATGACCAGAAAGTATACCAGCAGGGGGATTGCTACCTTCGCCACGTCAAAGGGAAGCTGCACGATGTACTCTCCCTTGAGAGAGAACATCACCAGGATGGTGAACAGCAACGCACGGAGCGTCCAAGGGCTTACGCGGGGGATAAAGACCTTTTCGTACCAGTCCAGATCCTTGACCTTGAGGCCAAAAAAGCGCGAGCCCACGCCTGCGATAAAAGGGATGCCGAGATAGATGAAGACGCTTTCGGCAATCTGTACCATACTGATGTCCACCACTGCACCGGACAGGCCGAGCCAACCGGGGAGAACCGTGATGAACACATAGGCGTAGACCGAGAAAAAAAGCACCTGGAAGATGGAATTGAAGGCCACCAATGCGGCGCAGTATTCCCTGTCGCCCCCGGCAAGGTCGTTCCAGATAATGACCATAGCAATGCAGCGGGCAAGGCCGATGAGGATAAGGCCCACCATGTAGCTGTTGTCGCCGGACAGGAAGGTGATCGCCAGCAGGAACATGATGACGGGGCCGATAATCCAGTTTTGTATCAGAGAGAGCAGGAGCACCCTCCTGTTGCGGAACACCTGCCCAAGCTGCTCATATTTCACTTTTGCCAGGGGCGGATACATCATCAGGATAAGCCCGATGGCGATAGGGATATTGGTAGTGCCCGCCTGGAAGAAATTGATGACGTTCTTCACGCCCGGCGCGGCCCATCCAAGCCCCACCCCTACGAACATGGCAAGAAAAATCCACAAGGTAAGGTAACGGTCAAGGAAGGAAAGCCGCTGCAAAGCAGATTGGTTCATCATGGGGTTGACTTTTATATTCGAATTAAAATGTCATTAAGAAATAGAATCCGACAATAAGCAGGATTCCACCCGTAATCCATCTAATAATTATATCTGCACTCTTTGGTAAAAAGTAGGCTTTGCTCAAAGATATTCCAAATAAAATGGCTCCTAGCGGCAAGCTGAAACCTATGGCGAACATGCCAAGCAACAGGGCAGCCTGAAAGACTTCCCCTTGGAGTACGGCAACTCCGATCACGCCAAAGATGATTGGATTACAACAGAAAGAACTGACTGCAACTAATCCTCCAAGAATCAAACCTGTCAATAATGTTCCTGGCATGCCAAGCCGATATTTAATGCTATCGAAGTGCCCAAATGATATCTTAAAAGGCAGGATTTGCAGAGTGGCTAAACCAAAAAAGATTAGCACAACACCGGCAAAAATCTTCCAATACCGACCGAGGCTGACATTTGCGACTTGCCCCACAAATCCTGCAATACCACCAATTATCATTAAAGCAACTATTGTTCCAAAAGTGAAAAATAGCGCTTTCTTAAAAGCCTGTCTGCTGTTCACACTTTCTTGTGTGCCGGAATAGCCGATCAGTACCCCCAAAGCCGGCAATGTACAACATGTACTGATGGCAGCACTAAAAGTACCAAGCAGCATAGCAAGCAAGAGTCCTATAGGCTGCGAGGCAGCTTGTTGCAGTGCGTTGGCGACAGAATCAAGCATAAACATTCCTTTCGTGTCGTATTCATTCCATATGTTCGGTTAAAGCTCATATAGCCACCACAAGCAAACGCTCATTCATTTAACTTGGGCAGCAGCCTGATGATGCAGCATCACAACATGCCTGATACGCCTGCAATAATGTTTTTACATTTACATTGCTCCCAGGGATCAATACCGCCTTTGCGCCTTTGCGGGCGACGAAAATAGCCGGCAGTTCAGCCTGCTGTGTAATTTTTGAGTAATCTGGTGAATCACACGACAAGGTATACAAACCTACTGTGATCTTGTTGCGTATCAAAGCCTGTTGAGCCTCAGTGATGGCGGTTTTTGTTGTGTCGTCAATCAAAACATTTCCCGAAGCCGGAATAAAGACGAATACAGCATCTTTATTGACAGCAACAGTATTCAGTTCGTTCAGGGATTTCAAATCTTCGCCAAGGTTCTGCCCTACTGGAATTGGATTTTCCTTAGATGGCATAGGTTTTGAAGCTGGCTGCCCGAAAGTAAACGCCGCTGTATTGTTAGAAACGATGCAGCTGCTATTGTTGCGAGCGCCTATTGTCCTATAGCCTACTATGCTGACAGCCGCCAACAATACAACCAAACAGATTATCACTTTTAGAGGCTTTCGTCCGACAGGTTTGCTGCCATCACGTTCATCTGACAAACATGAGCATGATGGAGCGGCATTGTTTTTTTCACAACATGGTTCGTTATTCTTTGTTTCTTGCATGGGAGTCTCTCCTTTGTTTTGGCGAGCACAAAAGTTACAGTTCGACCTTTGCATGGCGGCGGCTTACGTCTCAGCAGCACTGCCCGCTGCTCCCGTCGCTCCCTCCGCCGCAGCACCCTCCTGCGGGAGCGGAGGAAGAAGGAGCACCGGCAGAGCCTTCAATCCATACGGCGATTGGTTCTTTCGTGGGAACTTTACCTGCAAAAAATCGTTCAAGATTATCCGGCAACGTGTAAGTGCCATCCTCGCGAGCCTGTTGTCCGTAAATGGCCTTGAGAATACCATCAATAATCGCCGCTGCGGGTGGCTGCTCGTATTCGTTGCCCTCATAGACAAATACCCTGCAATCCACGCTGTCACCGCACAAACTACCGCAATCTTTACAGTCGCTTTCCTTGAATTCAGTACATATATCCATGCCATTGACGCGGATTGTCGGTGAACTGATAAAACGATATTGTTCGGCTAATGCTTTCGTTGTGATGTTAACCTTGTTGACATGCACCGTGTAACTCATTGCCTGAAATGCGGGAACTAAAGCGTTCAAAGCTTCATCTAATGTACCACCCGTTGCGATACATCTTTCACAAGTATTCAAATCAAGATACAGAAAATCAATTGCCACATTTTTTATCCGGGAATTCTGCTTTGTATCTGGATGCGATGCTGGCGGCCAGGGACATGATGGGGCTGTGCCGGCGCAGCAGGTGCCTGTGTCTCCGAATATTGGAGGTTTCTGAGTGGCAATTGGTTGCATCGTTACTGTGCCTGCAACTTGATTATTGCATGAACATGCATTGGCCGCAGGCGCGCCAACTCCATCAATCCAGGCAGCGATCTCCTCTCTGGCGGGAATTTTGCCCTTGGACTTGACCACCCCATCCACGGCTACCGCCGGGGTGGACATGATGCCGTGAAGCATCATCTCTTTCGTGTCGGTCACCTTTTCCACCGTGATGTTGCCACCCTTGGCAGCGGCCACTTCCTTCACCAGTTTTTCCGTTTCAGTGCAGCGAGCGCAGCCGGTGCCGAATACTTTGATTTCCATAGGATTTTCCTTTTTGCTTACATGACGTATGAACCAAGGATGTTGAACAGCCAGCCCACCAGAGTAAAAATCACCCACAAGTAGCCGATGAAGGCCGCTTGCAGTTTGATGGTCATAATCTGTCGCAGCAGCATCATCTCCGGTACGCTGGCGGCCACGGCACCCATGCAGAACGCCATTGTCGTGCCGATGGGCAGTCCCTTGACCAGCAGGCCTTCCATTACGGGGATGATGCCGGTGACGTTGGAGTACAGCGGAATACTTACCAACACGGCAGCGGGAACCGTCCACCATTCGCCAGCGCCGAGGTTTTCGGCAAACCAGTTGTCCGGCACGAAACCATGCAGGGCCGCGCCGAGGCCCACACCGATAATGACCCACTTCCAAACACGCTTGAAAATGGAGGACGTTTCATTGTAGGCGAAAGTATGCCGCTGCCGGACGGTCAGCTTCTGCATTCCCTGGGCCTCATTGGCATACTGATGCGCCGGGGCTTTTTCCATAGTTTCCAGGATGAACGGCTGCAACCAGCGTTCGGCCTTGAGGTTGTCCATCACAAAGCCGCCCATGATGCCCGCCGCCATGCCGACCGCCACGTAAATAACTGTAAATTTCCAGCCGAGCAGTCCCCACAAAATCACTACCGCCATTTCATTGATAAGCGGCGAGGTAATGAGGAACGACATGGTGATGCCGATGGGAATACGGGCCATAGTGAACCCCAGAAACAAGGGAACGCTGGAACAGGAGCAAAACGGCGTAACCGCGCCGAACAAAGCCCCAAGGAAATATCCGAGGCCACGGCGCTTGCCCACAAGGTAGTCGCGTACCCTTTCCACGTCCAAGGAGGCGCGTATCCAGGCGATTCCGTAAATCAGCGCCACCAGCAAGAATAGGATTTTCAAGGTGTCATAAATGAAGAACTCCAACGACGCACCCGCATGAGAATCTGCGGCCAATCCGAACAGCCAGAAAACCAGCCACTGTGAAGCGGGCAATATGGAGGAATAGGCCAGCCACCAGAGCACGGCCAGCACCACGATGACGGCAAAGTATCGAACATTCCATGATTTCGATTCGCCATCCGGCGTAACCGCGTTTGACGGAGCGCAGCAGCAAGAATTAGAGGGTGCAGGGGGTGTAGACATGACTGCTTAACCTTCTTGTTCGCGTTTATTGAGCGGTTATTTCGCCCAACGTTTTTTGTAATTTCTGTCTGTCAGCTTGCAAATCATCGAAAGGGAGTATGTAGAGCGGCTGACACGACCGGAGGCTTTCACCTTGATTCCGACCGCGCTTACTGCGTCGGGCTTTACCTCTGGAGACGCACACGCAATTTTAGGTGCCAGCCCGAACCGTGCCCTGAATAGTTTGAATTTTAAGAGAATCATTGTTACAGTTCATTGAGGCTATCCCTTGTTCAATATGAAATTTCAAGAAACTTTGATATGTTTACACAAAAAATTTTCCTATTTCTTTTTCGCAGAACCGCACCCTGATAGCACAGCAAGAGAAAAGGTGTTTTGCGATTGCACCAGCCACCAAACCTACCGGCACATTTGACGAACAGCCGAAACAAACTCAGGCACACATCAGAAGAAATGGCTTCAAAAACGGCGGCAGCTTGCTTGGTTTGCATATTTCAATATTTCAGTATTTTTTGAATTGTGTCAAGGGGGAAGTAACATTCATTGAAAAGCAGTTTCCAGTTCATGGCAATTTCCAGTCCATGCGTCACTGATGGTTGAGCGCACCCTAGTCAGGAATTCTGGTACAATCCCGCTTTCGACCCGAAAGCTCCGGCACTGATCAATGGGTTGCCGGAACAACATTCAGCCGTCAGGAACGCAATAGTTTCCAGCATAAGGGGGAAGTTGGCCCGGTATCGTGTGTTGCGGCCTTCCCGTTCCATACCGGCAAGCCCGCTATAAACGATGGTTTTCAGATGAAAAGAAAGATTGGTCTTCGGGATATCCAGCATCCGAGCTATCTCCCCGGCAACCAAGCCGTCCGGCGCGTACTTGACCAGCAAGCGGATGATGGAAAGTCTGGCCTCGGAAGCCAGGACTTCAAAGATGATAGCGGCAGTTTTCGTTTTCACCAGTATTTGCCAGACAACCAGGCCGTCCCTATCGGGACGCCCTAGTTTCCAGTTTGTCCATTGCATTAATCGTCTGATGCCCAGCCTAAAGGAACCCACGCTTTTGGCGGCAAAGGAGTATCTGTTGAGGAAGTGACTTTGAGCAACTTAACTTTTGTGCCTGTAAAGGCACTGTCTCCTGCAATCGGGTCGGTCAGACAGACATCTTTCAGATAGCCGTCAACAGCCATTGCGGGATTCGGAAGCAATCCCTTGCCGCGTATCGCCTCACCTGGAATTTTTACACCATTGATTTCGACATCACGCGCACCGTATGCCCAGTGCCCGTAATGCCACGAAACGCCAACAACGCCAGGCCGTATCCCTTGAATAAGCCTGATTTTCCCTTGTACCTTTCCTGGGGCTTGACCAGGGCCTATATCAAATTGTCCGTTGAATCCTTTGCTTTCAAGGCGCACCACATCTCCATCCTTCAGTCCAAGCCGCGTGCCGTCCACAGGATGTATGAAAACGTAATTCTCCGGACCTATGGCCCACTGCGCAACATAGTTGCCTGCTGTTCTGGAGTGGGCAGCGTGAATATCCTTGTATGTGATCAGTTCCATATCGCAGTCACTGGGGAATTCCACTGGTTTCCCATCAAATGATTCCATTGTTTCAAAGTGCGGGACTCCATAATACCTTCTGTTTTGTATAGAATGTATCCCAACAGCCACAGCTTCCACGTATATGTTTAGTTGTCCGGCCAAGGGGTGTTTAGCAAATTTTCCGTCATACGCATTGCCTGCCGCTTCAAATCGTCCACCTCTATTTAAGAGATAAACCACACGCCGCCAGTGTTCACCTGCTGCAGAGCGCCATTTTTCTTCATCAAAGACTGCTTTTGGCAAGTGTCTCCTTGCATTGCGGAGCAGCGTAAGCTCTGCATCATCCGCCACAGGGGCTTCATCGCCGGGCTTCCCGCCTACAGCCAAATTGGCAATCATTTTAAGATATAAATCTTCCGGCCGGTTAAGATGCAAACCGGATCCGAAAGCGTTTTCTCCAAATCCCGATAATCCAAGATACTTGGCAATCGCGAGCAAGACAGAATCAATGCTGATGGGCATTTGTTCCCCGTCTATAGTGACGATTTCCGGGATCGGCGCAACCGTAGGCTGACGAAATTTGCTGGTTTGGGTAAGCACTGTGGGGTGTGTGCTTATCGGATTCGACCATCTTTCAAGATATGCCAAATCCGGGAAGATATAATCAGCATATATGCTTGTTTCGCCGATAACAACATCCGAGCAAATAAACAACGGGATCTTGGCTGTGTCCTGCAGCATCTTGATTTGCAGATGCCCGGCAGGCGTGCCCATCACCGGTGTTCCATAGTGCAGCAACAAAATTTTTATGGGATACGGATATTCGGCGTAGGCCGCCGGAATGACCTCTTGATAGACGCTTGACGTAAACGGAAACCACGGACGCTTGGCCGGGTATCCGTCACGCTTGAAAAGCGTGGAAGTTTCATATTGGCCTGAAGCTTCACGCGTCAACCTCACACCGAATGCTTTCAGCGCCTTTGGGTGCATTTTGCCCAAAGGAAACGGCTGCCCTTGGCTAGCGCCCATACCGTTCCAAGCGCCGCCGCCTTTCATAAGTCCGCCTACATGATCTACATTGCCTATGAGGAAGTTCAGGGTAATCATAGCTTGAACAGTATAGTAGCCAAATGTCGTTTTGATAGGTCCACGGTAAAATTCAATGGCCGCCTTCTTTCCATGGCTAGTAAATTCACGGGCCAGATTTTCAATAACCGAAACATCAAGTCCCGCTACTTTGGCATAGTCCTCCATGGTTTGAGCGAAAACCGCGTCTTTCAGCATTCTGAAACCGGAGACGACTTGTATCCCCTGCAGTGTTGCCGCCACATCCAACTCACCGACGACGGATGCCGTTGCGCCGGACGGTTCCACAGCCACCGGTGTATTGTCGGATAAGGCAACAAATTGGTCAGCAGTGCCAATGCCGATTTCAGATGCACGCAGGAACTTTCCTGTTTTCGGATTGACCAGCCATGCAGCATTGCTCCAGCAAATTTCTCCACCGGCCTTGGCAGCGGCTTGGTTGGCGTTTTGCAGAAACGCTTCGTCATAACGTTTGTTTTCAATTATCCAACGAATCATGCCCATAGCTAGAGCCAAATTTCCATTGGGATGTACCGGTATCCACCACCCCTTGGCCGCGCTTTTTGAAAGACGCGGATCAATGACGGCAATTTTCAGTTTCCCATCGGCGAGCGGCTTTGCGACCCTAGGACTCATCGAGGTTGGACCGAAGTTCGTTTCACAAAAACCTGTTCCCCAAAAAATAATAAACTCAGATTTGGCTAAATCAGGTTTCATGTGGTTCGGGCCACGCACCCAAGTGTAGCTGTCGCCGCTCTTCTTCCATGAAGCAAGACAGTACTCGTAACCCACATGGTGCGCCGCCTCACAAATGCTTGTATGTCCGAACCAGTTGACAGAGCCGACAGCGCCATAGGTAAATCTCTGTGTCACGTACTCTCTGTCAGGAGTAATACGCCCGCCCATAAGCACAAACTGATTGTTTTTCGGACCAAGGTCGGGATGTTCCGGATCCAAAAGCATGGGAAGAGCTTGAGCATTTTTTTCTTTGAAGGATTGAACGGTCATCTGCCCTCTACGTACGGCATTGGCATCAGCCGCCAGGGCCTCGGCCAATTGAGGATCGCGCAGAGCTATGACCTCCTTGAACCCGGAGACATGATGTTTTTCCCCAATATCTGAAAAGAGTTGTCCCCCCTCGCATATTTCTTTAATCGCTTGTTCAAAAGGGATGGTCTTCCATTTGCTCGAACCCCGTGGACCGGCCCGCTTTAATACTTTCCTCAGCCGGTAGGGATCATACAGTGTCTGAACTCCGCTTTGCCCTTTTGGACAAATAGCTCCATCAATAACGGCGGCGTCTTCCGGCAACGTGTTATACGCGATATGGGGAAAAAATGTCATGGGACTATATGGATTGCCATCAACTTTCGTCAGTACGCCGTTTTGGATTTTTGCCTTTTGGGTACATTGCGTATTACATTGCAGGCAGGCGGTATAGATAAAATTTTCAGCGGATAAGGACGGCGTATACTCCTCATCTTTTAGGGCGGCATAAGCTGATTTTTCTTCCGCAAACGTATTCAGGGCGGCATACCCCGCTAAAGCCGTGCATGCGCCTAATATTGTTCTACGGTCAATGGTGGCGGGTTTATCTTCGCGGCTCATATGTTCACCTCGTCAGTTTTGGAAAAATGAGGAAAGATCGCAGGCAAAAATTTGCATCCCAAGTGCCAAACGGCCATACCCACAGCGATAATGCCTATGAGTACCTGCCATTCAAACCAGGTGGGGACATAAAGATATGACAGGCTGTTCCCGACAGGGTCCGTATAGGCCATATCCATGCCTTGTAGTGGAGGCGTAACCAGACCTGGAACAACAAGGTTCACACGTACCGCAAAGAACATGAGCGCCACCAGCGCACCGGCCAAGCCGGTAGACATGGGGGTCTTTTTATATATCAGCAGCGCCAGAGGCAAAAGAATCCCCAAGAACACCTGAAATACCCAGAAGACATACCAGTACGGTCCGAAAAGAACATATTGCATCAAGGCAGTATCCTTGCCGATACCGTACCAGAGCGGTGTGAGATATTCAGCCAAAGTAAAAAGCAATTCCATACACACAAGGGCAATAAGATAGGTTCTAAGTTTTCCTAGAAGATTATTACGCATAGCATCACTGCCGGGCCACAGCCATGCCGCCATCGCCGCAACACAGCCTACCGCCGTTGTAATACCGCCCAGCATGAAGAAAAGGGGATATAATGCCGTATGCCAATATTCACGGGCAATCAGTGTGCTTAACAGCAAACCCGGACCTGCCGCGATGACAAGGGCAAAGATACCGCCGGATACTGCCGCACAGGAACACTTTTCAGCACTGCCCGCCGCTGTTGGCGAACTTTTGCGGACAAGCAACATCGCCAATACAACAAAGTAGGCCGTATAAAACCAGACGAGCCAAGCCATGACGGAATGAAATTGAGGACGGAAAAAGACGCTGAATGCTCGCTCTATATGTCCTAAATCAGAAATTATTGATAAAAGTCCCATAATCAGAGAAGTAAACGCCAACAAGACACAAGGGCGGACTATGGGCAGCAGCATTGCGTTTTTGGTGAAACGCGCCCATGCGGCGAGAAAAAAAGCGCCTGCCGAAAGGCCGCAAAAGTACATATAGGCCGCAACCCAGACCCCCCAAGGTATGGAACTGGAAAAGCCCACCGGGTTAGAAGTGTTAGTAAAGATCTGAAAAAGTCCCCAACCTCCGACCACTGCCATGGCGACCCATAAAATTTTAAGGATAAATGGCAGTTGGTTCGACTTTGGTGTGGTTGTCGCAATACTCATAATGGTAATCTCCTCGGTGGTTCAGACCAAGTAAGTAACCCTAGGACCGACTCCCGACTCGGGCTTCAACAAGATGGCATTGTTTTGGCTTGCCATTTTGGAAACCAAGGCATCTGAATCTTCAGCATCCCCAAAGTAAGTGGCACGGGCGATGCACGTTGTTACACACATGGGTAATTGGCCCTGATTGAGTCGATGCACACAGAATGTACATTTGCGGGCATTTCCGACAGGACTTTGCTTTTTGCCATTATTCTTGCGTTTCCAGGGGGTTCCGTATTCTTGTGACGCTTCGAATTGATATTGGATACCCGTGTTGAGCGCCAGTGCATCGTCTTTTCCCGATGCGGCGTTGTCTGTCCAGTGTTTGCCGAAATCGAAGGTTCTGGCCTGATACGGACATGCAGCTATGCAATAACGGCAGCCTATACAAGCGTTATAATCGATCGCGATTATGCCGTCCGGGCGCTTCCAAGTAGCCCCGACGGGGCATACAGGGACGCAGGGCGGCTTTTCGCACTGCATGCAGGGACGAGGCAAAAACTTGCGACCGGTATTGGGATATTTGCCTGTCTCCATATCAATGACAGGACGATAGACAACTCCCGGCGGCAATTTGTTTTCCATAACGCATGCCACGGTACAGGCATGGCAACCAATACACTTTCTGGTATCGATGACCATAACCCACCGACGCTTCTCTACTGGTTTTTGTAAAGCTTTTAGAAGGCTCCGCTGCATATGAAGCAGGACATCTTCATCAGGACGGCGTGGTAAATGGTTGAGGGCCACGCTTACTGCATCTGGTTTCGCCTCTGGAGATGCACACGCGACTTCGGGTAAAGACCCAAGAACTCCCAAAGCACCGCCAAGGGCAGTGCCTACTTTCAAAAAGCTTCGCCGCGATCTGTTCACATTTGCACTCCTTTAATCAGTGTTTTTCAGAGTGTTTGCAGTGTCGATTTATTTGTAGCTTGCACACATGCCCTATTTTCTGGCCTCAATGTCCAGGCTAACAACGTAATCCGCTATTTCCTCGCCTTTTGGCAGGGCTTCAGCGATTTGCTTGTACAAGGGGTCATTCCAGTCCTGCATACTCCGCACATAGTCGGGCTTGGGCGTCAAAACGATGGACTTGAAGCCGGTTTTTTCCAGCATGGCCCTGATTTCTTCCACCAACGCCGCACCGGCGACACATCCCACCAGAGCCTCCGCCATTTCTCGGATACTATCGGGAAGGGGTTTCAAT
>Ga0123357_10005126_pt1 | contig 15624 bp, 12 predicted proteins | sample TergutEmb28metaG_FD_89873 | JGI IMG/M metagenome (GOLD analysis project Ga0123357, IMG submission 89873) | Embiratermes neotenicus P4 segment gut microbial communities from Petit-Saut dam, French Guiana - Emb289 P4 | ecosystem: Host-associated > Arthropoda: Insects > Digestive system > Gut ... | reverse complement strand
TATCCTGGGCCATCCCAATCCAATCCCTATACACACATCCCACTTTCTGGAGATCCATCCTAATATTATCCGCCCATCTACGCCTAGGTCTCCCCAGTGGTCTCCTTCCCTCCGGTTTCCCCATCAAGACCCTGTACAACCCCCTCTCCTCACCCATACGTGCCACATGCCCAGCCCATCTCATTCATTAGCAACACTACAGAAACTAAAAAAGCAGAAAACATACAAAGGCCTTTTGTTTGGTCAAACCCTCAAAAACATTAACAGGTGAAGTTTATAGTTTCTTACGTAAAATTAATAAATTAAGTTAGACTTCTGCTTTTACTTACAAGAACCACTCATTTAGGCACGATGAAACATTCAGGAGTATGTGTAACATTTAACACAATGCTTGTGAAATGTGAAGCATAGCCCCACAATATCTTTGAACACCATTTGTTAACCACACTTTAAAAACACGAATCATACAGGATGTATGATCATTATCTCTCTTCTTTTTTTTGTCACAGTCTGAAACACTAATTTGCTTCATGTAACGTCACTTCTATACAAGGACTCAATTTTCTAATTTAACTTCAAAATCTGTGACATCAGTAATTTATTTGTAAAATAATGAAAACTGGCAGGGAAGGAAAGGAACTGAAGATAACTTTCAAAAGTAGTAATGACCACTAGATGGAAGTACAGGTAGTGTCATATATACATAAAACATTCAAGAGTGCATGTAATATTTTTGCCGCGATCTGGTACTTCTCCATTGCTAAACACGGCACACAGAAATATGCTACTGGAATAAGTAGCACCAATAACACTCTTAACTGTCTTGTACGGTCTGGCGCAGTTCCTTACCAAGCATGGCAAATGGATTCCCTCGCCACTTGCACAAATATATCTGAATGCTTTAAACCTCCGTTACCATTCATATCAATCCTCCGAAGATCAAGCCATCATCATCACTTTGTGGCTTTTCAAAATCCAAACAAATGCCAGCTCACGAATTACAATTTCTTAAATTATTAAAATTAATATAAAATAAATTCTGTAAATATTGTATTATCATCATTACACAACCTCAAAACAATTCCATGTCAATTATTTGCTAAAATACAGAAGTTTAAATTTAATTCTTTTAAGCTCAGTTTGAAAATACACATCAAAATAAGTACAAGAACTGAGCTTCACAATATCTATCAATGTTTACTGTCACACATAGCACACTCTTTTGCGATACTCTGTTACTTGGCAACTACCATATATTCTCGAATCTAATATACACCCTTTTTACAGTTTCAGAGGTCTAAAAGTTCAGATGTGGATTAGAATTGCGTGCGGATTAGATTCACAGTCGTGAGCTGGATTTTGGAAAAATTATGGAGCCACTGCACGTGCCGTAAGAACAATATAATGTAATAATTTATTATTTTATTTATTACTTATAATATTATATATTATATAATATTTATAATTTATTATTCATCAGACTCGCCGTTGTCACTCATAAATGAATCGTTATCCGTCACCCAGTCACTATCATCTTTATCTTCACCATCGTCCTCCCATACAATGCCATCTTCGGGTCCGTCCAAAGCATTGCTTATGCGACGGATAATAGTTAAAGCATTGATAGCATCCAATATTATTCAATAAGTCTGTCTTGTAGGCAAGGGACGGTTGAAGGAAAGGTGCGGATTAGAACCGTGAACTAACTTTTTTTTCGTTTAAGAAATTGGCAAAACCTAGTGCGGATTAGATTCGAGAATATACGGTAGTTTTGACCCCAAATATGGGTCATCATCAGGCCATTATATAAGAACATGAATGTAAAGAGAAATTACCTAACAGAAGTTGGAGAGCTCCCACTTTTACATTAAAAACACATTAAATATGTACGTAAAGTGTATAAGGGTAAAGTTAATTACAAAAAGGACAAAGGACATTTAGAACATGTAACTCATTTTTAAAAATACCAAGTACAAGAAATTTTATAAATTGGAAATGATGTATTTGTTGTACAGCAAGGAGGAGAGTGGGAATCCAGGGTAACCGTGATGTACGTAGTAACCAGGAATGTGGATGGCCATTTTTATATAGAACCAGTACGGCGTCCTAGTTTGTTGCCAACACCGCTGGGGGGGGAAACCCTATGGCACCACATCAGGGCACAACTGAACGCAGGGGACAAGGTGGCCAGGTGGTGTGTATGTTAATGGGGTTCAGGAATTCAAGGGGCAAGAAGTTACATGTGTGTGTGTGTGTGTGTGTGTGTGTACGAACCATCCAGTAGACCCCAAGATGATCAAGGTACGGCCAGAAACAGTACTGCATCGGATGGCCCCCATGGAGGGTTCTCTTCCTTAATCTAATGGTTTCAAGATTTACCCCAACACTCACTGGTGTCAACATAGCAGAAAAGTTGATAACAAAGTTAAATTCAGTCTGAAAGGTCCTGAACGAATCCTAAAAGCTAGAATTGAACAAGAAAAGAAGAAAAGCAAGCACAGATTATTTAAGAACTTAAAGAAGAAGAAGAATTAGGTGGTTTATATCTTGGATTGTTATGTTCAGCAGAATTTGCTGAATTACAAATAAAAGGAATGTTTATTTAGTAAAAGAATAAATAAATTTAAAAACCTACCCTGACTGAGGTTTTTCCGTGCTTTTTCCTCAGTTGTAAGGAAAATGCCAGGGTATAATTCGCAAAGGCGGGGCACGGACCACACTCTTCCCAAATTAATTGTGTTGTTCTACGTATTGTTCGCATGTAAATGTGTACTGTACTGCTGCCACCAGTGTCAACCCAACTGCAGTTAACAAATATATCACATATCAAACTATGATATTTCTTAAAAAAATGTATTAAAAATAGAAGTACTTTGTGTGCTGCATGCTGCTGGTGTCTCATTACTGATATAGAACACATCGCTTTAAACCAATTTACAATGTACTGCCAATTAAAATTCTGAATTACAATTTCCTGTTATAGTAGAATTTTGCTGCAGAGATAAAATAAAATCTTCACTGATTTATATGACATTCCAAAAATATTAAAATGGAGTTCCTGGAATTATCAGCACATAATAAGTAAGTATTACATAGAAAAGCAAGAAATTAAAAGGAACATTCAAGATCTTGTACAACGGCCTGATGACAACCCATTTTCAGGGTCAAAAATAATTGCCAAGTAATAAATGATCACCAAAGAATGTGTTGCGTGTGACTGTAAACAATGATAGATATTATGATTGTTACACCAATGGGGATATATCATATATCATATAAATATGAGCTTCACAAATTTCCAGTATTTTCTAAAACATCTGATTATGTAATGACAGTTCACACAACAAAGTGTGTATGTATGTATGTATGTATGTATGTGTTTAAAGGTGTGACACGTTTTGCCCTTTTTAATTGGTCACCATCAGGCTATACACATTCTGTATAATACATAAAAAGGACTAAATAAACTGCTTTCATTTTTGAACTGAGATCACAGTTTTACAAAACCGTATTTTCCATGTTTCATTACAAGCATGGCTTAAAAACAAGAGTTAAAATTGTAGGTAAAGACAGTTCTTTTTTGAAGTGGTGTTGACAGTGGGGGTGTGGATGAATCCAATCTGTTATTTCCTTGTTCATATGGGTTCTGATCTTGGTCGTTCACAGTGGAAGGGCACGGGTTGAGCCTTCGTGATGTGTCCAGTACCATTACTGATACAGAACACATTGCTTTAAACCAATACTTGTTACGAAACATGGAAAACACGGTTTTGTAAACTTAAGATTTCAATTCAAAACGAAAGGTATTTTATGTACTCCTTTTTAGGCATCACACAAAATGTGTTCAGCCTGATGATAAACTATTAGAAAGGACGAAGCACGCTGCACCATTAAACACATACTTACGACTGTTATTACATAATCACTAAAATATCTATTTGTTTCTATCTATACAGAGACAATGAAGATGATGTCAACTAAAGCCAAAGCATTCGAATCACCAGGACAACACACTTCTTAATTTCCTTTATAGTTTTTGGTAATTACCAAACATTTCTGCCATATCTGACAGACTACTTGCCAGAACTGAGGTATTCACGTGTTGTTTCACGATCACGTCGCAGCCAAGCGGCATTCAGGCGGATTGACTCGCAGCTCTGCTGCACTGTGCGCTCCGTGCCTGGTGACGGATGGTCTATAAAAAAGGCTTCAACCTCTTCAGCATCCTCTTCAGTGGCAAAATTTTCTGTCGTGTGTTTCACAAGTCGTGCCAAAAGGAAGCCACTCTGTAAGATAAACATACATTTTAGGGACAACACATTTAATTGTTCCTTTGCTTAATGACTGTTCACCAACTGTATCGACTGAATGTTGAATCATGCAAGAAATGTGACCTGGAAAGGCAGCAGAAGACAATTATCATGAGCAACTGTTGGAAGTACAGTAGAACCTAAAAGTGTGTGACCCTTGATGTTTGGGATTTTGACTCCGTTGTATCGTGCAAGACAATACAATTCTTTCTTTCTTCCATTGGCACTACACCCCACTGTAGGCTTTGGCATGTCGAACAATATCCTTCCATTTTTTTCTATCCATCACCAACTTTCTCCATCTTCTCACTCCCAGCACTTGAAGATCTCTTTCTACTTCCTCTTTCCATCCTTTCCTGGGTCTTCCCTTTCTTCTCGTCTCTTCCAGTTCTTGAGTGAAGATCTTTTTGAGCATCCTCTCCTCCTCCATTCTCTCCAGGTGACCTAACCAGCTTATCCTTTGCCCTTTTATCCATTTTACTACATTTTCACCTTTGCTCATTTCTTCTAGTTCTCAATTCGTCCTACTTTTCCATTCCCCATTTTCATATTTAGGGCCATATATTCTTCTAAATATTTTCCTTTCAAAAATTAGCACAGCTTGTTCTTTCTTCGTCAACATACATGCTTTCTCTCCATACGACACTAGGGGTCTTATTAATGTCTTATATAATATTAGTAGCTCTGAATAAAAGTCGACTCCTTTACACACTTATAGCGGCAAAATAAGTTCTACTGCCAGCCAAAATATGTCTTTATATTTCTTTTTCCATGCCATTATCATTACTGATTAGTGACCCCAAGTATATAACTTGTCTACTCCTTCATAAGTTACACCATTTATGGTTGCCCCTTTCACTGATCAGGACAATACAGTAAAGCAACATAATTAACCTTTTGGCACCGGGATTATTTTTTTAATTTTAGCACACCTGTATATAAAATGTGAATAATACGGGAACCAAATACGTTAGAGATTTATGAAACAAACTGCATTTTGAAGAGGAAAAAACGGAGAGTATATACCATGTTTAAAATATTCAGTACCTGTATTTGTTGAATAAATATATAAAGTGCAACATTTAGAGGTTAGCGGTGCGGTATGACCACTATAGTCATCGTTAGGTGTCAAAAGGTTAAACTGCACAAAGCAGTGATTTTCAACACTCTTTTTTTCATGTACCATTATCACCAACAAAATATCTACTAAAAATATTAATAAATACAATTTGTACTTTTCTATTTTAACTTGTTTTTCTTTTTATTTAAAAGTATTAAAACAATTTCAATGATGTGATTAACCCTTTAAATGCCAAGTTAAAGCCCATCTGCTGGCATTATTAGCTCACCATATTCTCCACATTAGCAGGATAAGGGTTAACATCTCTGATACTGAATTAAGTAAAACATTATAATTCCCAAACAATGTTGTGTACCAACAGGTGGTCCTCCGCGTACCACCGAATGACAAGCACTGGCAAATAGAACTAAGGAGACAGAAGCAAGATACATACCGGATACCTATTCATGAGCTCTCGCCAGTTCTCCCTAAAGAAATCCCAGGCAAGTCGTCTACCATGCTTGTTCAATGCTACTGAGGCGATGACATGTGCTGAATCTTGTGATCGCACCTCGTCCTGAAATACAATGACGTCCAGTTTCAAAAAATATTCGTACAATGTGTAACTTTATTTTTTTGTATATGCTGAAATGAGTGCACTTCTGTGAGATCTGACATTCTCACAGTAGTGTTGTTGATGATGCACATCTTCTGAGATGTGATACTGTGTCATTGGGTAAGTGGTTTTTGGTACTTCAAAAAATCACGGTGCCTTCAGAATTTTGGAACTATACACCCATGACACATCACCATATCCCTGAGGACCTGCATTTTCTATTTCTATATACAATGCCGTTACCACCTTTTATGAAAACACACAACCCATCTCCATTTAACCGAAGTCACTTTTATACTTTCTGCACAAAATGAAAATAGTGCCTTCAATTCATGACTGTCTGTCCACCCATGCTACTGTACAAAATGCAAGACCAGGTTTTTCCCCTTAAATTTCATGCTAAAATATCTGAGGTCATCTTGAATTCGCATACAAAGTGCCAGACTGGATCATTATGAACCAGACAGCCAAATCATCATTTGTGAACAAAATAGAGAACACAGCATGACTGAAGTTAAATGAAACAATCTTATTTGTTGGGACTTAGCCCATCGCCTAAAAAGCCGGCACTGTTTCTATCTTCAGGCAAAGAAGCAGCTATTGTGGTGGATCCTTTACATTGAGCTATTCACAGTCAATGTGCATCACAGAAACAGTAAACCTGTTAAGATATGCACCTGAGAGCAGATCTAGTCCAAGGGTACTAAGAGAAAAAGAGCAACAGAAAATTAAAATAGTTGGGTAAAGAGAGACCAACTTGAAGTCACTTGCTTTATTATTTCTTTATTTAATGCTCAACATGATTCGGATGTTAATAAATCCATCCTCAGGAGCTTGCAACTTATTTGTTGAGTTATTTCATGGGTTATATTGATCTGGTTCGATGTGTGTTGGTGTTACGTTGTGGTTTAGCTGAGGCACTAGTGCCTCAGCCTGCATACGGATACCACACCACCACAGCCAAACCACAACGTAACACTAACACACATCGAACCAGAGCAATACAACCCATGAAATAACTCAGGAAATAAGTCGCAAGCTCCAGAGGATGGATTAACATCCGAAACATGGCGAGCATTAAATAATGAAATAATAAAGCAAGTTACATCAAGTTGGTCTCTCTTTGCTCAACTATCAAGATGATGCACGGTCCAATAAACATAAGAAAATTAAAAATTAAATACAAGACACAAAAATATAGCCTGGGCCAATTTACAAATTAAAAACTATAAAAACAGCCCAAAACTCAGACTGATCACTCCACAGACGCAACACAAAATCCACTGTACAAATTATATCTTTGTTTTTGACTAATAATTTCACTAAAAAAGAAACTGCATAATCAAAATCACGTAAGTGGGTTACGCATCCACTATTAGACCAATTTCTTTACTTACTAACCTACAAAGATACATTGTAAACACACAAGTACAGTATATTAACTGACTGAATGTGTTAACATAGATGACAGATTCAGAAACTTTCAATTGTGTTAGGGAAGAATTTGAATAAAGAAATATGTTTAATATCTCCCCATGCCAAAGTTTATATCCCAGTCATCAATTCAATACAAGCAAGCAGCATAACTCACAGACAATGCAAACTGCAGCACTTTCTTTAGAACACCCTCATCACAAATGGCTCCAAATGCTTGAGAGATACGATTCTTCTCTTCATGCAAATCTTCCTCTCGATACAACTGCAAAATAACATCAATGTGATCATGAACGTCGTTTAGCAAGAAACAAAAAAGAAATTGCTGTGGCCTATTGGAAGGTACTATTTCATCATCTGCTTGGGCAAAAACAAACATACAAACCATGGAAAACAGGGTACTTAGTAATCTGATTGAGATTCAAAATTGTCTCAAGATTAAGACTGCCATCAACTCTACAACACCTCCATGTCCCCACATGAGTCCTAGTTCCATATTCTAACAAATTCCACTCAAGCACATGCAATAAGCATGTAATAACATTTAAAGCTAATAAACAGGGAAAAATACATCATTCAAAACTTGACGATCCGACAATAACCTTTAAACAACCTAAGTTCATACGTGCAAATGCATAAAAAAAGCACCCCTTGAAATCCATTTTATATAATTTGGTCTGATGACATGCTCTACAATCTCTGTTTCATTTTCCACAAAACATTATTTACTTCATGATTGTATCCTTCCCTGTTCAAATAACCCTCCTGTCTTTCATAAACCATGTCCTAAAATTTAAATACCAACCCAGGTGTTAAAAGGTTATGCCTTTGTAATCCGGGGCAGGCAGTGCCACAGTTATTTGATGCACTGCGCTACAAGCTGGAAGGTCGCGGGTTTGATTCCCGATGGTGTCACTGGAATTTTTCATTGACGTAATCCTTCCGGCCGCATTATAGCACTGAGATTGACTCAGCCTTTCACAGAAATGAGTACCAGGAACATCTAGTAGGGAATGAAGGTGGCCGGTGCGCAGGGCCGACAACCTTACGACCTTCATTTGCCAGATCATCTACAAATCTAGAAGCCTAAATCACAAGGAACCCTATGAGACTGTAACAGGCCTGCACAGGGACCGCTTTACCTGCACTTTACCTTTGTAATCTGAAGTTTATCTGAATTGTATTTAAAAATTCAGTTCCTTCTTCACATTACAAACACAGTCTGGATTACAAAGATCAATCTGTGATTCCTATTTAGAGAAATAATCATTCAATGTGAATAAAAATCCAACAGATGCAACAGTATGCAGATATTTACTTACTGTAAATCTACTCTACATGTTTCGGGTGTCACAGCTCCCATCACCAGGAGTATTAAAAACTGTATCCGTAGCCACCGGTACAGGTCATACTACTTGTACCGCTACTCCCCTCCAACATGGTCTGATCGGGACTGGTTTGTCAACAAGTCCTGATCAGACCATGTTGGAGGGGAGTAGCGGTACAAGTAGTATGACCTGTACCGGAGGCTGCGGGTACAGTTTTTAATACTCCTGATGATGGGTGCTGTGACACCCGAAACATGTAGAGTAGTTTTGGTGTGAATAAATATCTGCATACTGTTGCATCTGTTGGATTTTTATTCACACTGAATTACGATGCACGGAACCACAAGCTTAAATAAAAATAATCATTGTTTGTTGTGAAAATCAAATAAAACACATAAATACATTGTGTGAGCAAAATAAAGAACTATTTCAATATGGAAGCAAGTGGTGTATATATTAACCCGTGTGCTCTGAAGGGTTCAATGGAATTCTATATCTTGAAGCAGCTGTTTGCCTGAGAAGATTTTATTGAATTCAATGGCAGTCACTCAATGTCATGTGGGTATCCGAAGATGGCACTTGGATGTCACTGAAATGCATGATCCAAATTCAGTTTATCATCTCTAATAAAAGTCAAAGTAAATAAAACAACCTTTGCATTGCAAGGGCAATTTTTCTTTAGAAGTGCTAGTGACAGGACTGTACATCAGAAATAAGATAATCACAAATTTCAGACTGTAACTTACCTTCAGCATGGTACTGTATGTAGATCCATCACCAACAGACAGTACCGTTCTGTAAACAGGACTACGCAGATCAGCTGGTATTAATGCCTTGCCAGATACATGAGCATCAAACCTCTTCTGGGCTTCAGCTATTATAGCCTCATCCCCAAACCTACCCAGTCGGCTAATGACAAGAGGTCTCAGTAATTTATCAAGGTGACCTAGAACAATACGCAATTATTGTTCCTCTGTGTTTGGACATAAATAATCTAAAAATTTATCAAATGCAGGAAAGTACATGCAAATGTTAAGAAAAATGTTCTGAAACAGTTAGAAAGAGGACATCAAAATTCTTCATGGTAAAGATTCATATTGTGGCCTTCTGTGTTATGACAATGTGAAGTCAGTGGTTAAAAATGTTTTAGAGGAACATACTGCATTGGCCTCCAAGGCCATCACACTCACTCTCATTGGCCCGTGGATCCCATCCCAGATGTGAGGCAACCCCTTGCATCATCCTGCGTACGTACGCCTTGAACAGATCGTCATAGTCGGTGTGAGAGAGTAGAATGGACAGCTTGCTAATGCAGTTGTTTATAGTAGACCAAACTGTGAAGTTATCTTCATTACTAAATGCTTCCATAAGCTTCAGCGCTTCAACAGTGGGTGTGTGGCCTGCCTGGACCTGTAAAGAACAGAAATTATTAAAACTACACAGTGAGCAGAAAGATCAACACACATGCTGAGGCAGATGAACTATTAATACAAACATCAATGACCCACAAATACATAAGAAAAACAAATTAACTTGTAAAAACATTACAGTAAAACATGCTCTCGTAGACACTTATGTAGTAGGTACATTCTGGAAGGAAGGGCGTGAGGCAACGTTTATGCAGTCCACTCTGGCACACGTTTGGCCACAGTATGAGATTTGGCTGCCTGTGTTACTGCCCAGCAGTGTCCTTCTGCCACCTTTATCTCAATGCGTTGTCATTTCAGTGAGGGAAAATGAAACACAGGTTTCAAAAATGTTTGATGTCCATAGGGCTGTGCATCGTAATATTATTTCTATAGTAAAACCTACTAGATGCACCAATGTATCAAATTTATTTTATTCTGAAATTACCCTCTACATGTTTCGGACGGTCTTTCCGTCCGTCATCAGGAGTTCAAGAATGTACATACAGCAACAGGCATATGTCAAACAGATACTGCTGTTTGCTTGCTAGCTAGACCGTTCAAAACATGTAGAGTGTCATTCCAAAATAAAATAAATTTGATACAATGGTGCATGTAGTTGGTTTTACTATAGAAATAATAATTAAAAAATGTTACTTTTAATTATTTTTAAATATTGTGTGTGAAATTGTATAACTGGGGAAGAGAGTGTATGACATATAATCCCTACCATCCCATCGTTCCCATACATGAACAGCAGATGACAAAGAATACAAACAGCATGCGACTGTGACAGTAATGTGACAGCATATATGTAATGTTATGCCTGAAGGCTTGTTACAGTGGACCTGTATGGGAAAAATTCCAATGCCAGCTGTCTTCTGACAGATAACTGGTAAGGGTTAAATTTATGGCAATGTCTTAACTTTGTCAGCGTACCAGACCAAATATGGAGCACAAGGGAAATCCTTATAGATTTACATAATTCTTTATCACATGCTTACTCACTCTCTAAGAGAACAGAGACTGAGGAAAATACAAGTGTTAATTTTTTATTGGTGTTCAAAATGACACAAATAGTTTATGTGATTACTGATACAGTTTAAAACAACAAAACTAAACTGATCAGAATACTTCTAAAAAGAACTGCTAATAGCGACAATTTAGATGAAATACAAGAGGCTGCCATAGTTGAGTATGTTGAATTGGATGAAATGATCTCAGGAAATTTTAAAAAGATGGAATACAAGAAACTTGAAAACTCATTAAAGAATTAAGCGATAACAGATCTGACAAGATGAATTATGAAAATGAGCTCTTTAATAAAATAAATAACATAATCAATATTGCCAAAATTAACAGAACAGCCTCTAAAATGTACTGGCAAATGGCCTAGTATGTCACATGCTGATCGGTGTGTGTTTAATCTGTGGCAATTTAAATGGCCATGCTAAGCCAGAGAAACTCAAACTGTCATCAAGAGACACAACTGGAAATTAAATCTATTTAATGTTCCCTCTGCAGATAAACATGCTAACATTTGCACTGCACTAGACAGTCCTGACAGGTTAGTGCAATTACTCATGATGTATTGCTTTAAAATCTCCCATTCCTCTCCAGGAATCACACCTACAACTGGTGAAACTCCTGCCTTTTCCCTAGGAATCATGTTGACAGGTGGCAAAAAACCAAACATAACTCCACTTCTTGGCTGTCTTAGAACTACCTAACATAAAGTAAAATTAATACATTCAAAAAAACTTTCAGCATATTTTTATTAATACCACAACACATTACTAAACAACAAATGGGTTGAGAGGAATTCATTTATGAATCTCATAAACTGGGCAATTACCATGGCAAAAAGGTCATCAAGCAATCCGAGTCTGTCCAGCGGCGGCAGGGACTTCTCATGAATAGCTGCCACAAACTGCGCAAGCATTTCTGGTGGATATTGAGTGCGGTAAAAACCCACAGTGCCTGGGTTCAGCTTAATCCACTCCTGAGGTGCGATATTCTTCAGAGTCACTTCTGAGGAACGTGTCTCAAGAACCGTATAATGAACCACTTCATCTGGTTTCTTGGATGTGCTGAACATCACTGGTATCATCCAGAGGCAGCCATTACCTTGATATGACAAGATTACACAACATACATCATACGGCAGAAACTTGAATGGAGGTATCTCCCTGTCTATGTACTGTAAGGGATAAGATACATTATAATCCAGCTCAGACAAGTAAATTTACTGAAAAATTTGGCAACATGTTTCGGCTTATGTATATGCCATCCTCAGACAAACTAGAACACACACACATATACAAGAAACATTCCTGCGAAGTTTCATACCTACACCAGGGTCTGAAGTAACAAGTACACCATTTACAAACACTATATTTGTTGTGTAGCTACTTATTAAAGATGCTATATTATGTTCTGCAGACATATTATATTATGTCTGTTACGCTGTATTAGACTGTTCGGGTGACTGAGGGCAGCCAATACTTTCCCTGAGGGCTGCATGTTAGCCAGTACTGATCTAGGTTTTGCTCACAAAACCTTTTAAATCTGTTCACTTCGCCCTGATGTGTGCGTGTGCCTGCAAACATGTGCATACTGATGCCATCATATGATGCTCAACCTATTAAAGATTAATGATATAGCAGCAGATATAAATTGCAAAGGTCACAGAGATGTACTTAGAACAGTTTAGGAAGAAAAGAAAGAGGTAAAAAGACAGAGAGAGAGAAAGAGACAGCAGGGGGGAAGGTGATTTTTTTTAATGACAATATCAACTGCTGAGACTATACAGCACCAATGGTGCATTAATGATTATGAAGCACAAGGTGGAATAAAACAGTGAAGACAAAAATGAAGTACGTGTACTAGGAGAAAAACCTTTCATACGTATCAAGTAAAAAAGTAATGGATTAGGTCTCATAATGGTGAGGTTTCAACACATTACTATAAGTGGCAACTGGAGTGTGATACTCACTGTCAGAACTTCCATCTGCGCAGAACTTCTGCTGCGTAATGACCAGTTTGCGGTCGTTTCCTACTTGCTCACTAGTTACTTTCACTACTGGAAATCCCTTAAGCTTCGTCCAAGTCGACATCACAGCACGTACAGGTTTGTTACTAGTTTCTTCGAGGGCAGACCACAGATCTTCCGTAAAAGTATTCTTGTACTGATGGCGCGTCAGATACAGGTTCATTCCTTTCCGGAAATCCTGAAACATTCAGTCAGGTAATTGCCATATCATCCACAACACGTGTTTAGCATCCAGTAACACAAGAGAACTGTACACAAAGTAAAAAAGGAAAGCAAGTGGTTGTGATAAAATGCAAGTAACTGCTTACAAACTTCCAGAAGGTGAGGAAAGCCATGAAAAACTTTACCACAGACAGAAGCAAGGCTCTCATAACAGTGTTGCCAACAATTTGTTACCTATATAAATTATGAAATCCATTGTTACATAATGTCCCCAATCCTTATCTTACTACATATTTCTTGACTCCAAATTTTTCCTCTGTACTATGTTTTCAAATACTACCAATTCATATTTTGTTTTCCTCCGATGAGATCAAAATAATCATGGAGGCAGCAGGTTCCCCTGAGATGTTGGTATCCAACTACACAATTGCACAGAATTTTATGCCACAATACTGTAACTTTATGCTGAAATGGGAACCCGCAATCACACATAAGATTTAGTTTTATAGTTATATACATGACAAAGAAAAAATTGTTTTATGCACTGGTAATAATAATACATTTATGCACTAATCCTAATAATACATTTATCATTTACCTCATCCCCAATATACTTATGAAGCATTCGAATTACTGAAGCCCCCTTGCTGTACGAGATATCATCGAAGATTTCATCAATTTCAGACGGATGTCCCACTGGTACCTGTAATAAAAATCACACCATGTACGGAACTGAATCTGAAATTCAGAGGACCATGCAGCATGATATATTCTTACAATAAAATCAACTAGATGCACCAATTTCTCAAATTTATTTTTGAAATAGAACTCTACATGTTTCAGACAGTTTCTCTGTCCATCATCAGGAGTCCAGTACTGTACACACAGCAACAGGTATATGTAATACTGGTTATGTTGACAGCTTGTGAGTGGGATCCCGCTAGCAAGTTGTCAGCATAACCTGTATGAACTGCTGTGTGTACAGTGCTAGACTCCTGATGATGGACAGAGAAACTGTCTGAAACATGTAGAGTTCTATTCCAAAAATAAATTTGAGAAATTAGTGCATCTAGTTGGTTTTATTATAAGAACACTGAACTGAACTTTTCTTATTTCCTTCGGCATTTATGTGACATTAACAAAAAAATCAGGGAGAATTTTCTATCCCTTTTTTTCTTAGGTTTAAGGCTTTCAATCCGCAAGTCAACTGCAGCCAACATGGAGCGTGCAGCTAAAATCCCTAAAGTCGTATGTCACTAAAAGTATGCAAAGTGACAGAAAGCATTTAAATCCCATGCTTTTTACATGCACACAGCACATTTAATTCCGGTGCCAAACCTCCTGAATGAAAGAAACGTACATGTCGAAAAACATACTGCATCTAAGCACTGCCGGACTTACAGAGTTTCCAACTTACACGGAAACATTCACAACGAATTAACTGTGTAAGTCAGAATCGTATTGCGTTAGTACTGAAAAAATGTCATATACAGCCAGAAAGACCACACAGTGCAGTGCAATGCCACTAAAGATTAATACTGCCCATGTTTGTTACCAAGACACAGTATGGTTGTATCAGAGAGTGCAATACAATATAAGGTAAATAAGGGTAGTCAAAACACAGCTCTAGATATATATATAGAGCACTAATGGCTAAAGCTAAAGCACTCAGATGGTTGCATATACGCAACACAGCACTGACATACCTTCAGGTGTTGCTGGTCGACCTTACGCCTCCACAGCTGTCAGTTCCGACTATATACATTATTACATATACCAGATTGCTTCTATATATTGTAATGGTGATCGAGATCTCGTCATCAAACCATACCGCTGCTATGCATATTGTATAGTTATGCTAAATTAAGTATTGTACAACCTGATGATGGCCATTACAGATGCCGAAACATGAGGTTTCTAGCTTTAGCCATTAGTGCTATAAATATATCTAGAGTTGTGTTTTGACTACACTTATATACCTTATATCAGGCTGGGTAGCTCAGTCAGTATAGCGACTGACTACGGGCTGGACGGTCCAGGATCGAATCCCGGTGGGGACGAGATTTTCCGCCCATCCAGACCGGCCCTGGGGCCCACCAAGCCTCCTGTAAAATGGGCACCAGGTCTTTCCCAGGGGTAAAGTGCGGCTGGGGCGTGCTGCTGACCACTCACTCCCTTCTAGTGCCGCGGTCATGGAAGAGTAGAGCTATACCTCTACCCACCCTCTGGGCCACACCGGGCCTGTAACGGGATCAC
>Ga0123357_10005123_pt1 | contig 15625 bp, 12 predicted proteins | sample TergutEmb28metaG_FD_89873 | JGI IMG/M metagenome (GOLD analysis project Ga0123357, IMG submission 89873) | Embiratermes neotenicus P4 segment gut microbial communities from Petit-Saut dam, French Guiana - Emb289 P4 | ecosystem: Host-associated > Arthropoda: Insects > Digestive system > Gut ... | reverse complement strand
GCTATTGAGTTGAGGCATCAAAGTTTTCTCTGGGCGCCCGATTTATCTACTTACGATGCCATCGTTAAATGGAATACATACGTCCCGTATGTCACTCCTTATTTTGGTAATCACATCAGCCTCTTCTGTTTATTGATGACGGTCGTCAATATAATCTATACAAAATACAATATGGAGCAGGCAAGTACAGGTCAGGAACAAATGCCCGGAATGAAAACAATGATGTATATCATGCCGGTATTTATGCTGGTATTCTTAAATTCCTATCCTGCCGGTTTGAATTATTATTATTTTATTTCTACTTTGATTACGATTCTTCAAACCATTCTTTTCCGCTATTTTTTGAATGAAGAAGCTTTGTTGGCAAAATTGGAAGCAAACAAAAAGAATCCGGCTAAAAAGAAATCCGGAGGATTCATGGCTCGCTTGGAAGAAGCGCAACGGAAACAACAGGCGATGCTGAAGGAGCAGCAGAAAGGGAAAGGGAAGGGAAAAAAATAGTTTTGATAGATTATTCCCCATTCAAATATTTTTTCTCCATGAATCGCTGGGATATGCAAAAAAGGTTGCAGGATTTAAAATTATGTATTAACTTTGCAGGCTCAAAAGAGTTCGGGGTGTAGCTCAGCCCGGTTAGAGTACGCGTCTGGGGGGCGTGTGGTCGGACGTTCGAATCGTCTCACCCCGACGGCTGAAAGAGAAGAGGTTAGGAGATTCCCCTGACCTCTTTGAGTTTTAAATACTGACGGATTACTGACGGAATTTAGGCAAATGGATAGTGAGATTTAACAAATGAAAAGGAAAAAGAAGTTGGATTTGGTTTCTTTTGGTGGTATTTGTTTGCGCTGTATATTATTCTCTTGTATAATTCAAATCTATCTGAATTCCCAATAATTTATTTTCATCAGAAATATCATTTAATTCAAGCACTTCACTATCGGTAATCAAAGATTTGTATTCTGTTTCGCTCAATTCCTTTTGTAGAGAATCTAATGTTGATTGATTAATTGATAGTATATATTGAAAATTATTTTTTCTACATTCAACATTAGCAATCTTTAGCATAGTGGCAACTTGTCGGGGGTCATTTTCCGAAACAAGACGGCTGTCATGAAAAATAAACTTAACATTATGATTGTATTGCCCTTTGAGTAAAGTCCAATCAAAACAGAATGTCCGAACTTCATTAACCCCATCACCTGTATCATCTTCAATCTTAGCCTTTATATCAAAACGAAGTTTGTTCTGTCCTTCATTATTTTCAATAGTAATCCCCGAATATTTGCCTTCATAGAATTGTTCGGAAAAAGACTGAAACATTAAAATATTCTTTTTGATTAGTGGTTCAATATCACTTAAATATTTCTCAGTCGCAATATTCTCATCAGCAAATTCTCTTTTTACTTCTTCCTGTCTTGTTTTGTATTCTTTTATCAAATTTTTATATTGTTGAAGTTTTGATAAGTTCAATTTGTTTTCAGCCAACAAGTTGGTTAATTGAGTATAATCATCCAAAGCTCCATGTGAATTAAGGTATTGCAATTTTTCGTTTTCCTGTTTTCCTAAATAAGATATTTGAGATTCAATTTCGGATAATTGATTTTCGAAATTTTGTTTTTCTTTTGAAAGGCTAATAAGTCGATTATCTAAAATTTTTGTATTAAAGGCTTCTACTTCTTCCAATCTTTTAGTTATCATATCAGTTAGCTGAATTTGTGCTTCAGCATAAAAGTTTTCTATTCGCTCACGCGAGATGTCTGGTTTTACATTTAAACTTTTACTCAAATTCTCTATGACTATTCGAATTTTTGCCGCTTTATTTCTCAAATTTCGTAAGGAGTTTGAAATAGTATCAGCTTCTTTTTTTATCTCATTATAGTCATCAGCAATAATAAAATTACCAATATTGGATTGTAATTCTTCAATTTTTTTTTCTAATTTAACTATTCTAATTTCAATATCCTTGACTTCGCCATCTTTTAAAAAGAAAGCCTGCATTACAGAATCTTTTTTGATATTTTTTTCTAATTCTCGAACGGAATCCAGTTTATCTTTCAACTCATTTTTTTTAATAATTCGTTGAATATCCAAACCTAAAAGATAAGAATTATTCAAGAGTTTAGGATAATCTTCTTCTTTCTTGACAAAATCCGAATACAAATCATAACTGTTTCTTTCAGGGCGAATAAATCTTGATATAAGAGACCGAAAAGTTAGATTTTTCACAGGAACACTTAATTGGAATATTTTCTCTGACAATTTTGTTCTGAAATCAGTCAAAGACATTTCTTCCTCATTTAGAAAAATTACATCTTGCCTATCTGTAATTCTTTTAGATGTATATTGTTCTTCATTTATTTCAAAATCTAAATAAAATTCCCATCCGGAAAGTTGCTCTTCAAAAGCAGGAATTTTATTTGAAGCCAAACAAAAATGTATCAGCGTAATAGATAATGATTTACCTACACTGTTATAAGTGTTTCGTTCATTTTCAGTACGTTTTTTAGCAACAATCAATGATAACCCTACTTTATTGAAAGAGATAGAATGAAAACTGTCTTTATTAGCTCTCAGTTTAATTAGTTTCATACCTTATATAACCTCCCTTCCGAGTTTATGTTTATAGCTCCAATCAGGAATAAAAAATCAACCGCAAATATCACATTATCAAAATTATGATAAGCAGGACAACCATCTTTTCTGTTGTTTATTGTCGAATATTCTTGCCATAAGGAATCTATAGAATGTGATTGTTTTTGCAGAATGTTCAACAAAACACCTCCTAATCCAAATATTGATTCTGCTATGCTTATATGTTTAGACGGTAATATCATAAAGGCGCTTCAAAGATATCACAATATTCAAAATAATATGCCATTAAAGTAAATATAGTTGCGTCAATGGCGATAGAATGTTTCGGATATGATTTTTCGCGAATGTAAAAAAACACCATATCGCTTTTATTTTCATTTTCAAAATACAAAGCCAACGCTTCACTATAAAGTCCGCTAAACACATTTCGTAGCTCATTCTTTGTAAAATCGCTATTTAATTCAAAAAAGTCATTTATTGCATATTCATTAATTCTATGGCTTTTTAAATAACTGGCAACAATTTCGCTCAAACCGTTAAATACAATTTTATTTTCAAAATTTGGATTAATAGGAATTATTTCTTGTTGCGGATGAGTTTTTACTTTCAACAAATAGTTTACTACATCATTCATAACTCCATATTCAACTTCAATATTATTATCTGTTGGAATTATTCCAATAACATCATTCATTGCTATTTCATCCAATTTCAAGAAAATATCTTCCAAATCTTTTGAAAGGATAACATCTACAACATCAATATCCTTATGCGAGTTTCTAATATTTTGTAATTCTGTGTATAAACTTGGATATACCCCTTTGTACTTATCATTTGTAACATAATAAAATCTCAAAATGGGAGTGATTTTTTGCCAATATGAGTGTAATCCGTTAAAATCCTCAACAAGTTTATTTATAGTTTCACTCTCTGTTTTTCGGATATCTTCCGGAGCATACACTTGATAATATGTTCCGGTGGTTTTGTCAAAGCCATCATTTTTTCTATCACCGTATTTTCCTTGTGGCTTTACTTGTTGAAAATTTGGATTGCAACACTGCATAATTTGAGTAAATAATTTTTCAAATTCATTACCATCAGAAGAGTATATTTTATTCTGAAAAATTAAACGGGCAATATATCTTGTGTTTCTATCCAACTTTTCAATTATGAATATGCAAAGGTAAAAAATATATTTTATTTATATGCAGTAATGGTATCATAAATCTTTTGCCATTATCATATTCCTATTTCCAAATAGTGTACTGCTATTAAATTAGCCTCCCCTCGCCATCCTCGCCAAATCCCTCTCAAACTCCTCTACATCAGTTTCCATTTGCCAATGAATATTGTTGCCTATTGCCTCAAAAGCGCTTTTCTGTGTCTCAATTGCAATCCTATCCGATTCCCGCATATTTTCGCTTTTAGTTTCGACGACAAAATGCAAAGCAATATCATTTGAATTGTCTTTTTTGATAGCATACACAAAATCGGGGCTTGTCGTTCCACCTGTGTAAGTGGGTAGTTTTATGGATTTTTTGGGTAGCTTTCCGTACACAACTACTTTTTCAGGCGGTTTGAATTTCAAAATTTCATGCTCTATTTCCGAGTCGTAAGACAAAGGATAGTTGTAAAGGCTTCGGCTGTCTTCGGCAATATCTTGTGCGTCGGTTCCGCCAACTAATCCGCGTTCCAATTCCGCGACGAAGCTGCCGTCTTTGATTACAGATGTTTCTGCATTGAAACTGAGCGAAGTATATTTATATTTAGTGGAAAATTTTTCAATAAATTTGTTTTGAAAAACCGATACAAACTTGTTCAAACTATTATCATTCATCAATTTATTTATTTCTTCAACCGATTTTGATCTTAATAAACCTTTCAGCTTTTCCCAAATTTTTATGTGCAGAATTTGAACAGGAATGAGCGTTCTGCTGTGCAGTTTTTTGATAAAATCACAGTATAGAATCTGCCCCATTTTTGTATTCGATTCTATCGTGATTCGTTTTTCTACAAGTTTTATTGTTCCGTCGTCTCCTTTTTCCGTTGATTTTTGAATAATGGTGAGTGGAATATTAGAAAAGATATCTTCTTTCAAAATTTCATTTACCAAACTCTCAATTTCGCCTTTGGGTAAGCGTTGAAAATACAACATATATCGTTTGGATACTTGTTCCCAGAAAGAGGCAATTTTATTCCAGTTGTCTGTACGCAATCGGATTGGCGCTCGCTTTGTATCGCCTTTGGTGGATACTTTGTTTCGTTGCAGTTGCGTCTGCAACAACTCAGGATATTCGGCAAGCAATTTTTCGTATCCCCCTTCTTTAAAATCATTGTTGCGTTTGATTATCCCTTTTTCGTCTAATGCTTCAAGCAAAGTTTCTTCTGATATTTTACGGAAATCAGTAATAATCTTTATCATCTCGGCAGTTAATTTTTCTCTGTCCAAAACAAGTTTTGCATCGCGGTTGATTTCGCCAACAAGCTGTTCTGCAAAATCTTTTTCGTCCCAACCAATGATATAATCTAAACGGGTTTCTTCTTCGCTTAAACGATTCCCTTGTTCATCAACAGGCAAACGCAAACCACGACCGACTTCCTGAATTTTCGACGATTCGCTACCACTCGTGCGTAATTTGCAAATCACAAAGACATTGGGATTGTCCCAACCTTCGCGCAAAGTCCACTTTGAAAAGAAAAATCTTCGCAAATTCCATTCACCATTTTCTTTTTTGAAAGATAGGGTTCGCTCTTTGTGCAAAATTTCTTCTCGCTCATCGCCTACAGTTGAACTGTCGGATTCACCCCAGTCCTGTGCAAAATATCCGCCGTGAACGGATTGATTTACACTTTTCAAACTCGTTTTTGTATCTTGTAAATATTCGTAATATTCCGCTTCGCGATGGCCATTCTTACCTTTAAACTCAACAATCAAATTATCTAATTTTGAATCTAACTGTCGTTCAAAAGTTTGTTTGAGCCAGCCGTCGGCATTGCGGTAACTTGAAATGGAATCAATGAAAAACAGCGAAATGGTTTTCACTTTGGGACGATTATTGTCGCGGAAGAAATTTTTACGTTCTTTTTCAAAATGTAAATCAATCGCTTCTTTTATAAGAATTTCCTGATAAGAATTGATAAACGTTCCCGCTATTAATTTCATTCCGTTATACAATTCCAAATCATTGCTTAATTTTCTATCTGCACCGCCTTCGTATGCTATGCTTCCTCCAAAATCTTCCGGCAGTAAATCTCCTGCATCAATTACAAACTCCTGCTGTTCTTTTCTTAAAATTACCCTTTTTGCATTTAGTTCAGCGACTGTATATATTTTGTTAGCGCTTGTTTCGTCCAAATTGGCAAAACTAATATCCACCGCTTTGACCAAACCTTGATTAAAACTTTCAACTGCTCCCAAATCAAAAACTGGCAAGCCACGGTAATAATCTATTTTGCCTTTATTGGCACCGGTTTCGATTTTTGGAAAAGTTGCCCCAAAACGCACTATCATTTGCGGATTAAATTTTTCGATGATATTTTTATACGATTTTCCTTCGCGTTTCAAACGGTGCGGCTCATCAATAATCACAATCGGACGGGTTTTCTTAATTGCTTCTGATGGACAGGAAAAAGAGCCGAACAACGTTTGGTCGTAATCCGATTTGAACAAACTTGTTCTTTCCTTATCCAAATGTCCCTTGTCGCTGATTAACAGGCATTGTATTGTATTTTGCTCATTTCGTGTTGCTTCACAAAAAGTAGCAATGTGGCTTGGAATGGCTTTTCTACCTTTTTTTGCGTCAAAATCACCTGCATTGATTACCTGCAATTCCAATTTTGTATTTTGAAAAAATTTAGAAAAATGTTGGCGGGCATAATCCGAGTTGATAAAATTTTTTGTTCCTTCTTTGATGGCCAAACTCGGTACAACGATTATAAATTTAAACAATCCAAATTCTTGATGTAATTTGTACATTAGGCGCGCGTAAACATAAGTTTTGCCTGTGCCGGTTTCCATTTTGCAGTCGATAAATCGGTTTTCGTTGCCTGCATTTTTCAGGATTGGGTTGGAATACATATCGTCTGCCAGAGTGTCATTGTGGGCTTGACTTACATCTTCCAATTCTGGAAACGCTTCCATAATCGCTTTCAATGCCGCATCTTGATGTGGTAGCTGTTCTAAATGTATTTTCATAACTTAATACCGGATTTCGATTGATACTTGACGATTCAAATTGTTTTTTACATTCAGGTTCAACTCTCGCAAACTTTCCATTGAAAAAGAATAGCCGTAAACAATTATTGTATTAATATTTAACTCATTTTTGCCAACGAAATTCAATAACATTTCCGTTTGTTTACGCTCCCAACCTGCATTGATGATATATAATACCGAGTTGTCAATATAATGTGTCGTGTATCCTTCGAAATCAATTTCTTGCGGTAGTTGGTCGAAAGTATAGCCATCGTCAATTAGCCAAGTTTGCAATATACCGTCCAATCCGCCCAATTTATCAATCATATTTTCGAATAAATTTTGTTCCTGAGGTTGTGTAGGGTCAAATTCAGTGATTTTATCCAATGTTTCGGCAGTTGGGGTTGTCAATCGATAATGTTTGAAGCCGTTGTCTTTCGTGTCATTGCTGGCTTGACCCGCAACATCTTCGAATAACAGGGGATTCTGACTTCTCTCGTCAGAATGACGAGAGAGGCGTTTTGCCGCTCGTTTTATCCGCTCTCTGCTTATCTCGTCTATGGTTTTATATCCTGCTTTTCGAGCTTCACTTTCGGGATTGGTTGGTTCGTCTAACTGTACCATAATGAATTTACGATTTCCTCCATCTTCGGCGTTGAGTTGCATGACGGCGTGAGCAGTGGTGGCAGAACCAGCAAAGAAGTCGAGGATTAGTGAATCTTTATCAGTTCCTATTTGCAAACATCTTTTTAATAACGCAATTGGTTTTGGATGGTCAAAGACTGTTTTTCCAAAAAGTTCTCTAATCTCTCGTGTTCCACTTTCAGTTCGCATATCAGTTTCGTCCCACAATGATTTCACTTTTGTTGTAGATTTTCGGCTCTTTTCATAGATATTCCAATTTCCATCACTTTTTCGTTTTGCAAGAATTTGGCTTTTATCTAAATCATCGTCTATGATATTTTCTTTCGCTTTTATTTTACCCCAGCGCCATACACTTTCGCTTCCCTCGCTATTGTATGGTTTTACTTCTATTGAAAATTCATCATTTTTTTCAATACTGATAGCACAATATCCTTCTGAATTTTTATTGTTTGGATTTACATAAAATGGATAAAACAAATTAGGTCTGTTTCCACTATGAAATTTTGGGTTTCTATTTCTTAATTCACGAAAATTATAACCTCCATTTGAATCGAAAAAAGAAAACTCAGTTTCTTTCGGAATCTCATTTAATTCCATCGAAATAGTTCTTGCATAAATGAGCATATACTCATTTGTTACAGCAACTTGTTTGTAATCTCTTCCGCCCGGATTTACAATTGGAATGATAGTAGATTCAAAGTTTCCTTCCCCAAACACATCATCCATCAATAGTTTCAAATTTGCCTGTTCGTTGTCGTCAATAGAAACGAAAATAACACCGTCGTCGGTAAGTAATTTTTGAGCAAGTTTCAAGCGAGGGTACATAAAAGTGAGCCATGCTGAATGTGAACTTTTCCCTTGAATGGATTTCAGGCGAGCAATTTCCTCATCGCTGTAGCCGAGAGCAGATTTTAGTTTTTGGTCGTCGAACTCAAAGCTATCGTTATATACGAACTCCTTTCCTGTATTGTATGGCGGGTCTATGTAAATCATTTTCACAAGTCCCTTATACGCGTTTTGCAGGTGGCGCAGGGCTTCGAGATTATCACCTGTAATGAAAATATTTTGGCTACTGAGGTTTTCTTTTTCATTATTATGTTCGATGTCGGGAACTATCATTGTTTCAGAAGCGCGCCCGGTTTGCAGGCGGGCGTAATCTTTGCCCACAAATGAAAGACGGTAACCGTCTCGGGCTTCGGTGATGTTGTTTTCCTTTAATTCTGTCGAGAATTTTTCATTATTGAAATTTCCGTCTTTGTCAAAAAACTGCGGAAAGTTTTGCTGTAAATCGTTTAATAAATTACTGTTGGGCTTAACTGATACGTTGTTGTCGATGGTTTGTTTTAACATATTTGTTTGAATTTAAGGACTTTCTTCTTAAACTCAGAACAAACGAAAAGGACGTGAAACTGTCCGTTGCGATTATCTATTTTCGTTATCTGGCTCTGGTAAACCTTTTCCACAAATAGATACGAAACAGTTCACGTCCGAAGACGTGAACCTTCGCAACCTATTCTCGTGGAAATTTACCAGATTTCGATAACGAGAGAATAAGAGCGTCAGCCCAATTATTTATTAATATTTTATCTTTTTATATTCACATATTTATTTTATCAGAGTACAAATATACAACTTTCATTTAACTTTTTTACTTTTCTCTTTTTCCGTTTTTCCCAAATATTGAATATACTCTGTTAGCTGATTATTCTGTGTCTTTAACACTTGATAATTCTCCATTTGCTTGATATTCATTACCAATGACCAAAAAACAGCCAATGAAAGAATAAAAATAACGACCGATGTTCGCAAAAACTTAAATCCAAAAAATGCAATTTTCTTGGGTTGCGGAAACGAAACATTTTTCGGAAAAAGCATAGTGTCCAATTTCTTATTAATTACATTGGTCTGATTTTCAGTTTGCTGTTTGATTTTCAATTCGACAGAAGTTGCCAATGCTGATGCCTTTTTATGCACAATTTTCTCAATCTCATCTTTGGAAACAGATTGATTAACCTGTTCTGTTGGCTTTTCCGGTTGTTTGTTTATCAACATCTTTTATTACAGGGTCAGGCATTCTTTTCTTTGAAACGATATAAACACTATCAAAATTACAGTCTTTAAATAGCGGATGTTCGGCAAGTTCATCAGCTAAATATTGCCAAACTTTAAGTGTAGCTGCGTGGATTCGGATTATTTTGGGGCGAGGCATATTTACAGGGACATTTACGAGGACATTATTAAATGATAATTTACTTAATCTGTTGAAATTCAAATATTTTTACAGGGACATTTATCATGACATTGTGAAGGTAATGCGATAACTTCCTTTTTTTGCAGAACCCACGTACTCGATTAGCCCTTTTTCTTTTAATGCTTTTAAATAACGCGCAGCCGTTCTATATGGAATTTGTGCTAATTCGCTTATCCTCTTAATATTAATGTCTTCGTTATCTTTTATTAAAAGAAAAACTATTTTTTCAAATTCCGATAAACTATTAATGCTTTCGGGTTTATTCACATTGTCATTTACACTGCCAATATTTTCATTTACACTGCCATTTTTTTCATTTACACTGCCAGCTTCCTCGTTTACACTGCCTCCTTTCCATGGATTAGAAAAATCAGCGGGAATTTTTTCGATAGGTTTTTCTTTAATTATCACTCCAAATACGCCAAATGTATTCAAATCAAATTCCGCAGGTTCGTTTCCATTGTTTATCAAATCTATTTGTGCCGTTTCTATTCCTCTGTTGAAACGGTTAACATAACCCATTACCCGCATGGATTCTGCAATTACCAAATTTCGGTAATCACTGACATTTGGAAAATTTTCTGGTCTGGCATTTCCATATAATCCGCCGGGATTGACTATTTCTATTCGGTCTGAATATTGATAAAACTTTATATATGAAGTGATTTCATACGAGCGGTGCATAAGTGAGTTCGTTAAAAACTCTCTGACGGCAGAATCTGAATAATTGGATACATTTTCTTCAATAAGTGCGGAAATAGGAATCGGGCGTTTTTTAACAATATTGATTTTTACGAAACTATTCAATTCATTTTATATCAGTTTGCAAATTTACGAAATTTAAATCTATTATATCACAAAACCTTAACGGCTTCGTCAATTATACTGCTGGCAAAACTGTCAAGATAGGTATTTGTCGTTGATAAATCGCTGTGTCCCAAAATTTGAGAAATAATTTCGCGTGGCACTTGATTATCCTGCAAAGTCATTGCCATCGTGTGGCGACTTACATAGCTTGTCAAAGTCATTTCCGTAATATTCAATGCTTTCGCCAATTCTTTCAGGTTCTTATTGTTTCTTGAGAATCGGCTACGGATATGGTTGTATAACTGTTCACCGGAATATCCACTTCGGGAAACAATAGGAACGAGGTAGTCCTCAATCAAAATTATATTTTCTTTAAACCAATCCAAATGGCTCTGAATTTCAGGCGTTATTTTTATCTGAATGGCTTTTACTTTTTTCGCTTCTTTGGTTTTATTTCGTTTATATACAATATAATCCCCACCATTATAACGAATAATGTTTCTTTTCGTCAACAAAGCGGCGTCAATAAAGGAAATACCATAGCAATAGTATGAAAACAAAAACAACCTGCGAGTGAGTTCTAACGTATGATTTTCCATTTCGGAAGACTTTATTTTAGTCATACATTCCATTGGCAAATACCGTTTAAGCGTTTCTTCTTCAAGTGAAGCAATGTTAAATCCACCTTTGCCAAACGGATAGGTGCTTGCGGAAGCTTCACCGTCCTGTATGGCTTTATTCAAAACCGACCGCAAAGCTTTGAAATAATATTTACGCGTATTGCCCTTACAACCACGTTTTTGCAGGAAAATATCAAATGCTTTGACATATTTGATGTCAATTTCGGAAAATATTTTTTCAGAGAATTTTTTGTCAAACAGTTTTAAAATATGCAATGTACCCTTGTAGCAAATAGCGTTTCCTAAGTGATTGGTTTCTTTGAGCGTTTGAATAAGATTCTCAAAATAATCATTAATCTTCCCTTTCTTTGAATAGTTAAAAAAAGCCTCCTCAAATTGATTGATAGTCCAGTCTTTTTTCTCTTTTTCAAAGTCAGATATGATTTGAATGATGTCCGCTTTTCTTTGGGTAAGCCACTCATTTAATGGCTTCCTGTCCGGATGTAATTTTGCAACTCGTCTATCTGTTACAAATAATTCGTTTGTTTCATCCCATTGGTGAGGATAAGCATAAATACCCAAAGAAAATGATTTTCTTTTTCCGTCTTTACGAACAACTAACCAAAGTGCGTAACCGTCTTTATAAAGATAGTTATCGCCTGTCCATAATTTGAAACTGATATTTTTCATTGCTAAAAAATTACTGACGTTTTACTGACGTTTTTTTGAATGATAGGATAAAAACAGATGTAAATAGCTACTTTTTAAACATATCATTTACAGCGACAAAAGTAATGAAAAATAATGAATTACAAAAATAAGAAGATAAAAAAATGTCCTCTTGGGGGCGTGTGGTCGGACGTTCGAATCGTCTCACCCCGACGGTTGAAAATCAGTCATTTACGATAAAAAGTAGGTGGCTGTTTTTATTTGGTGGAACACATTTGGAACACAACTGCAAAGTATAATGAGATAGTATCTCATTAATAAAGAATTCAGACATGATTACAATGCCTTTATTTTCGTTCCATACAAATAGGCTAAGTCAAAGTCAAGCATTTTCTATTTTATGATATAATGATATTTTTCGATGATGTTTTATAAAATTGCCATTTCTTTAAATAGACGAAATAAATAAGCATTTTGTTCCTCAATAGTCAACTCCGAATTATCCAGCACAATTGCGTCCGGCGCTTTTAGTAAAGGCCCGTCTTTCCGTGTTGAATCAATCCAATCGCGCTTCTCAATATTTTTCAAAACATCCTCAAAAGTAGCAGGTTCACCTTTTGCAATCAATTCCTCCAAGCGGCGTTGCGCCCTGACTTCCGGCCGTGCGGTAACAAACAGTTTCAGTTCGGCGTCGGGAAAAACGACCGTTCCAATATCCCTGCCGTCCATAACAATCGCTTTATCTTTTCCCATCGCCTGCTGCTGTTTCACCATCGCTTCCCTGATAAACCCAACTGCTGCTACCAAACTTACCTTGTCGGCAACCTCCATGCTGCGGATTTGTTTTTCTACATTTTCGCCATTCAGATACGTATCCGAATTACCCGTGTTTTCGCTGTATTTAAAAGTAATATAAATATCGTTGATAGCTTGTTTGATAGCTTCCATATTCAAAATATCATTATTGAAAAATCCTTTCTCCAAACAGAATAAGGTTACAGCGCGATACATGGCGCCGCTGTCGATATATTTATAATGGATTACTCGAGCTAATTCTTTCGCCATAGTGCTTTTACCGCACGACGAATGTCCGTCGATCGCTATGATAATCTTTTTCATAGACTACAGTTTCATATCGGCTAAGGAGGTGGTAACGCTAAGCATCAGCGAAGTAGATGAAGGATTGTACTGCCCGATGGAACAGCCGAAGCCGAATGCTTTCACTTTCAATCCCGCTCCAATAGAGAATCCTCCAAATTTATTCCCTTCAATCAGATGTAAGTCGGAACCCCGTTTCGTATTATATCCCACGCCAACCCAAAAATTATCGGTAAAAAGAATTTCCACGCCAAAAATAAAATGTTTCAGTAAAGTGGTTGCAAAAGCATCCTTTCCTCCATTCACATTATAAAATTGCCATTGATTTAAGTTTGCGGCAGTAATTGAATAGCGAATAGGAGCATGAGCCAACTTTTGGCTGAGCCCTAATTGAATATCCCATGGTAAATTGGCTAAATCCGTTTCGTATGATTTAATCTGCCGTCCCAAATTTTTTCCCGTAAATCCTATGGATAAATCATGATCCTTGTCATAATAACTCAAACCCAAATCAACCCCCAATCCAATAGCTGTATTGTAGGCATAATTTGAATATATAAATTTAGCGGCAACTCCCCCTCGAATTTTGTCCGTTAAATCGCGGGAAAAAAAGATGTTTCCACAGATATCGGAAGCATTCAAATCGCCTAAAATTACATTGTCTTCGGTCGTTTCCATCATTTTACCGTAATCGGAATAAACGAATCCGACTCCCCAGGCGCTCCTTTCGCCTAAAGACTTGGCAAATGCAATATTACCCATTTTTATATCGCCTACATAAGACAAATATCCGGCTGATAAGGATAAATTCATTTCCTGTCCTAAGAAAGCGGGATTTTGAAAAACCAGCGACAAATCATTTTCTATAATAGAAACATTCGTTCCTCCTAAAGCGGCTGCTCGAACGGAAGTAGGCAATTGCAGAAAATCAAAAGTAGACTTACCACCTTGAGCCATAAGCGGAAAGGCACACAACAATGTGAGATATAACACTATTATTTTTCGCATCAGGTTAAAAAACATCGTACAAATATAGAAGATTTTTTACTATATAACAAACGTATAAGAAGATAAAAAAGTATCTTTGCAGTGTGAATTTAATTAAATGATAAATAATCATTCTATGATGACCTTTTCTGGTGCATTGACAATTATTAATAAGGAAATTCAATCCATTGATTATCCGAGCGATCCATCAGGGCTATATGATCCAATCGCTTATTTGCTTACGTTAAAGGGTAAAAAGATACGCCCTGCGTTGACGTTGCTGGCTTGTGATTTATATAACGGCAATGTGAAGGAAGCGATAAACGCAGCATTGGCTTGGGAAATTTTTCACAATTTTACCCTCATGCACGACGATTTGATGGACAAAGCCGACTTGCGAAGGGGGCAAACTACCGTTCATAAAAAATGGAATGAGAATACGGCTATTCTATCCGGCGATGCCATGCTGATTCTTTCCTATATGTATATGACAAAATCTTCGCCCAAAAATTTAACAATATTGCTGGATTTGTTTTCCGATACGGCGGCAAAAATTTGCGAAGGACAGCAATACGACATGGAATACGAGAAACGAACCAATATTTCGGAAAAGGAATATATTGAGATGATCCGGCTGAAAACAGCCGTTATGCTGGGCGCTTGTCTCAAAAGTGGCGCAATTGTAGGAGGAGCGCCTGAAAACGACCTGCAATATCTCTATGATTTCGGTATTTTGTTGGGAACCGCTTTCCAAATTAAAGACGATTGGTTAGACGTTTACGGTAATCCCGACACCGTTGGAAAAAAGACAGGCGGAGATATTCTTTGTAATAAAAAAACTTTTTTATTGGTAACCGCTTTAGAAACAGCGGAAAAAAGAGATAAGGACGCCTTACTGTATTGGATAGGCAACAATATCCAATCGGAAGAGAAAATAATAGCAGTTCGTCAACTGTATGACAAACTGTCTGTTAGAGAAAAAACGCAATTAGTATTACAAAATTATTATAATCAAGCAATAAACGCATTACAAAAAGTATCCGTTGAAACAACAAGGAAAAAAGTATTGGAAGATATTGCCGGAGATTTAACTGAAAGAGAGTATTAAAAAGTGGAAAAAATGTTAACTAAAAAATTGCCGGAAACGGATGAGGAGAGATTGGATATTCTTCGGACTGCTTTAGGGCAGGAAGAATCAAACGAAGCATGGGATAAAATTCTATCAATAATGGAATTACAGGAATTACGCCTGTTTGTACCTTCATACGAAGGCGCAAACTTCAATTTAAATCAGGCAATAGCTGATAGAAATAAAGCGGTTAACCTGTATGACGAATTATTTAAAAATGCTCAATTGTATATTTCTCATTTTATTCAAGTCTTATTTTTGACAGTAATTCGCAATGAAATCAGAGCCGAAAGTTTGCCTTTGTATGGATTCGAAGAAAACAATCCTGTTTTACCGGATTTGTCCACAGAAGAAGCTATTATGAATTGGGGCGAGAAATTGATGCGTGCAGAATCGGAGCGTACCTACCGGGGCGGAATCCCTTTGTATAATCCGGCAATCGCTAAAGTAAAAGTTCATTATGAATTATTTAAAGAATCGATTTACAGCTTGGGAATCTATGAAAAAAATTTAGCGCGTCTGGAAAATAACACGAAAGACCTGCGTCAAAGAGCCGATGAACTTATTTGGAAAATATGGACTAAAGTAGAAGAGCGTTACAGCACAAGTTCGCCTGCCGAACAAAATTTGCG
>Ga0123357_10005122_pt1 | contig 15627 bp, 10 predicted proteins | sample TergutEmb28metaG_FD_89873 | JGI IMG/M metagenome (GOLD analysis project Ga0123357, IMG submission 89873) | Embiratermes neotenicus P4 segment gut microbial communities from Petit-Saut dam, French Guiana - Emb289 P4 | ecosystem: Host-associated > Arthropoda: Insects > Digestive system > Gut ... | reverse complement strand
CAAAATACATAGGTAAAATATAGTCAAACACAACTTGTTTAATGCTTTTATTACTAAGATGTTCTTACATGGCTTCTCTCAACGACATGTTTCGGCCCTTCTACGGGCCATCTTCAGGCTGATCACTTTGTTCTTTGCAAGGCAAACCATACAATTAGCAATGCTGTTATTGTTACCAACATTGATAACAGTAACACAGCATTGCTAATTGTACATTTTGCCTTGCAAAGAAAAAAGTGATCAACCTGAAGATGGCCCTTGGAAGGGCCAAAACATGTCGTTGAAAGAAGCTATGTAAGAACATCTTAGTAATAAAAGCATTAAACAAGTTGTGTTTGACTATATTTTACCTACATATTTTGTGATTATATGCAACACAATGGGGATGTCTCACCTGAAAGTGGATAAAGAAAAATTCAACTACAACAAACAGCAATACATTTTTTCCTATTCTTTGCTCCCATTCTTGCAATTACATTATTTAAATAGTTAATTATGACATTAGCAGTAATCCAGGTTATGCTGTTAGATATTCTGATGTTAGGTGTATGATATATTATGCTGGTTTGGTAAGTTGTCTGACCAGTAGGCAGCACTGCTAACTAGAACTGTGATTCTGTCTTCCGATTTTTGCCACCATGCAAGATTTCCTATTCCTTTATTTTAACAGGGGAGGAGAAGAAGAAAAAAAACACACACACACACACCCTGTTTAATTTGTGTTATACATGTCCTGTGATTAGTTTCCATGTAATTCTTCCAACAGCATTCCTACTCGCCACTCATCCAATGCTTGCAGGTTGACACTTTTGCTCTTCCCAGATACTGCCTGACAGATCATGATATACTGCTTCTGTAGTGGTAAAATTATATAGTCCAAATGTGCCTTCTGGCCACTGCTATGAGGTGTAAAAACATAAAGGTGTCCTGTACATGCCAAGCGGGCACACAGGGGAGGCAGAGGTACAGCTCTACCCATTCTCAAAAACAGAACTACAAGGGGCTAGGTGGTCAGCACCATGCCCCTGGCTGCTTATCCTAGGAAAAAGACTTACCACCTACTGTACAAAAGGGAAGGTGGGCCATGGGGCTGGTCTGAATGGGTACAGAATATCTCACCCCACCAGAGTCTCAACCCAGGAACCCCCCAGCCCACAGTGAGTTGCTGTACTAACTAGACCACCCCTCCCACCCCTTCTCTATGATGTGTAGACATTGTAAATAACATGGCAAGTGTCACCTCCAATTCTGCTACTTGAGAGTAAAGGTTCCCTCTGAACATACCCTGCATGTGCAGTCCCTACCATCACCTTCCTCCTCCTGCCCCTCCTTTTCCTCCATATCACACCACATATAAACTTCTCATCAGTAATTTGTTATGAAGTCTGCACCTCACACATCACATCACATCACCACAATCACAGCATAAATATCCTTGAAATTACTACACACCTGCTTTCAGCTGGCCACACTCAACTTTGGTTATGCTAAGTTCTGCTGCACATTCACTATCAGTGGTTTCATTTAAACTGAAACCACATTTCTGAAGATAGTTCATTATGATTGTACTGGTGAGAGAGAATCATGATTCTGCAATGACATGATAGTGCATCTGCAACATTTACCTTCATGAGTGTTGGTGCATCATGCAGCAACTTGCAACCAATCCTTAATACAGTTTTTCTTGCAAGTTGCTTGCAGCAGTAATGTGCGAATGACCCTGTTATTCCCTGGTAAAGTAACAAGAGAATGCTGGTGCAGTTTTGGGGAAGAACACAAAACTAATTAAAGTTTAGGTCATTTGTTGACATGCAGCACACTGGTCACCAAAATGTAAGAACTTCCTGTATTTGGAACTCAACTGCACATCTAATGCTCTTAAATGGCCAGTAAAGATGGCCTGCGAAACCCAGCCTTTCTGTTTGGTACACACTGTGTGTGTGTGGGCAAATTCTGACATTTTGGAAACAACTAAGTTTTCCCTACTCCCAGTAATGAAAGGTGGGATTTTGTCAGTGCCATTAGCACTGCAGCCTAACAGAAGAGTCCTGTCCTTGTGTAAATCTTTCCACCAATGCAAGCTCCCTTTCAAATTTAGCATTTTGTTAGGTGGAAGCCTCAAGAACAGCCCAGTCCCATCAGCATTATGAATGTTCTCAGGTTTGTAACCATCAAAAATTCTGAGTATTCTCCAGTCCTCCAGAATTTTGCACTCTCACAATAGTTATGTACACAAAAATGTATCCCTGCTTTTAAACTGTCAATCCAGCCATCAGAGGCAATGGAACACTAACAGCAACATAATAAGCATGTGGAACTTGCAGTCCCTTGTAACTCACGAAACGTCATTTGTCAGTAGCCAGGCTGCCCTGCTGGCATGACCTTCAAGTCAGAGAACAGTAACCTTACAGGAAAACAGGGAAGACAAAAAATTATAAATGAAAATTCATTTTTCCCCCCTGATTTCCAACTGAAACTACTTAAAAACGACAGCAACAAGTCAACTTATGCACAGTTTGAACAAGCAAGGAACTGGGTACAATTTACAAATACATATTCCAGAAAAATGTAACATGAAAGCTTTGCTGTTACTGGATGTTGTGCAGCATGGATTGGTAGTTTGGTTACCAATGTTTCAGGACAAGTTACTGGTCCCATCTTCATGGCCAAGCAGTCCAAGAACACTGCTAGACTTTTGAAGGAGGGACTGACAAGTTGTCCCGAAACGTCAGTACCTACCAATCTACACTGTGTAACATCCCAGAAGAGCAAAAGTCTCATTTACACCATGGTGGAAGCCTGAAATCATGCAAATGTAAGAATTTCTTATATAAGTTATAGTGGGAATACAAATGTGCAGAGAATCAAGGAAAATGTAGGTTTATAGACTACACTGAAATGGAAAAGTTTCTGTGTTTAAGTGGCTTGGGTTTTTGACACTATAGCAACAAACACTCACAATACATAGTATGAGGCAGTAAGATACTAAACCTACCTAGCAGGCACAGCTATCTTTATTAGCCTGCTGGTCATTGATCAGCGTGTTTCGGCCTGGTTGTGAAGGTTTGTGCTGGACCCCTGATTCAGCTGCATTCAAGTCCAACCTGAAATACGAAGTGTTTAAGTCAAATGAAACTTTCATTCTCATTCTGCAGACACATAACCTAAAAAAAAAAAAAAAAACTTTTCAAATGCACAGGGAAACTGTTAATCTTAAGGTGCATCATCCCTGTTGTGTTTATTAAAACATAAAGCAACAATTACGCCTATGCATATGTCATAACACAACTATATTTGCAATTATACATAATGTATCAACTACATGTTTTGGCCATTTCTGATTTGGCCATCATCAGGTTGGATACAATTATCAAAGAAACTATATAACAAAATATAATATGATACAATCATCAGCATCAGGGTAAGTAGAGGGAGACGAGATCTCGTTTACAAAAGGTTTGGGGTGTATGTGTACGGTCGGTAATGATATTTAGACTCCTATATCATCTTATTTGTCTACGATAACCTAGTGTTCGCAATTATTGTCGGTGTATCGGCTCCCCTCTCAGGCTATCAGCACCCTACCGATACAATGACAATAATGGCCAACACTAGGTTATCGTAGACAAATAATACGATATAGGAGTCTAAATATCATTACCAACTGCACACGTGCTCCCCAAACCTTTTGTAAACGAGATCTCGTCTCCCTCTACTTACACTGACACTGATGATTGTATCATATTCTACACGATCACCCTTTGTAACTTTGTTGTCCCAACATGCTCAGTCTGGTAGGTGATCCTCTTATGGGAAATGGGTGTGGTTCACCAAATCACATACAGTTTTAATTATTTCTTTTTTTTAACTTGTAGTTTTATTTACTCAGTTTATTCTTGATAAAATAATGGAGCGCGAAATCCAGTAAAACAACTAGATCATTTCTAGGAAACTGACACAGTCACTTCTCTGTACTCCTACCTACACCACACTCATACACGACTGACTTCCTTACTGGGCTGCTAGCATCCGTTATCAGCTCCTAATGTTTTCTCATTTAAATCTCTCTCCTCCTATCACCAACGCTCCCAAATATACGTTGACAGATTAACTTACAATGCATGCCATGAACCATCCGTAACTGAGGCCAGCAATCCTAAGAAACAACTATTCTAAAAATGATCGGTTACAGTATTATATTTTGTTATACAGTTTCTCTGATAATTGTATCCAACCTGATGATGGCCAAATCAGAAATGGCCGAAACACGTAGTTGATTCGTTACGTATAATTGCAAATATAGCTTTGTTGTGACTGATATGCCTATGCATAATTGTTCCTCTAGGTACACTGTTACTTTTGCACTTGTAAAACACTCGTAATCAAGGGTGGAATCAGACAGAAGTTTTGAGAGATGGGGCCATGACATATCATCATGCGATAATTTATCATGGACATCGGATCAGGCTGACAATCACAAAGACATTTCACCTCAGCGACAGTTTATCACAAAGATATCTGATCACACCAACATTTTATCATAGCCACTAATTAAATTCTGTTGCTGTCATAAAATGCTGGTGTGTTTAGCATTCATTTAATTTGCAGTGTGATAATTATTATCCGGCAAATTAAAGGGACACTAAACCATTGGAAGCAAGTCCAGTTTGAGATACATTTTGAGACAATATTATTCTAGGGATTTTAAGTGACTTAAATAAGGGAAAATAAATGAACAGCATAACAAACCTTTGGCCCAGCCCCAAATTTTGGTTTTTGGTCATTCAACTGATGTATCCACTAGTATCAACCAAACATGGTTGATATGAATATTTTATTCATACATTCGAGTTTATGAACCTATTCCCAAAGGACATCTATCCAAATTATTCTTGATTTCAAACTTTCGCTGTTGTGAATGTCATATTCTTTCTTTTGGATGATTCTCTGGCATCTTAATTTTATGCGACAACAATCAGAACACTCTGTATTTCCATCTTCATAGGTCATGTGAACAAGAACAATTCTTGTTCACACGACGTAAGAAACATCAGCACATAGAATTCAGAAGCTGTGGAATCACCCAAATAAAAGGATACAATATCCAAATTATGTCTGGGAGGAAACTGATGTTGACCAGGTTAATCAGTCATCACTCTCATAAATGGTTATCAAAATAATAACATAGCAGTGATGGCCACACCACCTAAAATAAAATGTGCACCTAAAGAACTCACACACCCTGGAATAACTTCAACTGCATCCCACGTACGTTCACAAACATGATGAGATGACCCTGTAGTACAAATATGGGCAAAATCACTTCCAATATTTTCTATCACTTTCTACATCTCTGGTGAATTGGTGGGCCCAGTATATTACTACTGGCATATGGTGAGTTAATTACAGTAAGATATATTCAGGCTGGGACAGGGACTGACTTGATACTTTCACAGAACTTGGAATTCACATCTAATGAAAAAAACTAACCTGCCATCTTGGATACTCTGGTAAATCTTCTTAGCCGTCTCCAGGAAAGCCTCCTCTACATTCTCTCCTCTGGATCAGGGGGGGAAAAAAAGAGAAACATTAAGTACTAATGCATGGCAAAAGTATTCACCAAGACAGGTGATGTTTATTACTCTGGTGGCTGTGAAATGCCCCAAGATGAAAGGCAAAAGACTCTAACTGCTAAATAGCATATGATTCTTTGTCAGAGCCAGCCTTCGATTCATTGTATGAATATTATTTTGGCCATTGTCCAATGCTTGCAGTGTACCGGAGGCTGGCTCTGCTTCCATCATCATGTAACAATATTATACAACCCATTGTGTTTGGGCCATTATACCAAGCTAACTTTATGCCCAACAACAGTATTATAAATTGTAAACACAGAATACGGACAGTGGCAAATCAGAAGAAGAAAACTGTAAAATTAATCACACAACCTGAAGACACCTGGAGAAATATAAAGCAGAGGAAACTATAAGGATCACAGAGAATAAATTGGAATAAGGGAGATAAGTTGGTGTTTAGCAGAACAAGAAGAAAGGTCATCAGCCAACCAAAACTACACATAAGCACAGTATTAGATGGAAAGAATTTTATGACACATTTTCCCAAACTGCTGTTCTGCCCTGGCCTCCTCCTCCCAACTTTGTTATGGTTCCTACTTCATGATGTTTGGTTCCAAGTATACCTGTGGCATTGTTTTGAGGTATTATTATTATTATTTTTACAACTTCTGATAGGCATCACCCTAACCTCCCACCAATAACACCTGACATTTACAGTTGACATACTCTGACTAGAATTACTGTTATTCCTGACAAATTTGTGTGAGTTAATTGATAAAAAAAACAGGTTTTAAAGTGTAAGTATTATTAGAATTCCAACAGCCTTTGCGTACGTCACACCCTTGGATAGGTACATACCTGTTTTGACACATACATCATCAGTGTCCTTGTGAATATCACTGGTTACTTCACAAGGGCCATACTGAAAGTCATAAGGCAATTTCAAAAAGGCATGAATAGGCACACACCACACGAGTCAAATCAGTGACCTGTATTCACTTCTCTGAAAAATTCCTACCCAAACAGATGTGTTTTTGGCACCATTCTAGAAATGTGATGCCCTTGTGGTACAACTCCATTTCAGCAGCTCATTAACAATGACTGACAGCTTCCTGGATTGCCTCAAAGGTTGCATTTCACTGGCCTCACATCTGACCCTTTACAAAACCAAGCAGATGATAAACTCAGGCAGGTAGATCTGGATTGTAATGCGAATGGGAAAAGCCCTCTGCTGTTCTTCTGAATTACAAGCAGCATGGAGATACAATGGTGCATTGCAGAACAGTTCTCTTCCCTGGATGTCCAGCAGTGGATGAAGGTTCTGAGTGTCTGAGGGTAACAAGTAGCATTGATGGTTTCCCCATGTAGCAACAACTAGACTCATATGCATCCTTCCCCAACCCAAAAGAAAGTTCCCATGGTCCTATGGGCTGAGGGAATTTTTATGGCTCCTCTTCTTGGGCTACTTTGTGTGATGCCAATTCATGTTCTGTTACTTTGTTTCTGGATCAAAGGAATGAACCATTTTTCATCACCAATCATGATGCCATGAAAAAAGTCACAGCCTTTGACCAAATACCCTTTCATCAACTGTGAGGAAATATTTTTTTTTTATTTAAGCTTGTGCTCCTCCATCAACAAGTGAGAAACCCACCAGGCACAAACTTCCCAATATCCCAAACTTTCCAGTTCCTCCCAGACGGTACTGTGCTCTACTCCAGTACCTGCTGACATTTCCCTCACTGTCACACACAGATTCTCTCTGGTGGTCTCTGATTTTTCCTTTGTTTCTCTCAGTAGATGCACATCTCAGGTCACCACTAAAGAGCTGATTGGCAATGTTTGTGTTCCCATCTTTGAAGTGTTTTACCCATTGTCTGACATTGTTAGAGTGCATGCAGGAATTTCCATTAGCACACGAAATTGTGTGTGAATACCCAGTGTAGGGATTTCCTTCTTCCAAGATATTCTATCACTGAAAGTTGTTGAGGGGGGGGGGGGGGGGACATCATCATCAGCCATTTTCTCACACTGAAATATGACCACATAAGGGGTGGGTGATGTGACTTTCCTTCCAGTGTGAGATAACAAAATGGAACTGCACAACATATACAGCACACTGCAATATTGCCAGAAACTTGTTTGTAATACAACAATGCTCAAGACTCTGAGTACAACCTTCATACATGTGTTTGGAAAGTCACACTCTACTGCACAGGGTTTGTTGCGGTTTTGTACCTACTGGTTCGATGTGGTTTTTTCTTCTTCTTGTTATTGAATGTACCCACCAACAAGAAAAAACTGCAACAAACACACAACCAACCAGAAAAAGTAATCACTAATCAGATCCGCACAAAAAACCCAATGCACAAGTGCAGTTAACAGCGAGAATAACACAGACTAAGTAAAACAGGAGTGAACATGATAGCTGTCAGCAGTACAAAATAGGTGCTGGTACAAAACTGTAACAAACCAAATTAATTAAAATGTAATTTTTCCAAACACATGCAAAATAACCAAGGACAGCAGAGGGGCACTGATGATGACATAAACATACGCATCAAAACACATATGTTAAGTAATCTAGGTTATGAAGTAAATAAAGGCTGCTGGAATTATAATAACACCTGCATTATTGGAAGCCATAGGATACACAAAGAATAAAGTTTATAACACTAATTTTACACCAGCACGCACGTCAGGTACACCTTTGACATCAAACACTATCAGAATCAAAATTCATATAACGATATACAACCACAAGCATTAGATTTATCAAGCCAAGAGATAAGAATCATATTACACTTACGTCTTTGCACTGGCTTCTACAAACATGAGGCCATTTTCATCAGCAAACTGCTTAGCTTCTTCGTACGTAACATCACGCTGCGCATCTAAATCACACTTGTTCCCAATCAGGAATATCACCTGCAATATAGTATAAAATAATTAAAATGTACTGCACCACATTTTTTCAAAATGATAATTAAAGTACACCTCTATAATCTGGTTCAGGCTATTTTAAATACCCCACTATTATGGGGCTGGTGGGCAGGTCTAAATCTCAAGTAAACGGTTTATTCTAGGAACAGGGGAATTTAAATCTCTTCGTATTACAGGGCTGGTGACAAAATTTTATCTCAAGATTTAGTGGCATTAGTATTGAAAAAAATACGTTTGGCCAGCTAGACCTGTGCCTGTGCCACCACAAAAATGCAGCACGGCACTGATAAAGGTTACCTCTTACAGATTCATTTAGTCCTGACGTAAACACAAAACTCCAAGCTTATTTGCATGCATCTACATTTGTAAATCAAACTCTGTATCACAATTCAAAATGTACGTTTACTTTTAATTTCCAAGTCCGTCACAGTACTCATGTCATGAAACAAATATCAAGGCCACTGCAGAATGCACCTACTGTTAAAAAGTTTTTCATATTGACGTTCAATTGACCAAGCAATGGCTACAGTATTAAATATTTACCTTAAAAGAATTTTGCATGTCATTCATTAATTCTACAAGTACTAATATGATACTCTTAAAACATAAAATGGGATCCTGATTGTTCAACATTTCAAACGGAAACACATTAACCTTTTGGCACCGGAATTACTTTTTTTTAATTTTAGCACACCTGTATATAAAATGTGAGTAATACAGGACCAAATACGTTAGATTTATGAAACAAACTGCATTTTGAAGAGGAAAAAAAGGAGAGTATATACCGTGTTTAAAATATTCAGTACCTATATTTGTTGAATAAATATATAAAATGCAACGTTTAGAGGTTAGCAGTGCGGTACGACCACTATAGTCGTCGTTAGGCGTCAAAAGGTTAATAATGGGTTCGTTTTTTTATCAGTCCCAACACTCAATTTCTTCAAAATCTATTCACTAGGATAGTAAATTTTTTATAATTCTCCTAATTCCCATTATGAATTTGAGTGAACAGTTTTTAAGGCACAATTTTGTGAACAATTATTTCACCTTCATTCAAATTTGTAATGTGAATTACATATGAGCAGTTAAAATAACATTTAAATCCGACATGCTCTATATGGCACTGACAAACTGGCAATAAAATTGTACAATAACATAAGGAATAATGTGTTCTAAATGTGTCACTAACAGGCATTATATGACCTGCTAAGGCACAAAAAATAATGCAATAGAAAGTCGTTCAGCAAGCATATAGTTTTCATATTTTTTTCATGTTATATATGAATATGTGCTTGTCTTCAACTTCAGAACTGAAATAAACACGAATGGAACATACATCCATGTTTTGAAACCATGAAGACATAAATCCTTAAATCACCACCTGTACTGTGGACTGTTACATAAAACAAAGATAGGAAGATTTAGTGCTTTTATGTTGTGGTATTGTGTGTTCTGTGTATCAGCAGATTTCAAAGTAACAAATACAAAATAAAAACAACAACTTACAGTACTAGGGTTTGTTAGGTTTCTTGTGTCAGTAAGCCAGCTACTTAGGTGATTGTAAGTAGAACGTCGGGTGATATCGTACACCATAAGAGCTCCTGCTGCACCACGATAATATGACCTTAAAATTAGAGTACACTGTATAAATACAAACACACAAAGGAGGCACTAAACTCTAAAAACAGAAGGGTAAAGTTCACCTTGGAACAGGCCAGGAAGGCCCAGAGAGGGAGAAGATGTATAGCTATACTCTTTCTTTAACCTCAGCGCTACATGGGGGTTGGTGATCAATGCCACGTCCCGGCTGTTTTACCCAGGAAAAACCCAGTATCCAATGTATGGGAGGCTGGGTGGGCTCCATGGCCAGTCTGGATGGGTGAGGAAAATTCACCCCTACTGGGATTCAATCCCCAGACTGTCCAGCCTGTAGTGAGTCGCTACACCAACTACACTATCCCAACCCACATTAAACTCTAAAACCATAACCAAATCCAACAAGCAGAGTTCTTCTTGAGAAGCCAGTAGGTGCAGCACCCATAATGATGTTTTACTGATGAGAATATTTTACCTTTAATGGGCCAAAAGGATCAATACTGCATTCATATTAGCACACCACTGGTCCAATCCACATTGCAACATCCTACGTCTTTAAACTCCATCAGTATTAAGTGTCCTAAGTAGTCAGTTCCCTTCAGGTTTTACAGAACTTAAAATATATATTCCATGAAGAAATATACGCATTCATCAGGTTAGACATTGAGGCACACCTATGGGCCTTGGAATAAATGAAAACAAGACAAAGTATATGGAGGTACCTCCAAACCCATCAAGAACACAATACTTGGGAGTAAATATATATCTGAGAATTTAACTGAGTTTACATAGCTAGGCACTTTGATCATTAGGAATAATAATTTGAGTGCAGAAATTCATCATTGATTACTCAAGACTAACAGACACTACTATGAACTCCAAACACAATTAAAACGCACTATTTAAGTCTTAATAACAGAATATATACAAGACATTAATATAACCATTATTACTATACAGATGCAATACTTGGGCCACTGGTATAAATGATGAAAAAAAAGTGGATACCTTTGAGAGTAAGGTTCTTAGAAGGATATATTAATGATAGCAGAAAAAGGCAAACCAGACACATTCATGAATTACATTAACTATTCAGTGACTCCTGACACTATTAAGGAAGCTAAACCAATACAAGTCAGATGGCTGGGGCATGTTCATAGAAAGGATGAGAGTGATCCTGCTGAAAACTAACCTTCACTCAACCACATGGCACTAGAAGAGTGGGATGGCCTCTCTTCAGGTTGCAAAAGGAGACTGGGAAAGATGTTACAAGCACAGGGGTAAGAGGATGGAACAGCAAGGCATCTTGACAGACATATGGAGAAGCATCACTGGGGTGGTAAAGGCCACAACCAGGCTGCAGAACCAATGGAAGAAAGATGATACAAAATATACTACACACATGCGAACAAGTTTTTTAGTCAATTGAAATGATGTGTAATGACCTAAACCTCATGCAATTATGGGCAAGTGGAGATGCACAATATCCTCACACAGAAATACATTAACCTTTAGAGTATGAGGAATTTAAATCCCAAAGTAGCCGCTGACGGCTGGGGTACTTTACACTTTAAATTCCTGTTTTTGCAACTGCTGATATTACACACTGTATTTCAAACACTTTTAAACAAAAAACTTGAAATAAAAAGTACACATTTAAGAATGAATCCGTCTACCCATTCGACAAGTTTGAAGAACATCCACCCATTTTTATGGAGCTTAGTTGGTCATTTTGCATTTTGTTTATTTTCCGTCTAAGTTTCATTTTCCAGATTTCTTCTTTTCAAATAGCTCCTGTTGTGAGTGTAGAGCCTGTGCTACACAATTTGAATAATATTTCTTCGGATAATGTTTAGGTTGCAGTCTCATAATGATGTTTGTGTTTCATGGTAGTGCTGGCTTATTATCTGGGTGCTGTGGCAAATGAATTCATGTGCAAACAGTGGGAGAGGAAAGGAATGCATGCTGATGTTTATGTCTATGTTTAGTGCAATATGGGACCAGACGCAAATGTCCTTTATTTTTGTGTAAGGATTTCTTCCTGAAACTTGTGAAATGTAGGTTCATACTTATGTCTACCTTCAGCTCCAGACCTGAGTCCGTTCCATGACAGAGAGAGAACTTGCGACAGGCCATGCAATGCAGATACTTGAATAATGGTCAGAAGGCGATGGGTTTGGTGTGTGCCGAGTGGGATCAAAGTGCGTTTAGCAGTGTGGATAAAAGAAGAAACCTTACGGACCAAGACATCACGGAACCGATATTAGAATCAGACTCTTGACACATTCATTGGAAGACAAAGACACTTCTTCTCAGAGTGACAGTGACACTATGGACACAAACTTCACACAGTGGACTTACAATACACACTATCCTACTGTACCTGCACTCCACAAGTTTACAAGAGGTCCCAGTAAGTTATGAAAAACAGAGGCACCTCACATCAATTAACACTCTTCCCCAATAAGCATTCCCATTCTCCTCATTTTTTAAATTATACAACTGTTGGTGGAAGAGAAAAACAGATATTATCACCAGCACTTGGACACACTAGACTAAAGAGGGTCCCTACTGCCTGACGCGACAATTCAGGAAATGTGTTTGTTTTGGCAATTATTGTGCAGATGGGACATGATCACAAGGACATGCTGAAAGATTACTGGTCAAAACTAGAACAGTACTTTATAGCCTTTTACAGAAACACTAGGAAATGAAACTAATTCTATTATATATTTAGATTTCTACAGTTTAGTGATAATAAAAATGAACCTGAAAAGACAGACAAAAATTACAATTGACTGTGGAAAATGACAGCTATATTTGACAAGTTCAGTGATTTATATGCTAAATATTATAGTTTGACCAAACAATAAGCAGTTGATCAATTCACTGTGCTCTTCAAAGGTAGAGCCATCTTCAAACAGTATATACCAAAGAAACACAAGTGGTTTGGGATAAAGTTCTACAAGTTGTATGATTCTAAGGAATATACTATCAAAATGACCATGCATTGAGGCAAAGACAGGAAATGTGCAACTACCTTCAATGACAGCTACACATGCAACCATAACAGGACTTGCAGCAAGGAATGAACATGTGGGACACAAGTTCTACATGGGCAGTTTCCGTTCATCTCCAGCGTTGACAATTTACATACGAAGACAATACACTGCTGTGGGACTGTTAGACCAAATAAAAAAGGGATGCCGAAGAAATCTGGACATACAATGAATTTTAAAAGGGGTGATCTAAGATGAAGGTTATGTGATAGCCATTGTATGGAAGGGCAAATGAAATGTATTCTCCATCATTGGCGGGTAATTGCTGTGATGAGCATGGAAAAGCTGTGAAACCAGCCGTAACACAGTACTATAATAGACACATGGGATATGTGGGCAAATCTGGGTGCATAACCAACTCTTCCTCTACTAGTCAACGAACTTGAAAATGGAAAAAGAAGCTATTTTTCCACCTTCTGGACCTTACCATACTCAACACCCTTACAATTCTCACCTACAGTGGTTCAAATTTATCACACCAACAATTCGGACTGACATTGGTGAGGGACCAAATACAAGAGGCAAGAAGGGTGCCTCAACCTCAGACCGCAATACAAATAAAACAGGCCCCATCCACGAGCCAACTTCAAAGACTTGACTCAAGGCTCAACAGACATTGGTTCATGCAATGTAAGAGAATTCAGTGTCACGTGTGTTCTGCCAAAAATAAAGAAACAAGAGCAAAATACAAGTGTCAAAAGCAACATAGGGTTGTGTGCTACCCCATGTTTTCAGGTATATCACATCACACTGCAGTTCTGTGAACCAACTTACAATAAAATGGAGAAGCAGAACACACAATTGTACATAAATATTACCACTGTAATTACTGCACTGATAATTTTCAGTAGCATATTCTTGACGAAATGGGGGTGAAGGGGGTGTGGATTTTATAGAAGGGTGTTTATGAAGTAACAGAGACCTGTTGGAAGGACCCATATGTGTGTGTATTTGCTCCACATCAGCAGTATGAGGAAAGTATAAGAACCACTGCCTAGAGACATCTGTAAATAAATCACTAATGTCGGAAGAGCAAAAGATTGTTAGTAAGAAATGGTAATTTTAACTAGAATTAAATTTCACATCATCTTCTATGATTATACCAGCCCTTTACATAAATACTGTGATGTACTTATACATGCAGAAAATGTTAAAAACTACATGGCGTTGCAGGACAGTGTTTTTGTATTTGGCCGTGAAGGGCATTTAAATACTGGCACAGCATTTTCCCATTCAGACATGAAGGGCTAAGAATGACATAAAAAGTGACAGTGTAACATCTCATTTCACTTCTGTATGGACTACCTCAAACTGAATGTAATGGACAGAAGTGTAAAATCTGATAAATAATACATATGCAATTAAAAATAGTTGGTTCTTTCCTGGGGGAAAAGCAGCTGGGGCGCAAAGTTAAGCACCCAATTCCATCTAATACTGAGGTTAAGAATAAGTGGAGCTATGCCTTTACTCCCTCCATATGCCTTCAAGACACTGACAGGAAGAACTTTACCATTACATGAGATGTCACACCATGTTTGATTGGTTAACATATACAAACGTCTAGAACTGTAGTGCCTTTATCTGTCTGAACATGAGTGAAGAGAAAAGCACAATGATCCTCCTAAACACTGGTAACTGTTTGCCAGTCAATATGGTGTAACAAGCCAAAACACTTGAATCTTTTTCTGGGGCCTTCCCATTTGAAGAACTAGATATAGTTTAAGGCCCGTTAAGACCAAATGTGACCATGCAGCTCTCACAGTGACAGCTGCTATGGATTCTAACTTAAACACAGAAGAACACTTACCTCGTCACAGCTCTGAACCGTTCCTGTCCCGCTGTATCCCAAATCTGCAACTTGATTTTCTGTCCCGACACTTCAATTATCCTTGTGCCAAATTCTACTCCAATTGTATGAGGACAATCAGCCATGACTGCAACAAGATGAAATAATGACTTCATACATGGGCTTTATGTCATGACATGTTACACAAACTACAGCTCTTCGGAAGGTATGCGAAGTACTAAATATTTTTCTCTTATAAAACATCCATCATAGCATGAATGTATCCTATTTTATATGTTTCACTTACATCCTAAAGCAACAGACATTAAGTATGAATTAATTTGGCTAGTAATGAAGTTGCAGACCCAGTAGTCAATGTCTGCAGACTAAGTCATGATGACATCATTAATGCTAGCATTGTGATTACATAGGATTTTTGTGCTTTTCATGTCCTTGCCAGGCACTAACATTAAGGGTCAGTTCTGTATACCATATGAACCATGAAACACAAATATGAGCATGTACAGTAGAACCTCGATCTATTGTTCCCGTATCGATCGTTTTCCCGCATCTACCATTCACCATTTTTGGTCCCGAATAAAGTTCCATATAAATAACGTTATTTATTCCCGCATCCATCGTTCCCCGAACTATCGTTTTCCCGCAT
>Ga0123357_10005121_pt1 | contig 15629 bp, 9 predicted proteins | sample TergutEmb28metaG_FD_89873 | JGI IMG/M metagenome (GOLD analysis project Ga0123357, IMG submission 89873) | Embiratermes neotenicus P4 segment gut microbial communities from Petit-Saut dam, French Guiana - Emb289 P4 | ecosystem: Host-associated > Arthropoda: Insects > Digestive system > Gut ... | reverse complement strand
GGGGGTGATAGTATGATGTTATCATTTATAAGGCAGCTGAATCCATTCCAAAGGTTTTCTTTTCTGGGAGCTTACACGCCAGTGTCTTTAATGGATTTCCCTCTAAAGTTTTCGACCAAAATTTGGAAAACATACATGCTACATTTCCTGCATTTTATTTTCATCAATGGACTGCAGGGAGTATTATCCTATTTTACAAGCACCAACAAGTTTATCACATTCTGGGTATAATTAATAAATTTAATGGGGGATTACGTGTACAAGTGTGTAGGCACGTCTTTATTATTTTTGTCCTTAAAATTCGCTTTCATTCTCTTTATTCCGCACTCTAGCGGAGCTTAAGGAGCCTAATTATCCAATTCTACGTAATACAGATAAACGATGAAATTTGGGTCGCGATCCTCCATATAATGTCTGTTTATTTGGTCGCATTAGCAATTGACGGCGTTTATTCCCATTTCTATGTCTGTCTGTCTCTCTTTGTCTCTCTTCGTCTCTCCCATTTCCTTCCAAGCCCTAACTCTCCAAAGAGCAATCTCATCTGTTCTTTGTGTTCGGCTGCGGATTCAACACTTTCAGCACCTCCCTCCCCTGCTCCTTGTCACAGCCAGCCCAAACTCCCCTGTTTTCTCACCAGTACTGTCGTGCCACGCCCTTAAACGGACCCTTCACTGAAGGGATTTCTGCGAGAACAGAGGTGGTCAAGTCGACGCTCGGCGATAGCATTGTGGGTTTTAAATTTAGGTTTTTAGACCCTTGCAATAAGAACAGTAAATCGGAAAGGGGCACATTTGATCTCCCACGAAGAGGCAATAGTTCTCCTGCCTTTATTAGGAAGAACTTCGCGTGGGAATTATAATATTTTCTAGTATAATTGAAACTTCCGAAATGAAATTTTGATTGATGTTAAGTACAGTACCAGATGAAACAGAATAAAGATGCACATGTATGACAGAATTTAAATGTATGATCCTGCAGTTAAGAACAGCAAATGGTAACTATAGAGACTATTATAAACGCGCCATAACACATTGGAAATTAATTCACTCGAAAGTATTCTGCAGTTTATAAACCTTCAGATGTTGCAGTGAAAATATGAAAACTGATCTAAACATGAATGTGAATTGACTTAATAAAATTTCGAGCCTAAACCTTGCAGAATCGTGTAATAATATGTATGTGAATTTGCCGCATATTTGCTACGAGAACCACAGGTTAAGTAATGTTGATGTAACTTATGTTAAATGTAACCTTGTTTAGAAAAGTGCACAAAAATTGCATTCACACTAAGAAGCAGGCTTTCTATTTCGGAATTTTAGAATTAATGTTGAAAAACTACATTTTTGTCACGACCTAAGCAGAAAAATTTCTTACTCTCTTATAAAGATAACAGTAATGTAATGATTAATGGACTAGTCAGACGTTAGTACCAACAAATACTTCATTTTGACGTTTTGCTGACCGACCATCTCAATATATTTATCTCAGTAATTAACCAACTTGACGCGCAAAAGTTTTGTTTTACAATAAGTTTATTTCATTCCCCTACATGTTTCGAGCTCATGTGCACGAAACATATAGGGGCATGAAATAAACTTATTGTAAAACAAACATTTTGCACATCAAGTTGGTTAATTACTGAGATAAAAATACTTCATTGTTAAAATCACAAGTTTTACAGGCAACGTGTCAACTGAGACACGTTTCGATATATATTGACCATACTCAGGGAGTTCCTGAACAGTATCGAAACATATTAAAGAACAAAGATACCCCGGTGTTGGCTATCTGTGTCTTCATAGGGGAAGTCGCCTATTATGGGGAAATTTCCTAATTTGGGGAGTTGCGTTATTTCATACGAGGAGGTTTTGCGCTGTGTGCTTGAGAATGTAGATCGTTAAAAAGATGAGGTTGTTAATTGTAAACACAATATAAACAGTCATTTGCTCGAGATTTCAGTATTGGTGGGATGTCTTTGTTTCGGTGCGCTGTGAAATTTTTGCATATCCGTAAACACTGACTCATGAGCCGTTGAAGGTAAACCATTTTCTAAATAAGTTTAGTGATCAAATCTCTGTTAAATATAACCTTAAACCCTTGCTGTGTTTCATAGGCACAAGTTTAGGTCCTTCTATTTTATTTGCCCATTTTCTCGAGCACCTGTTTTCGTTTATTAAGCAGAGGTCTGAAGAGCCTAATATGGGGTTCCCCATATTAGAAAGTTAGTATATTGTGAATTATTCCTTCTGAGTTATATAAAATTATAGATGGCTCGAAGGAAAATAATGGGACCCCGAAATGGTAAAGACAGCTATTGAGGCTATGAGGAACAAGGAATTAAGCAGCTACAAAGCGTCCAGAGTTTTCAACTTACCACAAACAATGCTACAGCGTTATGTTAAAGACTCGACAAAAAGCTCCAGTGAAGCAATGAAACAAAACTGGGTAGGAAGCAAGTTCTTCCTTGTGAAGCAGAAAATGGTCAGGCTGAGCACTGTCTTTTGATGCAATGAAAGTTTTGGGGCTTGAAAATGACAGACGTCATGTACTTCTCTTACCAACTTGCTGTAAGAAACGGAATTAAAATCCCGTTTTTCAAGAGAAATTAAAAGACTGGAAGGAAGTGGTTGAAAAATTTCCTACGTCGTCATCAAGAAATTTCAGTTACAACCACTGAAGGTCTTCACTCTCAAGAGCGAGGGGTTTCACTCTTGAATCAGTAGCTCAAATTTTTAAAATCTATGAACCCGCTATGTACACCATTCAACATAATCCTGCAAGACTTCACACTTGCGACGAAACCGGCATCACTATTGTACAGCACAAACACACGAAAATATTAGGATTTAAAGGCAAGCGTCAGATATTTTCGGTTCCCGATCAATCCACGCGTACCATCCCTCGGGTTGGACAAAGAGCAAGATTTTCACCAAGTGGTTTCTTCATTTCATCAAATAGACAAAGCTGACACAATAAGATCATTGTGTCTTAGTGATGGACGGGCATTATTCACACACAAGGAGCCTGATGTTCATTAATTTAGCTCGAGATAATCATGTTGACATCGTTTGCCTCCCACCTCACAACAGTTACAAAATGTAACCCTTGGATAAAACTTTTATAGAGCCCTTGAAAATATTCTACTCCCAAGAAATTGAAATATAATTCCGTTCAAACCTATGGTGGGCGAATCGTCACAGTCTACCAAGTTGAACAATTCGGCAATGCATACAAACGAGCTACAACAGGCGAGATAGAGGCTAAAGGCTTTCGGGCGACAGACCTCTTTCCTTGTGACAAGAACATTTTCAGACCACACGAATTCCCTCTAGCCTCAGAGGACACAGACCCTGCTCGTGTGAACCATTCTGCTTTGGTGAAGACCAGCGGTCTGCCATCATTCAGTTCTGCTAATTTTTCGCCGTTCGCTTCTGCTGAGGCTCTCCGTGCATCAGATATCAGTGCTGTGCCAAGCCTGAACCTACAGCCAAATTCTCGTGGTGGAAGAGTAAAGAAAATAACGAGTTCATCTTACAGAAATTTTGTTGGGCAACTGAGAAAAAGAAAATCAAACAGGCCACTAAATCCAAAACTAATCTTCTTGCGTCGAATACTCTTCTTGGTCCTTCAAAAAGAGGGAAGAGAAGGGGTTGCAGGGATCCAACTCGATCTGTCTCTCCATCAGATTCGGACACTTATCTAGCGGTTCCTTTCTCTAACGATTCGATAGAAGAAGAGGAACAAGACGCTGATCGTGTGTTCTGTACTGGTAGTTTCTCCGAAGACCACACTGTACAAGAGTGAATACGAAGTGCGAAATATTTCAGATGGGCGCACACACTTTGTGTTGGAATGGAGGAAGATTCTGTTTGTGAGGTTTGTCAGGTATAAACACTGCTTTTGTTCTTCCTTTGTATTTGTAATTTTTTAAATTCTCTAACCATTTTTTGTGCTTTCTGTTTAAATTATTCACCTGCCCAAATTAGGAACACGTGAGTGCCTAGTTAGGTGTTATGAAGCTTTTACGGAAACGAATTTTACGCACGTTTCTTTTTTCCTAATTTAGATGTTTCTGCCTCTTCATTAATCAAATAAAGTTATGCTTGTGCTTTGAAACGTTTCACTACTTTCCTAAGCGTAATAGAAGCATTTAAAATACCTCCCCATAATAGGAGACTTTCCCCTATATGTTTGATGGTGTTTAGTAACTCCCTGAGGATGATCAATATAGATCGAAACGTGTCACAGTTATGACAAGTTGTGTGTACAAAGTGAGATTTTAACATTGGTTCGTTTGCTTGTTTTATTGTGTTACTAATGCACAGACATGAATAACATTGAGACAGCGGACTAATCTTACTCCAGCTGTTTATTCACTCTTGTCTTGCTTATTGCGAGGCATTATTAAGCATTTTGCCGACTTAATCAAATTCCTGTGGTCCAGATTTGATCGGATATTGATGAAGCGGTGACCTGATATTGGAGAACTGGTAGTGGTTTTCGGTTACATCTTGGTTAAATGTACAGAATTATAGCAACAGTCTTATATACACGGAAACAAAGAATTTTGATATTGTAAGTTTACTTATGTTTGGTATGTGACGACGGTAGATACGGTGGAGAAGTCAGCATGTATAATTTTGCTAATGTTACAGGGGTAGGCTTTTCAACTTCACGTATTAGGATTTCATCATTTCAAGGCCTAGTGGTAAATAATGTGTAAATCTCCTTGCAATATACAGGAATTCCACATTTTTACACATTTTGTATTTATGTGTTTCTTTGTAGTTCTCGGAGCAAATATTATTTCCCTCTGTGATATAGATTTTTACGAAGGGAGCCACTCTGTTCTGTGGAAGTTACGAATTCAATTTTATACTGACCTGTACTTCAGGTTCATTCCCGTCTTCAAACGTTTATTAATTTATATCATTCCGTTATTATAGACAATAATTAATAAATAGCTAAGTGTTCGTTAAGAAGTAAGAACAAACTCTTATGAGGGCACCATGTCCAGCAGTCTGTCTATCCCCCCGTCTGTAAATTGTGTGTAAACAACTGGACTGTTGGTCGGATTTTAATGAAATTCGGTGTAGGTGGAATTTGCAGAAAATTTTAGAGGGAAGGTGAAATGTATAACCATTATATCAGTGGCAGTCATAATTTACTTGAGGACGTAGTGAATCTCGACGCATCATTTCCATACTTGTTGACTTGTTAGGTGCAGTTCAATGCAGAATGACTTCCTGTAATGCTGTTGGGGAGTTGAGTGTTTCTTGCAGTTTGGCTGACGTACTTTACCTGAGGAACTAAATGAAAGTTTGTACGTTCTTTATATATGTTCCATCAAATTTAGATTATATGTGGTACAGGAGATGTGAACGGTAATTTATTGAGCGATTTGAGTTTGGTAAACATCAGTGCAGAGGAGGCCATACTTTACTGAAAGGCGCGAGGGGATTTATAATCGTACGTTTCACATGTATTGGCCGATTTGGCTTAAATTCTCTATAAGATATTTGTTAATAATGCTGATGAGAATGTATTTGTCTTGTGAGAATTGGCGCAGGAAGGGCCCTGTTTTTATTAATGGTGCAATTAAAAATGTGTACCGCGAAACCACACGGCACTTAACAATAGGTGCGTTTTGGTAAGTTTTGTCTACTAAGTCACAGAGTTAACTTGTTTTATTCTTGCTGTCCTCTTCAGTGTGGTGCAGTGTCGTCTGTTAGATAATGGAAGCTCTGTTCTTTTACCAGTTTACATGATGTCACATCCCAGAAGAAGCTAACTTTTATAGCCAGAGTCTTTGGAACTTTCAAATGATATGATATGATATGATAAGGTACGATATGATATGATATATTTGTTTAATGCAGATGGGTTGACACCCGGTGGCAGTAGTACAGAACACATTTACACACAAACAGTACATAGAGCAAAGCAGTTAACAACAAGAACAAAACAATTAGCAAGAGAACAACACAATTAACAACAAGAACAACATAGTTAACGCCCTAATTGGGAAGAGTGCGGGCCGTGCCCCGTCTTTGCGATGTGTACCCTGGCATTTGCCTTACAACTGAGGAAAAAGCACGGAAAAACCTCAGCAAGGATAGCCGAAGAGTGCCAGTTGCCACGATGGAAGTACCAGGTAGCACGATGAGTGACAGTTGGCACAGAAGTAACTAAGCCTTAAGGAGTTTGTCAATACCAAAGCAACAGTGTCTTTTAGCAAAGTTTATTTCTAAGTTTGCAGTTCAGAAAGAGACATTTATGATGTGATGCTTGTATAACGTTTGTGTGTGTTTCTACAAGGAACTGGTATTGAGTGAAGCAACTCTAATTACATCTTAATATATTTACTGAACAATCAGAAATAGAAGATATGGGTATCACCGACTGCAACTGAATATTAATCCATTGAACAGCTGTCACAGTTGATAGATGCTGGCGTTATGATTAATGGCAGCGGTAATTTGATTCATGCGCTACCGTCCGGCGCCATATGGACAAATTCCGCTTGTCTAAGAACCCTAACACTAAACTCTGTAGAGGGTGTGGAGGTAAATATCAAATGATTCTGATCGTTGTAGTTTCTGTGTCACCTTCACCGTCAGAGTGCCTCCAGAGAATGATTTCACAATACCCAAAAAGCTGGGTGGGCTCCAGATTTAGGAATGTCGTAGCGTAAATTAAAATGCTTGAGCACTTTCTGAGTCGGATATCTTATGATCCTTGAAATGCTTGCTTATTCACTCGTTGAAATTGCTTAGTGGAAACCATTAGGTGGACCAATCTTCTGCTTGTCTGCACATTTGTGTCAGCTGAAATATAATACAACAAACGTAAATCTAGTTCTTACAAACATATGAAAAAATTGTCATAAGAGAAAAAAGTTTGTGAGCAGAACTCTTTTTAATCCCTTGTGGAGACGCTCCACATTATCACGTATGTTAGGTTATGTCAACCAGAAACAGAGAAGACGAGGTTTTGATGGAACGAATCTCAGGAGACGAGGAGTTTGGATAGGCGAATCTCGAACTTACGACACAGTGTTATATTAAAGTTGCTTTTTTTCAGACTTCCAGCAACCGATGCTCTCGTTGGTTTTTATGTTCTATGGTAATTCTTTGTAACTCGTGGTAAACCATATATCATTAGATAGTTCTGAAAGAGCGCAACTTCTGAAACGTCATTATTTTTAACTAAGGTTTTGAGCAATTCCATAAATTAACATTTTCAACATGAACAAAGCCATGTTGTTATGTCTGCACTTTCCATCTAATAACCCTTCCTTAAGAATTAATAATAATAATAATACTAATAATACACTATTAGTGGATAAATTGCTTCTTGAGAACCTGATATTTGCTCAGGCAGTCGAGAAGTTCCCAGAATTTTACAGAACCTAACAATTAAAAATTTGGCCAGACTGGTTTTTCGGTGGTCCCTGTTCTGGAGAAGATGCATTTATGTCACAACATAAGGGCGAACTTTTAGAATATACTGTAGTATGTGATGTTTGTTGGACCGTGCATCATTGTGATAACAAAAGAGTAAAAAGCAACTAGATGCCACTTATTATTTTATTGTACTTCTTATAGGCTAAACATGTTTCAGGCACTACTATGCCCATCATCAGGAGCTCGCGACTACAATGTTGATTACCACATTGGTCGTTTCGTTCTTGGTTTGCTGTAGGTTGGAGTTTAGGTGCGGTTAGGCTGGAGTGGTGTTCGGACTGCCCGGAAACTACTCCAGCCTAACCGCAACTAACCTCCAACCTACAGCAAACCAAGAGCCAAACGACCAATGTGTTAATCAACATTAGAGTCGCGAGCTCCTGATGATGGGCATAGTAGTGCCCGAAACATATTGAGCCTACAAGAAGTACAATAAAATAAAAAGTGGCATCTAGTTAGTTTTTATTCTTCAGTTATACTATAGTATTATTTTTCAATCTACACCTGTGCTTCCCGAAAGTTATAGCCCCTTCAGATTTTCAGCTACATTTTTGTGCAGATTCCCTACCAACATGCTGCGGGGTCATCCATGTTCTTCGTCGTAAAAGTACTGGCTGAAGACTGCAAATTATAGAGGTGTTGAATGCCTTTTGTTTTAGACAATTAAACCATGTAAGCTAGGCTCTTCGATTATTGCATTATGTACTCATATGTGTATTGCCCAAAGCCTTATTGAAACTGAGGATCTAAGAAGTAACGTAATGCCGGTGAAATATTCCCTTTTAACTGTGTATGATTACTGTGAAAATATCCGTCATGTGAGGAATTCACATATATTCTTTGTTATAAAAATATTCTGTGATTGTCTCATGGCACACCCTTCGTCATAATCCTGCCCCGTTTCTTATTTCCTGCTTACGTCATATTGTTCTGAGGTGTAAAACAAAAGAGAAAATGTAACTGAATAAAGACGCACTGTCGTAATACCCACAGAAAGCTTTAATAGGCTTGCGTTATAATGTTGTGTCTGAAGAAAACTGTATTCGACACACAAAGTAGAGAAAATATACGACAGGCCGAGTCACTCTCTCCAAATGTAAGTGAGAATGAAATGTCTGAGTAATTTTAAGCTCATGTTTCCGTGCAACATAATTCACTGTTAATAAGAATCCAACTAGATGCAACAGTAGGCAGATATTTATTTACTGCAAAGTCGCTCCAACGTGGCCTGTGATCGGGGCCGATCAGGCCACGTTGGAGGGAAGTGTTTGTACCGATATTATGACCTGTACCGGAGACTGCGGTTACGGATTTTAGTACTCCTGATGATGAGTATTGTGACACCCGAAACATGTAGAGTGACTTTGCAGTAAATAAATATCTGCATACTGTTGCATATAGTTGGATTCTTATTAACAGTCTGGATAATTGTTTGTTCTACTGACGATTTTACAGACTGGTGTAGACAGCTATTAGCCTTGGTTACTGCGTGTTACTCTGTGTATTAAATGGCCGGTATTGCATGTGACTTCTACGTAATCCTTGCATAATCTCTTGCAATGTTGCCATTCATGTGAATTCTGCATTATACCATGGGTACATTCGAAACGTACGTAATGTAAAATTCATGCAGTGTGGAAAAGCTGTCATGCAGATTTACGATCAAATTATATGATGAGTGTATAGTAATAAAAAACGTTATATTTTAACCCGTGTCCTATTACGGTTATATCATATGGGGATCGATGTATTGAAAATTGCGCAGTGAAAATGCCATGTTATTTTGTGGTGTGTTATGTGGAAATCAAGCCTAGTCATGAACATTTGACGTCGCCTGAATACTGTTGTGTTACTGTCAAAGTATGGGAGGTAGATTTTGATGTAAGCTAAGCGTAATAACATGTCATATGTCAAAATAAAGAATCGTGTCGTATGTCTGAATGGAGGGATGCAAGGGACATGTGAAATAACGTAAGAATTGTGTTATGTCAGTGACACTTCTTGATCAAATCAAGTAATGTGTGGAAAGTGTGATACGTATGGGCAGCTGGTCATTAAGGGCTATGCAGTGTTAAATTACATAATGTGACGGACTGTCAGGACATGTAACTACCATGTTCAGTTGATGTAGGTCATGCAAATGAAGTGAGTAACCATTTGAATGCCTTGTCATGCAAGTGCATGGTAATAATGCGAATTTTGTGTAGTCTGTTTATCAGCGATGCTGTTAGGAGGAAAATAGTACATTGTCCATTGTGGATGAATTATAATGAATAAGGGGCATTGGTTGAGTGATTGTTCTTAAGGGAATATCGAATAAATCGAGGCAAACATTGTCCCGATGATATTTCTTACTCCACAAATGCCATATAGACTGCCCTGAGATTGACGGTCCTCCGCGGCGCAGTGTGATGTCCGATTGGAATTATGTCACTTAATGTACGTGAAGTGTTGAGAAAAATAACGTGAAGATGAATTTCCAGACATGCGACTGAAATGTGATATAATTTAGCGAGTGCTTAACCTAACTATAGTGTTATGTTAAAGTCACACTATGTGAGCAACTGGTTACCTTTTGAAGAATAGAAGACCAGCTTGATGTCACTATTTTATTTCACTTCTTATGTGCTCAACATGTTTCGGACATTAATAAATTCATCATCAGGAACTTACGACTGTGCTGTTGAATTGCCACATCGATCATTTTGTTCTCGGTTCGTTGTGAGTTGGAGATTTGGTGCGGCTGGGTTTGAGTGTGTTGCAGGCTGAAGCCTGCAACACAGTCCGATATTTAGTAAAATTACAGGTTTTATTGAGGAAAAATTAAATTTTTCAAGATTATGGACTTTTTAATTTCCCCATAACCCGCACTAAATCTGTTAAAGATCAGAGAGGGTTCATTTATCGCAACTTTGTTGTATCATTAACTTTGTTACATATTTTCTAAGTTTTTGTATACGTAACAGTTTCTTGTTTTCTAATTTATTTTCTTTCCTTGAATTTTTAGTTACGTGTGAAGTTTCGGGTAGCTAAGAATATTGTCCCTGTATTCCTGTAAAAAGTCGGCTATCTTGTTTTAGCTGCCAACAAATTGAATTTCATATTATGTATGCTTCCTGCAATAATCGTCCCTTTAATAGATGTGTAACTGCTGCTAATGCAGTTTGTCAGTATATTGATATTTTTGTCAAATTACGTTTACATCGTAATAGTGTTACTGGACTTTGTTATAGCAAGTCCCGTCCAATAAATAACTGCGTTATATGTGTGTGTGTGTTTGTGTGTGTTTGTTGTTATTCGTGATGTTTGCCTGATAGACCTATTTATATTTAATAATAAATAAATCTATTATTATTATTGTTATCAAAATAATCATCTTAATCAAGGATTTAATTTGTGGATTAACACTATCTTATAAAATGTAAGAAATATTGGGAATATTGTCACACGTAGTAAGTAACGAAAACGAATTCTGGGATGGAGCTTTCTCAGTGGCAGTGAGTGGAATGTTTGAGCCTATCTTTCACTATAAGTGAATGCTTACTCGTGGCTAAGTAGGATAGAAATTTTTAGAAACCACAACAGACAGATTCTGTATCGACTTAATAAAACTGGTGCAGAAATATCCCTTTTGGCTGCGATTCAACTTGCCATCCAATTGTGTTGCAAGTGTAGGCAAGCACGCAGCAAGAATTAAGCTCTTGTTTTGCAAGGATCCTTTACTGTCGCTAGGCTTCTAATTTGTGATGCTTTTATCTCCCTGGAGATGGGGAGAAAGAGACGCTGAAGTAATGGGGGGTGGAGTAAAGTGAGAAAGCAAGAAAAATAAAAGTGACAGAATAACAAGAAAGCAAAGATAAATGAAGGCAGTAGTGGGGAAAACTCTATGAAGGAGAATTGTACAATCTAGTGGAACGGAGAGACGGAAAATATGGAAATGTTTGGTAGGGTGGGAGGATCGATGGAGAAATTCCAAGTTTGCTGTCTTAGCTTGAGAAACAAACTGATATATAGATTAATTTTGGAAAAAAGATACAACGGTTGTCTAGTAATTTACAGAAAATGCTGAACGTCGTAGGATGAATCCTCACCTTGATGCTTTAATTAATCAGCAGGGATTTAGGCTACATTATTTACTTAAGTGATCTGCAATAAGGTTCGCTTACTTTAGGCTTACAAGAACAAATAAAAAGGTACAAAGTTATTACCAAAAGGGAAAAGCCATAGTTAACCAGAAACATCCTACTTAACGGCCTTGTTGATTCAGATCAAGAGAGAGGTTCTCTCACGTGTTGCCATAATCTTCATCTAGTCCGTTTTTCTGTCTTCGTTGGTCGTGGGGTCTGTTAATGGAGTCTGATGTACTGATTTTCTCCGCTCATGATACCTGTACAGAATGAATTCCAAGTTATGAAAGATGTATCAACATTATTACACAGTTTAACAGTCTATATTGTTAATCCACTAGCTGTACATTACATTAAGTAAAAGATTTAGATTTACAGTCAGACCTCGTTTAACGGCATCGTTTTGTACGTCACCTCGCCTATAGCGTCAACTGTATTGTGGTAATAACGAATTACTCACTGTTAACCATAACATTATACTCCTCGGTTAGAACTACACTCGTTTATAACGGCACAAAACATTCAGTCCATTTCATGACGTTATAACCGAGTTCGACTCTATTTTAATCCGACGAAGTTTTGTGTAAGCTTCAAAACACTTGACAGACGAAGTGAGTTTTGAAAGTGCATCACAGGTAGATTTGTCACCATATATTTCTAATCAATCACCATTAACCATTCTAAATGAGGTTGGATAGGTCCCAGAGCCTTTATATCTGTTTTGGCTACCATGAAAGTTTTCCATGTCTGTCAATAAGAGCAGTCATATCCCAGAACAAAATATTATATAATTAATCTCCTAATACATATTTCACTGGTCCCTTTGTCCTTAATCAGTACCCGGGGAATGTAGTGTAAGAGAAGTTCAAATGTGAAATATAACCTACACTGTTTAGAATATATTGTGTATTATTGTAATGGGTTAGTTTAGCCATAACACATGTTTTTAAAAACAGTAAACGGTAAAGCAGTCCCGTTACAGGCTCGGAGTGGTCCAGAGGGTTCCAGGAAGTTAAGGTTCCCAGATTTCATGACAACGGCACAGGATAGTGGTAAGGTTGTCAGTCTTACGCACCGGCCGCCTTTTCTCCCAGGAAATGCTCCTGGTACTCATTTCTGTTAGAGTCTGAGTCGACCCTAGGGCCATAGTGCGATCGGAAGGATTTTATGTCAATAAAAATTTCCAATGACACCGGGTGGGATCGAACTATCGACCTTCCGATTTGTACACAGAACCTTAACCACTGTGCTACCGCCATAAGATGTTTTTAGCTTTGAAAAATGTAAAAGGTATTAGTAGGAATTTGAAAGCATTGTCTGTTGTGATTTATAATAAAGTAAAATAGAGCGTAGTTTCCTGTAGTTTATCTGGAAAATTTTAATCACACTTAGATATATTTGCTAAATAATTGTAGTGATATTTTTGAAGCAGTTAATGTTGTTGCTGCAAATGGTCCATCTTAGTAATTGCTTCAGTGAATTCTATAAAATGACTTTCTATAAAGACGCCGGTCTTATGCTTTATAATCTGTGTTTTCCGCTTTCGCTTTTCAGGGTGGTTTCCCGGTTTTGACGAAAGTTCGTGTTCTGTGAAGTTTTCTCTCTTACTCTCTTGAATTTAGTAATCACCTTTCCCTTTGTTTTTGATTCCCACTCTCATTTCTTTTGGAACTTTACTTCTCCCTTTGTTCCGTCCAGTGTGCATTTAAGTGCTTTTCTTTTTAAGAAACAGTAACGAAACTGCGTGAAAACTATTTTCTACGGTCTTCAAAATTTAGAGATAATGGAGCAGAATGGAAAGAAGTTAATGTCAAGAAAATTTATTCCCTTGCGAGTATCACGTATGAGGAGGTTTTTCGGGAAACGTGTGTAGGGCAGATATTTGACACAGAAGGAGCTATTGCCCCCATCATTTTTCGACTTTTGCCATAATCCTTTAACTAAGTGGCACATTTCGTGTATCACTTTGTGTAACTGCTCTGTTATAGTTCAACTTTTACTTGCATATGTTTACATTCTTCGATTATTTTAACCCTTTGACGGTTAACGACCACTATAGTGGTCGTACCGCACCGGTAACCTCTTAAGGTTGCATTTTTTATATTTATTCAACAAATATAAATATTGAATTTTTTAAACATGGTATATCATTTCCGTTTTTTCTCTTCAAGATGCAGTTTGTTTCATAATTCTAATGTATTTGGTTCCTGTTTTATTCACATTTTATATACAGAATGTGCTAAAATTAAAAAAAAATTCCGGCGCCAAAAGGTTAAACAACAACAAGAAGTCATTTTTAAATATTGTCAGCCGTATTGTTATGTGACATTCATCAGCGTAATATTTATGTTCTACAGAATAACACATAGAGTTCTTAACTGACATTCGCATGAAATGCTGTAAAGAAGCAACATAAAACTTCAGTCAATAAATCACCGAATGTTTAGTCCAACACATCTGTTTTTATTATGGTTTAGCTACATGTTTCTGTCCTTATTGTGGACCATCATTAGGTTGCTGTATAAACCATACACAATACTGGCACAAGCGTAAACAAGAATATATTATTTATATGATTTTGTAAGGGACTGAAATATTTAGCTAAACCTAAATAAATATACTGTAGTGCTGGACTGAAAATTCGAGTATGTAGTTATTGTTATCGGAAAACACAGCAATATGACGGCCAAAAATTACATAAAACACTTTTTCTTTATTGTTAAATTCAGGTTTTAAAATTATTTATTTTACTTATTGATTATTTTATTGCGATGTCAATATCTTACATTGTGTAGTGCTGAGCGGTGGGATGAATAGTGAGAGATAAATTTGAAGAGATTTTCTGAAAAGCGGTCGTGGCAAAGTCAAGGTACTTTTACATACTTGCCTAGAGGTGTGCTGGGAAACTACGATAAAATCTGAGGATAGGCGATGTCCCAACCGACATTCGAAACCAGAAAGTGGAAGGTGAAAGTATAAACCCGATAAGAAAGGACGGAAATGCGTTAAGAATAAGAAGACAAAAGATAATACTTCCTGATGTTTATTGGACCGTGCATCTTTGTGATAACTGAAGAATAAAAAACCAACTAGATGCCACTTCTTATAGGCTCAGCATGCTTCGAGTATTACTATGCCCATCATCAGGAGCGCGCGACTATGATGTTGATTACTACATTGGTCGTTTCGTTCTTGGTTTGTTGTAGGTTGGAGGTTAGGTGCGGTTAGGCTGGAGTAGTGTCCGGGTTGCTGCCTGCAGCCCAGACACTACTCCAGCCTAACCACACCTAACCTCCAACCCACAGCAAACCAAGAACAAAACGGCCAGTGTGGTAATCAACATCATAGTCGCGAGCTCCTGATGATGGGCATAGTAATGCCCAAAACATGTTGAGCCTATAAGAAGTACAATAAAATAATAAGTGGCACCTAGTTGGCTTTTTATTCTTCAGATAATACTGTACTTCAGATAATAATGTATTTCCATTTGAATTTCGGCCGGATTGTTTATCAATATTCAGTACAATTCCGATGTTGCAAGGGCCGGACTCGGATTTTTAATTGTGTCTAAAAAATCAATTCAAGTTACAAAAGAAACACATGAGCTATTGCGCGGTGTGCAGTCTGAAGATACATAAGACTTTTTTTTAAATACATACTTTTTGATAATGTGCACAGTTCACGAACTAGTCTGTAAATTAAATTGAATGCCAGAGAGGAAATTAAAGTACATAAAACAGCCTTTGTAAAGGCCTTTAGTCCACCGGAGAATCGCCGATCATCCCTCAAGTGTTAAGTCTTGTGCGTGTTATAGCGATGGCGTAGTTAGGTCGTTTGCTCACTCGGAGCGACCCACACAGTTCGCCCCTAAGAAAAATTACGAATTTAAAAGTAATATAATAAATATTAAACTATGTACGTCGGCACAACTATTTCATTACACCAGGTAATTATATAGGCGACATATTTCGACTATTGATCAGTCATCTTCAGGCCTATTTTGTCAATTGAGTCACAAGATGCTATGCACACATAG
>Ga0123357_10005120_pt1 | contig 15631 bp, 7 predicted proteins | sample TergutEmb28metaG_FD_89873 | JGI IMG/M metagenome (GOLD analysis project Ga0123357, IMG submission 89873) | Embiratermes neotenicus P4 segment gut microbial communities from Petit-Saut dam, French Guiana - Emb289 P4 | ecosystem: Host-associated > Arthropoda: Insects > Digestive system > Gut ... | reverse complement strand
TTATTTTTTTTTTTTTTTTTTTTTTTAGCTTTTTACAAGGATGTCATGTTCATGTTTTGGTAGCCAACATGCTGCTCCTTTATTTTTGGACATGTTCACCGCTCGGTAGACAAATGGCAACTTAATATGCTTAATTATGCATCATATCATGTTACCATGCGAGTGGGATAGCGTAGTCCATATAGCGACACACGACGAGCTGGACGGTCCGGGATTAGAATCCCGCTTGGGGCGTAATTTTCTCTCTACCCGCCAAGCCCGGCCCTGAGGCCCACCCAGCCTTTCGTACAATAAGTACCGCCTCTCATTTACGGCAGAAAAGCGGCCGGGGCGTGGTGTTGACTACCCACCCTCATCTAGCGCCGAGGTTACAGGAAGATCAGACCTGTATCTCCACTCCCCTGTGAACCTTCGTAGCCTGTTCCAGGACGAATATTAAGTTATTTATTTTTATCATGCTGAGATGGACCACTCAGTATCTGATACTGGAACTCGATAAATGTGAGTTATCAGCTCCGCGCTCTGGAGAAACAGCAAGAGACTGGTTGGGTTCCAGAAGGGGACTGGACGCTGTACAGAATAAAAGGTTGTCATGAACTTGCAGATAATCCAACCCCAAATCTCAGGTCACCTATTGACTGAAATATCCTAGTTCTCCACATGGCGATAACATGAAGGGACATGAATGGCGTTAAACACGTGGCGAATATAAGTAATAAGATTTGATAAAATACAATTATATATGCACTTAGTATGAAACAAAAATATATTAATTAATTAATTAATATTAATATATACTGATCCCATGTAAATTGACGATTTTGCACTCTATGTACCAGTTTTTTTAAGTTTTGTGAAGTGGCGTGATGATGGCCGTTATGGCCGAAACTAGTAGCCGTTAATATTATAAATATATTGTTGTGTTAGGCTGAGTACATATATAATTTTATTTTATTATTGTACTTCAAACACAACGTGATGTCCTTTACCCAAAAAACGCAAAATAGGATAACTGAATTTATAGCAGGTTTACAACCACAAAGTCACCGTCTCTGTTCAAGACAACCTTCAATGCGAGTCTCACAAACCTCAATATTCTCCTACCTCAGTCACGTGATTGCAGGTACTATGCAAGGAACTGGCACGGTTACCACTTTCAGTGAAGAAAGACACTGATCTAGGCGCACACACTTTCGGGTACTCTCCCGAATTCTGACATTAGTTTAGGTTTTCTAAGTTTCTGCACTTGAAGCTGGAGACACTGTGGAATAAATCCTGCTATAGATCAAAGAATGAAATGTTAAAATGAATGATAGAAAAATCGATTTTTGGGATTGGCTTGTTTTGTTGTACTTCACATCGAACCCAGAGTTAAAATTTTGTAAACATGAAAAAATGAAGCATTTTGTTTAATGAAAGGTGGGGAATATCACCAGGCTGATAATATAATTGATTACACAGACTATGTTGATATTATAAGATATACCACTTAATTCATGGTTATGCACCTGCAGAACGTAATGAGCCTAGATAAATATTCTGTACTGAAACTTATATACAACTTCCTAAATTTCACACGGATTGATAAGGTTGCTGAATAGAGTTCTTTTCATTTGGTATTGACGTCTTTTTTAATTATAGTCTTCAAGAGCAGAAAAAATGTAACAGATCGTAAAGAAATGAATACCAATTATGTCTCCTATTCACTCAACGCGTCCATTTCGCCCTATTTAACTGATCATTATTAATACAGTTCTGTTTTCATTCATAGGAATCCCGTTTAACTTTATATATTACTGTCTTCCACCCAGGTGTTTTAGGTATTTTAGTAAAACAACCAATGTTGAAACCTTTCAGATCCTAGTAATTAGAAATACTTCGTTAATCAGTTTCACTCTTGAATGAAGGCCTTCCGATTATTTAAAAAAGCAGGTTCCGTGTATAATGAACACTAAGTAGACCTATGACCGTGTCTTATTTTCCTCTTATGCCGTCTGTTTTCTCCCCTAATTCTGGTACTTAACTTACGCATCTTCCCATTTATCTCACTACACAATCTTACTTGTCGACTTTTACATTTTGCGAGCTCATTATTCTTCTTTTGCTGTTCTTTTTCCCTTATCAACAAAAGAGTTCCCTCGTTGTCTCTTTCTTCTTGTCCTTTTTATTATTCGGTATTACCAACTTCAGTATTGAATGAACAGCTTTCCTGCTTCGTGTTCAAGCGGTCTCATTTTCACGTTACAGCACCAATGCCGTCATATCTGACCTACAATGTATCAAGATAAATGCCACGCCAGTACTTCCACATGATTCATGATTCATTTTGCCCTAATCATCCTAACATTAAATGCTACAGGGTCTCAGTTACCGACAACTTTGTTAAATAATGCATAAAATGGCTGTCACAAAGGATTTTCTCCCATTATTTCTCTCCTTATATTCGTTTTTACGGGAATAACCACTACATCCCTGACGTCACTGTACAATCTCCTTCATTTTTCAGTAGTCGTAACTGTTTTTTTTTCTCAATAGGTGACAGCACTATAGTTGATCACAAAATGGCGCAGAGACTGACGTGCTTTTAAAGCTTCGAACTTTGATGGAGTTTTTTATTGCTGCAAGTGAAAAGCCGATTGTGGTCAAGAACCTTTGCTCAGAGTTTATGGTTGAGCAAGTGTGGAAGGGAGTGCTCCTCAGCGATCGGTAAGACGGATTAAAGAAGCTGAAACCGGAGAACAGAGCTTTTTGAAATTCGGCAGATTGATCGTTCTTGCACCAAAGTGACACCTGACAATGTTCGCCGGGTTGATGTATTGACACTAAGAGGCGGTCATACTCTCCATGCTATCCATCCGTACAAACCGAGTAATGATTATTACTGAAAACTTTGCCTTGTTCAGGGCCTGGGTTCTTTGGGTGCCTAAAATACTGAGGTGAAAGAAAGAGGCAAGTTAAGCATCTGGTATTGAAACATACAGGATGTGAGGGATTCCTGCTACAAATTGCCACGATGGGTGAAAAGTGGGTCCGCCATTCTTCCGAAAATCCAAGCGACAGTCGATGGAATGGCGTCACATACCAACCACAAGGAAGATAACATTTAATAATGTGTCGTCAGCACAAAAAATGGTGGCTACTGGTTTATTGTGGGGAGAACTGGGGGGATTAGAAAGCATCATTCTTGCGAACTTCTAGCCTAGGGGAGCAGCAGTGAAATATGACCGCTATATTAAAACACTAGAATGTCTTGCCTTCTTCGATTTCGTCTCACAAGCAATATATCAGAAGTGTCGTCATCAACGACAACGCCCGGCGAAACACACACACACACACACACACACACACCAGTGTGCGCTCTTTTGGGGCCACAGTAGAATGTAGATGGACAGTGTTGCTGCAGACATCCCAGAATCTGCACCTCGAACCATCAGGTTTTCGTGTGTTTGATCCTCTGAAATACAGCCTGCAAGGACAATATCAGTTGAACAAGGCAAATTAGAACGCCGAAGAAGAAGAACAAATTTTACCGGTTTGAAGAGTAATGGTGACGAACAAACTAGTAGGTATGATATTGACAAATAACTACGCTTTGAGGAGCATCGTAATAAATTTCTGAGAAATCCTCAAGTGTCTAACTTGCAAATAGCATAGAATGTATAAAATAAATTCCTTTCTGAATATCCCACAAGAACTCCGTGCATCCGAAATTTGTGTACTTCAATAACCACGATTATCACTCTGACTTACATAAAAGATTCGATAAGTCCCCCAGATTTCGATTTTAAAGTTCCATCAAGTATTTGGTTTAAGATTATACATCGTTCAAAAACACAGAATGAGCGAGAATCAGCATTACTCTGTGGGTCTCAATCTAAGGAAGAACACTGCATGTTTTGGTTTGCCGATACATGCAAATGCGGCTCAGTATATTTTGAAACTGTAGCCATCACTGAATATAAACACTACAGCGCGGGGTTTGTATTATGAAACACAGAGTTACACAAATAACCAGTTTCGTGTTTTACGAGATATGGTAAGCCTGCCATAGAAGTTCATTAATAAATTCATTAACTTTTTTTTTCCGAGAATGGAAGGCCGTATGCTGAACGTTGGAAGGCAATTACGAACATATGGAAACATAAGCTTAACCTGAGAGCAGGCAGATGTCTGGTAGTTTGGAATCGCTAACAAAATATGGGGATGATGATTTCATGAGTGGAAATGTTAGTGCCTATTTATAAACGTGAAACATTCATATTTTACAGAAAGGTTATTTGAAAATGCTATCATTTGTTACGATTTTTCTGCGATGTAACACTTCAGGGCACACTGTGGAGCTGCGGTCGCCTCAGACTCTGACAGAAATGACTACCAGAGACTTCTTCTGGGGAGAAATGCGGCCGGTGTTTACGACTAACAACCTTTCCACCGTCCTGTGCGGATTTTCTTGAAATTCTTGGAGCCCCAAATTCATGGATCCCTAGGGACGTGTCCCGTCCTGTGCAGGGAATGATTCATGTTTTTCAATTTTTAAGATTATACAGTGTGGGTTGTAGGTGCCTGAAATATCAGTGATGAAATTACACTTACGGGAGGAAGGAGAGTGGGCCGGATAGCTCAGTCGGTATAGCGACTGACTACGGGCTGGACGATCCGGGATCGAATCCTTCGTTACGTGCAAGCATACCTCCTAGCGGAAATATGGCAAGCGGCCGAAGTGTTCCCGGCACCCACGACGTGTACCCGACAACTGACGACTGCTATCGCGTGGTACATATGGAAGGGAGCAACGTTCCGCGTACCGATATCGACTCTACAGAAGCCGGAAGGAGGCTTGGGCTTAATTGACACCGAGGCGAAGTGTCGACGAAGTGGACACAAAATATGAAGAAGAACACTGCAACAGCGACATGGCTCCGGGAGTGGAACCTGGATGGACCCAGGGTTAACACCCCTCGTATAGGACGGATACCGATGACGTTAGAGTATCTATACCGATATGCGCTGGACATGGCCTACATAGCACTCCCTGGGAATGACGAAACGCTCCGGACATTCAAACCGCGCGTCTACAATACTCTACATACAATAGCGGCAGCGACGAGAGAATCCCGAGAAATGAGGATAAAGCAACTACATCCGGACACACAGTGGATGCAGGTGTGGAAAAACCTACATACGGCCTGGGTATCGGAGGAAATCGCATCCATGTTGTACATAGCGGTGCATGATATAGTGACGACTAATGAGCGCCTGCACGTCATCAGGCTCGTGGATTCGGATCGCTGCAGACACTGTGGAAGGCGAGACACCCTCGCACACCGGCTGAAGGAATGCAACGATGGAACGGCCATCTGGTTGTGGACAAGGGAAATAATTGCACAGAAGCTTCGAAAGGACCCGCGCCGCATTCCCGCCGACTGGTGTCTACGGCCCCATTTCCAATTCTGACCGCCACAGCGACACAAAGCGATACTGTGGTTACTAGCACATCTCGTTATGTACCGAATGCGGCAGCAAAGACACCTATCACTGCTCTACTATATTGACTTCTTGCGTCGCGCGAGATGGAAGTCATACCGGGTGGCCAGCCGGATGCAGCAGGTAGGAAACTATCTATCGATACTCTAGACAGTACCCGATCTCAAGGCGAGAACCCAAGGAAGGAGCAAACCGTTGTCAGGATGGGACACGGTGTAGGGAGGGGAATCCCCCCCCCCCACATCGTTGGAGTGAGGCTGTGCAAGTGTGAGTGCTAGATGACATGGTATGGGAAACGCACTACCGAAACACGAGGCAGAAGCGATGTTAAGTTCCTATGTATATGATTGAAAGTACAATAAATGTTTCAAAAAAAATCCTGGTGGGGACGAGATTTTCCGCCCGCCCAGACCGGCCCTGGGGAACACCCAGCCTCCTGTAAAATGGGTACCGGGTCTTTCCCGGGGTTAAAGTGCGGCCGGGGCGTGCTGCTGACAACTCACCCCCTTCTAGTGGCGCGGTCATGGAAGAGTAGAGCTATACCTCTATCCACCCTCTGGGCCACACCAGGCCTATAACGGGAACACTTCACTTCAGGGGGAAACAGAAGTACATTAGGAAGGCCTGTTCCAGAACCCATTTTTTCACGACAAATCCCACACAATTGGCCTAGGATCGAACTTATGCTTCAGTTTTGAGAGGCCGGCGACTAGTTTAATAAGAAACTACGATGGAGGTCTGCTTCTTCAATTATTCAGTCGTGAATCTTTTCAGTCATCTTTGTTTTTTTTTTCATGGTTCGTCCACCCTTGTAAGCTTTAGGCCGCTTCAGTGTCGAGGTTTCGAGATGACCCTCAGACACATCACACTCACTAGGACTCCACTAAACGAGTGATCAGCCCGTTACAGAAAATCCTACCTGACAACACACAACACTCCAAAAACAGACAAGTATCCGTGCCCACAGCGGGATTGGAACCTGCAATCCCAGCAAACGAGCGGCCGCAGACCGACGCCTTAGATCGCGCAGCCGTGTCTTAGTCTATTAAACAATGTATTCGTTATCTGAGACTTTCGCTGGCCCATTAATCTACTTAATCTACATACTAATCCACTTAATAATTTTGCCCCTTTAATAGGCAAATACTTTGTCTAGACCTCTCAAAATGTTCACCCACTTAATACATGCACTCGTAAAATTTCATAATTAATTATGTTCCCAAATTTAATCCATACAGTAATCCAATATTCACACTCAGATCCGTTTTCATCATGTAATCTACGTGTTAGTCAGTTCATCAATAAAATTGTTTACTGTTGCAGTTAAATTAACCGAATGACCAGTATCGAAAGATACTTGTCGTCGAATAATTGTATAACTCATCGTCTTTCGGTTATAAAACAGCTGTACCGCTACAGTCTGAAGAAGCAAGAGGTGCAAACCAGCCGGATTTTAAAGCAAGAAAGTTTGGAAGTGTAAAATTAAAAATATGTAAACTTATTTTTAAAAAATTTTATTCCTTAAGAGAATATAAATCGCACCCATGAAAACAATGGGCTTACTTCTTATAATATTTCTGTAATTTAACCAACATATACACAAAATTTTGATTAGATTCCCAATAATATTATTTAAAAAACTGAATTTCTATTTGATTCAGACCTTAATGGTCTATCATCATGACGTACGAGTAAGGTCCGAAACATGTAGGAATTTGGTGTTGTAATAATATTATTCCGAAACTAATGACAAATGTGGGCATCGGTTGGTTAAAATTAGAGAAATTGCATTATAATGCATGGAATGGAAAATATGAAAATCATAAAACATAAGGTGTTTCTTCGTACAATGAGTACACATCTGTGGGAGTGATACTATATTAAGCTTATATTATTGAATTTAAAAACGTAAAGAATACTTCTCATTTTAAAAAATTATTGAAACTTTTGTGTTTACCGAAAATATTTCGGCTTTAGACATAATTTCCGGAGTGTAATACGAAAATCAATGATATCACCAAAACGGATTAAATTTTAAATAATAATATTTTTACCGAAGAGTGTTAGAACTGCGTTTTACATTCAATGTTACGTGAATCGTGAAATATATGCCAATAATTGTCCAACAAGATGCAACTATATACAGTTTATTTATATCTGTAAACTGCTCTACATGTTTCGGGTGGCATCTCCACCCATCATCAGGAGCTCACATCACTGTATCTACGTACAGTACCTGGCATTAGTAGAACCATAACTGCAAACTGTCGTGACCGTGACTGGACGGGAACTGGTTCCCGTCCAGTCACGGTCACGACTGGTTACATTTAGGTTCTACTAATGCCAGGTAATGTCGATACAGTGACATGAGCACCTGATAATGGGTGGAGATGCCACCCGAAACATGTAGAGCAGTTTACAGATATAACTAAATTGTATATATTTGCATCTTGTTGGACAATTATTGGCATATATTAGAACTGCATTGCTTTTGATTATTTTTTGTTTTTAATCTTTTTGTTAACCACTAAAATGGCTCTAGAGAAGAAACACACTGTGTAGAAATATGTAACTATGTAACTGTAATAATTTTGTACAATGAGCTTTTCCCTCAAGGTCTTTTGAAATATAATTGATATATAGTACAACGATATGACATCTGATGTAAAGATTGTTATTAACATAACGATATCTTTTCCCATTGTTATTACGTTCTGAATCTGCCAGTTTCCGTAAAATGACTCAGAATACATGGTAACATTTGCATGCAATTTTAAATGTACCATGACAGGTTATGTTTGCTTGGATGCTAAGCTGAGCATTGATAAATTTCCTTTCATAGTGTAGTGAAAATAACAAATGACGCTAGCAACATTGAAATCCATTAAGATTTCTCATACCATTTTGAAAGCATTAGGTCGAGGGAGTTGGCATTGTATTAAGACTGCATCATCGCAAAAGAATGATCTCAAACATCAGAAAACGTGTACATATCTATATATGTACGATACGTAGCTGAAAACTGTGACATTTTCTTGAAAATATAAGTAGAAATAATGGATATTCCGTCCAGGATATTTTGCTATAAGACTAACATTTGAAATATTTTCACTCTAGAGTCCCAACGTACAAGAAACTGTAACGCTAAGTTTAGTTCTATTTACGTATCGTAATATATCAATGGAGAATCTGTGAATGTTTCGTGAATTAAAGGCTATATATGTGAGTCACAATTTGTATTCTGACAAAGCTGCAAGTATTTGCCAATTTTTGACCCCAAAAAATTGTTACAGCCCTTTATCACTCCCCGTACTCACCAGATTTATCTCCGCCAGACTATTTTCTGTTCCCCAAGTTGAAAATGAAGTTAAAAGGACTCCACTTTGCGGCTGTTGCTGAGATCCAAGAAGCAGTAACTGATGAATTAAAGAAGGTCCAAAAAGAGAAATTTTTGGCACTTTTCAGAAATTGTACGACCGCGCAAAAGCCTGTAGATATGCCAATGGAGCTTATTTTGAATGAAAAAGAAAGGTATGTGTCTTCCTCATGTGTTTTAGATTTTTAAAATATCAGTCCTAAAACTTTAGGACGGCGCTGTATATAACAAGACAGGCCTCATTCGCGTATGTACGCATTGCAGTTTTGTTTATTAGCAGACAAATTCTTATGAGAATACTTGAAATTCACGAACTATGCCCTCATCTTTCGCATTCAGTGCTCTTTGACCCTGAACATGACAAAACATTCTGACACTTATAGAGTTCTCAGTTGATCATTTTCCAGCAGAAAAGTCTCCAGATAAGGGATGATTTCTTTGAGGTTATATGCTTCTTACAGAGAAGCATTTGAGCGAAAGATGAAAGTTGTTCTCACAACAAACAAAGCGCTAAAGACGTGTAGGAGAAAGCAAAACACTCCAGTATCATCTCCTTCTCCAATACGTCGTCTGCTTTCCACTCAGATTTCGACGAACCTGGCGTCTTTCAAACAGGTATGCCGAAGTCATTACAGTAAACACCACCTGGTCTACTGTATTTGTTTTAGTAATCGTTACTCAACTTTAAGGGATTCTAACTGCAATTTTTTTCACTGCATCACTCCTCGTACTGAAAAAGCCACAAATATTGGAGTCTGGTTATGCCTCTTTCTTCAGGTGCAGCACAGAGAAAGAAGAACCTAATCTGATGGTCTTGTTACAAAGAGCTAATAAAATCCATACACATCAAGATTGTTAAAACAGAAAACTTAAGACTGTTATAGACAGTGGGCCACGAAAAAGTATCCCGCCTTCCGTTTTACGCGTGTCCTTGTGATGTTCTCTCTGGCGTTAGTATGTATATTGGGTATTGTGTTTAAACAGTCAGTCAACAGTCTTGCTGTCACCACTTTCAACAACTTCCATGATGGTTTATCATTTCAACATTTGGTTACTGTATTAATTTCTGTATTTGCGCTATGCTACGGACCCGGACTACCTTTCCGTGGCCCACTCTGTATTAAACACTCGTGGTTATACTAATTATTATGTTTTCCTTCACCCCATTTCTAGGATAGGGGTTTTAAATTCGTACAAAACGGTTTTAATTTTCATAAGGATATTCAAGGAGGTAACCTTCGCGACAGTAGAGGGTTTGCTGTGCTAATGTTTAAGTACGTAACAGACAACTGTCAATTTCTTAGTAGTGTATGTATGTAATTTTCAGAATAAACAACTACTATTTCCTCACTGATCCTTAAACCCTAATGCCAATGTAATTTATATTTTATAAGGTGGGAACTGAATATCTACATGTAAATTAGATAAACTTTATGCCTTAGAAGTTAAACACAGTGGTTAACACAGTGGTGTTTGCAAGTGCAAATTAATTTAACGATATAAACACTGTTTGTGCACCAAATTATAATTCCGTGTTTTGTATAAATCTCACAATAAGCACCATTAACTATCTGGTCTTTAAAATAGACCTTAGGATATACTGTGAGGTAAAAACTAAAGTTGCATTATTATTATTATTATTATTATCATCATCATCATTATCCCCATCGTCACACTTATGCAGTGTATTTACAATTATACACTTGAAAAAAATATGTTTCTAGGCTATTGTTGCAGCTATTCTATAGTTAAAATTTATGGTACTAATAATGTTATTCCCATTGTATTATTTTTATTATTACGTTAAATTTATTGTTGCCTGTTAGTTGTTATATAGCGGTCTTCTGGTACGTCCAGATGTCAATAAGAGATCAAAGCGATTTCCCTCCAGCACTTTTTAGAATGATGTGTGCACTGTTAATTAGTGTGATCTGTAGTACTTCTGTGGCCGACGGTTGGTCTGGGAGCAACTGTAGGTTCTGATGCAATCCCTTCTTAATTGTTCCTAATGCTCAAATTATAAATGACACAATTTTTGTCTTCACTTTCCACATCGTGCTTACCTCGATCTCCATGGTTTTGTACCTGCTTAGACTTTCAGTTTCTTTTGTTTTAATGTTGGACTCGTCTGGTATCGATCAGTAAGCAACTCTTCTCCATGCTCTCTCAGGTCTGGTTGTTAGTGCTGTTCGATCTGTGATAAATGGTACATCCCACACAGTAGTGATACCTTTGACATTTATGACAATTTCAGGTACTTTTGTTCCAAGTGCTTCTCAGTACCTTTTAACCTCATATGTTTACATATCGTCCAGTGTACGTAACCGGCCACTTTATTGTGTCTATTAGTGTATTAAAATGATTGTGTTGTGCGTCCCACAACAATAAGTTTTATGTGTTCTTCTGCATTGTAGCACATCCTGCATTTACTGTTAGTTGCTTCATGATGTTCCTCTGAAGATAAAGCGTAATGAGTGTTTGATCTTTGGCTGCTGTTATTAAACTCTCCGATTCTCCCTTCAGGCCTGTGTTACATACCCACGACAGGGATTTTCCCTTATCTACATTTAGTCTTTCAAGATCCCTGCAGAATTTTTCATGTATTGGTTTCCTCTTGAGTTCTTCTGGCTTTTCGTTTTCAGCGTTGGACTTCAAGTTAATTCTTGATGTTTTGGGCAGCAGTTTATTTTGTTATATATTTTTGCTTTATTAGATTAGCTTCTTTTGGTACAGAGTATTATTATTTTTATATTAATTTTGGGCTTCTTATGATTAACGATAATAAAAAATTTGGAACAGATATGATTTTAATTAGGCCTATGTACTCGTAAATTTCTCTGGTGTTCCCAAGAACTTAAAAGCGAAAGAACAAACGTAATGAATATCCTGTCTTGACGATGACAGTAAACAAATTGTGTCTATTTCTTGTAAAATTTCCTTGGCCACAAGTTGATTGATTGTACTGCTTCTTATTACCTGTTGCCACCAGCTTGTAGTTTACACGTACTGTCATTATTCCTACATGTTGTGCAGGTTAAGTTCCCAAAACTTTCGATCCACCGTCACATGCGCCAGAAAGAAACACAAGTAACGTCAGAAAATAGTTACGAAGTTTGCCGGTTAAGTAAGAATCTACACATAACAATCTATTTTTGAATAACAAATATTACTGTAAGGTGATCCGAGGTTTTCAGACTATGAATACTAAGATCGACACCACGAATTTTGGAATAATCTGATGCTTCCATTTTCAGGGGAGAATTTTAACACAGAATTTCTTTCGAAATGCAAGTATTCATCTACCATAATACACGGCGTCACATGCTGAACGTGTGACAAATTACTTGGCTCTCTGAAACTTGGCACTTAATTATCATAATAATATCCCCGTCGGTTTAACCTAATTGCTAATCATGGATGGTGTAAGAGTCTACAGGAAGGAAGCATCTAAATTAGAACATGTTATGTATGGTCTATATGCGGTCTACTTCTGGTTTAAGTAACGATGCTACTGACAGTAGCACAGACGATGTATAGTACTAAATAACGAAACACTTAGCAAAAGGTGTAAAAACTATCCAAAATTTTAAGAGCCACGGCAAAATTATAGACGGATGAAAAGTGACATGGAGCAAGTTTCATACTGCGGACCCACAGTTATGGAGTGACATGAGAAACTCAGGTGAAAGGTTGGGGGTGGGGGGGGGGCACATGGTGAATTGGGCCCGACAGAAAGAGCTGACGTGGACCACTGAACAGCAGCCTGTATCAGGAGCCCACAGTTTTTCATAATGGCTAGGAGGCACCTCCAAATTCAAGGGGCCAAAAGAAAGATATGAGACAGGTTTCATACTGAGTACTCAAAATAAACACTGGGGGTCACCTTAGCTTCCATGGTGATCCGTAACCAGGGATTTGTGCATCCCTGAATTAGAGAATCACTCATTGGACAAAATGCAGCAGGAAGTGGGCGTGGCCTAATTTCGGTTACTATTTCGACTGGAGAAAGTCGAAATCGATTCCGACTCTAGGTACTGCACTGCAAGGTTGAGAGTTGAAACAGACATACAGTCTTTTCCCGTCAGCTTTGAATACCTTTTATCTTTGTGTGTGTGTGTGTGTGTGTGTGTGTGTGTGTGTGTGCGTGTGTGTGTGTGGATACACGTGAATTTCTTATAACAGATCTCTGCAGTTTTAAATATTTCTAGGGTCAATAAATATACCTATATTGACACAGTTGTGTTAGACTACAAGCCAACCTAAGTTTAAATATTTGTTCTGCAATAGTAGGTCAGGTACTGTTGTGAAATTTGTACAGCCCTGAAAGAATCTCAGATATTTTAAATGTCATTTATCGAATTTCAATGGTCGTTATATGCACCCTTGAAAGTTTAGTAAGCTCATCAGAAACACTAGACACAGTATACTCGTATGTGCCAACCGATTCACATTCATCTCTAAATCTACATTTAAATTCACCGGGATTTTGAGACATTTAGGCAGTTAAGGGTGGAGTATAGAAAACCCCTAAACGTAACTTCCAACACAATAAATTACTCGCAAATTTATCTCGGGAGTAGGTGTTTACAATACTATTCAATACCGCTTTCACGTGTCTAGAATCACCAATGAGATTCATGCTGAAAACCGGTAAGTGGCAATTAAATTCCGAGACCCCTTTCTTCTTATTCTACCTACTTCTTTACTGTGTATAGGCCCAGCTCACTTTTGTTAGGTTGGGTATTTAAACTGTATTCGTTTCTTATCACCATGCATGTTAATGAACTTTTGTTTTGGGTCCGCGCTGAAAGTCGTCTTTAGCCTCTGTTGAGAAGTACGCAGACTGCTATCCGGGTGTTCTTAGTTCAACGACACCACAATTTATGAGAGAGATGCATTCTGTAAATTGAATTTGGCTTCGAGGCGTCAAGTGGATTGGAAGGACGTAGATGAAGCAACTGATTATCAGCTGCGTGCTGCAAAAGTGGTTTATGTTCGGGGTTCGTTTCGGTGGGCTTCCAATGAACGTACAGAAATGAAGATTGCTGTCTTCTTGGGCGTGACCCGAGAAAGTAAGCAGAAGCGTCCCTTAAGTCATCGCAGCGAGATCCTAATACATGTGTGGGACATTCTTGTCACCTTTTTGCTAAGGCAGGTTTATAATTAAATGAAACCTTAGGAACGACATCGTAATACATATGTATGTAATTTGTAGGACGTTAAGCAAAGTGTTTTGTTAGTAGCGATCGACGTTTCGAGCAAACCTGCTAACTCCTTCGTTCATATTGTCCAGACGCCTGCGTATTTTGGTAAATAACACCAAATTACACTGCGTCGTGTCCCAGTAAATCATAATCTAGAGGAGTCTCAACACCGTAAGGAGACCCTAACCACGTGTATACATATGGAATATGTGTATTTTTTACTAGGGGGAGATGGAGTAGCTCAGTAAGTTTAGTGATTGATTCTCTAGGTTAAATTATACGCACATTCTATCGTGTCTTCATTACCCAGCTTTCTACGCAGTAGATAAGAGGGGTTATTTCTGCTTCAGTGGAGTAAGTGATAGGAGATTGAATTCTACCATTTCTCATGCGAAGAATGACTGGATCGTTGCGTCTGCTCAGCAAAATTCTTAGTGGCACGATGCGTAATTAAAGAAAGGGATGATTTACTTTACTTGAATTTTCTGAAAGGGCGTCTACTGCTGCTAATACAACTAAAACGACATCAACCACCACTACTAATAGTACTACTACTACTACCACCACTACTACTGCTACTACTACCACCACGACGACGACCACTACTACTACTGCTACTACTACAACCACCACCACTGCTACTACAACCATTAGTACTGGTACTACTACTAATATTTCTACTACTACTACTACCACCATAACCACCACCATCACCATAAATAATTGTAACATAAAATATTCCATGTGAAAGAATCGTATAAAAATAATATAATGGGGGTGTGGATGTTAAAGCTCCAAGCATTCGCAACGTCATCACATAAAACAATGTGATTTGTTTCTACTGGACATTAAGTTGGATGCATTCCAGTCCCGTCTTTTATAGCAAAATTGAAGGTAAATTTACGTTAGATCACTAATGGAAGATATGTGGGAGAGTGTGTTTTGCGCTCCGGTCATTGCTGACCTTGGCCTACTTGGAGACGAATGGCCAGTTGAGGCTCCGGTTGCTTTACCCTCACGGAGCATCTGTCTACTCACTGAACTGTGGGCTAGGTGAGACTAAGAGCCGGTCTGGAAGCTGTGGAGAAAACTGTTTTTATCCCTGATGAAAGTGAAACCCAAATTTGTCAGCTGTCCAGGCAGTGTCGTGCTTACTTCTCTAGCCGCTTTTCCTGTGGTGATGTTAACAAACTTTTCCTCCGTTGCAAGGATTCGAAGCCCTGGTGTCCAACATGTGATACGTGAAATTAAAAATGCAGGATACAAGGATTGCATAACGAGGAGCTAAATGTTTTGTACTCCTCACCCAATATTGTGCGGGTGATAAAATCTAGAAGGAGATGGGCTGGGCATGTGGCGCGTAGGGTGAGGAGAGGGGGTGGATAGGGTCTTGGTGGGGAAATTGGAGGGAAAGAAACAACTGGGAAGACCTAGGCGTAGATGCGTGGATAATATTAGGACGGATCTCCAGGAGGTGGGATGTGGGTATATGGACTGGATTGGGCTGGCCCAGGATAGAGACAGTTGGCGGACGCTTGTGAGTGCGGTAATGAACCTTCGGGTTCCG
>Ga0123357_10005119_pt1 | contig 15631 bp, 9 predicted proteins | sample TergutEmb28metaG_FD_89873 | JGI IMG/M metagenome (GOLD analysis project Ga0123357, IMG submission 89873) | Embiratermes neotenicus P4 segment gut microbial communities from Petit-Saut dam, French Guiana - Emb289 P4 | ecosystem: Host-associated > Arthropoda: Insects > Digestive system > Gut ... | reverse complement strand
TACAGTGTGTCCCACTCGCTACCGAACCCGGCATTTCTTTAATAATTCTAACACCAATGAAGATATTGCAACGAAATTTTAACAGGAGTACGTTCGTTGTGTGAGAAATGAAGAGGAATGTGTCTGTACTCCGCTTAAAATTTCGTTGCAATATCCTCATTAGTGGCAGAATTATTAAAGAAATGCCGGTTTCGGTAGCGAGTGGGACACCCTTTATAATCATTCTAAGATGTGATGTGATATTTGAAATTGACAGTTATGTGTGAAATACACACACGCGAGCGCGCGCGCACACACACACACACACACGCACACACACACACACACGCACACACACTCACAGACAAACACACACACACACATATATATATACAAACAACAATATATTGCAAAGTATTTTTCGTAGTTTTTCTTGGACGTTCGGAGAAAAATCAGCTGTACCATACACATGTTTAGGCACTGATTTTTCTTCTGTCAGTTTCATGTACACATTTTTAAAACAAGATGAAAACAAAACAAAAACAAACATTAGAAAATTTCATGAATTTTAAACAAGAGAAACATTACACTGCAGTGGTGGAGCGTCGACACCGCACGCAAATGGCAAATATAAATGAGAGATGTGAGGTTCGATAGTGGAGCTAATGAATAGCTAAGTGGTCTGGGATGTGTGCTATGACAACTGCCGAAGACTTAGCGACTTGGACTTGTTGGACCTGAAGATAAAGGCAGAAATCTTCTCCGAAAGGTCAGTAAATAGCCACCAAGCGGCAATGAGCCATAGCCCAGAGGACTTGAACTTAAATATAAATAGCCTATCTCCGACTTCTACAGGGTGTTTGTAGAGAGACCAGTCATTACAGGTTTAAGTAACAGGAATGTAACTAAGAAGTGTCAAAGGAATTTTCTGCCGCACACTCACACACATCTACGCCCAAAAAGCAAAGACACGCAAATCATTAAAGTAGGTGCTAAATAAAAACCATTTGTAGCAAGATATCTTGCGCATTTGGAGAATCATCGTGAGTAACAACTACAAGCATATGTATTAGAACAAAAGTTTTAGATTCAATTATGATGTGCCACGGTAGGGTAGAATTTCCCTATACTTGATTAAGCCTAGCGCCATAAAAATGTGTGGTGATAAGAGTTATTGCTCCGTGCACTTTTAAACTTCCGCACTAGACGAAGAGAAACGTTCAGCCTCACTCCCTGGTCCCGAGAGACCCGGCGGGTTTTGGAATCGGCCTGGATGCTGTGAGGACCAGACAATACCCTGCCCTGGTGTGGATCTAATGCCGGTTTCCCAGTGTCCTAGATTCGTACTCTATTCAGACTGCTCAGTGAACTAATAGTGCTGGACATTCTATACTCTATTTTACATTGTTGGCAGCACTTCACATTACAGGGCGTCAGTGAATGAAGAACTGGAACGGATTTGAAAGGAGGCGATCGCTGTCATAACTCGCCGTTTGGCAGGGGTGAATAAGAACAGCCAAATAAATCCCCAAAGTAGCCTGCGATCCTGCATTAGGCAGTAATTCTCCGAATACCACGTAGTGATCAGCCCGTCACAGAGGTCACTACCTGCACAACAAACACAACAGACGAACACCCATGCCTTCTATGGGATTCGAAACCGCGATCCCAACAAACAAGCGGCTGCAGACATAAAGCACGGACATTGAGATCGGCAAGAGGTGTACACTGCTTGGCCGAATTGATGTAGGTAATTAGCAGTAAGCTGTTGGACGTAATTTGTTTCTGTTTTGTGTTCCGGAAAATTAAGGACCGAATTTCTGCTACAACAGGGGGGAAGAAAAATATAAAGAGAGTTTGAAAAGAAACAAGGAAAATAACTGTGCTTAGCGCACAAGAAAAAAGCACGTGCGTAGGAAAATCAGACGGGAGAAGTTCTGCGACTAGTGATAACAATGTCCGTTTCAATTTGCATTGCAAATTGAAAGGACCAACACTTCAGAGTTTAACGTAGTCGCATATGAAACGATCGCCGTTTGCTGCCCCAGTATGTGTTCCTCATTCATTAAATATTTACACTCTTACACACGGTAATGCACAAAAGTTCACAGTTAACGTGTAACACAATTAAAATTAGACTTAAAAGAAACAAATTTCATATTAGAAAAAACAGACAATAAAGAAATATGATTTATCTCAAATGGCCCTGACTTACTAATTTTCTGTACATCAACCGACTACGTTTCGTGATAATGTGTTTTGTACTTAGCAATCTATTAGAATCCAAACTATTGTACTGGCCCTTTATCAGACCTCTCTTTCAACATTTCACCATATCTGAACGATTGAAGATATGACGAGATAGAAGGATATAATCACAGAATTTACGGCATTGATAGATACGTATACGTGCCGAGTACTTGGATGGATAATCCTGCTTGCTTAACTGAACTCACTCTTGTGTTCAAGACGCACTTCCTGTATGACGTGCACAGTCAGGCAGGGGCCACCTAATGGTCTGGAAAACTCATTGTGTATCATGAAATTATGCAACACATATTATGGTAGGAGCTTTTTCAAGGGATATGGCTTGCTTTATGAGGCAATGAGTATAACAGAAGAATACGCTATAGTTCCTATGTATAGGAGGTCTTTGAAACTCTGGGAAACTTGACAACAGAATAATATGATGAACAGAGCCCTGTGGACGCTCCCTTTTGAGTTTCGTCAGGACACTCGTTGTGTATGCACTGCTTTCAAAGATGGAAAGGTGAGGTACTTTCCAAGATCTCGCCGTATCAACTGCGCCGCTAGTTAAAGCGATTAGTATGCCCTTACAGGGACTCTGAAGTCACAGGCAGACTCAGCCTACTGTGCATCTCAGTGAAGATGAAATGGTTTAATCGGTCAGTTCCACCAAACGGGTTTCTCATCTCCTCTCCGACGGATGACCCTAGGGTAGTGAAACCCGTTTTATTCAAATCTACAGGGCTCTGACGATGATGTATAACTCGCTGACTTAATCTTCTTTTTTGGACTTCATCCACTGTCTGATTTTTAAATATGTATGCCGTTTCGAAAGCCCGCTCTTCTTTTGTCTTTCAGCAAAAAAGCGTCTAACGGGACGGACCCCTTATATCGAAATATTTTCAGGCACTGTGTAAGAACAGCTCTATCTAAGGAGTCCTCCAACTTACGTGCTTCTTTGCCTGAAGACGGACGCACAGCTGCCTTCCGAAACGTCGTGTTTTTTGAGAATCCGGCAATGGACAAACGTGAAACAAAAAATACTGTGTCACTTCACTGCCATCTATTTTACCCTTCACGTCAATTCGTTTATTTAATAAACTAATGTAAATGTCGATCAGATAAATTCAGCACAGTCCCCTTCAGAAGCAACATTTCTGACCGGTAACCTTTCCCTTAATTTAGTGTCAGACAGTCTGATTCTTGACAGACACTTCAAACCAAGGCTTAGCTGCTTATACAACCGATATATCTATCGCAGAATCACTCTTATTGCCAATCATTCCTATAATTATCTGCTATATCTGTAACAACTAACAACACTGGTTGCTACATAAGAACAAAGTAATAACAAAATTACGATTCTTGATCTTTGGTAATGTATGACATATATTCAGGAATATTTCCCTTCGGCCATAATTAGGACCGCCAGTCTTCTGCTCTCTCATTACCTGACACCGCACATTCGAATGCCGCTAGGGAGACTGCTGCCTACTTCCTTTGTAGGCCGGCCTTCTGCAATGGCTAACCCCACATCATAAAGGGTACCACACTGAATTAAATACAGATTCGTACTGCGTTAAACAGAATAACGGTACACTACTGGGCTGGGGGTACCTCAACAGCTAACCCTTTAAAGAAGAGTTTATTAAACAAACACATCTCAAAATATCTAAAGTATTACGACCCATAAGCTGTTCGTATGATACCCGGAATCACCAGTGCACAAATTTTACTAAATCCCACAGCCACTTCAAAATTCTAGACGCCACTTTTGTGACATGAAGCAAGTCCCATACAAAGGACACTCAAATATTAGGCGAGTCAGTGCAAAATTTAGGCACCCAAACTTGGTGCACCCCTGCCCAAAATAAAGAGAATTATGTCCTTAAACTCCATGTACTCGTCTGTAGTAGTAGTAGTGGTAGTAGTAGTGGTGGTGGTGGTAGTAGTGGTGGTGGTAGTATTGGTGGTGGTAGTAGTATTAGTAGTAGTAGTAGTAAAATATTATGTGAGGCAGGAACTAAATACTTGTATGTGCTATAGAATACCCGTTCAAAATGAACGGACAATTTTGCAGATTCTACCTTTAGCTACGTTTGCCAACAATAATCATTCCACTTTTCCATTCGTACACATTACTGTGCCTAAAGGACACATCGTTGCCACGGTTTCATTGAATATGTAAGCTGTAAACTGGAGGGTTCCAAAAACACGGCGTCACTGATTGAGCTGAACTGACTACATGGATCGGAGCCCCTCTTGAGAAGCTAACCAGCCCTCAGTTAGCAAAGTAATTCTGTGCATTTTACGAAATCCGAAGGTTCACTACTATGTCTAGGTTGTGCTGATAGTCCCTTTCAGTTTTCCCTACCAAAACACTTTACGCATTTCTATTCTACCACACGCCCTGCTCCGTTTATCCTCCTTGACTCGGCTACACATATAACATTTGGCCATAAGCACAAACCATGAAGGTCCGATTTTGGAATTTTCCGCCAACTTACTGCCTCACTGTAAAGCCAACACATCTTCCTCGACACCCTATTCTCGAACACTCTCGCCGTATTTTCCTCTCTTACTTTGAGAATCTAAGTTTGACATACACACAAAAAGGCAAAATTATAATTCTGTTTTATCCTTATGACTTTGGAGAGAATATGGGAAATGGAAATATTCAGGACCGAATGGTAGCTGTAGCAGTCCTTTCCCGAAATTAGTCTGATCTTAACGTACACTTGCAAGCAATTTTAATCCTTTCGTGTCGTTCCTAAATGTTTCAACTTTGCCACATATTATAAAGGAAATATAAAGTTTCCTTATTTTGTGGTTTTGTCCTCCGTTATATTGTTGAGAGAACTATATAATATTGACGGTTTGCTGACAGTGCTTCTCAGTATATTTATCTCAGTAATTAACCAACTTGATGGTATCATCACACCTATAGGTGTGATGATACCAAAGGCTATGTAATACAATTTTGACCTCCTAATGATGAGCACATGTGCTCGAAACATGTAGAAGCATGAAATACACTTATTGTAAAACAAACATTTTTTGCATCAAGTTGGTTATTTACTGAAATAAATATATATTATTGGTTTTCTAGGTATTCATTTACCGAAATGAATTGACTGGATCGAACTAAACTGAATATCATTTATATATATTGTTCATACACCGCAATGATTTCGCTATTTTACATAAAAATCATTAATATAATTGAGATATAAAATTTTTCGCAAAAGAAACCACAATTCTGCTTGTTTTTATTTTATCTCGAATTATTTTCATTTTTCCTTTAGCCGCCAACTGGGCAGCCGATATTCTGCAGTCAGATATTGACTACTCTGCAAGCTTGAGAACCAGCGAACTGCTGCAAGATTCCGGACAGATGTACCAGACTGTCCTCTTCTCCACAAGGTTCACACCGATGCCTAACCAATATTCTATTCAATTTTTACCGAGGGGAGGGGGTTCTTTCTTCGGGGTAAAATCAATTTGGACGTGAAGCTAACCACTCGCCTTCATCTAGTGCCGAATTTAAAAATGAATGGAGATCTACCTCTACTCTCCCGTGTACCTTCTTTTCACGCATTGGACAAACGACACCTTAAATGCAACCTAAACATGTACAATAATCAATAAGACTTCTTAGAGGACACTCTGGTTAGCACAAAGAATTTTAATGCGTTATGTGTAGGTAAAGTTCTCCGAAGATATTAGATGCAATAATACCGAATACAGTAAGCATTCTGGTGTTGTATATTTCTGCTATTTGGTGGTGATATTGTCATCAAATAAGTTTCTCTTTTGGTTTCTGTGGTAACAAAAGGCAAGCCGACAAACGAATAATATTACCCAAAGATTAATTATATAATGATTGTTTAGAGCAACTCATGCTGAGAAGAGTTGAATTATGAAGAAAAATCACCATTGTTTTGCAGTTACTTTACAAAACACCAGTCCAGTTATTAATTCGTGTTCCTGGTACATAAAGAGTCTGTGCCCTTCCATATAATCTACAGCGCCAACCTCACACCACAGGCTCTCTTGAATACTGAGTTCGAGAACTAATCTCGTAAACACGTTGTGTTGAAACACCTCCGACATTCTGGTTTTGTGTTGGAAGAAACAGGCACGTTTACAATTTCCTTAAACAAACGCTGTTCATTAACACCATCTCCCATCGACTAAAACCAGTGTAAAGAAATAGACGAGGGAAAACATTATAAATAGTTGAAGAGAAGATACAGTAAAACAGGCTGGCAAGTAGCCAGTGAATTATTGAGGCGTGGCAAATCTAGTGGGAACCGGCATGAAGGGTGGGGGGGGGGGATCCCGTATTTCAGTCTATACCACAAGTACAGTGCTGGATGCATGGTGCTCGGAGATAATGTCAAAGTTGCTTCTGTCTCTGTCTTGGTAGAAGAAGTCAATATCTTAATTACATCAGCCCTGAGTTCGCTGCATATTTTGGATAAAGCCTCCGTCATGTTGCATGCACGGAGATTGGAAAATAAGACTCCCCTAAGGTACAGCGATACAGTGCCGTCTGGAGGCGTGGAAGTCTCCGAAGATATGCGTAAGAATTTTTTTTTTCTCTGAAGGATGGAGAAAAACCCTCCAGAAAAAGGTGCTTCTGTAACAAGTGCAGACGCAATACAATGCTGAATAATTCGAATCTGACGCGAAACACCGAACCTCCTGACTAAGGTTATTATTCCTTATCTTCAGTCCCTACAGACGAACTGTGCAATATTAACCCGAAGTACGCCATATCATTTTATTCCTAGTTAGTTCCAAACCGCTCCACACTGTGGATAAGGTCACGATTAGCTCAAGGCAACTTCACGCTCAGGGATCTGGACAGAGTGTTAAGACGGAACGTCCTTATGTCACTCGAGGGCAGTTCATTTTGTTTTAAACATGTTTAAAGATCTAAACTAATTAAGATTTATCGATAATTGCATTAATTTTGGAACAAATATTCTTTCCAAGACACTCACGTTCACTTAAACTCACTGTGACGTAAGTGTGAAGACTGTGTGACCGTTGGCACGTTCAGATGCAGTCAAATGCAGGCAAAAAATACCGTCTATGCCTGTGAGCTGACCGACAGTGCCGAAATGTACGTGAAGCCTAAATTATTGAACGCGTTTTTATATCGCAATATGCGAGGTGAAATAACAGATACAGCTCATACAGTTCCATTAAGCAACCTACGCTCCATTCATTAACAAGTCAATGCTATTTGCTGAACTACTACAGCTTTGATTAAAGATAAAGCGAGAAGCAATATGCCCTTTAGTTTCAAGACAGCGTCCACTATTCACCCAGATTTTTGTATATACTTACACTGAACTGAAACAAATTACTTGTTTCTTGCGAATATATTTTTAATTTATGTATTCCTTAAGGAATAGTCTGTTACTTACCGTCGCCAAAATACAAAAGGTTGCTAATATGCATTAAACGGTGGAATAACAAGAAACCAGCAGTGCCCTTATATTGTAGCTGCATTGTGAGGATCGGTAATGTCACTAGAATTTATATACCTTTGACGCAACTTCTCCCTCACATTTCAACAAGACAGGTCATATACGCATAAAATAATACTGAGGCGCATTCGCGCAACCATTGTTGCAGTGAAAAGCAATAATTACTACATACTCTGAGTGCGTGGCTGTAGCCTTAGGTACCCAGCATGCAATACGCATGCGCCATATGGTCTGTGGGCCTTCGAAAAAAAAATTATTGAAAATGAAATGTGTATTTTGAATTTCTCTACAATTTATATCCGAAACATTTCTCCTAAGAAGAGTTCGGCAAGATATTATAATAAAGGTGCAAAAGTCTTCAAGTAACGTACCGTTATTCTTGCGAAGTTTTAAATGGCACTTGAATTTTCTCAATAGTCTTTCGAAACTCCAATGCCAAATTTAATGAAAATCCATCCATTTGGAGACAATTTGTTACATGCGGACGGATGGACAGGTGTACCGACAGACGTGACACAATTTTGTGAAGGCGCGTAACAATGAGCGCATGGGCAGTCTGTCCAAATTACAATCTGCACTGCCTTATTGTGCATTTAATGACATGTTTTCGGCTTTAATTAAAAGCCAAAATCAGGTCCTATAAAATACTTGTATAAAGAGCAATTGTATAGAACACGATAAAATGTCAAGGACTGTGATCTCAGTCTTGCAACACGCTGCGTGTTGTAAGAACAAGCCAACCAGTGCAGCACAACACTAACTGTTCAACGCACTGATATTTACACTTTACAGTCACCTCCACGGCGCAACGTTTAAGTGCAGGTGTCAATTTACCTTTCATTTAATAACCCCAAACACAGTGCACAGAACTTGCTGTCAATGTAAGTCACTAGTACAATCCCAAATAAATCAAACCACGACTGCATGTTTGAAAAGGTATTAAATCTCAAACTGATGTTATTTATATATATATATATGTGTGTGTGTGTGTGTGTGTGTGTGTGTGTGTGTGTGTGTGTGTGCATTTCAGGGTGAGTAATTCTCGAAGTAGAAGTGGTCGGTAATTTTTCCGGACTTCCTTTCCAAAAAATACTTTCTTTATCTAACATTTTCTATGTAGCGCCGTTGTGGAAGAAAGTCGTGGGTTTGATAGATGGAAACGTGTCTGTAATTTAGACTTAGACATTGATAAAATTCACGTCTTCCGATTTTCAAACGTCCTGTTTCTCTGTACATCCTATAACCTACTTAAAGACATTTCTCTGCCATCACACAACAATTTCTCTTTATCCACCCAAATCTCCAAATTTCGCACTTCCTCTTTCAATGCTACATCAATTCAGTTACTTTTTGGTCCACTTATGTCCTCTATTCATGGGGGTTTGTCTGTGCTACAGTAGCTTTCTTTGTACAAAATAAAATATGAATTTAAATATTTTTATCATCACGTTATGCAAAATATCTCTTTATTGAACCCAACTTGTATGGACGTCATTAAATAACACATATTTCAATCAGTCAGTTCCAAATGTAAGTTTCCTCGCTCAGTAAAGCTCCACTTCAACAAATGCTCTCGGTGGTGCGCGGTCCCGTCAGCTGCAGAGCCGCCCAGGCGGGAGGCATGTGTCGGATCATTAACAATGCACTTGATTATCTCTGTTACGCCGGTCCCTTGTGTAACCAACTCTTATCTGTTCACATAAAGTGTATGATCGATCCAAAGTGACTTTAGGCACATGACTTCTCCCACTGAAACCACTCGCCGACCCCTAAAAACGATAAGGAGATGGATTGTTGGCTTGGTGAAAAGTAGGATATTTAAGGACGGTGTAGTGGCTCTTTCGGGTGGAACGATAGGCAAAAATTATTGAGTTTGGACAACACTAAAAATGTGTGAAAAATCGGTAGTGGCTTATTTCAGGTGCTTCCTGAGAGTCACCTGGAGAAACTGAGGAAAACGTAAAAACTATTACGTAGCCTCAAGTGAGAGTAAATAATGTTTTGGGGAGAAACGTGGAAAGAAGAGTTAACGACGTAATTCAAGAAAATATCCGGACAATTGTCTGGAACGTCAGACTCACGAAAAAATTCGGAGTATATAGTCAGTGTTGTGGCAAACCTTCGAACTGGATTTGTCCCAAACATAAGTCAAAGCGTACTGTGTAAACGAATCTGCTAGGTGGAACATCCTGTACAATGGTAGGTCCCTATCACATTTCACCCCCTATCGGTTGCGGCTGTGAGTTGTTTGCATAGGCAATCGACTAACGAGTAGAATGGGATGTGATTAGAACGATTCCAGCAGAACAGAACAGGTCAGAGAGCTGCATGTCTGCCGTCCTCATAGCAATGCCTGGTTTGCAGAATTTAAAACAGCTGCAGGAAAGTAAATGAGTGCAGCAAAATCAGGTGTATAGCTTAGACTTAATGCATTCTGTTGGTCAAATATAATCAGGGTGATCTTATGAAAAACGATAAGAAGGGACGAGGATGTAGGTGTACAACCGAAAATATCGTAGCTGTGTTGTACAGTACCACAGTTGATCAAATATCTCAAGACTAGCCACCCACTGCTAATGGAATACAGTCCTCGAGAAACTGGCAGTAACGAAATTGGCGAAAATATGAAATGATTTTTAGACCAACTTGATGTAACAATTATGATTTATTGACAAACGAATGACTCAACATGTTTCGGGCATCATTGTGTCCATCTTCAGGAGTGCAAGTTTTCGACTGAAAAACAGCCTCTACACTGTGCACACGACCTGCTTCCCTGCGTCCCAAGACTCCTGCCAGCACTTTAAGTGCTGAAAACCATATGCATTAGTGTACAGGCTTGCAGTCCTGAAGATGGACACAATGGTGCCCGAAATATGTTGAGTCATTGGTTTATCAATAAATCATAATTGTTGCATCAAGTTGGTCTAACAAATCATTTCACATTAACCTTTTGGCGCCGGAATTATTTTTTTTAAATTTTAGCACACCTGTGAATTAAACAGGAACCAAATACGTTAGAATTATGAAACAAACTGCATTTTGAAGAGAAAAAAAACGGACAGTTTATACCATGTTAAAAATATTCAGTGCCTGTATTTGTTGAATAAATATATAAAATGAAAAGTTTAGAGGTTAGCGGTGCGATACGACCACTATAGGGGTCTTTAGGCGTCAAAGGGTTAAGGATGCACGGTCACATGAACATCAAATTTGACGAAAATATTTTTATGTTACTATTGATGTTTGGCATCCCGTTGTGCTTCCTGTGATTATAAACAAACAATACTGCAACACAATCAGCACAATTTTATTATTAATAGAATAACGTGTCAGTCACTTTATCAACAAATTCAGTCTTTAAACCCTCATCATTAGGCTAATCTGTGGGTATAAAAAATATAAAATCTGAAAACAATTCAAATTTTTATACCCACAGATTGGTCTGACGACAGTTTAACGTCGAAACATGTTGCTAGAGTGAGTGCAGATTACTTTACCAAAAATTACACTACTTTGACTTTTGTCAAGTAAACTTTATTTCTATTTTTATCCCCTTGGTAGAAGTTCCTTCCATGATCTTTTTCGCCAACCCCCACCAATGGCCCTGTCCTGACCCACATCAATTCAAGCCAGACTATTCTTTCCATTTTCAGTTACATTTCTGAAGTTGTCCCTGTTCCTAGGTTTCTCTCGAAATAATTTCATTATGAATTTGTCCTCAGCCTCCCCATATAAGTTCATTTGACCCCACCATCCACCGCGATATGACCTTCGATAATTTCAAACGTTAGAAAAGCACTGCCCGCCCTGCAAGACGTTCAATAAATAACAATCCGCAGGTCATAGCTTTAAAAAGATGTGTTTACAGTGTTAGATGTAGCATTAATTTTTCAACATGATCCGCGATCACTCTCGCCGTAGAAATCTGGCTCTGCCATTCCCAGTCACTCACGAACAGCCCCTTGCACTTCCTCATTACTCTGAAACAGCTAAATCGAATTTTCACTCGCAAGTTTTCCAAAATCTCGAGCACTCGACCTATATTCAAAATCGTCATTGGTTCTCTGGCCCGACCGAATAGACGACAGTTACGGATGCCCTTTCGAGGAGTTTAGAAATCAATACACCATTTTTTGACATTCTCCAGTCTCAAAATGTAACCCCTCTGTGAGATGGCTGTGAATTTCAATGGAGAAACACAATTCGCATGTAAAAACCGAATCACACTACGAATTTCCTCTGGGGACCAAGTTTCCAACACTTATCCCTATAAACAGCACCTGACTGTCTCTCTAGTGCGTCATTTGTTGCATGTAATTCGTAATCCAAGTGGTAATTCTTACTGACACAAAAAATTCTTCATTAACACAAAATTTACAGGTAGAAAACCTTACATTTGAATATCCCTCGAACATCGCTCAGACCCCTTAACTTACACTACTTGATTGTCTGCTTATTTAAATAAAATTATTATCCGATTACAGACAATGTTCGTACGTCTGTCAAAAAATATGCGAGTATAGACCCTACATCTGTTGGCAAGCAGTTTATTTTTCCTTTTGACCGATTACCTTCCACAGACACAGGTGTAACCATCATCACGAAAACGCTTAAGAATCTTGTCGTCATACGCACCAACAGTTTGAAACATCCTTCTTCATTTGTTTGCAGAAATATTCGTATAAATTAACAATGGTAAAAAACGCTCAGAGATTTCAACGCGAAATATTTGATGGCTGAAAGTGTGCATATAAGGAAGCTGTTCTTATATTAATGCCTCTAGTGAAATACACACATCTCATGGTGTAAGAATGTGTTTGCATTACACAACGCCATGTTACATACTACTATTACTAATAACAATAATAACGCCCTCTGTAAATATATAAACTAAAAGATAAGTCAATTAAAAGAGGCTCCTGTTTCACCTATGAACCCCACTATCAGCCTTATGTTGATTACCTCACTGCTACTGTTTTAGGTGTTTCTAACGTAAGTTAGATAGTAATTTGTTCTGACGAAATGTTTTAATGCATTCGTTCTTCACAATGTAACATGAAATCACAGAGTCCAATGTAGGTTAATTTGGAGGTAACTTTAACGTAACGGAGAAGAAGGACTCTATTGTACGTTGTTGCATATACTATAATTAACTTGAGACGAACTTTAATGCCCGAAATATACTTATCTACGCAAACAAACTTAGTTAGATTCTGGCACTCGTCACAAAGTTAGTAGGGCTGTGTGAAATTTAACCTCAGTAATACACTCCAAGACCACGCGACTTTGAGTTCAATTAAGACGTGTCTCCCTCGCTCATTCCCGATCTCCCTGTTCGTCTCTTCTGCATACTTGTTACCTTCCGTGCAGTACAGTCTCTGAAAGTTGTTGCATGCGTATAGCTGAGGCCATGAAATGAATTATGGAAATAGCACAGACATGCCTACGTAATGTTAGCAAAAGACGTCGCAAGGAAACGGCCACTTTTTACGAGTTCTGTACGAAATAAAAACGCCTGACGTGGAGATAATATCCGTCTGTCCGTTTGCGAAGTAGTATTAGCGAATAACCCGCTTGCCAGATCTCCATGGAATCCGGTATATGACTTTTTTTTAACGTGATGCACGGAGCGTCATTTTCATAAACATCTGCCCTGTGATTGTCGTACTCAAGGCCGTAAATGAATTTTTGTACGCAAGTAACATATATTCATGATTTCAAGCAATACTTGATGTTGAAAATCTCTATGGCATGCCATTGAACAATTACGAGCTTCGTCACCCCCGGTGCAGTAACAACCATATGTGTGAGCGTAAAAAATATTGTGGATGTTCTTTATACATCCTTCGCCTCCTTTGGACAAAATCCTGGACAGATTGTGACTACAGAAATTTGGTCAGCTACTGTAATTTTCGTCAAAATCAGAGCACTGAAACCCATAATTTTATGCGTAAAAGAATGTCAGTTCCTACTCATCACGTTTATTGCCCGATTTGTACAAAATTCGACAAGCCTACAGAGATCTATACAAAATGTCACTGAGAATTCTTCAGGTTTACAAAAGTAGGCCCAGGGAAGGCTGTACTTTTATTATGGGCGTAAATGAAAGTACATTTACGGGCGTTCCGTCAAACTTTACGAGATCTTTTAATTAAAGAAGGCCTTGGAGCAGTCTGTGAACTGCAATGTGGGCTACTTCATTTGCAGTCTTAGGACATCTAGGAGGAGACAGAGATTGCATCACATTTGGTAATGAAGGCACAAGATGAGAAGATGCGGGCTGGATTCAACTGGCTCAGAACTTACAGCAGTGCTATGTTCTTGTCGATTGGACATTGGACGTTGTGTTCGTCTTAGGACGAGTAATTACCTGACCAGTTACCACATACCAGCTTCTGCAGCAACGTTCTGCTTTACTGAGTTAAAATTACATTTGCTCTACACTCTAAACTTATCTGTTTGCCACTTGACAGTAGGCGGTGCATTTACATAAGCACGTTCTTACACACGAGCCTCTCCTGAAATTGCGCACAAATTAATTATACTTAAAATGCGCTCCTGCTTCGTGTTATTTTCAAGGCTCTGTCTGCCTAACTTTATGAATTTCCTCATTGGTCTTTAAGACAGTTCGGGTCTACCTAATTCAGTACGAATCCTGCGAAAATGGTGGGGAAACGTCCTGATAAAATCCACACTAAAAACGGCTGTAAGCCACTTAGCACTACTCAGGATATGAACATTTTCCTCTTTTGGAATGATACACAAAACCTCATTTCGATACACACTAACAAGCTGGCAACATTGTAGTCTCTATCGTGCAACTTTTATCGTTTATCGATGCGTCGCTAGTCTAGTGTCATATGCAGAACTATATGACAGCTATTGTTTGCATGTTGTATTTGTGACTGAATTCTGGCAGTGAATGTCGTGGGCGAAGCGCTACCCGCTTGTCTTCGTTACCACCGTACAGAAAAATGGAGAGATCACATCCAGAATGTTTCAAAACTACAATATCTGGCAACAACACTGGTAAACAGGAACATGGTTTACGATAACATCAGCAGAAATGCTTGTTATTATTAAGTTCGAAAATTATTCTAATGTCGTCTACTTCCCAAAACCCCGAAAACCAGAATATAAAAAAGTGTTTGTACAATGTTACCGGTTACTGTGAGGTAATGAAGTGTATTTCGGTTTTGAAAACATGTTGTGGAGAAATAAATGTGGGTCTACACTGGTGAAGGAGTTTCGGAATTTATTATTTTACACAACGAAGAACTTATCAATTTATGCAGGTTACCAAGTACCACTAGCATAAGGAAATCTAACATTATGTGATGGAATATCATTAATTTAAAAATGTTACGGTGTTGTCTTCTTGGAAATTATCCAGTCGGCGGCCCAAGTAAAGGACAAGAGGTTAATATGAAGATGGGTCTTAAGGGATTAAATTGAGAGGATGAGAAGTGATGTATCTTACAGAGGACTGCTTACATTGGACGGTTCATCTTACAGAGGGCTGCTTACATTGGAACGTTCATCTTACAGAGGGCTGCTTACATTAGAACGTTCATCTTACAGACGGCTGCTTACATTGGACGGTTCATCTTACAGAGGGCTGCTTACATTGGAACGTTCATCTTACAGAGGGCTACTTACATTGGAAAGTTCATCTTACAGAGGGCTGCTTACATTGGAACGTTCATCTTACAGACGGCTGCTTACATTGGACGGTTCATCTTACAGAGGGCTGCTTACATTGGAACGTTCATCTTACAGAGGGCTGCTTACATTGGACGGTTCATCTTACAGAGGACTGCTTACATTGGAACGTTCATCTTACAGAGGACTGCTTACATTGGAACGTTCATCTTACAGAGGGCTACTTACATTGGAACGTT
>Ga0123357_10005118_pt1 | contig 15631 bp, 9 predicted proteins | sample TergutEmb28metaG_FD_89873 | JGI IMG/M metagenome (GOLD analysis project Ga0123357, IMG submission 89873) | Embiratermes neotenicus P4 segment gut microbial communities from Petit-Saut dam, French Guiana - Emb289 P4 | ecosystem: Host-associated > Arthropoda: Insects > Digestive system > Gut ... | reverse complement strand
GTCCAGAAGGACCGAAAGATGTAGGAGTAACGACGAATTTTAAACAAAGTGATATGTTTTAAAGTGTTAATTGTAAATAAATATTTTAAAAACATATAATAGTGCAATCAGTTGGCCAATATCGAATCATTAGACTATTGCATGGAATTAAAATGAAAATAATTTGCTTTTGTTTGTTTTGTTAGACATTTCAAGCTGGTTCAGCAGGTCACTCTATAAAACAACAAATATCTTTTCTCGATGTAAAGACAGTTCCAATCATTGTTTTAGTTAGTGAAAATATGATTTAGGTTTTGTAAACACAATGCAAGCAACATTGGCAGAAAATGATCCATTACACAAAATTTATGTGTTTTAGCCCCCAAGTTAATAACTGTAAAACAGCAGAAACTTTCATCACAGTCAAAGACAGATTTGTCCATCAGTTGCAGTTCACAGGCAGTCTGACTGCGAAGGCACAATAACGTAATGTTAAGGTGGTCTGCATGTTTGGCATGGAAAGAAGTTCAAGTTGAATGAAAATAATTTAAAGTTGTTGCTTTTACAGCGCTACAGTTCACAATAAATGTCGTTTAGTGCTGCAAAAGCAATTTATTACAAGTGTAATGATGTCACATATATAAGCAGAAAATTATCAAGATCTGGTTACTTCTTCCACTTTCACAGGCGACCGCATTCCTTGTGGTGACGTTGTGGATTGCCGGGACACTTTCAGGTGCAATTTGTTATGACAAACGTACACTGTCCTGTCTTCCTGCCGTGTTACATGTGCTATCTCTCCTCATATATATCACACCAGCTCACAAAGGCCGTTTGTCCACACTACCCTACCGACTATTTAATCCTCAACAAATTTAATTCCCAATTTCAGTGGATGATGGTAGCAAAGAAAATAAAATTCCTGTTTTCTAATTATGTCACCGCGCTCAATAAATTGTTGCAAAATACAAAGGTGGCAAAATCTACTTCTTGCATTTAATTCTGTATAATTCAACTTCCGCACATTGCTATTGAGTTTAATAATGTTGTCACGACTTTGAACTGACGCATGAGAAATTAAACTGCACTGTTGTTTTGACAGTTGCACAATTTTGGTAGGAGCGTAAGGGGGTCAGCAGGAAGTGACGGTGATGAATAGAAATGTATATTTTGTAACATTATGTTTACTGTATGTTGGCAGGCTTCGAGAGATGTCAGAGAAGAAATTGCAGTGGCTATGAACAAATGCTTCCTTCATGTTGGACTGAGGAAGCAGCACCTTGGATAACTCTACAGGTGGGATTGTTGGTATTTCATATTGCTGTATGGTTTTGTGTGTTGCACTGTGTTGATATTGGCAGTGCTTACTGACGGTAGGTGGAACCTTGCTGCCACATACTGTAACACCATTAGATGTCAGCACTGTGGCATGATGCTGTAGACAGACCCAGGACGTTCTACACCCTGCAGAAGGCCGGCCAGCAGCACTGCAAACATCAGAGTGACAGTGGACAGGAATTGTCTTCATTGCCTGATATTGCACTGGAAATTCCTGCAGTCTGTTTACTGAAAATTGGTGTCATTTAGCAATGAAGACTCTTTATAAGGATAAACTTAGATCACTGGTTCCCACACTGTGCTCCAGCAGAACTGTGGTGTTACAAAATCTGCGCCAAGGTTTTGTAATCTCTGTGATAAAACAAAGGATATAAAACGTATTTCTGCATGTATTATACAGAGAGATACAGATAGACAGTATCCAACAATTAACAAGTGTTTAACACGCATTACAAGACAGTGAAAACCTGACAACTGGTAATAAGTTTATAGAATTAAACAGTGTCTCCCATCTTTTATTGTTAGTTGGACAGGTACTGCTGATTCACGTCTCAGATGACAGTCTACATCAATTTACATATGTTAAATGAAATGTCATTCAGTGTTACACAAACGATTGATTTTTAATGACAGTAGATTTTAAGTGCTTTAATAAATTTCATTTTACTCCGTCAGGTGACGACACTACAGGCTGCTGATTTGAATTCGTAGAGATGTGTTTCAGTCTTCATTAAACGTTCGTTGATATTTTTCATGAATATTAATATTGTATTCCTTCACAGCTAGAAACCAATATTATAGCGTGCATAGATAAAAAAGCATAATGTCTGCCTCAAAGAGTGACGATTTACAAGAAACAACGAGAGAAAGTTTGACGTCGCAACCAGATCAGCCAACCGGACAGAATATTTCTCCGCCATACTCAGAAGAATTTAGTGCGGATAAAGAACTGAAATTAAGCAACAGGAAGTTTAAACAAACAACCTATGACTTCTATAAACACAAAAACATAACCCCCGTAAGCCAACTCACATCAAATCTCCCTTTCCCCACACCCCACCTGCTGGCCCAATTTGCCTCCAAGACTAACACAGACTACAAACCAGGAGAGACTGACGCTCAGTATGAGACACGGTTAGCTTTACCTGACGGCTGGAAGTTACTGACGACAGCGTCTAATAATAGCAAGGCTAACGGCTATTTTGGGGCAGCCTATTGTCACCCTGAGCATCAGCAGGTTGTGATTGCTCATCGAGGTACAAAAAATTTAGGAGCACTGTGGACAGACCTAGGGGGCGTGGAGCTTAATCACTATGTTCCACAAATGTGTTCTGCTAGCACCTTTGCACATAAGGTTGTTAAAGTGCTGCGAGAAGTTAAGAGGGAAATGGGAGTCAGTTTACAACTGTTCTTTACTGGTCACTCTTTAGGGGGTTGGCTAGCACAAGTAACCACATTCACCAGTGAGTATCTTACGAGAGAAGGAAACTTTTTCCTTAGAAATATTAATGACAATGATTGTTATCATCCCCACACAGTAGTTTTTGACAGTCCAGGTTGCAAGGATATGTTGTTACAAATGACTGACAAACTTGATGTACGGTTGGATGTGTGTTCCATTGAATTAGGGCACTTAGATATCACCACTTATCTTTCTGCTCCAAATCGCATTAATACTTGTAGCAAACATGTTGGGACGGTCTATCGGATTTTTCCTGATTTTTCTGACATGGGCTGGTGGGAAAGAAATACAGCATTGTATGACGTGACAACGAATACTATGGATACAATTCTGAAAGTGTTTGACCCGCAAACAGGGCAAGTACATAAAGATGAACATGGTAATCTAAAAATACAAGTGGTAGTAGATTGGCCTGCCACTTTCGGCTTCTACCGCGATAGAGAATACAAGGATTTCTTTAAATGGGCCAAACATTTAAATAATTACAATCCAGAGATTACGGACAAAATATTACCTGTCAAAGGTTACCATCCCATACGTTACCAAACTAAAACATATGACGAGCGGGTGAGTAGGCTAAGCGTATTTAGTCAGGAAGAGAGCCAGTTTATGCAGGATTACCTTCGGATACGTCAGTCACCCGAAGTTTTTAAGTCTAAAGAAGTGCTCTCTGTAATGGAAGATAACCAGGCCCAAGAAAATGCTGAAAAAATGTTACAAAGCTTTGATATTGAAAACAACACAGTAATTTGCACCGATGGCATTGCATTACAGACCCTCATTCCCTATGTGAAACTGTTGCTTCAGCTGTTCCCAGGGATAAAAGAGAGCACAAAACGTGCTTTGTCATCAGATGAAATTAGAAACAAGTTTTATCGGTTCGAAACAAATAGTTGCATCGAAAGGATTAACAAAAGCCCACTTGATTTTATACCTGATACTTTGAGTGTTAGGGACTTTCTAGCAGATGAGCAGCAACAAGTGTTGCAGTTACAGATGGTTAATGGTGATGAATGGATAGGGTTGATCAAGGTTTATCAGGTTCTTGAAAAGACTGGTTGTCTGAAGGAAGGTCAATACACGGTACTGAAAATAGAGAGCTTGTTATCTGTAAATAAGTTTGTGGACCTTAGAACATTAACGCAGTCAATTAAAGCACCATATCTAATACTCGTGGCATGCGAGGCCAACGAACTGCTGAAGGCAGAAACAAAAGACAAGATAAGAGCGTTCTTTGAAACTATCAAACAAAAACATTTTATCAAAGTCGTTTTGACCACTCAATCGGAGGATAGAGGGGCTCAATTCCTGCAATATGTAGGAAAGGAAATATGTGGAAAAGGGTTTGTTACAAGACATGAACACGCTACTTGGTGTGATTTAACGTCCAGTTCACAGGAGAAAATGCTAGAGAAATCAGTTACATTTCAAGGCGCTAAAATTTCTCTAAACGAACTCATGTCTGTTGAATCTCCAGTAGCAACATTTCTGCCTCTTGGTGCTTTACTGGAAGAAAAGGAACTGAAAATTGCTGATCCAGTGCCGATTGCAAATGTCTACAATGAAATAAACTTTATCGGCAGAACACTTCGTTGCCTGAAAGCTATTAAACAGGAGATATTTAGTGATAAAGACGTAATAGAAGAACATGTTTATCTGGCTAGCACAGAACAAGAATTCAAACAACTGTGTCAGCTGCATCCGAACAGCAATGTGCATTGGTTAGAAGAGGACAAATCAGGGAATCTCGTTTGGCAGGAATCGCAAGGCAGCTTAGAAACAGTGCGTAGATATATTGATACCGAGAGTTCACACACATATACAGCTGATGATTTAGACTTGCTGCTGGAGCAAGCACAGCACCAGAGAGTGATACTGATATCTGACACAGCAGGGATGGGTAAATCAACCGTGCTAACACATCTGTCTAAACAAATCAAACAAAAGTTCCCAACCAAGTGGGTGGTGAATATTGACTTAAATGACCACACAGATGCACTTAAGGCACTGAAACAAAGACACGTCGATAAGGAGAAAGTGATTAAATTTGTATCGGAGGAACTGCTGAAGCTTCAACCTGGTTTAGAGTTGGAATTATTTAAACATTGTTGTGAACAGAAGCAAAAAGCAAAAGTAGTAATAATGATGGACAGTTTTGATAAAATTAGTCCATTCTACAAAGAAACTGTCATTGATTTACTGCAAGCCCTAAGGCAGATGGCGGTAGAACAGCTGTGGGTCACCACCAGACCGCATCTGAGAGCGGATTTGGAAGACAAGTTACAACAGCTTTCTTACACACTGGAGCCTTTTTCTGAAGAAGATCAAGTTGTATTCTTGAAAAACAATTGGTGTCTAAAACACTGGTTTACTGAGACAGAAGATAAAGAGGAAGAGAAAGAAAAAAACAAGTTGGAAACTTTTGCTGAATGTTTAATTAAGGATCTGTGCTATTCAATCAGTGATAAAGACAGACAGTTCACTGGCATCCCACTGCACACCCACATGTTGGCGGAGGCGTTTGATAAACAGGTTAAGACATTTTATCAGTCAGCTGAATCCATGCCTGAGTTACCGTTCAAGCTAGACTTGCTTGAATTATACGAAAGATTTATTGGAAGGAAATATGATATCTATCTGGAGGACAACCTACAAGTCTCACTAAATAACGTGGCTGCAATGGCGCTACGAGAACATCATGTAAAAACCTTGAGGGAGGATCATCAGCTGTTGGCCTTGAAAGTGCTGCTGACGGAGGAACAAGTGACACAGCTTGGAACTAAAAGGCGCTGTTCATATTCCGACGAAGAGTTATCAAGGATTGGGATAGTGCAATTAAGTCATGATGGTGAACTGAGCTTTGTCCACCGCACTTTTGCAGAGTATTTGGTTGCGGATTATTTGGTGAAACGCTTGGCCGAGGGGAACAACACTTCAGAGCAAGTGCTGGCTTTTATAATGGAATATATATTTCTGGGAAGAGAAAATCGGGTGATCAGAGTTTTTGTAGATGGATTAATATCAAAGTCCGAGCTATCGGAGGAGGTCTTAAAAGAGTACGGAAATGGGATACATAACATAGGGAAAGATTGTGAACTGATACATCAGTCAGTGCAGGAAGGTAACGCTAACATTATTGGATTTTTGTTAGATAGCTTGCAAGCAGGAGGGCACACAGATGAAGTTAGTGGGTTGCAGCTAGCACATGATAAATACAAAAGAAATGCCTGGTGCGTGGCAGCTATGGGGGCAACCTACAGGTTTTAGAGAAGTTATGGAAGTGTGCTAAAGAGAATCTTACAAGAGAGGTGATAAGAAATAATCTGTTATTAGCAACAGACTGTAAGGGAAGCACAGTCTGGCATGTGGCAGCAGAGAGTGGGAATTTAGATGCATTGAATAAAGTATAGGATTGGGCTAAAGAGAGTCAAACAATGGAGGAGATAAATAATAAATTGTTATTAGCAACAGACGATATGGGAAGGAGTGCCTGGCATCTGGCAGTAGAGGGGAGCAATTTAGAGGCATTACTGAAAATATGGCAGTGGGCTAACGAGGCACAAACAAGAGAGGAGATAAAATATAAATTGTTATTAGCCACAGACAATATGGGAAGGAATATCTGGCAAGTGGCAGCAGACCAGGAAAAACTAACCCAATTACAGCAAATGTGGGAGTGAGCTAAACATGTAAGTAACATGAGAGCAAATGTTATATTTGGGGGTGGTGAAACAGAACGAAGATGAATGAGGTTAGTGTGTGACCTGTATCATAATATTCAGCACGGTCTTGGTGGTAAACCAAAAGGCACATGAACGGGACCAGTTCTTGACCTGCAACATCACACTCAGTACTTCTACAGTACAATCTTAAGCCACATAGCTAACCACTGTGGTCATTATAAACTGATCTGAACAGTCAGCTGTATTAGTCCCAACATCAATATCAGCTGTATTAGTCACAACATTTCACACTCTCCCTGCTGTAAGTTGGCTCAGGTCGTTGCTCTGTCCAGCCCTCCTTTCAATGTAAAGCTATCAGTCTGATTACCTTCCAGCTGTAATGCAGCACCGCTGATAGCCAAAGCCACAACACAACTGAAAGAATTGGCCTTCCCTCAGCCCATCAGACGGTACCATGTATTGTGCTGTTGTAGTGTGAGCAGACCAGGTTTGTTGAATGAACAGGGGATGAGGCAGACAGTACATTCAGTAGAGTATTGAAAATTTTGTGTTGTTATCCAGCGAGCAGACTGGGTTTGTTGAATGAACAGCAGCTGAGAGAGATAGTTTGAAAGCAAAGGCGCCAGCTGGAGCCTATGCAAAACAAGCATTGTAACTTTTATAGGCAACCAGCCTCTGAATTTAAGTAGTTCACTGAGAATTTACATTCTGGCGAGTAAATATTTTGTACTTCAAAATGAGCTTAAAAGTTCTTTAGTACAAAAACATACATTACCCGTTTACTGTCGGTCAGGATAAAGTATTTTAAGTGAGGAACAGGTTTGTTGTTTTGATACCAAAAGTGTGTAACCATATGCAATATTGGGAGGTGAGATGCTATTGTACAAAATACTTACAGACATTTATACATTGATGGATCTATAAGAAGTTATGATTCATGTTATTTTGGGTACATTAAAATGAGGTGTAGAGAATATAACAGTGTCAACAGCAAAAGTACACTGTGTACAGTTTTTAGGAATGTAACAGTTTCAGCACCAACAGTACACTGTGTAAAGTTTTTAGGAACGTAAGAGGGTCAGCACCAACAATACACTGTGTACAGTCGTTAGGAATGAAACAGTGTCAGCACCAACAGTACATTGGGTACAGTTGTTAGGAATGTAATAGTGTTGGCACCAACAGTACACTGTGTACAGATTTTAGGAAAGTAACAGTGTCAGCACCAACACTACACTGTGTACAGTTATTAGGAATGTAACAGTGTCAGCACCAACAGTACACTGTGTAAGGTTGTTAGGAATGTAACAGTGCCAGCACCAAAAGTACACTGCGCACAGTTGTTAGGAATGTAAGAGTGTCAGCACCAAGACTACACTGTGTAAAGTTGTTAGGAATGTAACAGTGACAGCACCAACAGTACACTGGGTACAGTTTTTACGAATGTAACATTGTCAGCACCAACAGTAAATTGTTTAAAGTTGTTAGGAATGTAACAGTATCAGCACCAACAGTACACTGTGTAGAGTTGTTAGGAATATAACAGTGTCAGCACCTACAGTACACTGTGTAAGGTTGTTAGGAAAGTAACAGTGCTAGCACCAACAGTACATTGTGCACAGTTGTTAGGAATGTAAGAGTGCCAGCACCAAGAGTACATTGTTTACAGTTGTTAGGAATGTAACAGTGTCAGCACTAACAGTACACTGTGTACAGTTTTTACGAATGTAACATTGTCAGCACTAAAAATTCAATGTGTACAATGGTTAGGAATGTATCAGTGTCAGCACCAACAGTACACTGTGTACAGTTGTTGGGAATGTAACAGTGTCAGCACCAACAGTACACTGTGTACAGATGTTAGGAATTAAACAGTGTCAGCACTAACAGTACACTGTGTACAATTATTAGGAATGTAACAGTGTCAGCACTAACAGTACACTGTGTACAGTTGTTAGGAATGTAACAGTGTCAGCACTAACAGTACACTGTGCACAGTTGATAGGGATGTATCAGTGTCAACACCAACAGTAGACTGTGTACGGTTGTTAGGAATGTAACAGTGTCAGCACCAACATTACACTGTGTACAGTTGTTAGGAATATAACAGTGTCAGCACCAGCAGTACACTGTGTACAGTTGTTAGGAATGTAACAGTGTCAGCACCAACAGTACATTGTGTACAGTTGTTAGGAATGTAACATTGTCAGCACCAAGAGTACGCTGTGTAAAGTTGTTAGGAATGTAACATTGTCAGCACCAAGAGTAAACTGTGTACAGTTGTTAGGAATGTAGCAATGTCAGCACCAAAATTACACAGTTACAGTTGTTAGGAATGTTACAGTGTCAGCACCAACAGTACACTGTTACAGTTGTAAGGAATGTAACAGTGTCAGCACCAACAGTTCACTGTGTAAAGTTGTTACGAATGTAACAGTGTCAGCAACAACAGTACATTGTGTACAGTTGTTAGGAATGTAACAGTGTCAGCACTAACAGTACACTGTGTACAGTTGTTACGAATGTAACAGTGTCAGCACTAACAATACAATGTTTACAATGGTTAGGAATGTATCAGTGTCAGCACCAACAGTACACTGTGTACAGTTGTTAGGAATGTAACAATGTCAGCACCAACGGTACACGGTGTACAGTTTTCAGGAATATAACAGTGTCAGCACCAACACTACACTGTGTACAGTTTTTAGGAATGTAACGGTGTCAGCACCAACAGTACATTGTGTACAGTTGTTAGAAATGTAACAGTGTCAGCACCAACAGTAAACAGTTTACAGTTGTTAGGAATGTAACGGTGTCAGCACCAACAGTACACTGTGTACAGTTGTTAGGAATGTAACATTGTCAGCACCAACAATAAACTGTGTACCGTTTTTAGGAATATAACAGTGTCAACACAAACAGAACATTGTGTAAAGTTGTTAGGAATGTTAAAGTGTCAGCACCAACAGTATACTGTGTACAGTTGTTAGGAATGTAACAGTGTCAGCACCAACAGTACACGGTGCACAGTTTTTAGGAATGTAACAGTGTCAGCACCAACAGGAAACTTTGTACAGTTTTTAGGAATGTAACAGTGTCAGCACCAACATTAAACTGTGTACAGTTGTTAGGAAGGTAACAGTGTCAGCACCAACAGTACACTGTGTGCAGTTGTTAGGAATGTAACATTGTCAGCATTAACAGTACACTGTGGATAATTTTTTTAGGATTGTAACATTTTCAACACCAACAGTACACTGTGTACAGTTGTTAGGAATGTTACAGTGTCAGCACCAACAATACACTGTGTACAGTTGTTAGGAATGTAACAGTGTCAGCACCAGCAGTACATTGTGTACAGTTGTTAGGAATGTAACATTGTTAGCTCCAACAGTACACTGTTTTCAGTTATTAGGAATGTAACAGTATCAGCACCAACAATACACTATGTAGAGTTGTTAGGAATGTAACATTATCAGCACCAGCAGTACACTGTGTACAGTTTTTAGGAATGTAACAGTGTCAGCACCTACAGTGAACTGTGTACACTTGTTAGGAATGTAACTGTGTCAGCACCAACAGTATATTGTGTACAGTTGTTAGGAATGTAACAGTGTCAGCTCCAATAGTATATTGTGTACAGTTGTTAGGAATGTAAGAGTGTCAACACCAACACTATATTGTGTACAGTTGTTAGGAATGTAACAGTGTCAGCACCAACAGTACATTTTGAACATTTGTTAAGAATGTAACAATGTTAGCACCAACAGTACACTGTGTACAGCTAGTAGGAATGTAACAGTGTCAGCACCAACAGTACACTGTGTACAGTTTTTGGAATGTAACATTATCAGCACCAACTCTACACTGTGTACAGTTTTTAAGAATGTAACAGTGTCAGCACCAACTGTACACTGTGTACGGTTTTTAGGAATGTAACAGTGTCAGCACCAACAGTACACTTTTTACAGTTTTTAGGAATGTAACAGTGTCAGCACCAACAGTACACTGTGTACAGTTTTTAGGAATGTAGCAGTGTCAGGACCAACAGTACATTGTGTACAGTTGTTAGGAATATAACAGTGTCAGCACCAACAATATGCTGTGTATAGTGTTTAGGAATGTAACAGTGTCAGCACCAACAGTACACTGTGTACAGTTGTTAGGAATGTAACGTTGTCAGCAACAACAGTACACTGTGTACAGTTGTTAGGAATGTAAGAGTGTCAGCACCAACATTACATTGTGTACAGTTGTTAGGAATGTAAGATATTCAACACCAACATTACACTATGTACAGTTGGTAGGAATGGACAGAGTTTATGTTTTTGGCACAATAGAAAGTGGTTGTTGATTCAGAACTTTTGTAAATTCATGGAATCAAACAATTACTCTAATGGTTTCTGTTAACTGAACTGTGGATCATGCATCACATGGATTTAATCCTTACTGTTTAAACAAAACTACTTTTTCAATTTCACGTGCACAACACTGACAGAAGAAATTTTTTGTTTAACTTCAACTAGTAAAATCGTCAAAAATCATATAAGTCAGTATGTATGTACTGACGTATACAATTTTATTACTTGTGTAACAGGGATTAAATAACTTACTGTGCATGAAGAATTCAACAACAGAACAGATAATTGAAGGATCAGGTACATTTGAACAGTGAGCTGTAAACCTTGTGGTGAAAAATTGTGTGTAAACGGAATGGAACAGAGCAATTTGTTTACATTAAATGTTATCATTATAGCTTGTACAGTACACGTGTACAGTACACGTGTAATTATAGTTAAAATTGTTATTTCATTTTTTTATTTTAAACATTTATTACTTTTTCTCATTTACATTAAAAAAGTAATAAATTGATTTGTAAATATAATAAGAATTATGGTTATAGGAATATTATCTTTGTGTTGCGCATTATTTTGTACTTGACCTTCTGAATTTAGGTAACTTTATCAACTGAAATATTGTCCCATATTCATATTTCCCTCATGTTCTGTTACTACATATCCTGTATATACAGCTACAGACTGTGAAATATATTAACTCTATTATTAACTGTAATATTGTCCCATATTTTTATATCCCTTTTGCTCTCATACTATATATAATGTATATAAAATTACTGACTTTGAAATATATTAACTATTATCAACTGTAATAATCTCCCATATTCATATTTACCTCACATTCTGTTGATACCAGTACACTATATCACTGAAAATATTCAGGTGTGTAAAGGCTGCAAATACTTTCCTCAGGTGCTGCATGTTAGCCAGCTCAGCTCTAAACTGTCCCTACCTCTGTAACAAACCATATGACATCACAACCCAGAAGACAGTAAGTGTTACTTCTCTTACAATGAGAACTTCAAAACTCACATTAATATAATTATTTTCTTCTACAACCAAAACATACACTATATTTAGTTGTGAAATTTAAAACAATAATTGAGTTAACCTCCGAAGAAAACAAAGATAAATTGAAACTCACAACATTTCAACATAACAACAATTTTTTACCCCAATTGAAGAAGGGGTCAGAGGAAAGAATCACATGCATAGTTGAGTGGTGGGCATTAAGCTGAAACCTTTGTCAGTCAATCACTTTTCTGTTTTACATGGGAAACTGGGGGAAAAACCCCTCCAATGAATTTTACTTATGTATTTTAACAAATAAACAACACAATATGGAGGTTACAAGCCACAGCAGCCAATATCAGATGTGTGGTGGAACATCAGTTATCTCAACACCACTGCTTGATGTTCACATTCATTCATTTGCCTACAATAGTTTGTGGTCCAGATACCAACAGTGTTGCTGAATAAACCACAGAACAGCTCTAAACATCTGCTCAACGTATCCTATTTTATTATTCTGGCTATATGTTCATCCACGTGCCCTATTTCGTGTATATGCACTGCAGTCTGACAGCCTTCCACCCATCTCTATACAATACCACCAGATCCTTACAAAAAAGTGTGCCTGAATTTGTAATTAATTGATTTGTCAAATAAAAGTTACACCACATATATTGAGTTAATGAAAGCAGGACACAAACTGAAGTATGATTATATTCGATACTGTGTGAACTACAGACTTTCCGCTACAATATTTATATGGATAAAGCATTATATTGGATACTATGTCAGGTAAAGTCTGTCCGCTACAATATTTATATGGATAATGCATTACATTTGATACTGTGTCAGGTAAAGTCTGTCCACTACAATATTTATATGGATAATGCAATACATTTGATACTGTGTCAGGTAAAGTCTGTCCGCTACAATATTTATATGGATAATGCATTACATTTGATACTGTGTCAGGTACAGAGAGTCCACTACAATATTTATATGCATACGGCATTATATTGGATATTGTGTCCGGTACAGAATGTCTGCTACAATATTTACATGGATAAAGCATTATGTTTGATACTGTCAGGTACAGACTGTGCGCTACAATATTTATATGGATAATGCATTATATTTGATACTCTGTCAGGTACAGACTGTCAGCTAAAATATTAATATGGATAATGCATTATATTGGATACTAGGTAAGGTACAAACCTTCCGCTACAATATTTACATGGATAATGCATTATATTTGATACTCTGTCAGGTGCAGTCTGTCCGCTACAATATTTACATGGAAAATGCATTGTATTTAATTCTGTGTCAGGTACAGACTGCCCGCTAAAATATTTAAATGGATAATGCTTTATATTGGATACTGTGTTACGTACAGTCTGTCCGCCACAATATTTATATGGATAATGCATTATATTTGATACTGTGTCAGGTGCAGTCTGTCCGCTACAATATTTACATGGACAATGCAATATATATGATACTGTGTCAGGTAATAACTGTCAGCTAAAATATTAATATGAATAATGCATATTATTGGATACTGTGTCAGGTACAGACTTTCCGCTAAAATATTTACATGGATAACGCATTAAATTTGATACTCTGTCAGGTGCAGTCTGTCCGCTACAATATTTATATGGATAATGCATTTTATTTAATACTGAGTCAGGTACAGATTGTCCGCTACAATATTTATATGCATAATGCATTATATTGGATACTGATAGGTACAGACTGTCCGCTACAATATTTATATGGATAATGCATTATATGTGTACTGTGTCAGGTACAGAGTGTCCGCTACCATATTTATATGGATAATGCATTTTATTTGATACTGTGTCCGGTATAGATTGTCCGCTAAAATATTAAATGGATAATGCATTTTATTTGATACTGTGTCAGGTACAGATTGTCCGCTACAATATTTATATGGATAATGCATTTTATTCAATTCTGTGTCACGTACAGACTGTCCGCTACAATATTTGTATGGATAATGCATCTTATTTTATACTCTGTAAGGTAGAGTGTCCGCAATAATATTTATATGGATAATGCATTTTATTTGATACTATGTCAGGTACAGAGTGTCCGCTACAATATTTATATGGATAACGCATTGTATTTGATACTGTGTCAGGTACAGATTCTCCGCTACAATATTTACATGGATAATGCATTATTTTGGATACTGTGTTAGGTACAGACTGTCAGCTACAATATTTACATGGATAATGCATTATATTTAGTTCTGTGTTATCTACAGACTGTCCGCCGCAATATTTATATGGATAATGCATTTTATTTGATACTGTGTCAGGTACAGACTGCCCGCTAACATATTTATATGGATAATGCATTTTATTTGATACTGTGTCAGGTAAAGACTGTCCGATACAATATTTATATGTTTAATGCATTATACTTGATACTGTGTCAGGTGCAGTCTGTCCGCTACAATATTTATATGGATAATGCATTATAATGAGTACTGTGTCGGGTATAGACTGTCAGCTATAATATTTATATCGATAATGCATTATATTTTATACCGTGTAAGGTAAAGTCTTTCAGCTACAATATTTATATGGATAATGCATTTTATTTGATACTGTGTCAGCTACTGACTGTCCGCTACAATATGTATATGGATAATGAATTATATTTGATACTGTGTCAGGTATAGTCTGTCCGCTACAATATTTATATGTATAATGCATTATATTTGATACTGTGTCAGCTACAGAGTGTCCGCTACAATATTTATATTGATAATGAATTATATTTAATACTGTGTCAGGTACAGGCCTTCCGCTACAATATTTACATGGATAATGCATTATATTGAATACCGTGTCGGGTACAGACTCTCCGCTACAATATTTATATGGATAATGCATTTCATTTGATACTGTTTCAGGTACAGAATGTCCGCTACAATATTTATATGGATAAACTTTTTATTTGTTACTATGTCAGGTACAGACTTTCCGCAACTATATTTATATGGATAATGCATTTTATTTGATACTGTGTCAGGTACAGAATGTCCGCTACAATATTTATATCTATAATGCATTTTATTTTATACTATGTCAGGTACAGGCTGTCCGCTACAATATTTATATGGATAATGCATTATATTTGAAACTGTGTCAGGTACAGTCTGTTCGCTACAATATGTATATGGATTATGAATTATATTTAATACTCTGTCAGGTACAGACATTCCTGTACAATATTTATATGGATAATGTATTTTATTTTATACTGTGTCAGGTACATGCTGTCCGCTACAATGTTTATATGGATAATGCATTTTATTTTATACTCTATCAGGTACAGGCTGTCCGCTACAATATTTATATCGATAATGCATTTTATTTTATACTGTGTCAGGTACAGAATGTACGCTACAATATGTATATGGATAATGAATTATAATTGATACTGTGTCAGGTATAGTCTGTCTGTTACAATATTTATATGGATAATGCATTATATTTGATACTGTGTCAGGTACAGTCTGTTCCCTACAATATTCATATGGATGATGTATGAAGTGAATATAACTGGACTGTAAATCTACTAAAGAAGAAAACCAGCCGATTTACCCAAAACTATGCAATGCCTGTTACAGTGATCTTGATGTGGATCATATAGATAATCACCTTGTAAATTCTTTGAAAGTACAAATTAAAAGCACAAATACACAGTTACATTAGCCAGGTCCATCTCAGTCTGCCAGTTACCAAACAAGTCTGATATCCACCCTC
>Ga0123357_10005116_pt1 | contig 15634 bp, 10 predicted proteins | sample TergutEmb28metaG_FD_89873 | JGI IMG/M metagenome (GOLD analysis project Ga0123357, IMG submission 89873) | Embiratermes neotenicus P4 segment gut microbial communities from Petit-Saut dam, French Guiana - Emb289 P4 | ecosystem: Host-associated > Arthropoda: Insects > Digestive system > Gut ... | reverse complement strand
TTAGCCTGTGACCAATAGCGGAAGTTTTGCTTGTTTACAAATCCACTTACATGAAAATGTGCTTCATCACTCACCCAAATGTTATTCACAAGGTCTTCGTCTTTGCCGATTAGGTCCAGCATTTCCTGACAAAAGCGTACTTGAGCCCCATAATCGTGAGTATTCAGAGCCTCAGCGATCTGGATCTTGTATGGGTGGTAGTGAAGAATTCTTCGCACGGACCTGGGGGTTATTCCAAGAGTGGTTGCGTGTCACATGGCAGATCGGCGCGGACTTCTCTCAAATGCCTCTCTATCCCTCTCAATGTTCTCTGGAGTTCACACAGTTTTTTGACTGCCACCTCTTTTTTTAGATGTTGATCCACTCACCTCTAAGCTGTCTACTCATGTGTTTATCGCATGGTTTGATGGAACCGGTCGGTTATGCGGAACATTTAAATGAGTGCGGAACGCGCGCCGAGCCCGCACCAAACTCTCTCCATTTTGATAATAAGCCTTAACAGCAAAAGCACGCTCCTCACCCGTCCAATGCTGCATTGCTACTAAATGGTAGGAGCTACAGAAGAGGAGAGGCTACTTCCCCACCTCCCCTATCTACTACAATGAGCCCAACCACCCCTTACTTTTTTCCCATTTCATTGCCCAGCCCTGTACTATAACATCAGTTTTAAAATCAAACATAAATGCATACAGCCTCAGAGTTAGTAAACCTGTTCCCACTCTTCTCACCCGTACATTACATTATATACAACAGCAGGTATTAGCACAGGCTATTTATCAACTAACAAATTGCCACACCAATTAATAGGTCTTCCAAATGATCTGCCTCCACTTGTCCTGACTAGTGATTTTCTCCTCTCTCCCATGTATGGTACATGATTTGTCCATCTCACTCTTGCTTTTGAGCCATTCTCGTAATATTTGGTAGGAATTACAAATAATGAAGACAGTTTTCCCCAGCACACTGATACTTCCTTTCCTCTTAGCTTCAGTTACCTTCCTCAGCACCCTATTCTCTCATACACTTCATCCATGGTCTTCCCTTAATGTGGCTGACGAAGTTTCACACCCACAAACACCAAAAGGCAAAATTAATGCCATTAGACAGGGAGGCAGAAGATTCTAAATTGAGTGGTAGGATGCAATTAATGAATTTAACCTCCCCTCTGTTTCATTCTTGATTTATTACTGTAATTCCAAGTACTTCAACTTTACCACATTTTAGAAATACATATCTATATACAACAAAATGCCGTTAAACTCGTGTGGGACTGAACAGGTGCCAAATTATTGAATATTCTGGGTCGTCAAGCAGCACCTGTAATGACCTAAGTACTTGACAGTAATTTTTTGTTACTGCTCTTATACTTGGGCTGCACAACCAATCAGAGGATTATTCCATTTGGATATTTTCTGTCATCTGGTGGTGCAGCGTCATCAGAGTCCTCTTCAGGTTTCTGGAGTTTCCATTGCCAGAGAAGCTGATGGAGTAGGCGGTGAGGGGTTGAGACATTGCACAAAATTTGATGTACAGATATTCTTGGAGCCCTTTTTTAAGCATGTTTCTGAGAACTGCCAGTTTCACTGTTGAGGTGTGTTTTTTCTGGTAAACAACAAAACTTATGGTCTTTCGACTACCTGCAATAAATGTCAAATTATCAGAATTTCCAGATTATTGGAATCTTCAGCAACACGCAGTTTTTTGCGATCACTGACACTTGGCTCTTAGGTCTGTAACTGTAATGATAATTTGCTACAAGGAGTAGGAATAATGACAGTATTGACACTAAAATGACTTACAGCAGATTCTGTTTAAACATAATTTAGTCTATTTGATTTGGTCTCACACTATTCTGAAATTCTGAATGATACCCATAGTCCAGAATGTGACACAACGTAGTTGGATTGACGTGTACTACTGTTTACAAGGAACCTGCTGCCACCATCAGGGTAAATGGAATAAACACACCCAATGTGCTTGCATGCTTTTGTTTAATTTTGTAAATTATGCATTTTTACTGTTATGTTTATGTATTTTTATTGTTATGTATGTTCTGTTCTGTATATTCTGTTTTCATCGTGCCAACTGGCACTCTTTGGCTACCCTGACTGAGGCTTTTCCGTGCATTTTCCTCAGTTGTAAGGCAAATGCCAGGGTATAACTCGTGAAGATGGGGCACGGCCCGCACTCTTCCCACTTAGTTGTTAACTGTGTTGTTTGTGTGTAAATGTGTACCGTACTAATGCCACTGGGTGTCAACGCAATTGCAGTTAACAAATATATAAATATCAATGTTATTTCCAAAGTCACTGCCATGAGAACCTCATACATATTACACTATATTTTTAAGTCACAAAATGAAGCCATAAAATATGAGTAGGAATTTCTAATTTTTAAATCCTACAGACATATGTAAAGGTAAAAAGGTGAAGGTAAAGTTCACCCTATAACAGGCCACGAAGGCCCAGAGGTGGAATAGATATATAGCTCTACTCTTTCTTTAACCTCGTCGCTAGATGGGGTCGGTGGCCAATGGCACGCCTCAGCTGCTTTACCCCTGGGAAAGATCCGGTGCCCATTGTATTGGAGGCTGGGTGGGCCCCAGGGCCGGTCTGGACAGGTGCAGAAAATTCACCTCCACCGGGATTCGGTCCCCAGACCGTCCAGCCTGTAGCAAGATGTGTACAAATACAGTATAAACCAACAAAATGCACCTTGTCTACCTACAAGACTGCCTATACTGATGCATGTAAAATGTACCATACCATAACTGTACATACAACCATCTTCCTGAAGATGAACCCTTGGGTTCAAAACACATAGACATCAAAAAATTAAAAATTGAAATATTAATTTAGAAAAGGTACATTTTTTTGGTCTATACTGTATAATTATATTACACTGTAAAGTGCAAAACACATGGAATTCACATATGTACATTGTCTTGGAATGGTGATTCCTTCTTCTATATATAAGGCGTAACTTGTGCCACTTTACCCATGATCTGTGATATCCATAAAATTAACAAAGGGAGAACACATTCTTTATTTATGACACCCCATACTTACATAACTGAAACACAGAGCTTGAAATTCTGCTGCAGAACTACGTAACATACCTCCACAAACGCAAACACATTGAAGACTTTTTTTGATCGGAGGCATCATGATGTGCTAGAAACATAATGTAATGCTAAATAGTGTACGTCAGCACAACTGTTTTATTACACAAAGTAATTACGTAGGCTACATGTTTCGACTATTAATCAGTCATCTTCAGGCCTATTTTAATCGGTTAGTCACCAGATGCTATGCACACATTGGGATCCCAGCATGTTTACATAAACACGCTGTAATAAAACAGTTGTGCTGACGTACACTATTTAGCATTACATTATGTTGGAGACTTGGTTTCTCAATTACAGTGAAACAATTATATATGATACACATTTATGTATTAAGTCATGGAATCAGGCACTGCCCTACAATGGAATCAATGAATTGGTACAGGTACATGAATGTGTTTTGCATCACTACATTTATCTCATAAATTATAAATGATGAATATGCATGTTTTACTTTTCCTGGCCTAATTCACAGTGTCTTTGTTTTTAACATGCAGCTCAGTACAAAAAAAGCACCTACAGGGATTATCACACGACCGACAGACTGTTGTGGAGTCAAAGGACTGCCTGTTACACATTCTGTGATGAAAGCCATGCACTACCATTTGGTGTCTCAGCTCAGAGATGGTGTTTCTACATTTCTGATATGTCATGGCTACCCCACAATACATATCACTCCAAATTTTTTTCTTCCCTTGCCTTTGATTCAGGTGCTGTTGCAAGGTGCTGGGGTCTAGATAAATGTTTGCTGTTCAGTTCAATACTTCTGACAGTTTGTGACTTCTGGCCAGTTGATCCTTATGCCATGTTGTGAGTTACTGGTAATGATTCAAGCTCACATAAATGTGCTTCACCTCTGAATGAATAAGACTGCAAAAGCATCATGTAGTGTGTCAAGTACTGGCCATCACTGTGGGTGAATTAGTTTCATATCATGTCAACACCAGTTCATAGTTCTGCATCTTCATGGATGGTATGCTTCATAATTTGTAATCCTCACTAAATCTCACTAGTGTGCTCAAAAATGTGATGGGTCAGCCATATGGCATGAGGGAGAAGAGAAATGTACGTAATGTTTTTATTCGAATCCCTCAAAGAAAGAGCAACTTGGGAAATCGAAGAATAGATGAGGGGAAGGGGGCCATATTAAAGTGGATATTGAAGAGAGTGTGTGCCACGACATGGACTAGAATCATGTGGCTCAGGAAAGGGACAAGTGGTTGGCTGCTGTGACAATGGAATAAAATGAAGGGAATTTCTTGTCTAGCTGAGAAACTAGCAGTACGACTCTGCTGCATGGAGTTGGTTAATTAGTTACAATAGTTGTGGAGGTACACCACAGACACATCGACAAATTCCGCATGATAACATTGTTTGAAACGTATCAATCACTCTTTCAGTTTATGCACAACAATTTAATGTTTACAAAATGTGATGTAATAAATTCAGTCCTTCCAAAGAACAAAGTAAATGACACTAATACAGATAAGCGTTGCTCAACGACGGGGATACATTCTGAGAAATGCGTCATTAGGCGATTTCGTTGTTGTTCAAACATGTACTTACACAAAGCTAGACAGTATAGCCTACTACACACTTAGGCTATATGGTATAGCCTACTGCTCCTAGGCTACAAACCTGTACAGCATGTTACTGTAGTGAATACTATAGGCAATTGTTAATGGAATAGTATTACAATATTATAAGATAATATTATAATCTTATGGGACCACCGTCACATATGTGGTCTGTCGCTGACCAAAATGTCTTTATACAACGCATACATGTAATAGGAAACAGCAACATATTTTTAAAAAATTCTAAATAACTAAGATTCAAACCTACAACCAGTACACATGCAGGTATGACTTAAACTAGGGGTCTACAAACATCCCATGAATTTAGGAGTTGCCTCAAAATTCAGTTGCCCAGGATTTGAAAACTCCTGAGCTAAACTGCATCTTGCTATTTGGTTATAAATTCACAACGCCTAAATATGGACTACTAAAAATTAAATTTATCTGGGTAACTTAAGACAAATGTTTTGGTTCATGAACGGCTTATTTTTTCTCTCAAATTAGCAAGTGTGCATCATTCTGTGAACTACTGTATGGAGAGAAAGCAGACACATTGCTCTAAATGACATTCTCAGACACAAAATAAATCCAGATCACATCTTAGAAAGATACCTAAGTGCCTAACACGGAAAAGTTTAAAGAAGTCTGTGTCCATCTCAATTTCTGTACTTGCCCCTATTAATGGATCAGTGGAAGTTGTGAGTAACATATTCAAAGAAAGATTATAAAGAAACAGCAGCCCCCCCCCCCACCAAGTCATGTTCTGGACCCAATATACTGCAATCCATTCTGCCCTGTGATGTGGTAAGAGGGACCAAGGCAGCACTGCCAGACCTTCACACATACTGCAGGTCATGTACCAGTTCAGTTTTATTTTAAGTGGCTGTAATATTTCATAACTCTTGATGAGTGTTATAAGTCAGAACATTAAACCTTATAAAATAAACAATGTGCTCATCAGAAGGTGAATCCATTTTCCCAGTCACGATAAATCACCAAAGAAGCTGAAACTGTGGAATACGCGGAAAAAAACGAAATATTTCAACCTTCGACAACACACTCCTGTGAGATGACATCATTTCAAAGAGAGTGACACTGAAGCCCTGAGTCTGTATATTCCGCATTCAAAAATAAAAATTAATTACATATTTCATAATATTTATTCACTAAAGCTGCAAGTACATACCTTGCTTAACTAAACATTTTTATTCAATAAGATTTAAAGTTAACAATTAAAATTTACATTCAAAATAGTTACAATGTAATCAATGCAAGCCCATTGTAATTATGTGGACAGTCTGCACATAGCAGGAAATACACAACATGTTGGAACACAAATGAATAAACAGTGAAAGCCAGAAGCATAAACAACTTTTTTCATTTCAGAATTATTTTTACATTCACCTCACACCATACAGACTGTATAAATATTTCGCACCCAAATACTCTTCGTACATAATCAAGCTACATGACAATGCTTACAGTGGTCCGTTGAATATGCAGGGCATAACATTACAAAAGTAGCAACAGTAACAGGCCAACCAGGTGAAGATGATGCATACAGAATGACGTGTTTCAAATTGTTTCTACATTTTATCGCTGGGTATTCACATGAAGGTATGATACAATGTATTGTATTTTAACTGCCACTCAGTTATTTAATCTTACACAGGTAATAAAATCCACATATTGTTTCAAGGCAGTAACAGAAAATTGTTTATATTCATTCCACTTTATGAAGCAGAATGTATCAATGAAATGCCGAGATGACTGTGCAAGTTACAAGCAAACAACTGTTAATTTACTAATGTGTATCAATGTGACAAGAATTCGTGGTGTCCATTTTTATAAGCGTATCAGAATTTCTCTACAAAAATTCCTCATAGCTACACATACAGAGTAATGAAATGTCATTTACAATTGTGGTGAAACATTTTAACAGACAAATGGTCATTAATGTCTGTAAAAAGGAGGCTTGAAATAATGCCTAAGTTCATATTATCGTAGACCTCAAGTAACACACAAAATTTCAAAGAGAAAAAGTTTGTAAAACTATGGGCTATGCACGAATACATTTTCTTACAATATATATATAAACAATTTCCTGCTTAACCTCTGAATACATGAAGATACACCAGTAAATTGAATTCTTTGATACATCAGATCAATGACAAACATCCAAATTATAACCAGTGAACACTTTAGCTGTGAATCTTTTGAGTCAAACCCTCCGTTTATAATTCAGTGATGTTCTTGTAACATATAAGAAAGATAGTACTATTGTGGCCGGTATTTATATTTCTTTATTTTAAGTCTTATCAATACGCCTTGGTTTCTATGGGGGAAAAAAAATTCAGTCTTTTTTTTTTTTTCATATTTCAGACATGCTATGTTGTCTAATTATGTTTTGTCTCTACAGTGCCATTAAAATCAAAACCTTGCACACTAAAAATATGACTTCCTAAAGCACCCAATCCAAAAAGAAAAAAGAAAATTCTACGTCACATCTTTTGTTCACACACACCTGTACCTTGTTACATACCAGGGCACTGGAATGGAACCAGCAATGAGCATTTTCTGTCGATGACTCAAATATGCAAATGCAGAGATGGCAAAATAATATCTGAAAAGGACAGACAAATCAACCAGTAGAGTTAAAAATCACCTGATTTGCAAGAAGGACATGAGAAGTGACAGGTCTGATGTACTATCGAACATGCCCTTGTGGAGCTCCGAACAAGAATATTATTTGGGAAATGAAATCATCAGTTTTTTAAATACTGAAGAAAAGAAATTTATTAAAGAAAAAAGGACATAACAGCATCAATAATCCAACCTATCCTGAAATTTTAGATATTTCTTTCTCAATTCCATCTTGCAAAAACTACTCCTGACTCCATTATATGTTGTAACTATAATTTTCAACCTTGCTGAAAATGTGTGCTGCCAATGCTTAGATCGCATCAATGTCCAAGTCATCTTCACCATCTTCACCATCATCACCCATAGGCTTTTTGTTAGCAATTTGCTTCGGCTGTTCTTTCAATGGTGATGCCTTAGCGCGATCATCATATTCAATCTGGCAAAACAAATTGAATGATTTATAAGTACCAATAAACAAATGACTGCAATGGATTATGAAAAATTGTTTAATTCAAAATGAATGGTGCAGAATTCATGTGCTAATTTTTTTTAACTGTAACTACATGCTGCTCCATCCAGTGCTTACCGTAAATGAATTTCACGTAACATACCTCCAGATCATCCTCGGCATCTTCTTCCTCTGCGCTATCGGTGTCATCCTCCTCTTCTGCCTCCTTCAGCCACTTGATAAAAGGCTCAGCCTTGGTGTGGATCTCCTGGCTCAAGTCTCGACTCACATACTTTTTACTAACTTTCCCTGCCCACTCCAAGAGAACTTTCTCCTCCAGAATATCGGCATCATAGAACATCTGTGAGCAGATTTTAATGAGGTTACACTCCAAACTGGAATAGTGTTTCCCAACATAGACACACCATCACCGAACATTTCTTTGTGAAGCAGTTTGTTTGAACACTAAAATGAGGAAAATTTAAAACAGAGGAAATTTTATATTGAGATTTTTGGCTTGGGATCACTGAACTTCAAGGGGAGTTTCTATGTACAGTCTCTTTATTACACAGATAATCACTGCTCTCACAATGAAAGTCCAGATTTGGTTCCAGGCTAGTTCATAATGGGTCTGTTGGGAAATAAAAGTGGGTACAGGCTTTTGTTCAAGAATCTCAGTTTTCCCCTATCAGTATCTTTCCACCAATGCCATTTGCTCAATTTAATTTGTCTGACACATGCTATATAATCTTAGCTACTGATAGCACTGCAAAACACACCCTCAAACCACATGTCCAATTTTATTAGGTATTTATCACCTCAACTCTGTTTCATTATGCTCTATCTCAATGCACTTGATTACATTTTTCTCGATTTTACACTAGCAAGATCATTCTCCACCATTTGCAATTTCAGTATGTACATTTTACCAGACTGGGAATAAAAAACTGACAATACGCTGAAACTTGAGTATCATGTTTCTGAAGGGACCATTTGAAGTGAAAGCAAAATGAAGGAAATTCCCAATCATTTCAACACTGTCATGATACCAACTGAGTACTTGAGGGGATGGGGGTGTGCGGCATTATAATTCAGTAGTCCAGTTGAAATGTGATGGCACACGGTGATGCGTGGGAAGGGAAGGGGAAACTGGCAAATGGAGTGGGTAGCCAGTACCCTTCACACTACCTTGGAACATGGTGTAACCAGCATTACTACCGCCGATGCGCACACCTCGGCTGTCAGTACGCGACTGAACTGATGCCCCCACTGATTTAAATGGACTCGTCCATTTCGCCGAAAGACGAAATCTGCTTTCTGCGCGTGTGCCATCACATTTCAAATGGCCTCTACCAAAAAATCCATATTAAAATTTCCTCCCCTAAAGACTTCCCTCAGTTTAAATTTAAAAAATTTAAATGGGGGTTTCACTGTAAAAATGTATGGCAAGCAGTATAATAACCTTGAAGATTCCGGGAACTTTAGGCAGAAGGGCATCCTTGTGCAATGCGATCACCTGCTCAATACCACCAAGCAAGTACTTCTGAGCTTTTGGATCTTCATGTGTAAAACGCAAAAAGAGGATGCGGTATTTCTTCACCTGCAAACACAATTGGTCAATGCATGTAACAGGCAACTTACACATCAGATTACAGGCCTCTCAGATGTGAACCAAAATGAGGCTATACAAAAGACATATAAGAGATAGATCCAACTGTCGAGCGCCTTCATCTTAATGAAGAAACTCAGCTCAATTATAAAAATAGCTAACATTCTATATGTAAAAGTAAAGGTAAAGTTGACCCTAGAACAGGCCACGAAGGCCCAGAGGGGGAGCAGAGGTATAGCTCTACTCCTTCTTTAACCTTGGTGCTAGAAGGGGTGGGTGGTCAATGCCACACCCTGGCCACTTTATCCCCCCCTGCAAAAGACTCGGTACCCATTGTATAGGAGGCTGGGTGGTCCCCAGGGCTGGTCTGGACAGGTGCGCAAAACCTCACCGCCCCATCCGGATTTGATCCCTAGACCGTCCAGCCCATAGCAAGTTGCTATACCGACTGAGCTATCCGGGCCCAACAATATACACTCTGTATCTTACTATATCTTTACAAGTACACGAAGAATAAACAGAAGCTTTTCCATACCAGTTTTAATTACTGAAAATGTTTTTGCAGTGATCTAAAATTACACATAAAAGCAGTGAAGTTAACAGTAACACAGTTAAAAGAGTTACATCACTTTTTACATTTCCTCTGTAAGATGTTTTATTTGGCTGGAATATTGCAAAACTTCTTGTCAGCAAAACACTATCAGTTGTCTCAAAACTACTGCAATGTTTTGAATAGAAATAGTTCACCTTCTTTGTCACTCTCAAATTGTCAGTGCTGTACCTACCTGTGTGTGAATGTTCTGATCAAACAGAAGCTCAGCTAAGACAAGTGGTGCCTTGGACTTGATCTCCAAGCGTTCAGCCTCCGTAACCAACTCTTTGTGAGCGTTGCTATCCATCAGTTGGCCAGCGTCACGTCTGGTCTTGATGAATTCATAAAGCAAGTCCATACGCTCCTTCTCTGTCTTTTCCAGGTCATCAGTGATGGTCATTCCTTTAGCTCCATCAGTCAACTCTTGCAGGCGAGCTCTGACAGCTTCCTCTGACACTTCCACAGCCCAATTTCCGTCATCCTCATCCTGAGATGCACAACATTATCATGTAGGAACATTTTCTGTGGTAACTAAATAATAATATGCAGTAAAACCTCACCCTAAAGATGCAATCAAGTATTCTTGGGTGATCAGGCATACAGGTTTAGAATGAAACCCAAGAAGAATTCACAGCATTTTGTGATCATGTAAGATCTCTCTGGGAACAACAGATTTGAACAATAGCATGGGGGGGCGGGAAGCTGAACATATGGAGAGCGATATAAATGGCCCAGAACTGATACAGTGAACTCTTAAGCATGGAAAATATAAATCAAAAAACATTACTTGGGTAATCCACTGCTACAAACAATATAATGGTAACAGGGTTTCCCTGGCAGCTAATACGTGTTCAGAAGAACAAGACGACATATTTTTTTTTTAATTTGACAGGTTCAGAACCATCTTCACAACAGCATGCAGCTGGACACTACCTTAAACTACAGTTGAGGCAATAAAAACCGACCCAGATTCCCCCCTGCTCATCTGTTCGACAGCTATCGGTCCTCATCGTGCCTTCCTCTCTCCACCTGATGCCATAATTTGCAGGTGCTCTTTGTCTCTCTATCACTCAATGTTCAATGCAGGTACAAGATGGCAAGTGGCTGACTATAACTCCCACTAACAATGCTGATTTTCTCCTTGACTTGAGTATGACATCTTCCTTCCCACCCACAAACGCATTTTCTTCAAGATTCATTTGGATGTTACCTGCCAATACAATACTACAAGTAGGTTACCAATGCTGGTGCTTGCCTCACAGCATTCCAACCAAAAATTTCATGTATATGAAGTTACTGTTTCACATACATAGTACATGCCTACCCCACCTTATGCCTATGGTCAGAGCATGAACTACAGTAGTATACACACGCTGACCTTTCACTCCCAATGACAGCTGTTCTGACCACAGTGAATATGCTTTCTCAGTACTGACAGGTTGGGTTATATCAGTTAATCATGCAATACTCATTCTTTTTCCACCACCAAATGACATCCAATTGTCACAGAGCCCTCATAGATGATGGTATTACAAGTTGTAGGGAATGCAATTATGCTGTAACATTTGACCTGCATTTGACAAGTACTTTGGCAATCAAACCTGCTTTGATCTTCACTTGTCTCAGACATTACACAGTGTAGGTTAGTAGTTGGAATCAGACACTGTGCAACATTACGCCACTGCAGAAGCCTGGTATCTTGCACAAAACTGTCTTCATTTGGGCAGGAAACTGACTGTTTGAGAGCTAGTACCATCCCAAGAAAACTTCAAGATGTAAATTTTTATAAGCAACTGAACATTTTAAGTCAAAAGAGAGAGGAATTCACCCTATGTACAAAGGTGACAGCGAAATTCTCATCCAATGCTTATGTTTGAGTAATACGAGGGTGAGTCAAATGAAAACCTTAAATACTGTAATATAATTGTGTGCTAATTTTTAAGGTTTTAAGTTGACTCTCCCTCATATGTTCTGATACACAATATGCAGTTAAATGATGACACGATCAGCCCTGGCAGCAAGCTGCAATTAAAGACACTATGCTCACATTTTCATCTGCCAGTTTGTCTGGAGCCTCAACCACATGGTCACTGCTGTCGTTGTCAGAGGAGCGACCGCCATCTTCAGTCCCATTTGTCCCATTCGACTCACCATTTGCCTTCTTTGAGCGTTTACCTCGCTTTCCTTCAGTTAAAGAGGATCCCTGGGCAGCTGGATTTAGATCTGCGTGCAATAAAACCAATAAGATTAAGCACCTTCATTGCCAAAGAACCTATTAAGAAATTCCTTTATTTGCCACTTGTTCCCACAACATGATATCGTCTCTTCAATTCACAAGATATCTTCTACAGACCTGTCTAAGCAATTGAATATACTGTGTATATGTTAAGTGCATTTGGTTATACGAAGCTGTGCCTAGCTGAAGCACAAAGCAAGCAGTACACAAAATGTTATCAGACAACACACATGAATGACAGAAGGTTGAAGTGATTACTGCAATTTCTTTTTGTACCATGAAAAAATTTGAATAACAAAGTGTAACTACTACTAAAATTGAATCATATGCTAAATATCATCTCATAGTCTGCCTTATATACAAGCTGTCTTCAACGACAATCAGGTGTATGTTTATAATCATGGATGATATTTTTAAGCATACCATACAGTGACATAAAAATGACAGTAGTGCCTGGTTACCATGCAGGCAATTTTAAACTTCAGTCTATATAAATTTCAAGAAGGCCACACACAAGTAACTGACAATTCAGATACTAAATTTATTTGAAGATGGAACTGGCTATGTAGTGAAACTGCATAAAGATAGGATGTTATTAAGAGGTCACCCATGTGCCATAATCTTTAAATCCTTTCATCTGCACATTCCAGCACACCAGCTGTAAGAAATTCTGAGCTGCGGTCACTATTAATACCTCTCAATGTGATATCCAGAAATTTTCAAAAGTGACATCTTTCAAAACTTTTATGAATTTTGTAGTGACACAACGCGTACTCACTGGATGAAATATTTACAATTATAATAATTGATACAACACAGTAGCAAGAAATTTTTAATAATGAATACGAGTATCAATAAAATGTGTCAAGTCTTTCTCCACGATATTAAGCACAAATATGGCCATGTCACAAGACTTCGAGGCATACAAAAATGCGATTATCTATGAATATTGTACGCAATTTCTCTGTGTTAAGAGCATCAACACAGCAAAGTCACATACCTCTGAGAATGTGCCTGGGCCAGTACCCTTTCTCTGAGAACAGGACAGCAAGGTGTGAATTAAATGTTAACAAACACTACAAGTGCGAGAATTCCCTGTAGAAGGCTAATATGAGTGGCCTACACATGAAGGGATAAAGTATGCAATATATGCTGTATCTGACAGTACTAGTGTACTAAATGTTTAAACTTTTGTGTATTTTAATAGACAAGTGTTGCTTAACGAGGATACGTTTTGAGAAACACGTCATTAGGCGATTTCATCATCGTGCGAATGTCACAGAGTGTACTTACACAAACCTAGATAGTACAGTATAGCCTACTACACACCTAGGCTATACGGTATACCCTATTGCTCCTAGGCTACAAATCTGTACAGCATGTTACTGTACTGAACACTGTAGGCAATTGTAACACAATGGTATTATAATATTACATCACAATATAATATTATATTATATTGTAATATTATAATCTTATGGGACAACTGACGTATGTGTGTTCTGTCGCTGATCAAAAGGTTGTTATGCGGTGCATGACAGTATTTATGTTGTAACATGACCACTGGGAAGACAAAAATTTCGGAACTGAGCGGTAACAACTGTGAATTTGAACGTGTTCTTAATTTCATTCAGTATGTAATTCCAAATGGCTTAAACTAGTATTCTACAATGGCAAGGGTTAATTATGACAGCTAAAGGAACTTACTTGGAGGGTTCTTGATGATAAAAGTGTTCAGCTTATGGTTGAACTCAAGTGGCCCATGGTAGCCACAAGCCTTGCATGCTTGGTTGATGGTTGACTTTTTCTGACTCACAGTCAGCGTGGTTTCCGGATTGTCACACTCGGGGCATAACACAAACTTGCGAATAAAACCATCAAGCAGGTCCTGCAGCTTTGTTGCATCATGTGAACCGTTCACAATGAAGCGGTCATTCTTGAAGTCAAATTGAGTCTGAGCACCCAGTTCACAGCCAAAGTATTTTGTTGGGTCTAAACAGGACAAAAATTCACACGAAAATGTTTAACCTCTATTAAAAAAACCTAGAAATATATTTTATTTAGGCAACAATGAAATTTACTGCATTTTTAAGACGTACTGCACAATCTATTTTATTATTCACAAGATGCCATTTATTTCATTATTTTATCTTTTCCTGTTCAAGCAATACTTCATTTTACATAAACCATGTGCTATAATTTAAATACAAACCCAGTTGTTTAAAGATCAATGGTATACCTCCCTCCATGTCAAAACTTTTGTGCAACCATTTAAAGAGAAGATTATTTCACATTAACCATTCCTATATATATATATATATATATATATATATATATATATAAAGACATTTGTACAGTAGCTGATTCCTCCTACCATGAATGTATTATTTAACATGAATGATAATGTGGAATCAGGTATCAGGTCCTTACAGCAGTGCTGCTGCACATAAAAGTCTTTTGTGATATGATACTGTGGCAGGTTAACAGTTCTGACATTTCAAAGGACTGTAATGCCTTCATCGAGAGTCAATCTGTCCAAGTACACTGTGACACTCCGAAGGTGAAGGTACCAAGATCCTCAAAAATGCCGATAACTCTACATCCAATGACCAAGAAAACTTGAATCTTCATGAATAACAATCCATAGACTTGAAATTATTTGTGCCTCTTTGTCAATGGAAGTTTCCAATCGCCAAAAATATATACCACACAATGCATTTAATTCTTTGTCTTCAAAAGAAAAGGCTTGGACATGGAAGACATGGCCTGATCTGCTTAAGAAGACACAAACAGAATATTAGTAGTACAGTTCATTAGAATCAGAATGAAACACAACATGCAACTGACTGTGTGTGTATCTGTGACAGTAAACATTTCATACCCACACCCAATCAGCAGCTAAAATTGCACTCTTATAAACTCTTTAATTTGTGGGTTTTAAAATAGCACACGAGCAGATAAGAGATGAATGGTAACAAATGTCTATCACATTTAATGCAATCTGCTTGTAAGTAGTGTAATTTTGATTTGTCATGAAAGTAATTTTGATCTGTTCATTTCATTTCCACATATTTTAACTCTGCCATGTTTCTCAAGATACAGCTACCGTCATCCACAGTACAACGTCTTGTAATATGGACACCGTGCACAAACATATATAACTTTGTTAAGTACAGTAACTCACCAAGGCACATAAGTTTCCTTTAATAGGTGATGTAAAAATTTCATTATCAAACTCCAAGGCAAAACACTGGTAATATAGAAATGTAAAACAGGACCATACGTGGTAGGGTCCATAAGTTTCCGGCCTGACCAACTTTGAAAGGTGACAGAAATGAAACAACTTTGCTATTTTTCAATATAATCTCCCATTACTTCAACACACTTTTCACATCTGTGAACCAG
>Ga0123357_10005114_pt1 | contig 15637 bp, 15 predicted proteins | sample TergutEmb28metaG_FD_89873 | JGI IMG/M metagenome (GOLD analysis project Ga0123357, IMG submission 89873) | Embiratermes neotenicus P4 segment gut microbial communities from Petit-Saut dam, French Guiana - Emb289 P4 | ecosystem: Host-associated > Arthropoda: Insects > Digestive system > Gut ... | reverse complement strand
TGCTTGCAATGACCCTGCCAACCAATTAAGTGTGGCTACTACCTGTTAATGTTGGACAGCAGCCATATTCTTTTGTCTGTATTTTGCTTTTCCACTTCCACATCTTGTGTCCAGACAGACTGATCCCTACCCAATAAATGTGGACAGCACTTCTAGGGAACTGAAAGCAGGTAGAGGAGAGAAAATCTGTCATAAAAATAATCTGTTATTGTCAGTGGAACTCCCCATGTTCCATGCCTTACTGTATTCAGTACAATCAAAAAGTAGTATCCTTTGTACAATACCTTAAATTAGCAACAAAGGCAGCAATTTGCAAGCGCATCAAACAGGGGAAAATACGACAGCTGTAACTGCACACAAGCTATTTCAGCAGCCACCATTTTCCGCACCATAACTTCTAGACACGAGTTTTCATGTGAAAAGGTACATAAACTGTGCAAGTAAATATAATAAGTTGAATCTGCTGTGGATGGCTTATATTTTAAAAATTCTTGACTAGGAACAAACTGGTTCTTTGAAATCATTTCCAATAGACTTCCAATCAAGGATTCCTGTCTTCTTGGATAACAATGCATCATGGGTGAGCCATTCCCAACACTTTGAAGGACTGTAGTTCCTTCATCCTGACATTTGAGACCCTTGAAGATGAAGAAACTATAATAATACATCAAAAATATTGGGAACCACTCACCTCGTGAAGCAGTGTCATATCCTAGAAGCATGTACTCCCAACTACACAACTTAAATTCTCAAAACTCTGCAGACCTCAAGTCCCTACAACTCTACAGTACAGCACTTGCATATAAAAGAATAGGCCATAAATGAAGGTGACAAAGAGCATGTAATGAGTATTTGCTTCTTATGCAAGAATTCCGTGGTAGAAGGTACAATGTGTCTTAATTTTCAGATTGGAAAACAAAAACAGAAAGTGCAACCATACACATGTAAATACAGCATTTTTAATTATATTACGTTTTTTAGAATCTTTCAAGTATTTACATTCTGCGTGGCTAATGACTACACTTTGTACATACTGGTGGACTTTACTTCAATAATGAAGCCTGCCACTTTGAATGCAACTGGACACATTTCCAGCTTACAACACAAAGTGGGCAGAAACTACAGATATAAAGATTTGTTTACTGATCTGTATCACATGGGAAAGTCACTTGAAGTTCATATTTAATATATTTATAATATATATTTCATTTTAACGTATATTTACAAACATCAATTCTTGTACTATAGTCTGCTTTCTTTAAAACAATAACGTGTGTACCGGTTCGAAAAATTCAAATTATATTTATTCTTTGCAACAGTTCTTCTTTATATATAAAAAAGTGCTTTTCCCACCCCGCCCTCCCATTCAAGCACTACGGTACAGCGTATTTACATCTCTTGATATTATCACTATGCACTACAATATTCTGCACATTACCAACAGTCCCAGGTCAATGTCATCAGTGCGACACTGATCTTGGGCTTGTTAAGAGTCCCTGTAGTAAATACAACTTCATAATTGTACCCACCTCCCCACACTCACTCACATCTTCTAATCTGGAGGAAGGAAGCTGAAGAGCTTGAATTTGTCTCTGATGTGTGGGCGAACATCTTCCTTCTGAACAGAAAATAAAAAAATTATAAATTCTACAAGGCTTGACAATGTGAATACAGTGAAACCTTCATACAGTGTAATTCAAGAGTTCAAAATTATCTGGACTTGACCTATTCCAAATTTACTTGAATATCAAAACCGACAAATAAGAAATGACCTATGCTTCATAAAAGAAACTAGCAGTGGCATACACTCCTACATATAAAATCATGATCATTACACTCAATACAGCCTTATTGCTGCCATGTCTGTTGAGTGGCACACAGATGTGATGCCATGTCAGGTCGATTGGCTATATCATGTAGGAATTCTCACTGTTATGAATCCCATCTAGTAGAAGGGCAATATATACATAACTGTAACCATGCCTGCTGTTTTGTATGGGTACGAAGCTTGGTCTTTCACACTGAGGGAAGAACACAAGCTGTAAGTGTTTGAAAAAGATGTTTGGTCCTAGAATGGACAAGGTAACAGGTGAGTAGAGAAGACTACATAACAAGGAGCTTTCAGCTCTGCACTCATCAAATATTACTTGGGTGATCAAATCAAAAAGAATTAGATGGGAGGGGTATGTGGCATGAATTGGGTACAAGAGTGTTGCACATGGTGTTTAGGTGGGGTGACCTGATGCAAAAGAGACAAATTGGACAACCTTGGTGCTGATGGGAGGATAATATTTAAAACAGAACTTCAACAAGTGGCACGGGGAGGCATGCACTGAATTTCTCTGACTCAGGATAGGGACAGGTTGTGGGTGCTTGTGTATGTTGTAATGAAACTTTGGGTTCCATGAAATACAGAGAATTTCTTGAATAACAGAGGACCTGTTAAGTTCTAAGAAAGGACTTAGTAATGAACAAAGTTCTAACAAGAACAAAATATTTTCAAACACGATATTCATATAAATATTCAATATACAGGCGTGGAAAAACTTCATGCCCAAACTTCGTGAGGTGATAGGGGGGACCAAAACAAAGATTTGTTGTCAAGGAACTATATGTCAAAGATGCGTCCTTGCAGCGCTACGGACGTCGAAGTGCATCCAACTAAAGTTGGAATTTGAGCAAAACCACTGACGTATTCTGAAAAAAAGTTGTACTTCGTACTAATTTAGGGCAGATATTTAAATGTATGGCCACCAACCTCAATATCAGCCGATGACACAGCAGACTGATGTGTGCACGCAAATATGCCAGGCTGTTGCCTGATGGTTGCTGCTGCCTCAATAGTATGGGCAATAAGATCCTCTTCAGAATCAACTGGCAACATGTAAATCAGGGCTTTAATATGGCCCCATAGGAAGAAGTCCATTGGTGTGAGGTCTCGTGACCTGGGAGGTCAAGCCACTGACCTGCCCTGTCCAATCCAATGACTGTTGTAAGTGGTGGTGAGATGTTCGCAGACCTGATGTGCAGAGTGAGCCGCAGCATGGCAGTGCTGGAACTAATGTTTCTCCTGACTGAAAAGTGAATTTCCTCCAGCTTTTTCGGTACCTTTCCTCCAGAAACACAAGGTAAATCTGCGCACTGAGTTGTTGGGATAACAAGGCCCAAATGAAAAGTCACTAACAATACCCGCCCAAACATTGACCACCAAGCGTTGTTGGTGGCAGTGAACAGATGCAGCACGATGGTTTGCTTCTGCCCAAACATGGCTGCTGTGGTTGTGGAAAATCCACTCTCAGGTGAAGCAGGCCTCATCTGTGAACAACACCATTGTGGAAAATTTGGGCTTCTCTTTAATCTGGTGCACAATGAAAAAATTGGTCTTGATGAAGGTAACTAGTGGGGCCTAGTAGAGCCTGCATCTTCTGCCAATGGAAAGGATGGAGCTCCTGCTCGCATACAATGTTCCACAAAAAACGATTCACACTGACCACGTGATCAACCACGTGGTTGCTTGTGGATGGATTCTTCTCACAATGCTGTAAAACTGCAGTGTGTGAATTGACTGTCCTCGCCTTGTGCTCTACCTGTTCACTGCAAATGTACCAGTTTCTCGTAGGCAACGGTTGAAAGAAGCGAACATACAATAATCTGGAAACACTCTGTTCGGAAAATGCTTGTGATAAATCCTCTATGCTTCCCTTCTGTTACCATATGCGAAGTGAATGTAGACGAGTTCGACCCAGGTGATGTGTTCCATGCTGATGTCGATTTGACTATAGTACACACACTTGTGAGGTTCTGTGTCCATCCTTTACTCTTTCGGCATGCCACAAGAGATATGAGAAAAAACTGACATGCGCACTGCACACACATCAGTCTCTGCTTTGTCATCATTGCCTATGTATCAAGGTCGGTGACCATATGTTTGAACATCTGCTCTAAACTGGTGCAAACTACGACCATTTTTGAGAATACTTCAGCGGTTTTGCCTGATTTCCAACCTTAGTCAGACGAAATTTGACAATCCGTAGTGCTGAAAGGACACATCTCGGACATATAGTTCCTTGACAATAAATCTTTGTTTGGTCCCCCCCCTCATCATCTCACGAAGTTTGGGCATGGAGTTTTTCCACATCCTGTATGGGTTCCATATTGCATTTTGTCTGGCTCCAAACATGACCACGACCACCACAATTAGCATACCAAAGATGATTCTTTGGAACAAACTCTCTATATGTAACAACACTGCAAATTAAGTAATGCATTGACCTAAATACGTGTTTTTTCCCCTGGAAATTGAAAATCATAATTGGGCATAATCTTATATGCAGAGTCACCTTATATTCAGGTAAATGCAGTAAAATGCTTTATCATTTCATGCACAGACAGTAGCAGACTTATTCAATTAAAAAAAATGGCATAAGGACTTGGTATAGTCATGTCTACACTGGTGAACTGGTACATCTTCAGTCATGTAACTACTTGATTCAGTAGTTCTGTGTTATTCGGTGTAATTCAATTTGTTGTGTTAATAAAAATCCAACTAGATGCAACAGTATGCAGATATTTATTTATTGCAAAGTCACTCTACATGTTTCGGGTGTCAGAGCACCCATCATCAAGAGTACTAAAAACTGTAACCACAGCCTCCGGTACAGGTCGGGAGTCCCGATCAGGCCACGTTGGAGGGAAGTAGCTGTACTGATATTATGACCTATACCAGAGGCTGTGTATACAGTGATGGGTGCAGTGACACCCGAAACATGTAGAGTGACTTTGCAGTAAATAAATATCTGCATATTGTTGCATCTAGTTGGATTTTTATTAACAATGAATTATGATGCACGGAACCATGAGCTTAAAATGCAATTTGTTGAAGTTGCTGCATTTTGTTTGTAAAAGAAGTGGGGTATCAATTTTCAATTTTTTTAAGCAAAATTAGAGAAACAGGTCCATAACACTGGCACTCACAATATACAACATGTTCATGAAGAGGGAATAACAAAAAGAACATAGATTTTGATTCATATAAAAGATTTAAAGACATATGTGAAGACAATGCAATTAAACTCAGGAATTGAGATCATAGTGGAGACAGTGACTGAAAAGTTGACAAATGACTGTCAAACTACAGGTTAAAGGAAATAAATAGCAAAATTGTGTGACCAGTATTGATTAAAGACCTGATCATAAATAAAAAGGGAGTGGGGATTCAGTCAGAACTCTCACTAAGATTACTAAAAGAACCCACATTTAAAAAAACATTATGACTAATTATATAACCAAACTCATCATCAAAATCCATAAACATGCTGCCAAGTGTTATGTTAAAAGATCTAGTGTCTTGGCGGGGGGGGGAATAAAAGTGATTCAAAATCATATCATTGTGTCCTGTCTGTTTCAATTTCAAGTCTCATTACTTACCATTTGAACTAGGTCCTCCAGGAAAGGCAGGAGCTTCATCAGCTCACTGTCATTCTGGTCAACAAACCAACTCTCAATTGGAATCCCATTTTCTAACTGAAAGAACAAGCATTTTCTTGTAAACAAATGTAATTGCACGTCTATCCAAACAAGGTGTAACACATTTTAAGGTCTAACACTGGAACACCGTGTAGTTGAATAGTTAGGTATGAACATTCTGTAGGAACCAGCTCACTGTATTGTCGGGTTACAGTGCCATAACCCAGAAGACCAGAGCCAAACTCTTCTTAACGTCAGGGAAATGCCACACTCTTAGTTTCAGTTTTGAACTTGTCAAATGTCAAACGTGAATTATGCTTTAATGTGGCCCTAATCTTGGATCTTTCTACTTGAATCCAAAGGTACTCACACCCACCCATGAATGTGCACACATGCACACTACTGCTGCTGCTGCTCCTGCTACTATTACTACTGTATATGTTTTAATAAAGACTGTATATGATTTAAATTTATAGATGGCCCACACAACATAAGCAGCAAATGAAGCAACCCACTCTATTAAACACAAGCATCAGCTCAACACAGGGTAACATTTTCTTTAAATTAAATCATTTTCCAACAACAAAGTTCTTATTTAATTAACCATCTTTTACCACACGAAATTATAATGTATAACAAAACGATCTTCTACAGTGTACTGTTTGGATAAAAGAAAGACATTCTGCCCAACTCTGGTTTTAGACATGCATGCATACACAATTCCACGGGTTAACACACGCACAAAACCTTTCCATGACATGAACATGCATTACCTGATATCCAAATGCTTGTGGTGAATTGTCAATGATAATGGTCCTTGAAAGGTCTCGTCCAAGAATGGAGAGATCCTTGATGTAGTTCCCATTTACACATACACAATGCTCCCGAAATAGGCGATACCTGATGAACATAAAACAGTCTTAAGGCTCCGTATCAAAATACATATTTAGTTCATAATAATCTTACTAGGAAGTTCTTACTACTGACATAGCTAGTCACAGTCTTCTGTTAGTTACATAAATATGGCACATTCCCTACACTCTCTACCACCCAAAACATCTGATGAGTAATAAATGAAAGAATTACCCCATAACCAATACAGTGGAATCCTCAATTTAAGTTTTACTCTTGGTTACTGTTAACACTAAGGGTCTGTGCGTCCTATACAGAGGACAGTACTTAAAACCCCACCTGGTTCCAATATCCTACGAAGCATTTCAGTCTCAAAGCATTAAAAATGTACAGGAGAGTAAAGTACAGTTTCACTCATTCCTTAACTCCACAAAAGATATATTTTTGGTCAGCTTCATGATCCAGCCACTTTACTTCTAGGGAAGAACCCATACACCCATTGGATAAAAGGCTGTATGGTATAAAGAGCCAGTTTGGATGATGTGACTAGCTGTACTGTTTGTATTTCATTGGTCTGTATATCCTGGTACATGGTCTACTGCCAGCTGCAGTGCTGTGTATGGTGACAGAAGCTAACCAGGTTTATAAGTGTGCACTCTGGCGATAAACAATGGCAAGCATGATTCAATGCACTGTGGCGTCCATTTCAAATAGTGCCTTATTGATGGTGCACACACACAACAGGCTTGTTGTGCAGTGTGTAAGTATGACATCTAAAATGTGCCAAAAGTTGTTTCACACTAATACTGCATTCATCAGAAACATCCCTCAGACTGGACTGTCACATCTTTGCAAAAACATCAGGCATGCACATGCATCTGTACATGCATGTTAAGTGGCCATTTCTAACATCTCTTCTAACTAGAGTAAATATGAGATGTGTATTTTATTACAAACACTCTCAATGTGCTGATCGTCCAAAATAGGTCCAGTAACTTTAGGCTGATTCTATACAGGCAGTTTGGGCTGCTGACAAAGAAGTTTCTCACAAAAACTTTGTAATATTTAGTGTAACAGAAGGGAGACTAGAGTTACTAATAATCATTGTTTATCTTTCCTGCTTACTGAACTACGTCACATACATCTTCCTGCGAACTACGTCACATACATTTTCCTGCGCCTCAGCTGGGAGATTAGAGTTACAACGAACTAAACCCAAAACGTCTTTATGCTGATACAAATATAAACGAAAATCATTTTACATTACTTTTAGATGTTATTTGTCTTGAATGTCTTGATCAGAATACCTTCAATTACTTCTTAATTGTGAGAAATCTTGTGTTTTCATTCCAAAAAAACATAAACTTTTACTGGTATGCTATAAGTGTCAGGGCTAGACTGGAGTGTGTATACTTGTCTAACACAACTATATGGTGGTAGAGATATGTATAATTTATTACATAAAGAACAACTACATGTTTCGGCCCTTTTCATTGGCCATCTTCAGGTTGAAAAATGAAAAACTCAGTAAGCAGCTACACTTGACTTGTGTGGGTTGTACACAGTGGGGAGATAAGAGGTGGAGTGGGTACCAGATCTCACATGTGTTGTGTAGGATGGGTGGTGTAGGTACATGGGTTCTGCTATTTTCTATTCTAGGTTAATATAGTTGGATCTATGGTATCATCTTATGTTAGTAGAGGTCATATGTACATGTACACTTGGCTTATAAAATATATATACAGTGTGCAACTTATATAAATGTAGTATCTATAGTTATAGTAGGTTCCTTGATCTAAGACTATACTAAAATATTGTTCTTATAATTGTAGTGGATCACTGATTTAATCACTTTATTATATTTACTATTATAATACCTCAAGTTTAGTTTCCATAATTTGTCAGTTCAGTGTCTGAAGTGAAACTATTATAGGAAGGAATAAAAGTGAGTTGGGTAAGGAACGTGAATTTGCAAATATTAGTGTGGAACCACGACCTACTTGTACAAGCAAAATTAAATTAAATTAAGGTAATGTTGATGTGTGAAGTTTGAATGTTTCTCTTCTGGTGTCGTTGATTCATGCATGTTCTGGTTGGAATGTTCTAAGAGTGGTGATGAACTTCAAGGACAGCGGATAGGATGATCCTTAGAAGCCCAGCTTTATTGTGTAGTATGTGTTAGCTGGTTATACGGCGTGTGTTTGTATAGTGTGGATTTACAGTTTTGAGGGTCAGATGGTCGTTGTGTTGTGTAGTGTGTTGATTAACGGCATTGGCAGGGTTGTCTCCCTGGATTACCGAAAGCTGGGTATGTAGATGCTGGTGCAGGTGGGATTATTAGGGCTGTCTTGCATCGAGTCTGATTCTTTACTGAGGAGAAGGGCAGACATATGGACTTGACAAAGACAAACAGCTATACCAACAACTACAGCCTGCTATTAGTACAGCCAACAAAAGAATACATCACATATGAGCACCCTAAGAAAAACAGGGCCACAAATTGAAATACAAGTAAAAGAAACTGAACGTTTGCACCTTTTAGAAATTTATTTACTGCAGTGTCAGGCTTCCTCCACATAATAATTTATTCAGTTCGCAATATAAATTAGTATCTCATCTAGAAACATTAGATAAGAAGTTCATACAAATGATATGCAGATTTCATCTTCTGACTGGATCCAAAAGAAAACAAAGTGTTGCCAGAAATCATAAATACATGTTCCTGCTGTACAGACCCACAGTCCTAGAAATCTAGTGTTGTGAGTGTAATACACAGGAAAACACATAATTTAGAGTACAGAGGGCAAGAAAATATAAGTAGGGCCTATACTATATTGGCCTCTTCTGTTTCACACAACTAATACAATGTGGAACCGGTCCTGCTCAGGATTTAACAGTTTTGCAGCTATCAACAAAGTTCCCTGCATTTTATGAAACCCAAAGGTTCTGGCCATGCTCATAAGAGCTCATCACTGGTCTCTATATTAAGCCAGCTTTCCATCCTACATAAGATGCATTTTAATAATATCATCCCATCTATGCCTAGGTCTCGAAAGATGTCCCTTTCTTTAAAGTTTTCCGACCAACTCTCTATGCATTTATTGTCACTTCCACATATCCGCATATTACAAACAAAAATTTTGTAATCTATGCCTGCCAAAACAACCCTTGCAGGGCACATGTAATCTACTGTTTCTGGTGTCACCAATTCAAAATGGCAGGCCAACTGCAGTTGCTGTTTCGAGAAACACATTCAAACACAACAAAGCAACGGATCATAACATATCAGAATCAGTCTCCTCTTCCTGACCTTCATCAAACTGCAGAGCTGTGGACTCCACAAAACTTACTTCATGAAAACAGCTGACAGCAACACTTACAGAAAATAGTCCCACATAGTGTAACATATTATAAAGCTGTAATGTAACAATATCGTAATGTGGAAACAATTGGAACTCACTTTATCCATCTTCTAGTGGGGTCCAGTAGGTTGAGAAGCTTATCTGCATATACTCGTTTAGATGCAGTGAAGAGAATCACCTCAAACATGCAAGACACCCTCTCCAGGAATTCACGGAAGTATGGCCGAGTCCTCACAAAGACAGTGTAGCTGCAGTCTTGAAACAGGACTGGGAAGCTGAATGACGCATCTTCCAATTCCTGCAGGCTACAGTGAACCAGTGTCTCATCCTGCAGAACACAGTAACATAAGTAAATTAGGATTACTAGAAGGTTGTTGTGCCAGTCCCAGTGGCCGCGCGGTCTAAGGCGTAGGTCTGCGACTGCTCGCCTGCTGAGATCATGGGTTCGAATCCCACTGGGGGCATGGATGTTTGTCTGTTGTGAGTGTCATGTTGTCAGGTAGAGGTCTCTGCGACTAGCTGATCACTCGTCTGGAGGAGTCCTACCGACTGTGATGCGTTGTGTGTGATCAAGAAACCTCAAGAATGGGGGGGCCGTGGGCCGTGGTGGGGTGGAATGCCACAGGGGGTGGGGGGGGGGGGGAGGTTGTTGTAGCTGCTGCTATTCACTCTCCCTCACATGTTACACTGGTCATTCTCATTTACAAAGCAGGTATTATGAAAGTGATCATACATTTTGTCAACAATTATTCTTAAAGACAGAAATCTGCATGCAGTGTCACATGTTCACATCACTGCAGCACACTGGATGTTGATGATTTTGCAGTTCTTTGGCACATCAGCTACTAAGAGAACTAATGGTACAATGGAACTTCCTTAAGATATTTATGGAAAAATGCAATAAATCTCCTTATTCAGCAAGAAAACATTGTAAAAGTGTAATTCTGAAAATTATGTCATTTTGTAATTATATATTGAAGTTGACACCCCCTTTCTAGAATATTATTCTAAATAATAAACTCCACATTAAATGATTTTTTTCACTACAAAATCACACATTAATTCGTAACTTCTTTAAACATTTTGACACATTCTTAAAAACATTACAAAACTTTCTTTACAAGCACAACTGTTAGATTAAGAGCCCATTCTTGCTGGAAGTATTCCATAAATGCCACTTCTACCTTACTCTGTTCTGCTGATTTCACTTTTTTTTTCCTGGCTCAGCTGTTCACACTCAAATGGCATACTGAGTCTCACATTTTATATTGCAACCAAAATGTGCAGTTCTTACATAATGTCTTTTTTTTATGGAATATCCTACAAAACATCCACAGGGCTCATACAATCCAGCCTCTCTTAAACTGTGAACAACCTATGCACGCCCCCCTCCACCACATACAAAACTAGATCAGTCTTTATCTTGCATTCCGCAGGGTAAATGTAGTGGCTTCTTTTTGTAAATGTACCGAAAGCATTACCAGACTGAGGTTAATATTTAGGACCAGTGGTGCTTGCTGAAAGAAAGCTTTGAGGTGATGATACACATGTGTACTGGCCTTGGATTGTAATTCACATATGGGGCAAACATCAGAACAAAACTTCAAGGATAAACATGGCAACAACAAGAAGGCAATCACTGTTGAAAGCTACAAAATGGACATGGGATAGGCAAACAGGGGAGACAGACTAGCAGCTATTCAATGAACTGGCATACTTTCAAATGGACTAAAAAGCTGTTGTTCCATCTGCTTCACCTGACCACACTGACTAGTTGGTCTGTAAGCAGGGACATTTTAAAGTGCTCTGAAAATAACACAAACTACAGTCAGAATAAGACATTAAATTACTGTCCTTTAACCTTTTGGCGGCAGAATTATTTTTTTTTTAATTTTAGCACACCCTGTATATAAAATGTGAATAATACAGGAACCAAATACGTTAGATTTATGAACCAAACTGTATTTTGAAGAGGAAAAAATGAACAGTATATACCATGTTTAAAATATTCAGTACCTATATTTGTTGACTAAATATATAAAATGCAACGTTTAGAGGTTAGCGGTGCGGTACAACCACTATAGTCGTCGTTAGGCGTCAAAGGGTTAATCACTAACTTCTTCAGTGTATCAGTTCCCTGCTCTTACCTGCCCATTTTCCCTGTTACACTAATTCATACCACACAATTACCACAAAGTGTAGAAACACAAAAATGTTTAACTACAAACTTTTCCTTCTGTCAGTACCTCTTACATGCTCAGTTTACAAGCAAGCTTTCTGATAGTCCACTGGTTTAACCCTGCGAATGCCACTCTCAGCAGGTTGCATTTATGTCACATGTACAAGCAGTCTCACTTTCAATGAGCAAGGGAAATTTCTAAGCACCTTGTTCTGGTAAAAGTCAAGCAAACATATGCACCTATGCAGCTTCAGGAGTGCATGCCGGGGTTCAGTGTTTGCTAGGAAGAACACAAGCCTGATCCTTTAATGCTCACCTCTACACTATCAAAAGCACAAAGCTGCAAGTGAACCGTCAAAATTTATTACCGTCTGACCACTGCTTGGGCAGTAGTAGTTTCATTTGTCTACTGGAATATGCTACATACAATCACAGAGTACACTTTGACTTCCCACTTACGCAAGTGATTTATAAACAAAATGTACCAAAGTTTTTATTAACGCCTACAAAACAACAGTGCCATCACCTTCCCACTTCACACCAGGATCCATTTTTAGCAGTCTCTGTCTCTGTTTCAGTTTTCAATTGGCCACTTTTAAAGATATATCCCTATTAAAATTAAAATATAAAATTTAAGAGATAGATAATTAAAGGGCCTTTCCAAGATCTCCTTTCTTCAATTTAAAGCCATTTCTCATATTTCAGTAATTTGACTGACACAGCAAAGACTAACAAGTGTGTGTTTCACTATTACTCACCAAATCCAGAACCAATGAAAACTCTGGACTACTCCTGGTTTTAAGAGGAAGAGCAGGACACCTGGCTCTCATTTCTAGTGTAAGTGGCGGAAGATTCTTAATGAATAAGTATGGATCGAATGGCTCCCAGTCATCATCGGCCTCCACAGCACTCTCTTCTACAACTTCCTCCGCCATTGCCATCTCCACATCTGCCCAAAAACCTTTATTATCAACAAACACACTGCAAGAGCATGAAGAGACAAATAATACAAATGAAAAGATCTGTAACCATACACTGCAATATTCACATTTAACAGTGCATGTGTGTGTCCTGTTGCACAATGCAGTAAGGTTACTATAAGGGTAAAAAAAAAACAAAAAAATGGTAAGTCTTGCCTCACATCAGGTAAGCTGTTGGAAAAACAGGGACCCGCAAGCTTTGTTGCAAAAAGGCAACTCACAACAGTAAGAATGTTGGTTTATGGTGATGATTATCTTGTGAACATGAAGTAACCCTCAATACACAATTTATATTGTGTTCTGCAAGAGACATATGATTTGAATTTAGTGATCATTCAGACCGTGGCACACATCAAGCAAATGCAAGCAACAGCAAAATGGTGTGCTCACTTTAATCCTTTGGTGCTGAAAGACAACTTCAGTTGTTGTGCAGCGCGATGTTGAAAAAATGAAATGCCACCTAAAGTCATCAGCAAAGACACATGCAAAGTAATGGGCACCCATTTAAATGCAGGGTCACTTACAGAGAACACCTGGCACTTAATTCTGACACTAAAGGATTAAAATACACATTTCTAATGTACCCACTGCAATTCAGCATTCACAACTGGTGAATAATGTCACAAAGTGTCACTTTAGGCAGACACAAAAAATACATTTATCATATTGTGTAACACTTCTGATTGAAGTCTTCTAGGAAGATGCCATGCAAAGTGGTAAACATGGAGTTACAAACTACAAGACTTCAATCTTCTGCCCCTTCTTTACCACTTCATTTTTTTGTTTAAAGAAGTTTTCATCACGCTAACATTTTTTAAAAGAAGTTTTCATTACTCTGTTAGAAAACACGGAGAAAATTTTCGCCATCCTAATCAAATTAAGAGTTTCCAGGCACCAGTACATACCAAAATTAAATTCAATAAACAACTAAGTACTTCAGTGAGCCAACACCTAGTTTCATTAAAATCTGACAAATAGTTTGAAAATAAAATATGCAGACTGTATACTAAATTCTGGAAGCAAAAACCTTGTTTCTATCAAATCTTCAGACAACTTGACATCATTTGGAGGGGAAGAGATGGAACAAAGACTAGGATCAGTCACCTGGCTCTCCTGTTTGTGGTTTTGAAATGCCGCTATTGGGAGGAGGTGAGTCCATAGCCGAAACAGCTGATGGCTGTTCTTGTTGCTGTGCTTCATAATATGCTTCACAGCCATTCGAGGACAGAGCAGTAGTACCTCCACAAACATCTGGATAGGGGCAATGCAGTGATAGCAAATCTGCAAACATACATCCAAAAAGACACTAATTGATACAGCATTATTATTTATATGTATCAATCCAGTACTTTAACACAGTGAACTTCCATTAACAGGCAGCTTTGCGTACAGGCAGGTGCTGGATTATCAGATACTATGGTATTTTCAGATGATACCTAAACTAACCTAAGTTCTTGGGGGTAATTTTTTGTTCTTACTATACCTGGACTGCACAGCTATGAGGCCAGACAAGTGCTGGATTATCAGGTATTCTGGTACTATCAAATGATACCTAAACTACTCTAATTTTCTGTTACTACTCCAATACTTGAGCTGCACAACTAATCAGTGGCAAATTCCAGTCAGATATCTGCTTCAGTTGCTGGTTCAGGGTTATCAGGGTCCTCTTCTATGTTTTCTGGTCTCTTCATACCCAAAGAATTCGATAGAATAGAAGAAAAGGGGCCAGGATATAACAAAACAGTTGTTGTACAGTCACTCTTGGTGACCTTTTTGAACACGTCCCTGGGATCTTACTGTTTCAATGATGAATCTTTTTTTCTGGTAAAAATTATCGAGGCCTACTTTCCTCAAGTGGCACTTATCAGATAGCAGATTAAAGGTATTCTACTGTATTTCAAATTATCCTCACCTGTGGCCCGTTTAGCCTCCTCCTCCAGCAGACAGGTAAGGTCAGGTGAAGACACAGAAAGGTCATCATGCAAAGCAAGACCCAAGTGATCAGTATCTGGAGGTGGACAAGTGTATACCGAACTGAAGAGAGACACATCTGCCACATCTGGCAACACTGCAGTCTGCCAATTCTCCTTTGTCTCTTCACTCAGCTTTGTCACCTGAAACACATGTCTGCTGAACATTCTTCTTCTATTTATTTTCACACGTATATGAGACAGACACAAGTCAAAATTCCTGCTTTTCACACAAAAAAAGCAATCACTCTACGTCTATATGGCAGGCAAATGTTCTGGGGAAGCCATTACCAGATGGAGATGTAGCAGGATAACATGAGTGACATGCCAAACATTAATGAGTATAAAATCATATGCTACACAAGTAGCCTGGAATCCTGCCATCAGGATGACCAGCATAAAAGTTGGAATGATACAGTACATGTAGAAATGGTAAAAATAATGATTTTACTGAAATTTCTGGATTATTGATTTTAAGACACAGTATAATAACAAGAAAAATGATATGCAGTATATTTCAACAGAAGTTGTCACATATTCAAGGCTTGCTCGAGGTATGTGTGTGCCAAATTTTCTTCCCTCATGGAAGGCCTAAAATAATTTTATATACAGGGTGTCCCAGGAGGAATGTGCCAGACTTCGGGAGGGTGTTCCTTATGCTAAAATATACCAATATAACCCAAAACACCTATGTCCAAAGTGGATCAGTTACGGAGATAATGGCCAGAGAAGTTTGAAACTTTGACAGCTGTTACTCACTTATTGATTACCAAATACATATTGAAACTGGCAGGAATATGTGGTTTCTGTAATGTTAATAGCTGTACG
>Ga0123357_10005112_pt1 | contig 15639 bp, 12 predicted proteins | sample TergutEmb28metaG_FD_89873 | JGI IMG/M metagenome (GOLD analysis project Ga0123357, IMG submission 89873) | Embiratermes neotenicus P4 segment gut microbial communities from Petit-Saut dam, French Guiana - Emb289 P4 | ecosystem: Host-associated > Arthropoda: Insects > Digestive system > Gut ... | reverse complement strand
TGAGTCACCCCAAGCTGAAGCTTGGGGATTCCTCGACACAGTGTGGGGCGCCTTCGGCGCCTGTTAGGCTATGTCTCGCTGACCCCGCCATGAATGGCGGGGATTGCGCTCGACAGGTGTTCAATTCGTGTATCCCGAAGACACAAAAGCCGCCGCTGGACATAAACTGTTGCAAAGTCGCCGTTGCACCGATTTGCCTTCGCCCCCTACCATCCTGCACAAGGGATACGAACTTTCACTGCCTTGAGCGAAATTTCGTGCAGCGCCCCGTTATTTGCTATATCATCGTCATATCATTTTCAGGGAAACGGTTCCATCCATGTCCGTACAACAACGCAAAGGCATTCCGGTCAAAACCATTCTCGTCTGGCTGGTGGTCGCGCTTGCGATTGCTGCCGTGATTGTGCTTCCCGTTTGGGTCAAGAATAAAAGCGCCGCCAACCCGCAGGGCGGCGGCGGCGGAGGAGGAGGGGGGGGCGCAGGCCAGGCGACGCCAGTTGGCGTTGCCACGGCGCGTATCGGAAAGATGGACGTCACCCTGAACGCGCTCGGCACCGTGACCGCGCGTGCCACCGCAACGGTGAAGCCGCGCATCGACGGACTGCTGTTGCGCGTACTGTTTTCGGAAGGGCAGGCGGTCAAGGCCGGGGAGGTGCTTGCCGAAATCGACCCTGAACCGTTCAGGATCCAGCTTGAACAGGCGGAAGGACAACTTGCGCGCGACGAGGCGCTGCTCATGAACGCGCGCCTCGACCTGGAGCGTTATCGCGGGCTGCTCGCCAAGGATTCGATTGCCAGGCAACAGGTCGATACGCAGGAAGCCTTGGTGCGGCAGAACGAGGGAGTGGTCAAGACTGACCGCGCCGCCGTCGGAAACGCCCGCCTGCAACTGGAATATACACGCGTCACCGCGCCGATTTCTGGCCGTATCGGATTGCGCCTGGTCGACCCCGGCAACATGGTGCACGCCAGCGATGCCACGGGCTTGGCCGTGATTACGCAGACCCGGCCGATCAACATTGTTTTCTCGATTCCGGAGCAGGATCTTTCCGAAGTCGTTGGCGCGATGCATTCCGGCCCGCCGCTGGAAGTGGCGGCCTATGACCGCGACAACAAGGCGTTGCTTGCCGCCGGAAAATTGCTGACGATCGACAACCAGATCGACCTTGCCACCGGCACGGTCAAATTGAAGGCCGAATTCGCCAATGAGGATGAATCCCTGTTCCCGAATCAGTTTGTGAACACGCGGCTGCGCGTGAAAACGCTCCGGGATGTGGTGCTGGCGCCCACGGCGGCGGTACAGCGCGGCACAGCCGGGGCTTACTGCTATGTCGTCAAGGCCGCCAGTGGAGCAAGGACGGAATCCGAGGAAGAGGGCAAGGCTCAGCCCGGTGAAGCCACGGTCGATCTGCGCCTGGTCAAGGTCGGCCCTTCCGATGGCAATCTGGTGGCGATTCTCGAAGGAATCCATGCCGGCGAACAGGTGGTGATCGACGGCACCGACCGGCTGCGGCAGGATGCGAAGGTCGTGGTGGTCGATGCCCAGGAACGTGCCCGGATGCAGGATGCCGGAACGAAGGAAGGCGGCGGAAAGGGGAAGAAGGGCGGAAAAAGGAATGGCGATAAAAACGGCGGAGCTCCTTCCCCGGATGGCGGAGCGCGTTCATGACGCGAGATTTATCCTGAAAGAATAGATCGTGAATCCTTCCCGCCCCTTCATTCTTCGTCCGGTAGCGACTTCGCTCCTGATGGTCGCGATTTTGCTGGCGGGGCTCCTGGCTTACCGGCTGCTGCCGATTTCGGCGCTGCCGGAAGTCGATTACCCGACGATCCAGGTCTCGACGCTGTATCCCGGCGCGAGTCCGGATGTGATGACTTCGTCGATCACGGCCCCGCTGGAGCGCCAGTTCGGGCAAATGCCGGGGCTGAACCAGATGTCTTCGAGCAGTTCCGGCGGCGCTTCGGTGATTACGCTGCAATTCGGGCTGGAGATCACCCTCGACGTTGCCGAGCAGGAAGTGCAGGCGGCCATCAATGCCGCCAACTCCTTCCTGCCGCAGGATCTGCCGATGCCGCCGATCTACAGCAAGGTCAACCCCGCCGACGCGCCGGTCGTCTCGCTGGCGGTGATGTCGGAAACCTTGCCCTTGCCGAAAGTCGCGGATCTGGTCGATACCCGTCTGGCGCAGAAAATTTCGCAGTTGCCCGGTATCGGGCTGGTCAGCATCGCCGGCGGGCAGCGTCCGGCGGTGCGCATCCAGGCGAATCCGCGCGCGCTGGCGGCGCAGGGCCTGACGATGGACGCAGTTCGCAGCGCCATCGGCAATGCCAACATCAATCAGGCCAAGGGCAGTTTTGACGGACCTCTCCGCGCCTCGACGCTGGATGCGAATGATCAATTGCAATCCGCCGACGAGTACCGCAATCTGGTGATCGGCTGGAAAAACGGCGCTCCGGTGCGGCTTTCCGATGTCGCCAATGTCATCGACGGCGCAGAAAATGCACAACTGGCAGCCTGGGCGATCATCGAAGGCAAGCAGATGCCGGCAGTCATCATCAACATCCAGCGCCAGCCGGGGGCCAATGTCATCACCACGGTCGACCGCATCAAGAAGATGCTGCCGCAATTGCAGACCAGCTTGCCCGGCGCGGTGGAAGTGAAAATGCTCACCGACCGCACGACGACGATCCGCGCTTCGGTGCACGATGTGCAGATCGAATTGCTGTTTGCCGTCATGCTGGTGGTGCTGGTTATTTTCTTCTTCCTGCGCAGCCCTTCGGCAACGCTCATTCCGAGCATCGCCGTGCCGCTCTCCCTGGTCGGCACCTTCGGCGTCATGTATCTGGCCGGATTCAGCCTGAACAATCTCTCCCTGATGGCGCTCACCATCGCTACCGGATTCGTCGTCGACGATGCCATCGTGATGATCGAAAACGTCGCACGCTATGTCGAACAGGGAGACCCTCCGTTGCAGGCGACCCTGAAAGGCGCGGAACAGATCGGCTTCACCATCATCTCGCTGACGATCTCGCTGATTGCGGTGCTGATTCCGCTCCTCTTCATGGGCGATGTCGTCGGCCGTCTCTTCCGCGAATTTGCGGTGACGCTGGCCGTGGCAATCCTGATTTCCGCCTTTGTCTCGCTCACGCTCACGCCGATGATGTGCGCCAGGCTCCTGCGCCATGTGCCGGAGCATGAACAGGGCGCGTTCTACCACAAGGTCGGCGCCTTCTTCGATCTGGTCATCGCGCGCTACGGCGTCGCGCTCTCCTGGGTGCTCAAGCACCAGGGCGCGACCCTCCTGGTGGCGCTCGGCACGCTGGTGCTGACCGTGCTCCTCTATCTCTGGATTCCAAAGGGATTTTTTCCGGTTCAGGACACCGGGATCATCCAGGCCATCACCGAGGCTCCGCAGTCGATTTCCTTTTCGGCGATGGCACAACGGCAGCAAAAGCTTGCGGAAGTCATCGTGGAAGATCCGGCGGTCGATAGCCTTTCCTCTTTCATCGGCATCGACGGAATCAATGCCACGCTCAATTCCGGGCGTATGTTGATCAACCTGAAACCGAAGGACGAACGCGATCTCGACGCCGCTGGCGTCATCCGCCGCATCCAGGAAAGAATCGCCACCGTGCCGGGAATCACTGCCTATATGCAGCCGGTGCAGGATCTGACGATCGAAGATCGCGTCAGCCGCACGCAATACCAGTTTTCGCTCGATTCGCCCGATCTGGGCCTGCTTTCCACCTGGACGCCGCGCATCGTCGATCGTCTGCGGCAACTGCCGCAATTGGCCGATGTCGCCAGCGACCTGCAGGACAGCGGCCAGCAAGCCTGGGTCTCCATCGACCGCGACAGCGCCGGACGGCTCGGCGTTTCCGTCTCCGACATCGACAACGCGCTTTACGATGCGTTCGGACAACGCCTGATTTCGACGATTTTCACGCAGTCGAACCTGTACCGCGTCGTGCTCGAAGTCGACCCTGCGCTCCACAAGGGGCTGGTTTCGCTCGACACCCTCTACCTGCCCTCGACTTCCGGCACGCCGGTGCCGCTTTCGGCAGTCGCCCGCATCGAAGAGCGGGCGGCGCCGCTGGCGATCAACCATCTGGGCCAGTTTCCGGCGGCAACCATTTCGTTCAACCTCGCGCCCGGCGTTGCGCTCGGCGAGGCGGTCGACGCGATCCGCGCTGCGGAAGAAGAAATCGGAATGCCGCTGAGCATCGGCACAAGCTTCCAGGGCGCAGCGCTCGCCTTCCAGGCTTCGCTGACGCACACCCTCTTCCTGATCCTGGCCGCAATCGTGGCCATGTACATCGTGCTCGGCGTGCTGTACGAAAGCTATATCCACCCGGTCACGATTCTTTCGACCCTGCCCTCTGCCGGTGTCGGCGCGCTCTTGGCGTTGATGGTTTCCAGGAATGACCTGGGCATTGTCGGCATCATCGGCATCATCCTGCTCATCGGCCTGGTGAAAAAAAATGCGATCATGATGATCGACTTTGCGCTGGAAGCCGAACGTCAACATGGCAAATCACCGGAAGAAGCGATTTTTGAAGCCTGCCTGCTGCGCTTCCGCCCGATCCTGATGACCACGCTGGCAGCTCTGCTCGGCGCGCTGCCGCTGATGCTCGGCACCGGCGTCGGATCCGAGTTGCGCCAGCCGCTGGGCATCACCATGGTCGGCGGCCTTCTGCTCAGCCAGGTATTGACCCTGTTTACAACACCAGTGATTTATTTAATGTTCGACCGCCTTGCCCGCCGTTTCGGAGAAAGCACTTCCGGTGCGGCGGATATTCAAAACGAAAGGAGAGCATCATGAAACACAGGTACATGCAATCGACGCAACAACCCACGCAATCCTGCTTCCATCCCGCATCGCTTCTCGGTGCGGTCTCCTGCGCCCTGCTGCTTGCGGTGTCGTTCGTTCCGGCGGATGCTGCCGCGCAGCAGGATCAACATCACGGCGGTCATGGCGGCGGCGGAGGTAGCGGCGGCGGAGGTGGCGGCGGTAGTGGCCATGGCGGTGGAGGAGGAGGCATGGGGGGTATGGGAGGCGGAGGAGGAAATCAGGCCAAGCCGCAGCAGCTAAGTACCCAAAAGGGCATGGCAGGAGGAAATTCGGCCAAGCCGCCGCAGTCAGGCGCCCAAAGGGGCATGGCAGGAAGTTCCGGCAGCGCGCCGGCAAGCGCTTCGTCATACAGTGCGAAAAAAGGAGGCTCTGCTCCTACTGGCACGCCGCCGGGACAAAGCGCCAGGCAGGCAAAGCCTGCCAACGCCGGGCAGCCCCAACAGAATGCCAGGCAGTCCAAACCCGTCAACGCGGCCTCGCCCCAACATTTCTCCGGAACAGCCCATGGCGGAGCTGCTTATGGTGGGGCGTCCCATGGCGGAGCGCCCCGTGGCGCAGTGGTACAGGCTCGCGGCGTGCCTCCCCGCTACGTGCCGCCGCCGCGCAACGCCGTTCACCCGCCGGGATGGAATTCCAATTGGCGTTGGGACGGTTATTACGGGCATAACCACTATTACCCGCCCGTCGGCTTTTCGGTTTCCGTGCTGGAACCCGGTTTCCTGAATGTTTCCTTCGGCACGGGCCGCTTCTTCTTCTCTGCCGGCAACTGGTACCGTCCCTCCGGATCTACCTATGTCGTCGTCGCGCCACCGGTGGGCATCATGGTGCCGGTATTGCCGACAACCGCGACGATGGTATTGATCGGGAACACTTCCTACTACTACGTCAACGGCACGTACTACTCACCCATGTCCACTGGTTCCGGCTATATCGTGGTGGCGCCTCCGGTGCCGGTACAGCCAGTGCCTGTAGCCGTGCCCGTGGCTGCGGCTCCGCCTCCTCCGCCTCCGCCCGGGCCCATGCCTGAAGTCATCGCCTATCCCCGCGAATACCAGGGAGGCGACCAAATCGACCGCGACCGTGCCGAATGCGGATCATGGGCCTCCCAGGAACTTGGCAAGATGGGCGGCCACGCGGTAGACGGCGATTACCAGCGCGCTCTCTCGGCCTGCCTGGAAGGGCGCGGGTATACGGTGCGCTGAAATTGCGCTCTCTCCGCCTCTCTCCTTGCCGGAGAGGGGCGGGGGAGAGGAGAAAGCGCACGTACTTGAACCGAAACTGCTCCAACACAATGCGCATTCGGAAATGGATTTTGTTGCTCCCGCTCTCCGGCTTCATTGCCGCGCCCGCTGCCGCGTTTACGATCAAGCCGGGAGAATGGGAGGAATCAAACGATGGCGGAACGGTAAAAATCTGCCTGAGCCCGAAAAGAGCCCAACAGTGGTCGGATATGTTCGAGGCCGCCTTCGATGTCGATGATCCCTGGCTTGATTACGTCTGCAAGGGAAAAATTACGAGAAGAAGCTCAAGCTCGTATGAATACAAGGCGGAATGTCTTTCCGAGTTCGGCCAAAAGATCAAACTCGGCATGAGGGTTAAAAAAACCGGCAACACCGGATTCCTGAGCGACATGTTTCTCCTGGCTGAATCCGATGAGGGGAAAATCAGGGAGAAAACGAGGCAGAGCGGGAAAAGGATCAGTGAAACCGAAACGCTGCTGGAAACCCATACCCAACAGATACGGATCCAGGGCAACCCGTTTCTCCTGGAAACCATAACCACGAACAGGTACAAGAAGATAAATGACGATGAAATTGTGAGCCATACAACGGTGCAGGATAGCGATGGAAAACACAGCCAGCCCTCCAGGACAATCATCGAGATTTACAGATACCGAAGCCCCACCTGCGCCGACCCGGACGAAGAAAAGCCCCGGGGTGGATAAGCACGACGGATCGAGGAAAAACGGAATGCGCCTTCAACGATGGATTTTGATCTTCCTGCTCTCCGGCTTCATCGCCGCGCCCGCCGCCGCGTTCAAGCTGAAGCCGGGAGGATGGGAGGACTCCGGCCAGGCCGAAAAATTTTGCCTGGATCCGGAAAAAGCGGAAAAAATGTCAGATACGCTTGAGGCTGCCTTCGAGACCCGCGATCCTTCGATCGACCCCGGCTGCAAGGGAAAAATTACAAGGAAGGGATCCCGTTCCTATGATTACGAGGCGGCGTGCGATTCCGATCTCGGCAGGATGAAGCTCAGAATGACGGTCAAGAAAATCAGCGACACCGAAATTCTCAAGAATATTTTCTGGCGGGCCCAATCCGATGAAGGGCCAAGCAGGATCGACGTGAAAGAGAGGACAAAAAAAATCAGCGAGGATGAAACGCTGATTGAAGCGCAGAGCAAGGGAACGCTCTTTATGGGCAGGAAATTTTCGTCGACGACCATCACTGCCTCCAGGTACAAAAAAATCAGCGATGATGAATTTGTCATCCACACGACGATACGGGACGGCGACGAAGAGCATGGATGGGTCGATATGAAAACGACACAGCTTTATCGATACCAGGGCTCCAACTGCGCCGGCCCGGACGAAAAGAGCGTTGGGCAGGAAGCGCCGCCCTCCGGAAGATCATCGCCGAAAACCGATGATTGACAAGCGGTCCCAAGGATTCAGGAGAAACGAAATGCGCCTTCAACGATGGATTTTGATGTTCCTGCTCTCCGGCTTCATCGCCGCGCCCGCTGCCGCGTTCAAGCTGAAACCGGGGGAATGGGAAGTGTCGGACGCTGACGCAGTGGAAAAGGTCTGCCTGAGTCCGCAAGAGGCGGAAAACGTGTTTGAGGCCACTTATATGGATGTTGTCGAATCCTTGTGTCCCCCCGATGACTGCCTGGGAAAAATTTTTGGCCCTGAGTGTCATGGAAAAGTAACAAGAAAGCCGCATTCCTATGATTACAAGGCGGTATGCGAGCATTCCCCTGGCAAGATGAAGCTTGAAATGAGGGTTGAAAAAATCAGCAATACTGAGGTTTTTACGAAAACCCATATGCAAATGCAAAGGAATTCCAGCCATGAAACAAGAAAAAACAATACTGGAATCGGCCCGCTCAAAATGGAAGAGAGAAGAAAAAAAATCAGCGAAGACGAGACACTGGTCGAGACTCGTACTGAATGGAAAATTTTCCGGAACCAAAAGGATTCCGAGCTAATGGAGGCGGCGAGCAGATTCAGGAAGGTCAATGACAATGAATTTGTCGAGCATCTGACAATACAGTACGGCAACGCTAGTTCATCTCCGCCTCTGAAAATGACGAAAGTCTATAGATACACAGGCCCGTCTTGCAGCAATCCGCTCAGGGAAGCTCCCCAGCCGGAAGTTCCTGCCTCCGGAAAACCGCCGGCAAACGATCCATAAGCGTCCTCCATGAACCCCAGCGCCCCCTTCATCGCCCGGCCTGTTGCCACGACCCTGCTCACATTGGGGGTGGCGCTGGCGGGAATCGTGGCCTTTTTTCAGTTGCCGGTGGCGCCGCTGCCGCAAACCGATTATCCGTACATTTCGGTTTCTGCCTCGTTGCCCGGCGCGAGTCCCGAGACGATGGCCGCGACGGTGGCCACTCCACTGGAGCGCGCGCTTGGCCGTATCGCCGGCGTCACTGAAATTACTTCCAGCAGTTCGCTCGGATCGGCGCGGGTGACGCTCGAATTTGAGCTGAGCCGCGACATCAACGGCGCGGCGCGCGATGTGCAGGCGGCGATCAACGCCGCGCGCAGCCAATTGCCGACGGCGCTGCCGAGCAATCCGACCTACCGCAAGATGAATCCGGCAGATGCGCCGATCATGAGCGTCGGGCTGACTTCCGAGACGCTGGGGCAGGGGGATCTCTACGACATTGCTTCGACGATCCTGGCGCAGAAGATTTCGCAGGTCTCCGGCGTGGGCCAGGTCGATGTCGGCGGCAGTTCTCTGCCGGCGGTGCGCGTCGAACTCAACCCGCATGCGATGGCAAGGGCCGGCATCAGTCCCGAGGATGCGCGCACGGCCATCGTGGCCGCCAATGCCAACCGGCCCAAGGGATTCATCGAGGAAGGCGAGCGCCGCTGGCAGATCGGCGCCAACGATCAGGCGAAAACTGCCGCCGAATATTTGCCGCTGATCATCCGCCAGCAAAATGGCGCCACCCTGCGCTTGCAGGATGTCGCCGAAGTGCGCGACTCGGTGCAGGATGTCCGGAATGCCGGATTTTCGGACGGCAAGCCGGCGGTGCTGCTGATCATCTACCGCCAACCGGCAGCGAACATCATCGAAACCGTCGATCGCGTCAAGGCGCTTTTGCCGCAGTTGAAAGCCTCGATCCCGGCAAACGTCGACCTTGCTGTCGGCATGGACCGGACGCCAACGATCCGCGCCTCGCTGCGCGAGGTGGAACGAACGCTGGTGATTTCGATCGCGCTGGTGGTGATGGTCGTCTTTGTCTTCCTGCGCAACGCGCGCGCGACGCTGATTCCGAGCGTCGCCGTGCCGGTGTCGCTGATCGGCACTTTCTCGGTCATGTATCTGGCCGGGTTCAGCCTGAACAATCTGTCGCTGATGGCGCTCACGGTGGCGACCGGTTTTGTCGTCGACGATGCGGTGGTGGTGCTGGAAAATATTTCCCGGCATATCGAGGCGGGGATGAAGCCGGTACAGGCGGCGCTGGTTGGGGCGAAGGAAATTGGCTTCACGGTGGTTTCGATGAGCCTCTCGCTGATTGCGGTGTTCATTCCGCTCCTCTTCATGGGCGACCTGGCCGGGCGGCTGTTCCGCGAATTCGCGGTGACGCTCTCGGTGGCGGTCCTGATTTTGCTCCTCATTTCGCTGACGACGACGCCGATGATGTGCGCGCGGCTTTTGCGGGCGCATCACCTTGCCGAAAAGGAAGGAGGCGGGCAGGAAAATTTCCTTCAACGCCTGAGCGCAAGGGTTTTCGACGGGATGCTCTCCGGCTACCGCGCCAGCCTGGACTGGGCGCTCGAACACGGGCGGACGATGATGATGATCCTGCTCGCGGTGATCGGGCTCAACGTCTATCTGTACATCGCCATTCCGAAGGGGCTCTTTCCGCAGCAGGATACGGGCCGGATGATGGGCAACATCCAGGCCGACCAGAGCATTTCGTTCCAGGCGATGCGCCAAAAACTGGTCGATTTCATGACGGTCGTCCAGGCCGACCCCGCAGTCGACAGCGTCATTGCCTTTACCGGCGGTTCGCGCGTCAATTCCGGGCGCATGTTCATCGCCCTGAAGCCGCTCGCCAAACGCGACCCGATCGAAAAGGTCATGGGACGACTGCGCAGCAAACTCTCGCACGAGCCCGGCGCAAACCTGTTCCTGGTTCCGGTCCAGGATATCCGCGCTGGTGGACGCCAGAGCAACGCCCAGTATCAATACACGCTGCAAGCCGATACCCTCGATGAACTGCGCCAATGGGAGCCGCGTGTGCGCCGCGTGCTGGCGCAACTGCCGGAACTGGTCGACGTCAACACCGACCAGGAAGACAAGGGCGCGCAGACAAAAATCGCGGTCGACCGCGATGCCGCCGCACGGCTGGGTATCGACCAGCGGCTGATCAGCGCGACGCTGAACGATTTTTTCGGCCAGCGGCAGGTTTCGACGATCTACAATCCGCTGAACCAATATCGCGTCATCATGGAAGCCGCGCCGCGCTACCTGCAAGGGCCGGAGACGCTGGAACACACCTGGCTTGTCACTGCCGACGGCACTTCCGTGCCGCTTTCCGCCTTTGCTTCCTATGCTCCCGCCAACACGCCGCTTTCGGTGAACCATCAGGGACAGTTTGCCGCCTCGACGGTTTCGTTCAACTTGCCGGAAAACGTCTCGCTCTCGCAAGCCTCCGAGGCCATCAACGTAGCCATGGCCAAACTCGGGGTGCCGACCTCGATCCATGGCAGCATGCAAGGCACGGCGCGACTCTTCCAGCAGAATGCGCAGAACCAGATCTGGCTCATTCTCGCCGCGCTGGCGACGATCTACATCGTGCTCGGGATGCTCTACGAGAGCACCGTCCATCCGCTGACGATCCTCTCCACGCTGCCTTCTGCCGGTGTGGGCGCGTTGATTGCGCTGCTCCTCTTCGGCATGCAATTCACGATGATCGCGTTCATCGGCGTTATCTTGCTGATCGGGATCGTGAAGAAAAACGCGATCATGATGATCGACTTTGCGATCGACGCCGAACGCAAGCATGGAATGTCGCCGCGCGAAGCGATTCGCGAAGCCTGCCTGCTGCGTTTCCGCCCGATCATGATGACCACGGTCGCCGCGATCTTCGGCGCGCTGCCCCTGATGCTCGGGCGCGGCGATGGCGCCGAAATGCGCCAGCCGCTCGGCATCGCCATCGTCGGCGGCCTGATCCTGAGCCAGTTGTTGACGCTCTACACTACGCCGGTGGTACACCTGTATCTCGACCGCTTCCGTCTCTGGTGCCTTGGACTGCGCCGTGGGAACGCGCCGCAGGCGGGCATTCCGGAAGCAGCATGATTTTCTGTCGGATTTTCTAAATTTACTGGAATAATGTTTCGCTACAGTAGTGAATTACGATGAATAATTCTTTAAGTAATTTAGAAAATCGGTTCCGTAGGGGCGGCATCCTGCCGCCCGCAATGGCTCCTTGGAACGAAGACGGGCGGCAGAATGCCGCCCCTACGTCCGCATCCTGCGGGCTGTCCCTTCCCTCTTTCCCCAACCCCTCTCTCCTCGCGCGGCAGGGGCAGGGGAGAAGAGGCCAGGAAAACGGGTTTGTATTTTTGAATGCGAAGCCGCGTCAACGGATTCCACATACTGGAAAATAATCCCCCTCATCATGGAACTCATGCACGACCTGCACGCGGGAGAACTCAAGCGCGGCCTGGAAAACCGTCATATCCAGTTGATCGCGCTCGGCGGCGCCATCGGAACCGGCCTCTTTCTCGGTTCCGGCACCGCCCTCGCGCTGGCCGGACCGGCGATGATTCTCGGCTACGCGCTTGGCGGCGGCATTGCCTTCCTGATCATGCGGCAACTGGGCGAAATGATCGTCGAGGAGCCGGTCGCCGGTTCCTTCAGCCACTTCGCGTACAAATACTGGGGCGACTTTCCCGGCTTTCTCTCCGGCTGGAATTACTGGGTGCTCTACATCCTCGTCGGCATGGCCGAACTCACCGCCGTCGGCGCCTACGTGCAATTCTGGTGGCCGCAGGTTCCCGCCTGGGCTTCCGCCGCCCTTTTCTTTCTTGTCATCAACGCCATCAATCTCGCCGATGTCAAATATTACGGCGAAATGGAATTCTGGTTCGCGCTGATCAAGGTGGCCGCCATCCTCGCCATGATCGCCTTCGGCGCCTGGCTGATTGCGAGCGGGCAGGGGGGGCCGCAGGCCAGCGTCGCCAACCTCTGGAACGACGGCGGCTTCTTCCCCGAAGGCATCGGCGGGCTGGTGCTGGCGATTGCCTTCATCATGTTCTCGTTCGGCGGGCTGGAATTGATCGGCATCACCGCAGCGGAAGCGCGCGACCCCGAAAAAACAATTCCGAAAGCGATCAACCAGGTGCTGTATCGCATCCTCATCTTCTACATCGGCGCGCTTACCGTCCTGCTCTCGCTCTATCCGTGGCGGGAAGTTCTGGGCGGCGGCAGTCCCTTCGTGCTGATCTTCTCCCAAATCGGGCACAACGCCACCGCGCATGCGCTCAACTTCGTCGTCCTCACCGCAGCGCTTTCGGTCTACAACAGCGGCGTCTACTGCAACAGCCGGATGCTCTACGGCCTGGCGCAGCAAGGCAATGCGCCGCGCGTGCTGCTCGGTGTCGACTCCCGGGGCGTTCCTGTCGCTGCCATCGCCAGCTCGGCGCTGGCAACTTTCCTTTGCGTCCTGCTCAACTACGTCATTCCCGGAGAAGCCCTGAAATTCCTGATGGCGCTGGTCGTCTCCGCGCTCGTCATCAACTGGGTAATGATCAGCCTTGCCCATCTCAAATTCCGGGCGCGCAAAACCGAAGAAGGTCTCAGTCCGCGCTTCAAGTCGCTCTGGCATCCGTGGAGCAACTACCTGTGCATCGCCTTTCTTGCGATGATCTTCGTCATCATGCTCGCCACCGGCGGCACGGAGACCATCTCCGCGCTGCTGATTCCGGTCTGGCTGCTCCTTCTGTGGGGTGGTTACCATTACAAAAACCGCCTCGCCGCGCACCGGCAAGTCTAAAAACTTCAGGAACATCGATATGTCCACGACATTTTCTTCCTTCGCTCGCACACGCATTTTCTTGGCCCTGGCGATTTCGTCCCTTGCGCTTGCTGCCTGCACGGTTGGTACCGACTACCGTCAGCCCGAACTCGATCTCCCCGCCGCCTGGAAGGAAGACCCGCCCCCGGGATGGAAAACTGCCCAGCCGCAGGAGATAAGCGATCGCGGCGAGTGGTGGAAGATCTACAACGAACCGCAGCTCGACGAACTGGTGGCGCAGGTCGAAATCTCGAACCAGAATGTCGCCGCCGCCGCCGCCCGCGTCCGGCAAGCCCTGGCGCTGCTCGATGCTGCCAGCGCCGCCGCCTATCCCACCGCAAGCCTCGGCGCTTCCGCCGGACGTTCCGGAAGCGGCGTCAACGAAAATCTGGTCACGAACAGCCGTTCCCGCGTCAACAACAACTCCCAGGTCTCACTCAATCTCGGGTGGGAAATCGACCTCTGGGGGCGCGTCCGGCGTGGCGTCGAAGCCGGCGAGGCCCGCGCGCAGTCAAGCGCTGCCGACCATTCCGGCGCGCTCCTTTCTGCGCAGGCCACCCTCGTCCAAAGCTATCTGCAATGGCGCGTCAACGCCGTGCAGCGGCGTTTGCTCGACGAAACGGTCGAGGCTTACCGCAAATCGCTGGAAGTGATCAAAAACCGCTACGAAGCCGGCGTCGCGCAACGATCCGACGTCACCCAGGCGCAGACCCAGTTGAGCAACACCCTGGCGCAAGCCATCGACCTCGACGCGCAACGCACCCAGCTTGAACACGCCATTGCATTGCTGATCGGCGTTCCTCCGGCGCGCTTCGAACTGGCTCCCCTTGACAAGCCGGATCTGCCCCGGCTGCCGCAAATCCCTGCCGCGCTGCCTTCCGAACTGCTCGAACGCCGCCCCGACATCGCCTCTGCCGAACGCCTTGCCGCCGCCGCCAATGCCAACATCGGCGTTGCGCAATCCGCGTTCTACCCGACGATCTCCCTCTCCGCCGCCGGGGGCTACCAGCAGAACTCCGGCTTTGGCCCTCTCTTTACCCTTCCGAACCGTTTCTGGTCGCTTGGCCCTGCACTCGCCGCCATCCTCTTCGACGGCGGTTTGCGCAGCGCGCAGGTCGAACAGGCGCGCGGAGCCTACGACGAAACCGTCGCCAACTACCGCCAGACCGTGCTCACCGCCTTCCAGGAAGTCGAAGACAACCTCGCCGCGCTGCGTGTACTCGAAGAAGAATCCGTTCACCAGCGCGAAGCGGCACGCGCCGCCGCCGAATCCGAGGCGCTGGTGCGCAACCAGTATCTCGCCGGCACTGCAAGCTTCCTCGAAGTCTTCGTCGCCCAGGCATCCGCCCTCAGCGCCAAACGCCTGGACATCGGCGTGGAAGGCCAACGCCTCGTCGCCAGCGCAACGCTTTTAAAGGCGCTGGGCGGAGGCTGGCACAAGGAAACCCTGGAAAAACTGCCGGGAACGAAGAGTAGCGAGACCGGGGAAGAATAGCCGCGCAGCGGCCTTGAGCGGAAACCCTCCTGGACGCGCTGTTACGGCATCAGCAGCACATCGTGAAATGAGCACCGTTCTGCCGTGTTCCTGCTTGTTTTTCTAAATTACTGTTGTAATTCTTGGTTTTTATTCTCTACAGTAGCGGAATATTTTTTAAGTAAATTTAGAATTTTCCGCTTCGGCTCAAGCCGCCCGCCGCGCTTTCACCCACTCGCGCAGGGCCTCGTCTATCCGCGTCTGCCAGCCCTCGCCCGTGGCGCGGAAATATTGCACGGTTTCCGAAGAGAGACGAATACTGATCTGCTCTTTCGTGGGCGCCCTGTTTGGCCCACGCCCACGGCGCAGCTTGGCTTGCAGCGATTCCGGCAAGTCTGAAAAACGGATGGCTTTTTTGAAATCCTCTTCCGTCCATTCCGGGTTGTCGTCGTCGATCAATTCAGGATCAGGTTTCTTGCTCATAGTCTCGCACCTCTCGTTTGTTGGCTTTCCGGAAGCTGATGACGCGAATGCCGGAAGTGATTTCGACAAACACCAGCACATGAATCCGCCCATCGAGCAGCCCGATGCTGCGGAAGCGGATTTCGCCGTAATTGCGGCGGTCATCCACCCGAATCAAGGCGGACTCAAAATCAAACTCAGCCGCCCGTTCGAACGACAAACCGCGATCACGAATATTGGCAGCGTTCTTGGCAGGGTCGAATTCAATTTTCATTCATTAAATTGTATATACAAAATAGCAGGGCGTCAAGTATTTTGTGATGGCAAAATAAAGCTTGACGCCCCCCGCCCAATCGGAAGTGCCCCCTTCAATAACCGCCGGATTCCCTGCGCTTATCAGGTGAATTTTGTGTTCAACTCGGGCGGCATCGACCGCCTGGCCGAACATCGCGCAGCGATGGGGATTTATTAACCCGGCAATCAAATACAAGAATTAAGCGGCATACTGCACCGGGGTATGTTTGAAGTAATCCCTAATCCGCTCGGGGGTATTGAGGAGGAAGTTCATGAAGGTTGTGGCTTTGTCG
>Ga0123357_10005111_pt1 | contig 15639 bp, 17 predicted proteins | sample TergutEmb28metaG_FD_89873 | JGI IMG/M metagenome (GOLD analysis project Ga0123357, IMG submission 89873) | Embiratermes neotenicus P4 segment gut microbial communities from Petit-Saut dam, French Guiana - Emb289 P4 | ecosystem: Host-associated > Arthropoda: Insects > Digestive system > Gut ... | reverse complement strand
GTTAATAATCGTTTGGTTCTGATAATCTTTCAACAGCGGACTGTTTTCAATCGAACGATCGATATAATAGCTCAAATTATTCGTTTGCGCCTGCAAGCCTGTTGCGATTGCAATCAGCAAAAAGAATCCGATAGTTAATAAGCGTTTCATTAAAATGTTTTAGAAAGGGTTAAGTATAAATCTCCGTTACTATACCCGGGAAAAACAAATGTTTGCCGGTAATCGGGATTATGTTTTTTATCGTATTTATCATATACATCCCATTTTCTGAAGATTTTCTGAATATACGGATAAACCCAATATACTGCCTTTGTCGAAAGAATGCCGATTCCGGCGCCGGTAACAACATCGCTAAACCAATGTTCATCGTGGTAAATGCGTGCAACTCCCACAGCAGTAGCTACAGCATATCCGCCAACGCTTATCCAAACCGATTGGTCTTTAAATTCCTGATGAAGAAACTCGGCTGCAACAAAAGCAGTTTCAGTATGTCCCGACGGAAAAGACTGTCGATTGGCGTTGTTTGGCCGCATTCTCCCGACTTCTATTTTTGTTCCGAGCGTAATTCCTCCGGCGACCAGATTGCTTAATCCGTAAAGAACGGTCATATCCAACAGATCATGCCGGCTTTTCACTCCGCCGAATTTCATCGCATAAGCTGCTGCTGCCGGAGCAAACTGCAAATAGTCTTCAAAATGGAAACCATTACTTATGTTAATCGAGTTACGTACATTATAGTCTATCTGCCGGATACCGTTATTTCCCAATGAAATAGCGCCATACGTAATCATCGCCGCAGGAAGGGCAATCCCGACAATTTCGGATGTTTTACAATTGTGCTTTTTAGGGATTGAATCAGCGACAGCGTTCAGGAGCGTGCGTTCATTCGCTTGCCCATACAGAAAGGGTTGAAATACTGACAATAATAAAATTATCGTAACGATTCTTTGCGTTTTCATTTTTATGTAATTTTGAAAATGCAAAGTTAGCGGTTTTTTTAGATTTATATCATTACGGTCAAGTTATTAATTATTTTTTATTTTACAGCGGAAAATAGTATCTTTGCCCGTGATTATTTAAAAATGTATGAAAACAATTGAGAAGTTCACCGGATTTACGCAAGCGACTTTTGATTTTTTCGCCGGTTTGAAAGAAAACAATTATAAACCATGGTTTGAGGAACATAGGTCTGTTTATGAAAGGGAAGTACAGCAACCATTGAAATCTTTTGCGCTCGCCATGTCTCCGGCAATGTATTCCATTGACACTCAATTCAATTTACAACCCAATAAAATGATTTCCCGGATTTATCGCGATATTCGTTTTTCAAAAGATAAATCGCCTTACAAAACCAATATGTGGATTATGTTTCAACGAATCGTACCGGATTGGGAAAGTTTTCCAGGATATTACATGGAAATTAGCGACGAGGGTTATCAATACGGGATGGGATTGTTTATGGCAAAGAAAAATGTGATGGAAGAATATCGGGCTAAGATCGAATATGAACCCGAACATTTCCGGCAAATGACGCAAAATTTAATAGCCAAACATCATTTTGTTCTTGGCGGAGATGAATACAAGCGTCCGCTAAACAATTCGTTGCCTGATTATTTCCAAACATGGTATCAGCGTAAAAGCGTCTATCTTTATAAAATTTGTCCGGTTGGGAAAGAGATGTTTGATGAAGGATTTGCCCAGCATTTGGCTAAGGAATTTGCGTTGTTGCAACCGCTGTATGAATTTATGGCGGATGTTTGCGAGTGAGTTAAAAGTGTATAAAAATGTGAAATGAATTAGATGAATTGAATATCAAATGAATCCTATTCCTAAAAAAGTAGCGTTCTGGAAAAAGATGCGCTTCAAGTACAAGTTGTCTTTTTTGAATGAAAACACCTTGGAAGAAGTTTTTGTCTTACGGTTGTCCAGACTTTCCGGCTTATTAACCTTGCTCGCTTTTGCGGCATTTGTAATTTTGCTAACGGCGATAGTTATTATTAAAACGCCAATCCGCAATTATTTACCGGGGTATCTGGATTCGGAAATCCGTCAGGAAATAATTGTTAATGCCTTACGTACGGATTCGCTCCAGCAAAACCTGATGGTTCAATCGAAATATTTGAACAATGTGAGCGCCATTTTGCGGGGAGATATGCAAGTTGACGAGGTTCATAAAATAGATACCGTTAAGAACAGTTCAACTGCAAATTTGGAAAAATCAAAACGGACGGCAGATTTTGTACATAATTATGAAGAAGAAGAGCGGTATAATCTGAACGCTATGCAAACTTCCCAGCCTCGTCCCGACGATGTATTTTTCTACAAGCCGGTGAAAGGCGTCGTTTCTTCGTCTTTTGACCTTCAGGAAAAACATTACGGCATAGACATTGCAGCTTCGCCGAAAGAATCGGTTTTAGCTACGATGAAAGGAACGGTCATCTATACCGGTTTTGATCCTAATTTCGGTTACGTCATTCAGATTCAGCATTTGAACGGATTCGTTTCGGTTTACAAACACAATGCGGTTTTGTTGAAGAAAGAAGGCGATTCGGTCGATAGCGGAGAAGCGATTGCGCTGGTTGGAAATACAGGAAACCTATCGACCGGCGACCATCTTCATTTTGAACTGTGGTACAGAGGAAAACCGATCGATCCCCGAGAATATATAAATTTTAATTGATGCAAAGCGAAAAGAGACAAATAGCTATTCTGGGTTCTACCGGATCGATTGGAACTCAAGCGCTGGACGTAATCCGCAGCCATACAGATTTGTTTGAAGTCTATGCGCTTACGGCAAACCGGAATGTAGAGCTTTTGATTGAACAGGCGAAGGAATTTTTGCCGGAAATGGTTGTGATTGCCGATAAACAAAAATATCCCCGCTTAAAAGAAGCGCTGAATCACTTACCGGTTAAGGTTTGGGCGGGAGAAGACGCCTTATCGCAAGTTGTTCAGGCAGAACCTGTCCAAATGGTTTTAACGGCTATGGTCGGTTATTCGGGACTAAAGCCGACGCTCAGCGCTATCCGGGCAGGAAAGGCGATTGCGCTGGCAAATAAGGAAACGCTGGTGGTCGCCGGAGATTTGGTTACCCGTTTGGCTTCGGAAAATCAAGTTCCCATTCTGCCGGTCGATTCGGAGCATTCGGCGATTTTTCAATGTTTGGCGGGAGAATCGAATAACCCCATCGAAAAAATAATTTTAACGGCTTCCGGCGGACCTTTCCGCACTTTTTCGCAGGAACAACTGTCGCATGTTACCTCAAAAGAAGCCTTGAAACATCCCAACTGGAATATGGGCGCTAAAATCACCATCGATTCGGCAACCTTGATGAATAAAGGCTTTGAGATGATTGAAGCCAAATGGCTTTTTGGCGCGACAACCGAGCAAATCCAAATCGTTGTTCATCCTCAATCTATTATTCATTCAATGGTTCAGTTTCGCGATTCTTCCATCAAAGCGCAAATGGGCTTGCCTGATATGCGCTTGCCTATCCAATATGCTTTAGCATATCCCCAACGCATTAATTCCGATTTCGAGCGTCTTGATTTTAATCGATTTTCGTCACTAACCTTTGAAGAGCCCGACAAAACCAAATTTCGCTGCTTGGAATTAGCATACCGCGCCGTTCAAAAAGGAGGAAACATGCCTTGCATACTCAATGCGGCAAATGAAATTGTTGTCGCTGGATTTTTAGAAGATAAAATCGGATTTCCGGCAATGAGCGATATTATTGAGCAAACAATGGGAGAAGTTGCTTTTATTGCATCGCCCGCATTGGAAGATTATATACAAACCGATGCGGAAGCAAGAAAAAGAGCGGAGGAAAAAATAAAAACTAATTCTTCAACAGCCACGCATTAGCATTCGCCGGATAATCTTTCCTGAATTGAATCAGAGCTTTTTTACGGGAGTTATAACTTCCAAAGGCGGAGTTTCTGCTTTCTTTTGTGTTAAAGCCGAATCAGCCGGCGCCGGAGTTTCGATTTCCGGAGCTGCTTTTTCTTCATTATCCGTGTTATTAGCCGGAAGGCTGATAAAACTTGCATATTGCGTGCGGTGTCCATTATTCAAAGGCGTTGGAATAATGCACATTGCTACCAATGCAGCAGCTATCGAACCGGTATAGGTAATAAATTTCCGGTTAACCGGAACCCATACGACTTCTTTATTTTTCTTTTTGGGAAAAGAATTTGTTTTTTGCTGAATATTGTAAATATCTTTCAAATACGGCATCGAAAAGTTGGTTAATCCATAATTTAAAGCATTACAACTCAACGTTCTTTCCGGCTGAAACAATTTTTTATTATCTTTTAAATATAAACCTCCCACCCATGGAATATGGACTTGTTTCCCTTCTTCCATTGACTGCAACAGATCGGTTACATATTGTTCTGTTAGCAGATTAGCTTCCTTGTATGAGATATTTCTTTCTTTTGCTAACGAATTGGACAATAAGCCATCGTTATGCGTTATTTCGGAATTGAATCCTAAGAAAGTTTCCGGAGGAGACAAAATTCCCCACCGGTTTGTTTTTTCCCGTCCGGATGAAGAAACGACAAAAGCCCCCAACCCCGGCACAATTACACACTCGTGCTGCGTAAGCAAATAGGCTATATGAAAAGGAATGCTTTGCATGGCGCAAAGATATAAAAAATGATAGAAAGTTTAGCTATTTGTTTTAAAAATTATCAGCCTCTTTGCTCCGAACTCACATAAAATGAATATCTTTGTACCTGAATTTTTATAAACTAATCTTTCAATACATGAAACGAAGAGATTTTTTGCGTACTTCGGGCTTGGCTGTCGCCGGAACAATTTTACTTCCGGAGGTGATGCGCGCCCAAATACGTCCTCAAAAAGAAGATTTACCAAGAATGTTAGAACATTTTAATGTTACAGAAAATGATTTGCGGAAAGTGATAGCGGTTGCGCTGGAAAAAGGCGGCGATTACGCCGATTTGTATTTTCAGCATACGTTTTACAATTCGCTGACTTTGCAGGATGGCGCCGTTAACCGAGCTTATTCCAATATTGATTATGGAGTAGGGATTCGCGTAGTATCCGGCGATCAGCAAGGCTATGCTTTTGTTGAAAACATCAATCCGGAAGAAATGATGAAGGCGGCGCAAGTAGCCTCCCGCATTGCTAACGGTTCGGCGAAAACTCCACCATTGAAAATCGATGAAAAAGTATTCAAGAATTATTATCCCATTCTTAAATCATGGGAAGATCAATCCATTCAGGAAAAAACGCCCTATCTTCAAAAACTGAACGAACGGATATTTGGGTTGGATTCAAAAGTCGTTAAAGTGAATGCCGGAATTAATGATGAAACATCTTACGTTCTCTATTACAATTCGGAAGGAACGCTTTGCCACGATGTTCGCCCGATGGTGATGCTATATGGTTCATGCGTTATGCAAAAAGGCGACCAGATTGAAAACGGCTTTGCTTCACGAGCCATGCGGAAAGACGCTTCGTTCCTGACGGATGATTTGATTGAAGAAGTCGCTCAGGAAGCGTTTATGAAAACGGCTATCATGTTTGAATCCATTAAACCTAAAGGCGGTGAAATGCCGGTTGTCATGAGCGCCGGAGGTTCGGGCATCCTGTTGCATGAAGCCATCGGACATGCCTTTGAAGCCGATTTTAACCGGAAAAATATTTCCATCTTTTCCGATAAATTAGGAAAGACTGTTTGCGATAAAATCATTAACATTCTTGATGATGGAACATTAGAATACAACCGGGGTTCTATTAATTTTGACGATGAAGGAATTAACTCCCAAAAAACTTATATTGTAAAAGACGGCGTATTAGCTTCTTATCTTCACGACCGCATCAGCGCAAAACACTACGGCGTGTCTCCCACCGGAAACGGACGCAGGGAATCGTTCCGCAGTATCCCGATTCCGCGAATGCGCGTGACTTATATGGAAAACGGCAACTGCACCCAAGACGATATTATTGCAAGCGTGAAAAACGGTATTTTTGTCGATACGTTCACGAATGGACAAGTACAAATCGGAGCCGGCGATTTCACTTTCTACGTAAAAACCGGATATCTGATTGAAAACGGCAAACTCACTCAACCGATTAAAGACATCAATATCATCGGCAATGGTCCGAAAGCGTTGGCAGACATCACGATGGTAGCTAACAACTTTAAAATCGATCCGGGCGCATGGACTTGCGGTAAAGACGGACAGTCCTGCCCTGTTTCATTGGGATTACCATCCGTATTAGTAAAACAATTAACAGTAGGAGGCGTATAGTCATGATCACACAGGAAAATAAAAATTTAGCTCAATGGGCATTGAAATATGCCTTGAATAAAGGATGCTCCGATGCGCGCATTTCAGTTTACAACGGTACCGATAATTCATTTGAATACCGCGATACGCAGTTAGACAGGTTGGAACAATCCTCTCAAAACGGGATGGATATTCAACTCTATGTGGATGGCAAGTTTGCATCGTTCTCCACCAATCGTTTGGACAAAAGCGAACTGGAAAAATTTATTTCCAACGGTGTTGAAACTACCCGTTATTTAGCTAAGGACGAATTTCGCAAATTAGCCGATCCTTCCCGTTTATACAAAGGAGACGGAAAAGGATTGGATATTTTCGACGATTCCATTGAAAAAATATCGGTCGACGATAAACTGGCTCTGCTCAAAGACAATGTCAATGAAGTTTACAAAACGGATGAACGGTTGATTTCCGTCACAGCCGGTTATTCCGACGGAACAAACAGTTCTTACGTTGTTGCCAGCAACGGTTTTGAAGGAGAAAACGAAACTACTTATTTTAGTCTTGATGCCGGAACTTCGATGAAAGGAACAGGCGACGCCCGTCCGGAAGGGAGCTGGTATGATTCTGCCGTTTTCTGGAAAGACCTGCAAAAGAAAAATATAGGTAAAACGGCATACGAAAGAACCTTGCGCAAATTAGGACAGGAAAAAATCGATACGGGAGTTTATCCGATGCTTTTAGATAATGTATCTTCCTCGCGTTTATTTTATCCTTTGATGTCGGCGTTAACCGGCGGCGCTATTCAGCAAAAGTCATCTTTTCTTATTAATAAGTTAGGAGAAAAGATCGCCTCCGATAAATTAACAATAATCGACGATCCGCATATCAAAAATGCACGAGGCGCCCGCTGGTTCGATAACGAAGGAGTTGCAACTAAAAAATGCAATGTGATTGAAAATGGCGTATTAAAAATGTATTACATTGATACGTATTACGGTGGAAAGTTAAAGATGGATCCTACCGTTCAATCGCCTTCCGTCCTTACCTTGCAGCAAGGCGATAAAAATTTTCAACAGATTTTAGCAGGCATCGACAAAGGAATATGGGTAACCGGTTTCAATGGCGGAAACAGCAATGAAACAACCGGCGATTTTTCGTTCGGCGTTGAAGGATTTCTGATTGAAAAGGGTGTAGCCGTGAAGCCGGTAAATGAAATGAATATTACGGGGAATATACTCGCGCTCCTGAAAAATTTGATGGAAATAGGTAATGACCCGCGAACGGTTTCTTCCTACCGGATTCCTTCGCTGTTGTTTGATGCGGTGAATTTTAGCGGGAAGTGATTAAAAATAAAATAATATTAGGCGTCGATCCGGGAACTACGGTAATGGGCTACGGGTTGATAAAAATCAGCGATAATAGTCCTTTTCTGTTAGCGATGGGTATTCTGGAACTGAATAAGTTAGACGATCATTATCACCGTTTGCGGCGTATTTTTGAAAGAATATCCGGACTGATTGACGAGTTTTTACCTGATGAATTGGCAATCGAATCGCCCTTTTACGGTAAGAACGTGCAAAGTATGTTAAAATTAGGGCGGGCGCAAGGAGTTGCCATGGCGGCGGCTCTTTCGCGCGACCTGCCGATTTTTGAATATGCTCCGTTGAAAATTAAAATGGCGATTACCGGTAACGGAAGAGCTTCCAAAGAACAGGTAGCCGGTATTTTGCAACGATATTTGAAAATTCCTCAGGAAGATATGCTTCCTCAATTGGATGCGACCGACGGGCTGGCTGCGGCATTATGCCATTTCTTCCAAAGCAGCCGTCCGCAATCGGAAGCGCCCTATACAAGCTGGAAAGATTTTATAAATAAAAATAAAACAAAAGTAAAACCAACCAAATGAAAACAAAAATTTTAGTAACCGGCGGTACCGGATACATTGGTTCGCACACCACAGTAGAGTTGCAAAATGCAAATTATGAAGTAATTATCGTCGATAATCTTTCAAATTCCAATGCCGGAGTCATCGACGGAATTGAACGAATAACCGGCATCCGTCCGATTTTTGAAAAAGTTGATTGTACGGACGAAAAAGCGATGCAGGAAGTATTTGAAAAAAATCCGGGCATACGGGGAATTATTCATTTCGCTGCAAGCAAAGCGGTAGGAGAATCCGTTCAGAAACCGTTGATGTATTACAGGAATAACATCGTCTCGTTGTTGAATTTATTGGAATTGATGCCTGTATTCGGTGTCAAAGGTCTTGTATTTTCTTCCTCCTGCACTGTTTACGGGCAACCGGATATTTTGCCGGTTAACGAACAGGCGCCTATCAAGCCGGCTTGCTCGCCTTACGGAAATACCAAACAGATTAACGAAGAAATTATCCGTGACGCCATTCATGCAGGAGCATCCTATAAAAGTATTGTTTTGCGCTATTTCAATCCTATAGGCGCTCATCAAACGGCTGAAATAGGCGAATTGCCCATAGGCGTCCCGCAAAATTTAGTTCCTTTTGTGACGCAAACCGCCGCCGGAATCCGAAAAGAATTATCTGTTTTCGGTAATGATTATAATACGCCTGACGGTTCCTGCATCCGCGATTACATCAATGTCGTGGATTTGTCGCGGGCGCATGTGATTGCCATGAATCGCCTGTTAAATAACGGCGCTTGCGACCCCGTCGAATATTATAACCTCGGAACAGGCAAAGGTTTATCCGTCCTTGAATTGATTTCGCTTTTTGAAGAAGCGACCGGAGTGAAAGTCCCGCACAAAATCGTTGGTCGAAGAGAAGGCGACATTGAGCAGATTTGGGCTGACCCAAGTTATGCAAACGAAGTTTTAGGATGGCAAGCTGTTGAAACAATTGAAGATACCCTGCGCTCGGCTTGGCGCTGGCAGAAGAAATTGAAATAATAATTATGTACACAGGAAAATTTTTTAACGAACGCGCAAAAGCAATAGTATTCTTTTTAATATTGGCTTTGCTGGGATGCGTGATTGTTTACGAACTCCGCTATTTCTCAAGTTCAGTGCTGGGAGCATTCACATTGTACATGCTTCTGCGAAAGCCTCATAGAAAATTGCTAACAAAGGGGTGGCACAATACGCTGGCAGTTTTATTGCTGGTACTTTTGACTTTCTTGGTTATCATCATTATTGGAGGCGGAATCTCTATGGTCGTTTATACAAAAATTCAAAATTTTAATCCTCAAACGATTTTAAACAATCTGAAACTTTTTCATGATACTACCATTGAGAAATGGGGACACACCATTGCTCCGGAAGGTATTATCGTGAAAGGCGCTCAATGGCTTGGAGCGGTTTTGCCCGGCGTACTTTCCGCTACCGGAAATGTGCTTGCCAACGTAATTCTGATGGTTTTTGTCCTTTTCTTCATGCTGCAGGGAAGTGAAAAATTTGAAGAGGGTATCGAAAATCTCCTCCCGATTTCTAAAGAGAATATCCGGTTACTGAAGAAAGAAACCAACCACATGGTTATCAGCAATGCCATTGGGATTCCTTTGATTATGGTGTGTCAAGCCTCGTTATCCGCTTTAGCCTACTGGTTCACCGGCGCCGGCGATCCGGTTGTCTGGGGAATATTAACGGGCTTTGCCGGATTAATCCCGGTAATAGGAACAGTCGTAATCTGGGTGCCTTTGGCTATCAACCTTTTAGTCGCAGGACAAATCTGGCAGGGAGTAGTTCTCCTTGTTTTTGGCGGCTGCGTCATCTCGCTTATCGACAATGGATTCCGGATGATATTTCTAAAAAAATACGCCAATGTTCATCCCTTGATTCCTCTTTTTGGAGTTATCCTGGGGATTAATTTATTTGGCTTTTGGGGCATCATTTTTGGTCCTTTAGTCATATCCGGATTTCTATTATTAGTTAAGATTTATCACAGCGAGTTCAGGGCGATTTGAGAGGTGCGAAAGAAAAAGGCATTAAACCTGAAAAATTCCATTAAATTGATTAACTTTGCAGCCTGAATAAATGTTCTTTTTACAATGATTAATCGTACTATAATTCGCATTAAGATACTTCAGATAGTTTATGCTTACTATCAAAAAAATAATAAAGACTTAGTGTTAGCCGAAAATGAATTGATGTTTAGTATTCAGAAATCTTATGATTTGTATCATTATCTTTTATTGCTGATTACGCTTTTAACCGATGCCGAACAAAAAAGGTTGGATAAACAGAAAAACAGACTGCTCGCTACTGAAGCCGAAAAGAATCCTAACATGCGCTTAGCAGGCAACCGCTTTGCCGAACAGTTGAACCGGAATGCGCAATTGCAAAAATTCGCGCGGGAAAAAGGAACCTTTTGGAACAACGAGGATGTTCATTTTCTGCGTTCAATCTTGAACAAGATTCTTCAATCCGATATTTACAAGGAATATCTGGAATCGGATGATACGTATGAATCAGACCAAAATTTTTGGATCAAGATTTTCAAGCAATTGATTCTGAAAGAAGATGAATTGAATGAAACGCTGGAAGATCAATCCGTTTATTGGAATGACGATTTGGACATAATCGGCGCTTTCGTTTTGAAGACTATCCGGCGAATAACGGATAAGTCGTCTTCCGATCAAGCTTTGTATCCGCTGTTCAAAGACGCGGAGGATAAAAATTTTGCTATTCAATTGCTGCATCATTCAATATTGGATGAAGAAGAAAATAGCCGGAGAATTACCAATCAAATAAAAAATTGGGATATTGAGCGCTTAGCCCAGATGGATTTATACATCCTGCAAATCGCTTTGGCTGAACTGTGTAATTTTCCTTTGATTCCAATCAGCGTTACATTGAATGAATACATTGATTTAGCCCGCTATTACAGCACCCCAAAAAGTCCGGTCTTTATTAACGGCACGCTTGACGCCATTGTGAAAGAATTAAAAAACGAAAAAATATTATTTAAGAATTAATATTTTTTGCTATATTTGTATTTTAATTTAATAAAACGATAAAAAAATGAAATTATTAAGTATTTTGCTGGAAGCTCCGGGCGCGGGAGGAAGTATGGGTATGAGTAGTATATTTTTGATTGTTGCGATGATTGTCATCATGTACTTTTTCATGATTCGCCCGCAACAGAAAAAACAGAAAGAAATTCAGGAAATGCGTAAAAAATTGGATGTAGGCGATACGGTAGTTACGTCAGGCGGTATTTACGGGAAAATAAAATCTGTTGAAGATACGGCTTTTATTATTGAAATAGCCGAAGGCGTGAAAGTTAAGGTGGACAAGGCTTCCATTTTTGCCGCAACCAATGATTCTCAAACCAATAAATAAGCAAGAGATACAACGAAAAACCGGGGCGTTTTTCAAAAGTAAAGGATGGAAAAACTCCCTGGTATTTTTTAGCTTTGTTGGGTTAGCCTCCTGTTTTTGGGCGCTTCAGTATGTACGTCAGCAATTTGATTTTGAAGTTCCCTTAAAGGTTTCTTATACCCATATTCCTGCGGGAATTACTTTACTGGAAAATCCTCCGCAAGAAATAAAACTTCATTTACAGGATAAAGGTTTTGCTTACCTTAATTATTTAATTAATCGAAGGAATAAACATCCGCTATCTATTACAATCGATTTAAATGGCATTTCTCCTAATAAAAATTCTTATGTGATCGATCAAACGGCTTTGCGTAATTTGATTGATTCGGAATTATCTGCTACAACGCAATTGAAATTGTTTTTGCCGGATATAATTGAAATCAATTATTCGCTTTTAGAGCAAAAAGAAGCGCCGGTAGTTATCAATGGAACGATTTATCCGGCAGTGGGTTATCTTTTTGATTCCATTTTGATTGAGCCGGCTCGGGTTACTGTTTATGGAAATAAGGCTGCGTTGGATACGATTTATGAAATCCGGACGGAGCCGGTAAATTATAAAAATATTAATAAAAACTGGACTGTTTCTACCGGTTTGCTAACGCCGGAAGGAGTTCATCTGCCGGTTGATAATGTCAAACTGAGCGCTTTAGTGGAAGAATATACCGAAAAAACATTCCAGCTTCCGGTTGTATGCAATAACGTGCCATTCAATCGAAACGTCCGTTTTTTCCCTTCAATGGTAGAGTTGATTGTCAGGGTAGGTTTAAGCAGATATACTCAACTGACGAAATCAAATTTTGAAATTGCCGTCAACTACAATGATTTGTATGAGAAAAATACGGCGAACTGTTCGTTGACTTTGACCCGGAAGCCTTTAGGAGTGGAGAATTACCGTATCGTTCCGAATGTAATTGAATTTTTGATTGAACAAAAAAACGAATGATGAAAATAATCGGGCTTACCGGAGGAATAGGCAGCGGAAAATCCACAGTTTCCCGTTTGTTTGAAATAATGGGGATCCCTGTTTACATTGCCGACACGGAATCGAAACGATTAACCGAATCATCTCCTGTTATCAGGGAAAAATTAATCGAACGGTTCGGAGCGGGATTATATGCGGAAAGAAAGTTAAATAAAGCGCTGTTAGCCTCCTTAATTTTTGAAAATGACGACAACAGGAATTATGTTAATTCGGTGATTCATCCGGTAGTCAGGATGGATTTTGAGCAATGGATAGCGCAACATGCACAATTCCCAATTTTAGTCATCGAAGCCGCCATTTTGTTTGAATCCGGATTTGCCGGTTCAGTCGATGTTTCTGTCACGGTTGCAGCGCCGGAAGAGTTGCGTATTCGCAGGGTAGAACTTCGGGAAGGCTGGTCTCGCGAATCTATTCTTGCCCGCATTCAGAGCCAGCTTTCGGAAGAAGAAAAAATTCGTCGTTCCGGTTATGTTATTTATAATGATGGGGAGCGGGCGTTGATACCGCAAGTCGAGGAATTGGTAGAAAGGCTAAGTTAATAAAACACTGTTATTTAAACAATTCGGTTACCCACTTTACAAATTGTTGGCATACCACATCATCTGTAGATAAATATTTTTTTGTAATACTTAATCCCATGGGCGTACCCGGCTCCTCCTGCCAAGCCAACCATGTGTGTATCTGAGCTTTCGGTTTATCTTTGCTGGAATATTTATTAAGCCCTTGTATTTCTATTTCAGTTAAAATATCATCCGCGACAGGCAAAAGTTTATCATCTTTGGGAATTAAAAATGAAATAAAATTTTCCAATATTCCGTCACTATCATTATTGGGCATTATCCACGTACCGACTTTTTGAGTTTCATTCTCAATGATTAGTCCATCTTTCGGAAAATTTTTTGGAACAATAAAACCAATACTTGTTAGCGTGTTATATAGTGAATTCCACCGAGTTTGTAGATCAGCATCAGCATCTATGATTATTCCAACAGTATTGACGCCGTACCCTTTAAATCTTGTACCTATTTGCTTAATCAGATTTTCAACTCCTTCACAATCAATAATATCGAAATTTTCAGTAATTTGATATTTTTTACACAATGCAGATACAACATGTAAATCGTTTTGGCCTTCGACTAAAAGTTTTTTATTGTTTTTTTCTTCTTTTTTGTTCATCTTATTTCAATGTCATTTTCAAATGCTATTTCCAACTCTTGAGGCGTGTATTCTATTGGTTTAATCATACCATTAATATTGTCTAATCTGATAAGTTTTCCTTTGACTGTAGTTTCATGACCATTCAAGACAGCTTCAAAACTTGAAATGCAATCGCTGCTGTGTGTTGTGGCAAAAACTTGAATATTTAATTTTTCAGCCAAACTGAATATTATTTTCCATAATTTCTCCTGAGCGCTGTAATGCAATCCATTTTCAAATTCGTCAATCAACAACAAACCATTTTCTGAATTAACCAAAGCCAAAATAATAGAAAAAATACGATTTATTCCATCACCCATGCTTTTTAAAGGTAGTTTATCGGGTTGATCAGATAACTTAACGGTAGCTTTTCTTTCTGAGGAATTATCTTCTGCAACAAACGTAATTCTTTCCGTTTTTGGTTCAATAATTTTTAGTGCATCAATGATATAGTTTTCTTTTACGGTTAATGCTATTTTATCAAATAATTTATCATTAGCTGAAAGTGCGCCCGCTTTGACAAAACAAGTATTAAAATACTGTATAAATGGCGATGGATTTCCTGTAATATTTACTCCTTGCTCATCTATAAACATTATAGTACCATCAATGCGTATTTCATATCCGGTTTTGTAGTTCTGGTAATTATTTAATTTGTCATCCGGAATATTCTTTTTACGATGAATGATGTCTCCCGTTACTTTGGTTTCTACTTCTTCTAAATAATTAACTATCCGTAGCTCAAAGTTTTTTATTGAATTAACTTCTCCAATGACAATAGACTTATTAGTGAGTCTATTAGTAAAAAGTAAAGGAAGCGCCGGAATAAAATTATCCTCATCACATTCGCCTCTGCCATTTAATATTTGCCATATATTTTCAGCTTTTCCTTTTGTATAATACATGTAAACAGCTTCCAAAAGACTTGATTTACCGGTATTGTTTTTCCCCGTAATCAAATTGATTTGGCTGATAGAATCAATTTTCAGTTCTTTTAAATTTCTGTAATTTCTTACAAGTAATGAATTTAACATAAGGAAACAGATTGTCAATATTTTGCGAAAGTACAACTTTTCTTTGGAAGATACAAACTTTCAATTATAATTTGTAATTTTGCTCACCAATTTAGAAAAGAATCCTAAAAATTAACTATATGATACAAAATGAAAGAAATACCCGTCATCAAAGAGTGATGGGCGCAGTAGGACAAATGATGACCGCCGCTCGAACAGCTCCTAAAGGCAAAGGAATAGATATCCTTGAAATCTTTGCGGTAGAAGGAAATGATCTGCAAACGCTGTCGGCAAAAATGCGTGAAATGGGAGAACAGAACGGACGAAAATTCTTTTTCAGGGATGCAGACAACGTTTTATTGGCTGAAGCCGTTCTTTTAGTAGGCACTCGCCAGCAAAAACAAACCTTGGATTGCAGTTATTGCGGATTTCCAACTTGCAGCAACAAGCCGGATGAAGTACCCTGTGCGATCAACTCGGTCGATGTTGGAATCGCTATCGGCTCGGCTTGCGCAATGGCAGCCGACATGCGTCTTGATACCCGCGTGATGTTTTCAGCAGGCTATGCGGCGCTGGCGCTGGACTGGCTCAAAGGTTGCCATACGGTCATCGCTGTTCTGGTCTCGGCATCTTCTAAAAATCCGTTTTTCGACAGGCAGTTTCAACCGTGATTGGTTGTAGCAAGACAGTTTCTTTCCTCCGAATTTTTTTTGTTTAGGGAAAAACCGTACCTTTGTAGAGAATTGTATTATTATTTAAGTATGAACTTGGAATCAGTCGTCAGGAAAAATATATTTAATTTAAAGCCTTACTCTTGTGCGCGGGATGAATTTAAGGG
>Ga0123357_10005110_pt1 | contig 15642 bp, 10 predicted proteins | sample TergutEmb28metaG_FD_89873 | JGI IMG/M metagenome (GOLD analysis project Ga0123357, IMG submission 89873) | Embiratermes neotenicus P4 segment gut microbial communities from Petit-Saut dam, French Guiana - Emb289 P4 | ecosystem: Host-associated > Arthropoda: Insects > Digestive system > Gut ... | reverse complement strand
CCCCCCCTTATCCCCCCCCCCCCCCCCCCTCGCCTTACAACAAGCAGAACATTGTCTTCAATTCATCCTGTTTCCACTGCTGCTTGAGAAAAACAAACGAGAGAAGAAAATCATCACAAACTTCTTTGATTTACATCATATTCTATGTTCTTGCTGTTTCTGTCTTCGCTTCTCTCTGTTCCTATTGTTCGTCTGTCCGTCTGTCCTCACGTTACACTCCTGTCAAATATTTGTACTTCCTGTACGCTGTGTACAAAAGTTCCTCGCACAGTTATAGTGCAGTGGACCAAAACATTTGGCACAAAATAAGCTGTCGGCTCTGCACGGCCCCATCTGCCCATTTCTTAAGCACTGTGCGTAAAGTGCACTGTCAGTTTAGTGTGCCAGTTTTGCAGTTAGACAACAATACAACGTCTTGTCAGATTATATTTGGGAATTTTCGAAATGCTTTCAACCCTTCAGTTTAGGCTCACTCACCTTCCTGCGCCCCGCGGTCAAAACCACACGTCTGTATTTTAGTTTTTAGGCATTGTTTCCGAATTTGAAAAGAACCGCGTCCATCCGTCCGTCACTTATCACGAGCGACTGAACCTGCGTTGGATTGTCATGAAATTCGGCATAGGCGTTCTCTACAGAAATGTTGAGCGGGCCTTAGCGCCTTGCAACTCGGCTTCATGACGGTCACAGCGAGTGTAGAGGGTCTGCACTTAATGTAGCTGAGCGTAACAATTGGTGCAGTGTAGTTCACTTTTGTGCAAAAATGAAAATTGGTTCATTTTTCTATATTTTTAATTCGATTTGGAAGCAGTTCCCGTTCCAGTAAAAGTCTTACTTTATTTAGGGTCATGTATGAGTTGCTACCCGCAGTTCGTACGTCCATTGTCCAATTTGGGTGAAGTTCGGCACACCAGGTCGGCATGTCTTTGTGTTGCGGTTTTGTGAGTTTCCTATACATTGGCGCAGGGAAGGCCTTACTTGTGTTGCCTTGAAATTACATTTCCTCTTGTACCGTGACACTGAATGATAATCTGGTACCGTCTTTGTTCTGCCTTATGGGCACACCATGCAGTATGTGGTGCGCTGTCTTATTCTGTACATAAACATAAACTGAACGAGATCTGAGGTTCGATTGGCGTTTGTCGTGATTCTGTTCTTCAGAGATGTTACGCTGTGTACTGTGGTTACCAGATCCCGAGGCGCCCTCATCTTCACGAGTTACGGAATTTTTTGAAACCCGCTACACAGCGACAGATCGCGACGTGCACGACACAGACGGCGTGTGTCAGGAGCCAACTGTCTGCACTGATGATAGAGTAATAATTTGCTAGAAGGAGGTAATTACGTACCGGAGAGTTACATTCGTGCCTTGAGCCAACAATTGTGTGACTGGGGATGATTTGTTATAAACAATACCGTATTTGACATTGCCCATTGCCCTTTGCCCTTTGTCCAATTCTTGTACAGTACGTTACGGTCACGTAACATTGTTAAGAAATAGTATGGGCAGATCTGTAGAACGAATAGGAAAAGTATTAGACCACTTTTGTACAAATTTCTTGCTCTACCTCACGAGCGCCAAACAGCAGTCTGCCAGACGCTGTTCTGCACCCTTGACCAGACTCTCCCACGTCCTAATAGAAATTTAATGCTTCTTACCCATTTAGGCAAATTCAGGAACCATGCAGTCAAACAGCCCACTGTCTTGTCCTTCCAGATACCCAAGATTCATGTTCGTCTAATCTCACTGTTGCTCTACAAACATATTTTCCGTCTTCATACACTTCATATTGCGTCTTGTTTTTGACCAAATGTGGAAACCGTGACAAGGAGAAGCGAAGTTTTATGCAGAAGTAACGAGTGTGAGTAATAACGTGATAATTCCGTATACTGACTGCCGATATTGTGAATGTTACGACGTGCTGCGTCATTGGGTTACAGGGTTTTTGTTAGGCGCCAGAACGTGTTGCTGTTACGGGTCTTGTAGCTGCCAGTTTGTACAGACGGACAGAGAGACAGACAGACAGACAGACAGACAGACACGCAGCTACGAAATGAGTGTAACCTTGTCACAAGTCCTCAGTAAATATTTCACCTTCTGAATTTCTGCACTAAGTCTGTAAACTTTATGTGCGAATTTTTATATCATTTTCGTTGTGTTCCAACTATACTATGACGTCACATTCGTTTCACCTGTGTTTGACGTGGCCACATATAAACTACAGTAATGTGTTTACATTTACTTGACCCTGCCTTCTGCTGTGTGTATTCTTTCCCTTTCCGGTTTGCATCTTTACGAGGAAGTGACACCATATGAACCCATAAAGCTATTTCTTGTCATGCAGTATGATCGATTACTTTGTGTGCCCCCTAATGTTTTCACTAGTTCTCGCTTTCCCGGTTCGTGTCATGTTCAGATAACAGCAACATTAGCACATTCAAAACACATTCTACCCCCAGGTAAAGTGTCCAGGATAGATTACAGGCCGTATTATTTTGTGCTTCTCTATAAACAATGGAACATCTTCAGCTGCATCACAAAGCTCGCCCTCTCTCCGAACTGGCATAAACAAGTCCTTGCAGGCTTTCGCCCAACTTAACTCTCAACTCCGCTGTGGCATTCCCAGCTGCTGCAGCTTGGAAACTACGAAGTTCTGTTCTTCCTGGCTAGTGCTCTTCTTACAGGTACGAAGCACTGTTCATATTAGTGTCTATATCTGTATTGGTGTCTGTGTATGTCTCTTTGTTTGTGTCAGTGTTAGTGTCAATCAGTATCAGTTTCGATATCACTAGCGGTGTGTACATCAGCGGCTGTGCCGGTACCACATAGTTTGTTCTGTGTTTCATTCCTATTGTCTTATAATTTGTCATATTTTAAGTAATTCGGAGTTTGTTGATTCATGATTCATGCAGTATCGCTCTTACTACAATATACCGTTCAAAAAACGGTTGTTAGTGGTTACCGAATTAAGGGGAAGTGGAATGAAACGATCGTGGGCCACTTTGTGGTACACCCTGTTCCAAAATATGCCTGGAGCTTCTGAACCGGCAGGGATTCCAAACGAGCACCTCCAGAACAAGTCTGGCGCTAACATGCTTTATTTTTCATGTCGAAACAACGTCAAATGTTGGCGCTTAACGAATTGTCCCCGAAGTGCATTTGTAGTCCTGCAGTGTCCGCAGGGTGTAGCTGAGGTTTCGGCAAGGAAATTCCCAAGGAAGGCCGCGGCTCTAAACTGTAAGCCGTACACAGACGGTGTCTGTCTGCCTGTTTCTCGCAAGTACAGTTTCGAGGCAGCTCCATACCGAATAAGATCACGTCTAGAGATGTGACGCCGTGTCAGTGTGTGAGTAGTACCGACGTTTCGAAGGATCCTAGTGCCTTCGTCTCTGAAACTGCTCGGTCCTGGAAACAATCGCACAACTCGGGAATAGCTGAACCTCAAGAAAGACCGCTGTGATAACCTCATAGCGCAAAATGTCGTATCTCATTCATGCTGACTGCGGGCCGCCATGTTCAGGGACGCTCTGAGGGACGAGTAAATCACGTCAGAACCAATTTTGTACTCTGTATTTCTAGAAACTGTACAATAGGCCCATAGAGTACTTTCGTTTTGCCACTTCATTTTGGAAGTCTAAGCGCAGACTTTGGGATGGACCGGCCCCTCATATAAGGGACTTTGCCAGTAGTTTAAAATATTTGTTCTTCCATGAGTGATTCTAGTTTGGAAGACGGCTGGCTCTAATTGATTGTGAAATCCTGAAGAAACAAGATGTTATAATCTGTTTCCTCTGTGAGTACTGCCCATTTATTTAAATTCACATTTTCTCCAGTGCGGTAAGAATGTTTGCTAACTCCACCTAAAGGTGCATCTCTCCACCTCAAAACCGAAATTATTCATTGCATTTGGAAAATGAACTTTGCTCACCTCCACTCCGTATTCCCACATAAGCGTTTCTGTCGGATGCAGGGTTACAATTACAGCACACAGCTTCGTTACCATAGAAACAAATAACAGAACTGGAGAAGGGAATACGAAGGGTGATTTTTTTCTGTCTAAGGTTGGTTGGTTTCGGCCAGCATTAGAGAGCAGATCTGTTAATATAAAAAAGAGAGGGCAGGCCGACCAAACGACGTTTTGCGACGGAAGCTTAATTAGCTAACGTTTGAGAGTTGCTGTAAATCATGAAGCGGAACCAGCAGTAACACTGAAGCAGCATTGAATGAATTCAAAGCCATTTATGTTGGGTCCTTTGACTGAGATGTGACGCACCTCTTTGTCCCCCTCTGCCACTGGCCTCGACTGCCCTCAGCCACTTGAACCCTAACCGCTACGGTGGATGGAGATAAAAAAGTATATCGTGTAAAGTTATTACCTAAATACTTCCTGAACTTCAACATAATTTGATGTACTTTTCAAAAACACAGGTGGAGTGTGGCTTCGTACTTACGTATGTTGTAACCCTTTAAACACTAGTACTGAAGCGAATTAGGTAGCAAGACCCATTCCGTACCGCGCAGTAAACACTCCGTCTCGGTTATAAAACCAGTCAGTTAATGCTGTATAGGGAAATAATCGCTGTTTGTTCTGAGATCCACACAAAACACATAAATACGCTGTGTGGGCAGAACGTGGAATTGTTGAACGGTAAACATCCTGCCACTCACATCTGCCTCGTGCTGCTGACCTTCAGTGTCAGTTAATGTTGTAGTGCTTAGTTAAGCACAGCGACAACTTAACCCCCCCCTCCGTGTCTGTAAAACTGTTATTTCTACCGCAGGTCTGACACGTGTTTTGGTGTTGCTTTCTTGTGCAATGGTGCAGATGATGTCTGTCGCACGTTTTGTTTCTCCTGAACTGTCAACAGTTAGGCCTATCTGTACACTTGATTGCAATCGCTGTAATGTCAGCGGTATTTGAACTTTCCGTCCGTAAATCTTGCGGAGGGGCTAGTAAAATCATCCCACCATCTAAACAAAGCATGCACTATGTCCTAAACACGGAGCCGGAAATTTCCTCGTGAAAGGTGATCCTGTATGCCAATCTGTACGGCGTAATTTGCCAGGACACAACAGTTTTACATTACTAATGTGAAGACAACAGCAGGACGCCCATTTCCGGTGTAGATGTGTCGTCCAGATTGATAGTTGTGTTCAGCTACAAGATGGCGTAGTGTCTGTCAGTTGTACCAGCGGAGCGATACTGCAGAAGGGTGCGAACTGCGAGCAGAATCAGCAGAATCGACTTGGTTGTCATGTGCGGCACTTCAGGTTTGTGTGTGTGAACATTCCAGTGCGTGTCCTTGGACAAGTGATCGCCGACGTTCGGAAGGATTGTATTGCCATCATCTTGAACGGTGTAGGTCATCTTCATGGATCTGGACTCTTGAAATGAAAGCACTACGATCCTTCGTTACGTCGGAATCGACGCCCCCAAGGACATAGCGTCGCTTCTCAGAAGACTGTCGTACAGTGATAAACCCCGGACTGTGATGTCGGTGTTTTGCTCGGCAGCACTGAGTTCGTGTTTGTTCAAGTAGGCACTGCATTTCTACACAAAAATTTGTTAGGTTAATTTAGTTTTCGTCCCTATCGGCTCGCCAGTCGTCCCACTTCCCGTAAGGCCTGATTCGAAAGTTCCTCCTCTCTCTCGACTCATCTGACTGTCCATTGTTCGTGTTACCGACTGATATAAAGCGGTACTGCACGTGGAGAACATGGAATGAAACGAAGGAACAACAACGCGTCCTTTTTCCCGAAACCTCACGCGTCAAGAGACCCTCGTTTTGAGAAATAACAGAAACATTCAAATTGTTTGTTGTCAAATAAACCCGCACAAACACACACAGCGTGTTGCTGATCCGATATTCACTGCTGCTCTTGTGTTCTTCCTTGAAAAGTCAGTAAACCTTCCATTAAATTTTAATACATTGTCCTTACTACGTGTTACATCTGTGACAGGCGCTGTTTCTCCAGCCGTCGATGCTAACCAAGCAGCCAGTTATGTGTATTGCGGGCGGTATATCCATCTTCAGACATAGAAGTGCCTGTCTCAGTAGACCTGAATCCACAGAGGGACGCGACGTGTCTCACTTGATTTAAAAAGAAATTGATTCATTTACCATCTTCATTTAGAATATGTGTGGAGTATTTCGCTGTCCAGCAGCAGTTTTATACCTGCAGTGACGTGCCTCAGGACCAGCCGTGTGTCAGATGTCAGATACGTCACAGTAGCAAACTAGGGTTCAGTGCCACAGTTTGTCCGGCTGGGGCTAAAAACTCGCATTAGTAGAAGAACTTACCGACCCAATTTTACATTCGAACCTGTTACCTGCTGTGCACAAGGCAAACTGTTTACCGGTGATCTAACCTTCCTAATCATGCAGATTAGGTGGATCCAGTATTGTCTGTTTACAACAGCGAAGGAACATTGCAATTGAATTAGGTGCTTGAATTTTAGTAGTTCTTACGGTACATTTCTTCTTGAACGTCAAACCTGCGAGGTGCAGCAACACGGGGAATATTTACTGACTGAAGGAGAGATGTTGGTTAGCTTTGGCGTGAGAATGTAGCAGCAGTAGCATCAGCTCACAGCCAGATATCTCTTCATTTTGTTACAGTCTATTTCTCCCTCTTTTCTCTGTGTTGACACTTAATTTCCGTGATTTGGCTGCGTATCCGAGAACGAAGCAGCGGCTGGGTCTTGCAGCATAGCCACTGAGCCTACAAATATGGAGGGGCCCCCTCGCAGCACCTTCGCGGTTCAGCGTCGCTGTTACAGCTGGGATTTTATCTTCACTTGTTTAAGTTCCTCGCCTTCCTTTAACCAATTTTTTTTTCGTCGCTGTGAAATGTTTGCACCAAATGTCGTCTGTTTAACCTGCTTCCCTCCATGAAAAAGAAGCAAGACAGCAAAAGGTGTATTGCGTAAGAAGAGCATCGACTTAAAAAGGCACGTCATTGTTTCAAAATGTCATTCGTTTCTACGGTACACGCGTGAGTGTGACTCCTATAAGGAATGTACGATCTCCACCGTGCTGATGCTCGCAACATGCACAGACACTCAACAGCATTTTGTGCACATCTCTTGTGCCGCATTTTACCAAAATCGGTCAGTAATGCAGAAATCCATTAACGTCGTTAAATGACGTGTTACTGTCACTTCTAACGACACCTTTCTTTATTCGGTTTATTCTTACGGGCAACTCCTGAGATTGATATTATGTAACTGGCATAAATTTGTCGAAAATGTGGGAAAACTTCTATTATGCTGTTAAGTAAGACCTGGCTGGCTTTCACTTCACCGATGTTCCGGAATGTCGCGGCATTTCGTGTAGCGAGTTTCCTGCTGCAGATATTTCAAGAACTATTGACTGTGCGGTTATGAACAGATTTGTTCTCCGAAGGAAAGTGTGGCGAGTTTCAGAGAGCTGCCGCCTAGTGCAAAACGTTTTATAAAGAACATGTATACCGAACGTAATGAGCGTAGCCTCTGGCACTACGTCGCGGACCGACATTGTGTATTGGCCTCAAAGGTCCAGACCGTAACTAAGTATGTTGTATTTACATTCGGCCGCCGCTTGCTACTGCGGACTGCAGGTGTGCCTGTCAATAACAGATTATGTGCAGTTCTGCCCAGTTTTACAGCAGCTGCAGTAGAAGACGTCCAGACGGCAGGGTTATCTCATACGCAGAATGGTTCTCCCATCTCTCAGGACGCCTAAAGGCAATGTTAAGGCTTATGACGACGTCGGAATGCTGGCCATACTGTGTGTTCCTTCTTAAACAGTTTGAGAGACTTAAAATCGTTACATGAACCCTAAACTATCGAAGTTCAGCCTGACGTGGCACCTTTTAATTTTCTACAGTTGGCAGCAAGAATTTGGCCAACTTTCCACACCCTTCGTGAAGTAGACGTGCGCGTTGTGGTCGGCGGAACAACAGACCGACGCACTAAATGTACACGTAGTCTCTGTCTATGTGCATATGTTAACTTTGCATTCTAAGACGACAGTTAATCGTAACTCTGTCTATGCGCAGAGCGGAAGAAACTTGTACATTTCTTCTCGTAGGAAATCATGATTTATGATTGTGCCCAGAATTCCACAGCTGCTGCTGTAATTCCGTTTCGTGTTAATTTGTAAATGTTTTGTTAATTAACGGCAGTTAGCATTACTGCCTCTACAGAAAGAACATGAAACTTCGGAAGGTACAGAAAGCGATTTACTGTGTAATTATTAGCTGTGAATAGTGTCAAATTGCGTATCATTGCTTGGGAAAAGTTATGTGTCAGAAGTTGGTTGAGCACAGTAGGTGCAGACAGGCTTGTGTGGTGCTCGAGGGGGTGGGGGGGGGCGGGGCGGGGTTCATCATTCTTTGAAGGAAAATACGAAGGTACAGTTTTAAATACGCTGCCACTGTGGCCTTCAAAATTATTCATAATAATTAAGCGACGTATTTTTAATGTGTAAATATATGTCTAAAACGGGCAGAAAATTGTCCATCGGTCTGCTTTGTACGTTCTGCTGTTAGCAGTGAGAATAAGGAATTGCGCAGCAGCTGGGTCGCGGGCACTACAGCTTCATCCAAATCGGAACTGTCCGCAGTCTCTCGTCCTGCAGCGGAGAGTCAGATGCTGCCACTTGACACATCAAAGATAAAAATTGACTTGTGTTACGTTTATATATCCATCTCGTACCGCGCAGTAAACACAGTCAGTTGATGCTGTATAGGGAAATAATCGCTGTTTGTTCTGAGATCCACACAAAACACATAAATACACTGTGTGGGCAGAATGTAGAGTTCCTGAATGTTTGTTCCTGGTGTTACATAAAGTAACCACTGGGCTTTGAAGGGCTAAATACCAGTTTCAAACGCTAAAATAGAAACCCGCATGGTTTTAATCTCTCAAGACGCAGACGAACGAACTGCTGGTCACCCCAGAAACCTTTGTCTCAAAAGACGAAGATTCGAGGTCCATGCCATTGCAATATTTATCTGGAACTAGTGTCATGTGAAAAGTTTCTAATATATGTTTGGTTCAAAATTATACGAAATTCTATTTAGATTTTTATTGTGCACGCTGTACGTGCCCTCTGTAATGATGTAATGTGTGCAATAACACTGCAAGATCAAACGGGTGTTCTAATATACTCCACTCTTTCTCAATCAGTGTAGTGGGCTGTGCCACTCTGATAACGTATGCATCGCTACTGTCAGCATATGTGAGCACTAGTATCAGAAGCTATCACCTATCAGGCTCAAAAATTCGAAATAACCTCGCCACTTGATTCTCGTATCACACAGTTTTGATCCACGTGCCACACAGTTGAATGCAGGCAGGAGCAGTGCAAACACGCGAGGAACGTACGCCAAAATTCATCCGCGTAGTGTCACTAAAATCAAAGTAAAATTAAAAATTAATAATTTAGCATTTGTGCAGCGTGTTTTTATGTCCATATAGGCCTGTTATGTCACCTATGTAGGTGGGACGCAGAACGTCCTTCCTTCACTCCCTTAACGCTACAGTTTCTCATTGCACGACGTCATATTTCACCACGTAACGCCTTCTGTATGCCATTTGTTATAACTTAAGCCATTGTTCTTAGCAGCTAAAACTGCTGCCTGTGACAAAGGACCTAACCGTGTAATTTCATGCAGCAACTGATAATTAGGGACAGCATAAAGAAAAAGTTATTATGAAATGGTATAAGGGGAGGGCTTGTTTCGTTACTTGGGAAGAGAATCGTGTTTCTGGCTCAGGTTAAAGATCCACTTAGCCTCATCCCCTAGTAGCCATTCTTCAAGTTTCCACCCTGCCCCCCACAAACCCCTGATTCTTCCAACTTGCGTCTTTTTTCCACACAACGCGTAAGAGTTTGAAGTGCATAAGGACTGTTATTAGGGACAGTAAAGGGCGCGACACTACTAAAAAATGATCGGATAGTGGGTTAAGGAAGGCGAAAGTGTAAGTATGGCTTAGTAGGAGTGGAGGACTTGTTTAAACTAATTAGATTTGCAAGTGTCAGGAAAATGTGATTCGCAGTGGGCCGGCACTCTAGGGATGTGCCAGACAGTGCAGCACTGAACACTGCAGCCAGGCTCTTTACTGCGTATTTTAATTAGAGTCGTTATGCTAATTATAAGAAGCCTTTCTCTCTTCTTTTTTTAACTTCCCTCACTCAAGTCTTTTCATCAAGGGGGAGAAATGCTAGTGAGAATTGCGTAGCATCGTCATTCTTAGACCATTAGTTGTTTTGTACAGCGGCAATGGGCGCTGATGCGTGCTGGCGTTTCGGGAGATGCGTTTTGTGTGTGGTTGGATTTAAATGTGCTGCACACAAGGTAAGAAGGTGACGCTGTCGCTGTGTGACGTAATGACGGTACGGGAAAGCGAAGAAACGGACGAAATTAGTTGAGACTCTTTGAACCACAGAGCCACAAAATGCGTTGTTCGTGTTTGTATTGTGTGCGTGTGGAAAGCAGAACGAGGCCCTTCATGATCTGTATTCCTCTCCGAATAGCATTCGAGTGATGAAATAATGGAGAATTAGATGCGTAGTGCATATAGCACGCATGGGGAGAAGTGCGTACGGGGTTTTGGTGGGGAAACCTGAGGGAAGGAAACCGCTTGAAAGAAATGGGTGTAGAAGGGAGGACGATTATTAAAAGCTACGTTAAGGACAGGTTGGGAGTGCGTGGATTGGGTGACTGTAGCTAGTCATGTGGACTGGTGGCGTGCACGTGTCAAAACGGTAATGAACCTTCTGGTTCCATAAAACGCGGAGATTTCTTGGACTTGCTGAGGAAAAGTCAGGTTCGTGATATTGACCGTGCTGCATGCAGCTGGTCAGTTGGCTACACGCACTGAACATTCGTCGTTCTCCACTGTTGTTTGCTGTCGCACTTGTGGCCTGGTTACAGTTTTCGAAAACGTCTGTGTCTATGGCAGTAGCATATTTTCGTGACGTTTCTCTAAGAGAACTTGGTGAAATGGGTCAAGATCCCAATTCAGAAATGGCCGTCACTTGGCGTGTCTGAACATAAGAGTACGCAGCCGGTTTTATCAGACGTGCAGAAAACAAACTGCTTTACCTCAGCCGGTCTCACCATAAAGACGCGGTGGCGCGGCGCATCGACCTTCAATACTTGTGACGTGAAACGTTAAAACGTTTGACTGCAGCTTCGAATGATGTACATTTAATGCAGAGGGCTGTTAAATGTCGCGGGGTTTCCGATTTGTAGAACGCACAGACCGCATGCAAATTGCACTTACGTAGTGCGTGTGGACAATATACAGCCGATACATTATTTATGCCATCGACACAACTAATTGTATCATATAACGACATTTACCGCAGGCTTTGACATGTGTGAGCTTGGAACTGCTGGTTGCGGTTCTGGAACGGGAAAGAGATTGTGTTGTTGTTGTTGTTGTTGTCGTCGTCGTCATCGTCATCGTCGTCGTCGTCGTTGTCAACACTTGAACCAAGACTGGCTCTGGACTAGCAGCCTCCTTTGCAATGGATGCTGGGGTTTCTCCAGCTTAGGGCGGCTGGGGCGAAATGCTGACCATTAATTATCTTTTATCTAGATTAGAATCAGTGGAGGTTTGCTTCTACTCCCCCCATATGCCTTTAAGTCGTGCGGAGGGACGCAGTTTAAGGTTAAACAATTTTGGAAAGATCGTGTTTATAGCTTCTTCAAGGTTTACACCGTCCTTGCTTTGCGTATTTTCTTTATTTCTTTTCTAATTCTTTCTTTTATACTCCTTCTTTACTTTGTTTTCTTCTTTTCCCTTTATATTTTGTTTCCATGTTTCCATTCTATCTACTCGGATTTTTCATCTTTACTCGTTTTCTCGCATAAGTCTTAAAATCTTCCCTTTGACACACAAAATATACCACCAACTGACCAACAAACGCACTTCGTGTCTATGGCTGTAAGTTTATTGCACAATGGTCACCAACATGTTTCGGCCGGTCACGCGGCCACCTTCAGGGTGGTCAGAACAAGAACACAAATCTGACTGAACGTGTCTAAATCACTTCACAGTTTAAAAACCAGATAGCTTTCGTTAAAATGCGTAGTTAAACAATAGAATGAAATAGCGATGAGTGTAAAATATCGGACGTTCAAAACTGTTGAACAGTTCGCTGTACAGACTGTATCACCGCTTACAAATCTGGATCACATTTTCACCACACGTATCTTCTGTGTGCAGTGATGTACACGTGGTCGGCCACGTGACCGGCCGCAACATGGTAGTGACCTCTGTGCAATAAAATTACAGCCATAAAACAAAGTGAATTTGTTGGTCAGTCAGTATATTTTGTATGTCTGCATAGAGCACGGAGTGTGCACATCGACACATCAGCACATCAACACATCAACACATAGACACATCAGCACGTCAACACATCAACACATCAACACATAGACACATCAGCACGTCAGCGCATCAACACATCGACCTGCTCTTAGACGCACGAAGTGTGACGACGTGTTTGTTGTTCCCAGAAGCTCAAGTTATGAGTCTTCCGAAAAATGATTCATGATCCGACTGGACAAAGTAGGAAGTTAGTTTTTTGGTTTACCTGATGCGTGTAAGACTGGCGTCTAACAGTCTAACAATTCTGTCGTTGTGCTTAATACTTATTGGCTTGACGCTAATGTCGGTACAGTATCAGGCAACATTTAATGCTATTTGCGTAGCCTTCCTTAACGAGGCGACTTGTGTGTGCTCAGTTGACAAGCTACATACTTAGTGCTGCCGTCTGTATTTAGAGTTCATAAGCAACGCAACTCTTTGTCTGCTAGTAATAATGTACATCGCGTAACTAACATTTGTGCTGCGACTTGATTGTAGGAAGGATTTCTGTTTGTTTACACGTGGGGTGAAATCCATAATTCTTGCGCTTCATAATGGTCTTGTTTCTCCCAGGACTACAAGCACCTGCTGTACGGTGCAGAAAGACTTCGAGTGAGCCCGGACAGTGGCCAGACTGTGCGCTCCACTGTCCGTTGTTCGGGGCTCACGGGGGACAAGAGAGTTTTCTGTCTTCCAGTACTCTGGGGGCTCTGTTCCTTGGGTACCGGCGGGGTAAAGCTGCGTGGACGAGAAGCTGTCTCTTCTCCATCTGGTTAGAAATTTTCTAAAAAATGGAGCACTGCCTCCTCCAAAGGTACACATTTGTAGCGTCGATAGTGGGGAACAAAATGCGAGCCTGTAACATTCGTGAATTGAAAGCGGGGGGAGGGGCACCTGTCTAATTGCGACTTCATCCACCGAGAGTCCCACGTTGGCTGCAACTGGTCGTTCGGTGTCAGAGGCGGCGAGTGGTGGGTGACAGTTTGCCGTCGATCAGAGCATATTTCCTGGTTTTTGTTTGAAATTGCTTTTAATTGGCTTGTCGTTCATTCGGCATAGAATGTCGGGATGAAATGTTGATGTACAGTTATACTGTGCCACAGCTCAGCTGACTGACGGCGGCAGCTTCTCTGTGCAACACAAGTGATAACTGCTGTGTTAAGGACTCAGTGTGCCTGCCTCGTGTCCAGCTTTGCCTCAACGTGTAGGAGCGATATGTCACTAACGGTTGTGCTGATGCACGTCTTCTGAGTTGTTACTCTGAGTAGCAGGGTTATTCATTACCGACGTTTCGAAGCAATGTACCGCCTTCGTCTTTAAGTGTCAGGAAGTCCGAGAAACTCTTTATCAGGCGCATAGAATGTCACATGTTTCAGGGAATCATATGCATAAAGGGTACGCGTGGCTTCGATTCGCCATAATCTGCACCATCTGAGATTACTCCAGGGCGGACGTTTAAACCAAACCCAAGTGGAAACATGGAACGAGAAGAGGGATGAAGGGAGGGGGTGAGGAATAAACGTTTATTTTAAAATTTATTCAAAAGAGAAAGAGAGGTCGTATTTAGTAGGAAGATATAAAAAAGCTGGGGGAAAGAATCTCTGGCAGCGATATTGGAAAACGATGATTTACGGTAATGGCCTGCTTCTTCTACTTGCCGTTTCTCTTGGGAAAGAGCAAGAAGGGTGTTAATAACGTTAATTAATATTTTGAAGCTATGAGGTGGCAAGGGGCCGAGGTTGTAAAGAATATATGACGTCAGTTTAGGCCCAGACCTAGGCTACTTGCCAGTTGGCTCATACAAATTTTCAGGCTAAGTAACCCAGCACACTGTAAGTTATATTGCGAACTGGAGCAAAGGTCTTTGTGGCCTTTGGTTGAGCACTTAATTCCTTATAACTGGATTATGCCTTTGAAGAGCGGCATTCATTGAAGTCATACTTAAGAACTGACATCGCACCGTGCAGGAAACAAGTTAGTCTTCATTATGCAGACCGTCCAGTTAACTGCGCTCAGATGAATATTTCAAATCTGCTGTAAGTGTCTTCATACGGAAAGCACTGTGTGGGGAAAATTCAGTGTTTTGGCTTTATACGTATTGGAGCGAACGGTAACCACTTTGTTGGCTGTTGATTAAAATTAGAACGACTCTCTATTCATTTTGCCGATCCAGTGGCCGCGTGGTCAAATGCGAAGGTCTGTGGCTGCTCGCTTGCTGGAATCGCGGGTTCGAACCCCTCCGGAGACAGTGATGTCTGTTCCTTGTGAGTGTTGTGTGTTGTACGGTAGAGGGCTCTGCGACGGGCCCGTCACTCATTCGGAGGAATCCTTCGGAGTGTGGTGAGTGTGACTGAGTGTGGATCTCAGACCCAGACGTTGATAAGATCTTGGCCCGCGATGGCCGTCGAGCAACGCAGAACAGTATTAATTTTCGAACTAAATTTCTGCTTCGTGATCGGCGGATTTCAAATTCTGATAGCAGACTGAAGCCCGGATATTACGTGTTACTGTAGTAGTTGTCTGCATGGCTGTACGTTGGTGTTGGTCAGTGCCACGGTTGTTTGATGAAGACCGCTTCGTTACAGATCGTTTGAAGTCGTCCATCACAATTATCTAGCCCTTCGAATTATTTATTCTTTGTTGTTTTGAGATGCGTTGTTGAAAACTGAACTTGGACTGATTGACCCTGGGGAAGGCACTACAATTCTTCGAAACGTCGAGTTATACCCGCCCAAGCATGGAGTATTTTTGCGGACCTCCCGTTGAACCTTTTCAGGACACAACGTAATAGTTAAATGGCCCAGTCCGTACCTCACAGTAAACACTCCGCCTCACTTATAAAAACTAGTCAGTTAATGTTATATAGGGAAATAATCGCTGTTTGTTCTGAGATCCATACACAAAACTATGTGGGCACAACGTAGATTTTGTAATATTGAACCTAATGTAGTATACAAATGAACCACGAAGGGATCCTATAAAATATCTACAAGCCGTCTCTTCCGTTCTAAGGCTGCCGTTCCACCGATGCAGCTGAGTGCGTTCGATTGGCGTATGTGACACACATTTTTGTTTTCCTTGCAACTATCAAAATGCGCTCATTTCTGTGCTTGCGCCTTAAAAACTGCCAGCAAAAGCGCTTTGTTCTCCCCCTGCCGAATTACTTGGCAGCCGTGGGGGCGGGGGGGGGGGGGGGGGGCCGGCTTTTCTGCGGGGTTTTGGGGGGGGGGGTCCCCCCCCCGGGGGTTTGGAAAGGGTGGGGGACAGTGGTTTT
>Ga0123357_10005109_pt1 | contig 15642 bp, 12 predicted proteins | sample TergutEmb28metaG_FD_89873 | JGI IMG/M metagenome (GOLD analysis project Ga0123357, IMG submission 89873) | Embiratermes neotenicus P4 segment gut microbial communities from Petit-Saut dam, French Guiana - Emb289 P4 | ecosystem: Host-associated > Arthropoda: Insects > Digestive system > Gut ... | reverse complement strand
TTTTTTCTAAAACAGTATCTACCTGGAAAGCCAACTAAATGGGGGGTCAAGGCTTGGGGTGTAGCTGACAGTGCCAATGATTATCTTCTAAAATGTGACATTTATAAAAGAAAAAAAGAAATTCGACAACAAGACCTTCTACTAGGGGAACAAGTTGTACTACAACTTACAGAAAGTTTCTGGGGAAAATGGCATCATATTTATTTTGACAATTTTTGCAGCTCCACAAATCTTACGAAAATGTTATTGGGACAAGAAATGTACAGCTGTGGCACTACAAGGGCAAATAGAAAATATTGGCCAAGAGAATTTAGGAAACCACCTGTCTTGAAATTGAAAAGGGGCGAGTCCAAGAAAATGCAACATGAAGATGTGACGGTGGTAGTGTGGCAAGACAAACGTGTTGTTCTCCTCCTTTCTACAAATTCCAATCCCCAGACTGATGGTTCGGTCACAAGAAAAACAGGAAAAGGCAAAGAAGAAATTGAAATTGCATGCCCTCAAGCCGTCATAAATTACACGAAACATATGGGAGGTGTGGATGTAAGTGACCAGAAACGCGAATACTGTGGTGTCGGCCAATCTTCAAAAAAATGGTGGAAATTTATATTACATTTTGCCCTAAATGTGTGTCTTGTGAACTGTTTCATTTTATATGACCTGACATATCATCCCCCCTCTACAGCACACGGAAACAGGCAACTGACCTTCGGACGATACTTGGTGCGTCAGCTGATTGATACATTCACTTCTTGCAAGCGTACAGGCAGGAAGAGGTTTGCCTATCTGAACTGCATTCCCTAACCTTTTCCATACTTTACAAAAAGTATCAGGCCATGCAAAAGTGTGTGCTTTGTGTATAGAGAAAAAGAAAAAAAGCTCCATCCAGAAGGGGTAAACAGACAACATATAAATGTAAGCAGTGTGACCTTCCATTGAGCCGTGTGGGGTGTTGTTTGGAATACCACGAGCAGCGAAATGTGGAGGTGCAAAATTAGGCAAGTAGGTTATTACATGCATAAATTTATTACGAATAAGATGAAAAAAGTGTTATCATTCTGTCTTTTTTAGTTTGTTATGATTTTTTTTTCGTAGAGGGGAGACCTGTTTCTGGTGCAGTATGTAAATTTAAATGCCTGCTAAAAAAAACACAGTCTTTCTGCCCATGCAGTAGGGCTTTAAATAGGAGCAGCAAAGGGTTAAGAGCTGGGGTAGCTCAGTCAGTACAGTAACTTCACTGTGGGGCGTTCCCATTCCCAACAGGAGCACAATATGTTTCTGTTCTCTGGAGCATCAAGACCAGCTGTGTTGCTCATACCCATCATGTTCCATAGGCACAACAGTACGATGGCTGGGGCATGACACTGCCGACACCATATAGTGCTAAGGTTGAGGTTGAGTGGAGCTCTATCTTCACTTCTCATATGCCTTCATGGATTGCACAGGGAACATTTTAGGCCTGCTTGACTGTGTTAACTTTTGATTTCATTGTTTGGCATTGAAACCAGATGTCACATTTAACAGTGTGTATTAAATTTATTATTTAACTTTGTAGGCAGGAGCAAATTGTTTTCCTTTAGCAAGACAGAATATTCTCAGAAGTATGAAATTTTTTACTTTTTATACTGTGTCATACATATTGATAGCAGAGATGGAGTATTTGGTGTAGTGACCAGGCTGTGGGAAGGATCGTTGGGTTCGCAGCCCAGCAAGTGCTGCTCAGTGGGCATTGGGGGCTCTCTCCCCAGGGGATACAGTGGGTGGTACATGAGGTTGTATTCTTTCTACCCTCCTCCTAATGCCATGCTTAGGAATGAGTGGAGCTATACCTCTGCTCCCTCTGTATGCCATCACAGTGTGCTCACAGGCACAACTTTAGCTTTTGACCTTTATTCTTTTACACATGAGAAATTACTAATTTTTCTGCAAATATGAGTTCAGATTTTGTGCAATTATTGTGTGTTATAGGTTGGCACATTGGCAGATCTTTTACTGAGAAGGAAAGCATACAAGGAACAAATGGATGACATGCTGTGTCAGTATGTTTTCCCCGAATTTGCAAGCCCTCGAGGGCACATGCGAGCTAGGGTAAGCGTGCAATAGACGGTACACATTGCAGTAATAGAAGCAGTTTATGACCTGACACAGTGAGGTATTGACTGTGTGACTAGTTGATAGCAGTTTGACAAAGGTACAGATTATTGACTGTTGATTCTTTAACCATGACAATGAAGCCAGTAGACTTTTGAGTCATTCCTAATTTATTTTGTATGAGCGTTGAGGTGTCATTATAATTAATATTAATGGTCCAGCAGTGTGCCTGTGACTGTTTGACTCTGAAGATGAAGAAGCCATGAATCTTTGAGACATTGGGAACTGCTTGTGTAGAGACAGTTTCACATCTCAGAAGATTTTATTCTTCATTGTTAGGCTTGTGCATGTGGACTATTTTGTGCTGGAACTTAGTTCTGTTTGGTGTGTAAGATCCATGTTTTACCTTCTATTTCATGTTGCACATACTTTCATGTTAAAAAAAATTGATTATGAAGTTTAATGATCATTGTTCATACAGAGAGCATTTCTATCACCAGTCACTGCAGAACAGGCAGCATCACCGGTCACTCTGCATCAATGATGATGCTGTCTGATGATAGAAAATACTGTCTGTGTGTCTTCTCTTTGGTCGTAGACACTGTATTTCTAGGTATCATCTGAGATTGTGAGAGAAGTGAAATTAATTGGTGTGTTTCTTTTAGGCATGTTGGGTTCTGCATTACTTTAGTGAAATAAAATTCAAACAAGAAGCAGTTCTTAAAGAAGCCATCAGATTAACTACCAATGCTCTGTTAGCAGACCAAGATTTGCCTGTTAAGGTGGAAGCTGCCATAGCTTTACAGATGTTGATCACTTCACAAGAGAAGGCACAGAAATATCTGGAGTCACAGGTAAAGCAGTCGGTTGTCTTCTCTAAGTGACATGCGTGGGCTGCACATTGTTCACAAATGCCTAGTTTGTTATACAAGTTACATTGATCTGTTATGTAATGACTGTTACCATTTGGTACAGAATGTTTGTCTTCCTGTTTGCTAACTAAGAATGTAAGGAATGGAATACTTAGTACTGTAATAGTTTTGTTTTGTGTGTGTCAGCAATGTTACCACCCTCTCATCTCTGTGTATCCCGTTGTAATGATGAATGGTAATACAGTGGAACACTGCCATTCACAGCTAAGAATATCATTTTGATTCAAATCACTTAAAGTTGCATTAATCCTTCTATTTTTGATACTCTTTGTCACCTGACGATGGCGTGTTCTGGCCGAAGTGGGTTGTAATTGTGATTGACAGTTGTCTGCTGTTGCATTGTTTGTTTCTGTGATTACAGAAAGAACACAGGCTAAAGGTGCATTGCCGAGGAAGATATTTGGTTTAAGAAGGAGGAATTGATAGCAGATGGGATAAAATGGCACAGTGCAGAGGTTCCTTGTTCGAACTAGTCACCAGATATTATTTGGATGATTAAATAAAGGGGGGTGAGATGGGCAGGGAATGTGGCACGCATAGTGGAGAAGAGAAATTGATACAGCATTTTGGTGGGCAGGTCTGCAAGAAAAGAGACAACTTGGAATACCTAGGCATTAATGGGAGGATAATTTTAAAATGATCTTAAATAAGGTGGGAGGGGATGGACTGGTTTATATGGCTCACAACAGGGACAAGTCTGTTGCTGTGGTGAACATTAGAATGACCCTTAACATTCTGTAAAATGTGGGGAATGTTTGTGTTGTGCTCTAAGTGGCAACTGTTTGTGTTGCAGATAAAACAGATAACTCTCGAACTGCTTACAATAATCCGTCAAACAGAGAATGATGATTTGACAAGTGTAATGCAGAAGATTGTGTGCACCTACACAGAGCAGCTAATGCCCATTGCAGTCGAGATATGCCAGCACCTGGTAAATATACAACTGTTACTCTTCTTGAGTTACATGATGGAAATTTGTTTGCATCAGTTACTGGCAAATGTTGGCACAGTTTGACTTAAATATTTTGAATGTGAGGTGTTCAGGGTGGTGGCCATACAGTAATATTGCACTGAAGGTGCTGTTCAGAGCTGGGTGACACACTGGTATGATGTTTGTACCTTACATCCTCCACATTCAACCTCCAGATGCCATACCTGTAGGTTGTGATTGAATTGCACACTGGGGTGCTGTATCAATCTGTTACAAGCATCACATGTGGCTGCAGTCTACAAGCTGTAGCAGTACTGCATTACACATTGTTTCATGTTGCAATGTTTATATTCCTAAATTTTTAAAAGCTCAGTTAACAATATAAATGCAAGTATTTTTTCCTCCCAATATATGTCTTGAGGTACAGGTCTGATATTTCCTGACCATGGCTTGTAGGTGCCTAATTGCATTCATGCACCTCTTGTGATTGATGTAATAGCTGATGTATGGGGTCTTTTATCTATAATGGTGGGACCTGGGGTTGTGGTGTTCTGGATGAGGGATTTTTCCATAATTTGGAGCACTATACCTAAAAAGCTCCAACAAAAGTCAATACTGCTGTGCTGTCCAAGTGAAGGTATGTTGGGCTGGCTAGTTAACATTACTTGTAAGGCATCTTCAGAGGATATGTGATCAAAAACAAGCTGAAAACAAAGCATTCGCCATGAACTTACTTGACACTAATTTTAAATTTATTTGTTTTGGAAGATGGTCAGTTTTCAGAGCATTTTAGGTACCAGTATAAGAGAACCCATGCATGTGAATTGTTTGCCTTCTGTCTGTGGAAGAGCACAGCGAAGCAACCATGTTGGTTACTTGTGACAAAATTATTTCATATGTCTCTCATTACCAGGGTGTTAACAGCTGCACCGAAACTAGCTGTTGTGTTGATCCAGTTGCATTTAACTTGTAGCATAAAAACAGTTCATAAGAAGTACACATTTTAACTGTAACACTGGTAGGTGTAACATGAGTGCAGTGAGGGCATTGATGAATATCAAAAGGAGTGCCATCAGAAAGTTGTGTTGCCATAGCATTTAAAAAATATGCTGTGTGAAGTGTGATTGTCTGTGTGAGATTTGAGGGTTTTATGGCGGTTGTAATGATTCAAGTCCACATATCAAAGGATCCTAATGCCATATCATCAAAGATCAAGCAGTCCAAGTCTTGTAATCCGTGACCCTGGCTGAAGGCATTATGCTTCTCTGAACAGTTGGGAACTGCATCCAACAATGCAGTGCCATATCCCAAAAGACTTGTCCTGAAACTGCCTATTTACTCTTGCTGCAGTCTAGGCAAAAAATGTTTGTCTTCAACACTACTGTCCTAGGACCATGCTCTAGTGTTTTTGGAAGTGGTAATGAAGCGACTGATTTGTTACGGTGAAACCAACGTGCACTGCAGTTAACAGACAGCATCGCCGCTGACATACCTGGCAGTTTAACCTTTTGGCGCCGGAATTACTTTTTTTAATTTTAGCACATTCTGTATATAAAATGTGAATAATACAGGAACCAAATATGTTATATTTATGAAACAAACTGCATTTTGAAGAGGAAAAGACGGAGAGTATATAACATGTTTAAAATATTCAATACCTATATTTGTTGAATAAATATATAAAGTGCAATATTTCGAGGTTAGCGGTGCGGTACGACCACTATAGTCGACATTAGGCGTCAAAAGTTTAATGTCCACTCCAGTTCATCCAAGGTCTTTCAATCACCCATTTCATGTTATCCCTTTATTTCTGAAGGCAGCAACATTTAGTCAAGTCCTGGAGACTGATGAAGGTTCAGACGAGAAGGCCATTACTGCAATGGGCTTACTGAATACCATTGAAACATTACTGAATGTGATGGAGGACCAGCCAGAGATCATGTCACGGCTACAGCCCACAGTGTTGCAGGTCGTAGGACATATCTTCTCTCAGAGTGTCATGGGTAAGTACACAGTTGGGGGTGGCACTTGTTCATGTAAGGTCTTTTGCTGTTTCAGCTTCATTTCTGTGTTCTCATAGAGCAGCTGTACAAACCGGTCTACTGTGTCTGTGTACCGAACAGGGAGGAAGTAACAGGAGAGTGGACAAAATTGCATTTTGGGGAGCTTCATGATTTTTACCCTTTGCTAAATGTTATTGGGGTGGTCAAATCTGGGAGGATGAGATGGGCAACGCACATGACTGGTATGGGAGGAGGAGATGTGTACTGACTGGGTGTTTGTAGAGAAAACTGAAGGAAGGAGACTGCTTGCAAGACCTGGTCATGTGTAGGAGTATAAGATTATGATGTATCTTAAAGAATCAGAATGGAAGGCATAACCTGGATGAAGATGCCTCAAGATAGGGACAAGGGGCACATTGTTACAGATGTGATAATGAACCTGTAGGTTCCATAAAATGGGGATTCTTTGTGAGTGGCTGAGGAACTCTTTAACTTCTCAAGAACTTTGCGTCATGTAGTTGGTTGGTTACTGAAAGTTGCACTTCTACATGAAAAAAAAATTGCTGCAGTCTTTGCATGTGGTCTGTTTTGTTTGCTTATGATCTGTGTAACATGTCTGCAAAAAGTATCTGCGCCTTGTTTCTATATATGAAGGAATCCTCGTAAATATGAAGAACGAGGAGACTGGCCTCTGTGCAGGCCTGTTCTTACTTCGTTTGATTTCTTTTTGCGGGTTTGAGCCAAAGAGGAATTCTTTGTTTTGCAGGATGCAGAAGTGTGTGCAAAGTACTGCAGACTGTGTTGAAATCTTGTACTAAGTGGTGAAGTATGGACTACAAAATGGTGCAAGAATTTTATAAATCACGTTGTTTAGGAGATACAGCCATATAACATTATGTATTGACTTTACAATTACCCTGTAGTATGGTCTTCAGGTGTTAGTAAATTGTGACCCACTTTATGTTTGAAAATGTGGTTACCAATTTATACAGGCAGTTGCTAAGAAATTTTGAAAAAAATCAGATGTTCTGTTATAAAAATATAAAACAGGGCACTGTTAACCAACCATGCTGCTAGTAATGTTGCTGGATTGACCTTATACCTGTCAAAGGAATACATGATAAAGAACTAGCAACTTGCGTGTGGGATGGAGAAGGAACAAACATTTATTTCCAAGAAGAAGAGCTGTGTTATATAGGGCAAGTCAGTAAGGGTGTTAGTGATGTGTATTGGGCAGGATGTTGGTGTACAGGCCAGGAGGAATGTGTGGTTAAGCTGCATAGTAGTGTGAGTAGATGGGCACTGAGCTGTTAGCAATGTCGGTTTTATCCATGTCAGTGTCTGTAACTGGAATATACTCACTTGTTTCGTGGACATTATGTCTGTCAGGTGCTGTTCCTGTTTGAGTTACATTTGTACTGTTGTGTAACTGTTCTGTTGTCCTTTTCCACTTTTTTATTGCAGAATTCTATGAAGAGGCGCTGTCTCTTGTTTATGATCTGACAAGTAAAACTATTTCACCTGACATGTGGAAGGTTTTGGAGCTCATATATCAGGTTAGTGTCTAAATATTTTGCAATGTACTGGTGATGTGTAAGCTTTCTGGTTTCCAGGACAAAAGTTTTAGTTTAAATTGAGATGAAAGTTGTGAAAATAAACATGCTGCATTACATGTGGACATGTTTTGATATAGAATTATAGTTTTTTTAGTGGAAGTAATGTATTATATGAAATCCAATCTGTCACAGAAAACTAGCTGTGAATTCACTGCTTGTAGCTGAATGTTGCTGTTGTAATGAACAGTGTGAACTGGAATAAGATTTCTGCTGCATTCATTATCAGGATATCTTCTTGTGTGTGTGTGTGTGTGTGTGGCGTGCATGCATATGTGTGTGTGTGTGTACGTGTCCTTGTGCATGCACATACACGCGCGCGCGTGCATGCACATACAGATGTTCTTGAAAATACCCAAAACAATCTGACTTAAGTGGAAAAGTCTCTTAAAAGGATAGGATTGACAGTTTTTTTAAATTATTACAAATGTGTGCTGAATTTGTGTACAGGCAGGCCTTGTTTATGCCAGGGTTACATTCCTTAAAAATTTCATGTAAATCAAACACAAAATTCCCATTTAAAACAATGTATTTCCTTGGGATTAGGGGATTGATAACCTCATCGTGCATAGTGTATGACTGTACCACTAGTGGACATAACAGATCTTTAGAGAGAGGGTGTGTACAGTATATACAGTATATATACATACATTTTTATACAGTGTACATACATTTCTGTACACTGTGTATTTCTAATGCAATAAAAATGGAAGAGACTCACATCCGCAGTGTTCGGTTCAGTTCATTCCAATAGAACTGTGGTGGTCTTGCTACACAAACACTTTAGTTCCTGGCTTAGCACTTTCTGTAATTCTGTCAGCAGCATCAAGGATTGTACATACACTACTGTGAGGGCATCTAACATTATGATTCATTAACCTTCTACAGTTTAGCATATTTTGTATAATTTCTCTTCAGTACTGATTATCTTTTGCCAATTTTTTCACTTGGATTGCACTCTGCGATGTGTGTTTACATTTCTCACTCATTGTGGTAACAAAAGCCAATGCCATTGAAGGGGTAACTGCATGAGCCATGTGATTATGTCACCAACATAACCAGTCCGTGCTTCTCTGATGGCATGACAGTAACTGTCACTTTCTGCTAGCCTCCAACACAACAAGAGCAGCCACAGTTTGCATGTGCCACATTGGGTTAAACTGAAAAATTTCGTATATTGTCTGTGCCACATTGCATTAAACTGCAAATTATTGCGTGAGTTTCAAAAGTGATGTAAATTTTCAAGTCATGTTAAAGTGATATCATGCAAAAAGAAGTTGCACTCATAATGCATTCTCTTTTGTACCTGATCATGCAAGCATTTTTTCCAGTAAACTTTCTCACAAGAATGCCCAGTTGTTCAAGGATTTTGGTGCAAGGAACATGTTCAGCCTTTGAGGTATTGAGAGTGGATTGCTTTTTATGCCCATGATTGATGTGAACTTGTCCAAAGAAGTGTTTTACGAAATCAGTGAAAAAATTAAATTGATAAGTTTATTGACCATGAAACACAATTCATTGAAGGATTCATTTCATGATTAGAAATGGGGTGAAACAAGTGCAGAACATTCCATCTTGAAAAACTGTGCTGTTCTGTTGTGTAATTTTACATACTCTGTGGAATGCATCCACAGATATCAGTGTTTTTTGTATCCACCATATAGTGTTAAACATGTCACAATTCTGTCTTGCTAGCACACAGGTTTTAGCCACATTGGTCACATGTTAAGTAATTAATCGCTCTACAGGACGAACATTTGCGCACATATACGTATGATGTCCAGAAAGTAAAGATACAAATGCAGTAAAAAATTTTTTAGGTGTACTTATTAACAAAATTTAGTGAAAAACTCTTTTACCACATACCTTAAGCTATTTTTCAACGTAATCACCACCTTTGTTAAGGCATTTGTTTAGTCTGGGTGCAGGTGATTGTATTCCAGTGTCATACTACTATGCCACCTGTGCACGCAACCACGTAGTGACTTCGTTTTCCACGTCTTTGTCTTCATGAAACTTCTGGCCGGCCTGGTGTCTCTTTAATTGCAAAAACAAATGGAAATCGCTTTGAGCAAAGTTTGGGCTTTTAGCTGGTTGGTTGCCACCTTCACAGCAGTGATTCCCTACCCTTCCCACCTGCTTTGTTTCTTTAATTTCTGGGTAACCCTCATACAGTATAAAGTGAACACAAAATACGTGACTTTATACATCTTACATATACAGTATATGTACAGAATACTTTAATTATTGAAATTGAAGTACACAACAGTAGCAGTCACAATGCACTCCATTGCAGGACAGTGACAACCAAGTGTCACAGACAGGCAAGGGACAGGATGGTGATGATGCTACTAGCTATCATTGCATGCATTTATATGTCACTGATATCCAGGCTCAGAATGGTGGTGGAAAAGTCTGTCATTGGCAAGGGGCATGGCTGATTGCAAATGGGATGGGACTTGGCCATTAATTTTGCCACTTGGTCAGTCTGACTCAAGTTATCACACTGCTAACATCAGGCCAACGTACATGCAGAACACAAGTTGCTCTGAGTTGGTTTTCAGTTGGCAAAAGCTCATTATTGCCGGCCATGCACAGACCCAGCTTTCAATGCTGTGCTGCCATGTGGGCAAGACATGAGGAAAATGACTTCTTTCCAGACATTAAAAATACTAAATAATATTAACAGCAGTGTGTATAGAAGCAAAATTGAAACTTGAAATAGCTTATGGAAAATGTGTTGAACAGGTGAAAAATTTGTTTTATCGTGAACTTTTCAATCGTCTTCAGTGGTCGATTTTCTTACACAAGGACACGTTACATGTGGTGTATATGTTAATCATATGGAAGAATTTTGGTTCTTTTTTTTATTCTGAAATTGAATAATTGGTTTGTTCTAGGAATAAAGAAACAGCTGATGAAAGATTTCCCACTGTATTATGTTCATATTCTGGCAGCCTGTCATGTGATTGGCATGAATATAAATTGGAATGGGTTTTTTTTTTTTTTGTCTTGGGTATGCTCACAGGTCATTAAAAGTAATTTTGTTGCTCTGATGTTTTCTTATTTTTTGGAGGGTTGTGTCTGCGATCAGTTTTGTGTGTTACATTGTAACAGATATTTCTCAGTCGTGTGTGTGTATAAATTTGCTCTATTCTAAAATAAGAAAGCCTCATGATGTGAAGGTCTTGATTATCTAATTTTTTAGGTTCATTATTTTTCACACTGTTCCTTGCCAGGGTTATAGGACATTAGCGTATTATGAAGAGTGAGTGAGTATGGAGCATTTGTGGAGTGATCCTGACAGGGGGGCCAGGAGTACTCTGAGAAAAACCTGTTTAATTGCCACTGTGTCCACAGCCAGTCTTGCGGTCTGGCTTGGGGTTGACCTGGTCCTCTGTGGTGAGAGGCTAACAACTAATTGCCTGGGCCAGGGCACCAAGGCATGGCCCAGTTACCTAATTGAATTAAGGTTTAATTTCTGAGGACAAATTGTTCATGATTCACTACTGTGGTGATACAAAGCTATGTTGACTGAAGTGCATTTTGGAACTTATACCAGGTATTCTGTATGAAGAACACCATTCTTTTGTGGTGCACAAATCACAGGTGCCAGGTTGCCCATGCAACTGAATTATGCACTGTGGTTTCTAATCTTCGTGGGTTGTCTGTGGAACGTGCTTCATGTAGCCCCCAGATTTTGCAGAAACATGTGTACGTTTTGTAGTAGGTACGGTACACTGCATATATTTGTTCAGGTTTTTAGTGTTTTACACTCAAAAACAATCGAGATTGTTATCGAGAACACCCGGACTGTACAGCTGCAGGGGGTGATGTGGGTCTTCAAATTTATGGTTGCAGTAATATCACGTGAATGGAAAGGTGTGAAAACAGAACTGAAATCACATAAATCATTATTAAAGCAATGATTATTTATAATTTGTATCATAGGATGTGCAACTCTTGCACTGGTACAAGCCATTTGAAGAATGTGCTAGAATTTTTTGTATTTGCAGGTGTTCCAGAAGGATGGTTTTGACTACTTCACCGACATGATGCCTGCACTTCACAACTATGTAACTGTTGACACACCTGTATTCTTGTCAAATGAGAACTATATATTGGCTATGTTCAACATATGTAAAGCTGTAAGTATATGTGTGAGAGCTGTTGCTTCAACAAATACTGTTTGCTGGTATATGCATTACTTCCTCACCCTGACCCAAAATGCTGTGAACCTTACTCAGCCTTTTCACAGGAAGGTTTATGGTATAAATACAGTGTACTCATGAGGTACTGTGGGAAGGTCAGGCTGTTTGTATTTTGTAACAAAACTGATGCACATGTGAGGAATGTAATAATCTTTGTGTGTGTTCCATATTCAAGTACCCAAATCCCCCCCCATATTCCTTAATCTTTAGGATGAAACCCATACCAGACATGTTTCAGTTTGTGTGCAGAACCTGATGAATTAGGAAAACTACTTTTGTTCTTCTAGTAAGTTCAGTTAAATGTGATAACATGAAGGGACATTTTGTAAATCGCTGCACACGTTGCTCTTTACTTGGACCATTCTGTGGGGCGGCATTGGAAGCAGGCTATTGCTCACTGCTGTGTGTCACAGTCCTTATGTTTTAGTTCAATATATTGCAGTGAATATTTAGTTTGTACTCATCATGTCGAAAGAAGGTGCTGTGTGAGCTGTTCCACTGCCTTGTTCAAAACAGGCGTGTTAGTTCTTTCGTAGTTTGACACATGCTCGGAAATTGGGGTGAATTTATGGTCTCAGAAAACAAAATGGACCCAGTAATGTTGCTTACATTTGTAGCATGCCACACAAAGCACTGTATGGATATGCATGGAATTGTGTGCAGACCAGTACCTGTTATAGTCAGAGATTTCACATACCCACTGAGATGAAACCAGTTTTTATTACTAAACGGAATGAGTGTGCGGTTTGTTGCTCCTGTGTGCACCGTGTCAAGGTACCAGTTCACAAAATTCAGTTTTGTTTTACAACTTGCACTGTAGAATACGTGAACCTTATTTGTCTTACTGTGACTGCAGGTGTAGCAGTTGTGTTTCGTGTCTTGGCAGTCACACAGACACACTCATTGGCTTTTCAGATCGTGCCAAAAATTTTCCTGGCATTGTTGCCACTCTGGCTTCATTCAATTTTGTCCACTTCTTCCTCACTCATCTCTTGCCTTCTGTGTTCTTTTACTCTCCAAAATCAAGCATATTGTCTGAAACCTTTTCACTTATTTATACCTTGTTTCACTGTGTGGAGGGGGTGCAAGGGATTTTTTTCTTCTTAATTTACAGATTCACTTCCTGTAGAGACTGCATTTGTCAACTCTGTCATACACACCTCTCCTTAGTGAGTGCATGTGGTTGGTATAGAACTTTCACCTTCTCCAATAAGGAGTGCGCGAATGAACTGGCATATGGGAAGTGATTGCTGTTTAGGATCATTAAAAATAAAGGCAGTATGTGTGAAGTGATTACCACACACAGTGTTACAAGAATTATTTTTTCTTTGATTCCTTGTTGATGTGTGGCATTCTGGTAAAACATGATTAAATGTTGTATGGTGATGTCAGTGAACATTTATTTCTGTTTATTTATGAAATTATGGTTATTCTTATGTACCAAACTGTATAGGTACTGACATTTGTGTTAATATGTAAGAGCTGCCACAGCTGTGTTATGTTAACAGGCATGACCCACACTTTGCAAGTACAGCACAGTCTTGCTGTTCTTCATTCACTGGGACCAATGTGACCATCATGAACCTCAGAATCTGTTTTCAATTTAAATACATGTCCGGTTCCAGGATCTTGTGACACACCAATAATATAAATATGCATCAGAAAGCATAAAAAGAGTTAAAGTTAATTTTGAATAAGCTACAGAAACTTTGTGTAAGCATAAAATACACAGAATGTTTGAAGGGGAGCCTCATTCCTTGAGCACAGAATAATCAGCATAATGAAGACAGAGTTTGATTGAGCTGAGAGTGTTCTGGACAGCAGCAGGAGAGAGAGAGACTGCCAGCCATGTGGCAACTGTGATTTGTCAGAACCAGTCTCAAAAGGTGGAAACAGTGATATTAAACTGGGTGATAGTGAAAGATCAAAATCCTGAACACTGGGGTTTATGCAGAATTAGTGTAGTTGGTTATAAATATCCATTAGTGGTGGAAATGTTTTCCTTGACTTTAGAAACAGTGTGTGCAGATATAATGTTTGGTACAGGTGATGATTGAGTTTTTATGTTGGAATTTGTTAATTCGTGTCATTTGTTAATCTGAAACTGTTTTATAAAGGCAGGATTTTGGCTTGTGACTTTCAGGTTCTGACAGGAGATGCAGGAGAGGACCCTGAATGCCATGCAGCCAAGTTGTTGGAAGTTATCATCTTGCAGTGTAAGGGGCATATTGACCAGGTGATGGCAGTATTCTTTATTGTGGCATTGTTTTGTACTCAGTTGTGTCTTGTCCACGGGTGACTGACTGTCTTCCAGATTCTAAGTTTTGTTGAAATTAAGAGCTGTCAGGGTTACCAAATTAGATTCCCATTAAGTAACAAATCCAACTCCATCCTTTTTTGAGAAGCTAATATTTCCACAGCTAATCAGGAATTTCCCCGCATTTTTGGACCCCAGATGTTTCTTGTCCCTGTCCTGCACCACATGAATCCTGTCCATGTCATCTCACACTATTTCTCTAAGATCCATTTTAATATAATTTTCCTTTTCTTTCCTTAGGTTTTCCCCACTGAAACCCTGTACACATTTCTCTTCTAACCCATACGTGCTGCATGCACTGCTCATCTTATTGTCCTGGATTTGATCAACTGAATATCTGACGAGGAGCACAAATCAGGAAGTTCTCCCTATACAATACCTAGTAGTGAGTGCAAGTCAAGATCTTACTAAGCAATGGTCATTGAGCAGTACATGTCAGACAGCTCCTCGCTAAGTATACCTTGAGTAAAGAGAGACCAACTTGATGTCACTTGCTTTATTATTTCTTTACTTAATGCTGAACATGTTTCGGATGTTAATACATCTGAAACATGTTGAGCATTAAGTAAAGAAATAATAAAGTAAGTGACATCAAGTTGGTCTCTCTTTACTCAACTATCAAGATGATGCACGGTCCAATAAACATAAGATAAGTATACCTTATTTGAACATCTCTCAAGACCCAGTTTCTGTGTCATGATTATCAGCTGTGATATAATGAAATGTGTTGTGAATAATGTGCACTGTCCATGGTAACATTCCTGTTAATTTGTGTGTATCTGTTTTAATGGTTATCTGAATGACCATTTGGTTCTGTTTCAGTGCATACCATCGTTTGTTGAGCTGGTTCTACAGCGACTGACACGAGAAGTAAAAACATCTGAATTGCGTACAATGTGCCTCCAGGTTGTTATAGCAGCATTGTATTATAATCCTCAGCTGCTGTTTGCGACACTGGAGAAATTGCAGTTGGCTATCTCTCCCACAGAATCTATTACATCACATTTCATTAAGCAGTGGATTCACGATACAGATTGCTTCCTTGGGTAATTATGTCACATATCCTTAGGTAAATTCTGCATGTGTTGAGGTGTTCACAGTGCACAATCACTGATTCCAGTCTTTAGGGATTTATAATGTGTCATTTGGCAAATAGTTCATGACATCAAAAAGGGTCAGTCATGTATGCCTTGGAGGTGAAGGCACTGTAGTTCGTTGAAATGTCAGAGCCACTCATACAGCAACACAGCAGCACATCCTTGAAGAGTGAAACCCTCAACTGGTGGGTTCTTTGATTTAGGTCAGGCTTGCGCAACTCAGAAATCTGTGAGTGCCATATTACTCCACAGAAAGCAGCTGCAGGCTGCAGGTGTAGATTCTTGGAGGTGGGGTTCATGTGTTTTTATTTTCTACTTAAATAATTTAATTATGTATATTTACAATTATGAATCGGGGGGGGGGGGGGGAAAAAAAAAAATTTTTAATGGGAAAAAAAAAATTTGTTTTTTTCTTTTACCCCCAAAATTTAAAAAAAAATTATCTTT
>Ga0123357_10005108_pt1 | contig 15643 bp, 6 predicted proteins | sample TergutEmb28metaG_FD_89873 | JGI IMG/M metagenome (GOLD analysis project Ga0123357, IMG submission 89873) | Embiratermes neotenicus P4 segment gut microbial communities from Petit-Saut dam, French Guiana - Emb289 P4 | ecosystem: Host-associated > Arthropoda: Insects > Digestive system > Gut ... | reverse complement strand
CCTCCCCCCCCCCCCCCCCCCCCCCCCCCCCCCCCCCAAAAAAAGGAAAACTCCTGCAATTTTAATCATGTACATAGGAACTAAGCAAGAGATAAATTACAGACGTTTCTGTCCTCAAGTTCTAAGACAAGACACATGAGTGAGTGGAGGTAAGGCTTCATGAATTCCTATTTGGGTTTTCAATGGCAGTCATTATTTTCACGCCACAGCGAGATTTACTGAGGAGGAAAGAAGGTTCCAATTAATATCCACTACGACCATTTTTATATTTAAGTGTATGGACAGTTCACTCCCAAGTCTACCACACACAAATGCTATAAAGCAATAGTGTGCACATTTGGGTTAAAGCGAAAGAGTAAAGAATTTGCGACTCATTATATTTCAAATAACCCTGCCGAAAATGAGTAGTCGAAAATTACTGAAATCGCCGAGATCCAAATTCGTGTGTCTCCGTGAGCAATTAGGACAATGGTTCGCATTTCCTCGCTCACTCGTCGAAAACACAGAGAACAGCCTCCTCCCATTAACATCCCATTGATTCCAGACAGTGAAGGCTGCTGTTGCCGTGTTAATTATAGTGCAGCACAACATAAAGTGGTTAGGGACAATCGGTGGATGGGTGGTTGTGTGTGTATTGTATTGGTTACATTATTGAGGACGGACGTGGCGGAAAATTACTACCAGTTCCAGGGTTTGAAGGGTGAGGTATACATCAAAAGGGATTACACGAGGGGTTAGAGATGTAACGTTGTATTACTAGCTATAGAACACACCTCTTTAACTGCGCAGCTTGTCAACCAAGAGATAAGCAAACTTTATACTTTTTGTGTAGCTATTTGGTATTATATGCATCAATTGTGCATCGTATGTACAGGCGTCGGTAACGATTTCTCCTTCTACACTACTGCGAACGACCACTAGCCTTATCTTTTGCTTCGTGCTGAAAGATATTTCCAGATTAGCCTAATTTATATAACATATAGGTGTTCATATAATGGCATAAATCACTCGACTTACCAAACTTGTCAATAAAGGCTTAATTATTTAAAGCCCAGAGGTTCGTGTATGTAAAGTCAGGTCTAGGATTCAAACATACTGCCCAAAGAATGCATCTGCGTGTTCTGTATGGCTCTCAGAACAGCAATTATTTTCCTACACGGAATTAACCAACTGGTTCTAATAATAAAAGACGGGATCTGTTTACTCGGCAGTACGAACACGTCCGTCCGTCCTTCCATCTGTGACTTTGTAACAACAAATAAATAGTGTGTCGCGATTCTGATGTAATTTTATGAAAGAGTTATTTTTAAAAAAAAGTCAAAGAAACAGGAGTTTCGTTAAAATCGGCTCAATTACAGTCATATTTTACTTCAGGGCGCAAATTAATATCCTTCGTCGATTTGGGCAAAATTCGTTATCAAAGTTGTGCCACTGAGCAATGTGAGTTGTGAGTCTCCTTACAATGGGCACAATGAAAAAATAATTCACTTAAGAGCGTAAAACAAATTATGCCCGCATTTTCTACACTTTTGGTCCGATGTCCACAACAATATATACAGGGATTTTAAGTTCCGACAAAATCGGTGCAAAGAAAGACACACTTTATGTATTATTTAAGGACATATATAAAGTTATATCCCTACTTTCCATAGATATTATCCTGTTTACTTGAAATTCAATATAAGATATGTGCACAAAACGATATGCGACTTCAAGCTTCCACCGCGGTGTAAATGAGACCTGCGTTCTCATATACTTTTAAACATCGTATAGTAGTAGTTGCCGACGTTTCGGGACAACATACCAGACCCATCTTTACCCTTGAAGAGAGGGCCTCTAAGTCCCGAAACGTCGGTGACAAACTACCATTCTATGCTGCGTAAAACCCCCAGAAGATTACATATCTGCATTAATGATGCTGGGTATCTGAGAGTTTTTTGACAATCGGTGCAGAGAAGACCATACTTTTCTTATGGGCTCACGTGAAATTAAACCAACGTGTATACCGTAAAGACTAACGCCATACTCAAAGCAAAGAACGACTTGGTAAAGTCTGAGCAGTACGTCACGGAGTACACCATTTGTTTTCTTAGTACCCTGCAGTTCAACTTCCCTCGTATCACAGAAAAGACTCACAGTGCTACAAACATCCGCCAGCTGCAGTCTTTCTGTGCGGCAAAGCTGCAGATCTCAGCAACAAAATAAGACAGACATTCTGTGTCTCCTAACTATAGGCAGGTCTATACACATCATACGTAATACACCAATTTTGTTTCGCGATCGAAAAAGTACTTGTGACGTCAGTGCTCACAACAGGCTGAAAAGGTCCAACATCTACATAATATACGCGACACAGACATCGCTGACAACTAAAATAGCTACAAAACAGATTATATAATTTTTGTTCCATATTTGCAAGAATGAAGTATACGAATAGCTGCTTCAAGAAAGTTCTAATCTTTCCCATCTATTAAAAGTTAAATTTGGAGCAGATCCTTCATGTAATTTGTACAACAATTACCAATCTATAGCCAAAGGCCTTGGCCTGTCCTACCATACAAACACTTTAAAGCTTAAAATATTATCCAAGTGCACTGCAATTCACAGATAAGAACTGATTTTAACTTCAAAGCTACGTAACTTCACGACTGTTTTATTGTCATATGGTCCTCCCTATTACCAGTTCAAAAACAGATTAAGAAATGTTGGGGAACTTCCGGGTATGTAAGGCACCCAACCTTGATAAACGTCTGGTTGTTATTGCCAAGTACCGGGTCACCAGAAACTGAACTAAGAAACCCAAAACGAAGCCACAGTGATGGAAAAGACACAAGTAGAACAATCCTCCGCCAATTACGTGTTTCTAATGCACATGGCTGTCACTCTCTTACCCAATTTTGCCAATCGTTGTGGGTGGTATTACGTACCAGTGTACGTCATTTTAATTTGTGGACAGACGTTGTCCCTGGGTTTAATTAAGCACCTTGCCGTGAAGACGTATAGAGTGGGAAGGATGTACGTGTCAAAGTGTTCTTGCACACACACCAGATGGGGGATATTTGTAAGCTTCACGGCCCGGCCACAATACTAACGACTAGAAGCACTCGAAAAGCATTGGATATATGTCTTATTGCGCCTGAGAGCCGGGTGGAACCTGAGGAGAAGAGAAACATCTCCGGACCATCCAGGAAACGAAACCGGACTGTCATTTAACAAACCCGCAACATGAAGGGAAACATATGTCCATATATAGGCAGAAATGTGACGCCATCGCAAGCAATTTTCTCGCTTCAGTACTACAAAGGCCACGCGAATAATTCCTAAATACGAGGGGGTGCTGATAAGTCCTTAGCCTAAAATACTTCCCGATGGCGAATTGCAAATCTTTTCTTGTCACAGAGGCTGAAAGGAAGCACGTCAGGCGACGTGCGCGATTTCAACAACATGGAGACGCGAGCTTTCATCAAGTTTTGTTCCTGCAAGGCAAGACGCCAAAGAAATTCACGCCATTCTGACAGAAATATTAGGAGAACATGCACCATCGTATGCCACCGTCAAAAACTGAGTGGTCCAGTTTAAACGTGGTGATTTTTCCACCTGTGTTGCGCCTCGTCCTGGACGGCCCAAAACAATGACCACCTCGGAGATTATTTATCAAATTCACGAGCTAATCTTGGAAGACAGCCGGATTTCGGCTACATCAATAGATGAGCAACTGGGCATCTCACGTGAGCGGGTTGGGTCAATCATTCATGAAGATTTGGACTTTCGGAAGCTCTAGGCGAAGTGGGTCCCGAAATGCCTGTACGCGGATCAAAAACGTCAACGGTGCCAGTCGTCTGAGCAACGTTTGGAATTTTTTCGGCGCGATCTAAATGATTTCCTGTCGCAATTGGTGATCATTGCTGAAACCCGGTTATACCACTACAACCCGAAGACAAAGCAGCAATCAATGGAGTCGCGGCATAGCGGCTCACTCCGCCCCATAAAATTCCGAATGCAAAAAGCCGCTGGAAAATTCTCTACTCGATTTTTTTAGATCAAGACGGCATCGTCCTCACTGATTACCTTCCAAAGTGCCTAACTATCAACGTGGAGTATTACTCATCTCTGCTGGTGCAACCGATGGAAATTTTGAAGGAAAAATGCCCATGCCGCGGGAAAGTCACCAAGGGGTTCTTTTTCTTGCACGACAATGCCCTGGCTCACCGGGCACTTGCATTCCAGAAGAAACTGGCCTACCTGGGCTTCCAGTGTCTTGATCACCCACCCTATTTTCCGGACCTGGCCCCGTCGGACTATCATCTGTTCCCTGGACTGAAAAAACAACTGAAAGGTCGCCATTTTTCTTCCGACGCGTAGGTCATTGCTGACGCGGAGACCTGGTTGAAAGGATAATCTTCTACATTTTTTTTGTGTGGCTTGCAGAAGTTAAAGCAACGGGCTAAGAAGTGTATTGAGCTTCGTGGGGTGTATGTTGAATAAATCCCGAGTTTGGTCGCTGTAGCTTGTTTCCTTCCTGGTCGGGCTAAGGATTTATCAGCACACCCTCGTATTGTGAGTACAACGAAGCTCGACGCTTCGCATTTTTCTCCATTCACCTTTTGCATATACCAACCCACACACAACGCCTGTAGTTCGTGTGAAACATTGATTTGATATCCGAGCGAAAAAATCAATCGAATGGCACACTAGCGTTACGTAAACGGCAATCAAGACAGAATTAAATATAGGCTTTGTTATTAGTCGAGGATTTTCACGTCATCTGAGGACGTAGAGCTCTCAGGGACCAGTCAGACAGTTAAAGTAAGATAGGATATACGTTATTATTTAAAACACAAATAAAGAAAAATGGAAATATCCACACGCGTCGAAAATTGTAAAAGACGGTATGTGGATTCTGACCGGCTACAAAGGCGATAATTCAAGTGTTCTGGTCAGTTACGGTGTTGTAAATGGTTATCGATGTTCTGATGGAGCTGAGTGCTTCCATCTTTATGGTCAAACCGTCCAAGACGAAACTGCTTCACCCTGAAGATGAACGCCAAAACGATTCTTCAAAACTTTGGTAAGTATTCACCAGTCGACACGGCGTAACACCACAGAAAACTTGAATTTCAGAAATGCAATTATGAGGACCTCTAATCTCGTATGATATAAAGACGCTAGGAATTATTCAAATGAGCTCGTAAGGAAAGGATGAAAAAGGAATGAGCCAATTTCGAAGGCATTAATGTGATATAACCACAATCTGTAAAAATTCTTATTTTTTCTTGTTTGCTTTCGGGCACCAGTGGCACATTTTACAATATTGACTTACAGAATGATAAGGGAAGAAGCAAGAGAGGAAGAAAAGATTATCAGAGTGAAAGAGAAATTGCTGGAATATTACCAACTCAAAGAGGAATTAGATTCATGGAAGTCTGAAACGAACTGCATAGGTAAAATAAAATTAAGCTTTGAATGACTTGGCACAACGCACACAGCGACCTACGCCACACTTCATATTTGAATTTCTGCCATGCTTAAAACGGGTATCATCAAGTTTCAGTTACGTTCAGACTTTGTGAAAGTAAAGTTTAATTAGGGATGGGATTTAACATTACAAAGAAAACTTCTAAGTGAAGTTTACTTGAAATATTAAACCGCTGGCTTTCAAACTTCCCAAGTCTCTTCTAAAAATTCTGTTTAGTGAGAATAATGACAAGGGTTTTCTCTCTCGATAGAACTGTTTAGTCGTAACCAAATTTACTCCCCATCTATTACATGTGGGCCAGTCAGTCCTGACAAGTTCACGTTTCGTCACAAATACAAATATGTGAATGTGTGTGACCGGAAAAAGTTATATTTACTTATTAAATTGACTTTACGCACGTATACATCTGGTATTCAGTAGGACACACGTTTGACTATGTACCGTATGTTATGCTCTTCAGATACTGTTTCAATAGAAGCATGTAGTTTCCAAGAACACAGGGAGTTGCAGATGTTTGAAATGCTTCATCTGAAGGAGAAATATATGACTTCACTGTCTTCACTTATCGCAGATCATATATTGAGGGGGAAAAACGATAAAGAGATAAAAGTTTAACGGGTGTAGGTACGTAAGAAATGATTTGGTGTTAAAATTTCAATAGGCCTTTTAATATAGAATTATAAAAATATGGAGGTAACAAGGGCTAAGTTTGTATATTTAGTAAAAGTTATATTCAAATTATGTAATTAACACGACTGCTCATGGAGTCAGGATAACTCGGTCGGTATAGTAACCAGGCAGCGGGCCGGACAACGGAGGAATCGTGGGTCGGTTCTTGACAGTGGCAAATCATTTGTCTCAAATCCCAAAGGGTCCAATTCGACTTTGGGGCCACCCTCTTATTTCGGGAGAACGGCGCTCAGAAATTGAAGCATTGTTCACCTCAGTCTAGCACCAAGGTTAAGAATGAATGGAGCTATACCTCCACTCTCCTTATACCGTCATAATGCTCAAACAAACACCTGTACTTTTTTTTAACTTATCATACCCATACATTTTTCTGCATTATGCAAGGACTTTTAAAGAGCGTGGAATATACTTTCAAACATCACATTATTTGCTTTCTTTCAGAGTACATAATTAAAAAGTAATGTTTGAGGAAACGCATTCCAAATACATGTCATGCACATTATTAAAGACAAAATAAGACTGGGTTTGGTACTTGGGCAGACGAATTTCGCCCGGAAATTTCCGTTCGCCTGCTTTGATTCCAATGAGATTTTCGTTTACTCTAATATTGCACTTGCGAATGCGGCAATGAACCTTCGGGTTCCACAAATGCGGGGAATTCCTTGACTTGATGAAAACCGGTTAGTTTCTCAAGAAGGACTCTGCTCTATGGAGTAAGTAAATAAGTTACTCTAATACTGGACTATTCAAACCTCAAGTGAAATGGTTCAAATAACTTGAAGAATAAACACGCAAACCTATACGAAGTGCACCAAATTGGTTTACCATCGCAGGGAGCACGAAACCCACTTACATCTTCCTGTAATTTCATTCTATAATTTACCATCAAAATATGAGAACAAAATTGCCACATCTGCTAAAAAGTGGCAGGATCAAGGAAAGCAAATATCATTAACAAAGGAACTAGACACTAAGAAATAAAACATTGACCAAACTAAAAAAATTATGGAGCAGAAACATTGCTTCTTCAGAAGATAACAGTTCCTAAGAAAGTTACAAAATGTTCCTGCACTTCTTTTGAAAACCTAAGTTTAGTTATCGTGGTCACAACAGCCCGCTACTTGTTCCTCTCAAGAGCCACAGCAACCTCGTCCACACCCTGCCACAGGTCTACAATAACGTTGAACAATATTCCCAAGCACTTCTGAATAGAATTTATGCCCACAGTGAGACAGCAACTTGTTTTCAGGGCATTTCGAACTTACATTAAAATCGTAAACTCCTTTGGCAAACATACTATAGTTTTGCCTTGTTGGATTTTTGTATTTAAAATAAAATTCGTTTATTTCATATTCACTTCTACCACACAGCGCTGCAATTCATAATTTCTTTGTCGGTGTGGTGCATGATATCTGAAAACATTTTGGGCCTTTCTCCTAACGAGATTTTCTCAGAATATCACTTGTCACTCAGAACAAGTGCGGTGTGTTTTTGCTTTTGTATTGCTGGTTATTGTGAAATATGTGTGTAATACAAATTCACGTTCTTTAGAAATTAAAGCATGCAGTAATACGCTGGCCTGTCCCAGCGAACTACTCCAACATTACATGAATAAACCTGTTGATTAGTACCAGCATATGAACAGTGACCATAAAGGTGTGGCAGTAGTTATGGTTTACGCATGTTAAAAGAGCTGTAGTTATTTAGGTAACGCGCTAATTATCTACTGAAAGAAGTGTGTTATAATTTAGAAAATAGGTGTAATCAGATTATTCATATCATTATATTGCATCGGTAATCACGCTCATGAGCTTAAATGCTGAACTAATAAATAAAATAAACTTCAGCTTTGACACGTAAACAGAAATTACAGTGAGCTACCGAAGCGATGTCAACCACAGCGAAGTTCCTAATTCTACTTGCTGTCCTGTTTAGGTTAGATTGGGCATTCCCTTACCTTCACTTGTATGACATGCTGACAGATGAAACCGAAACGTTCCGAGACAAGTTTCGCCTTCTCTAGTGTTGGGCAAGTCTCCACACTGTACTAACAACGTCCCTTACTTCCACACCGACAACGCACGCTTCTGCCGCACAGAACCGACTAAACTCGTTCAGCAAATGACGAGCATGCCTCTCGAAACCAAGAGACCACAACCCCATCTGACGGTGGGTTCAGTAAACTACGCGCGAGGATATGCAACGTGAAGGTCGCAAACCGTGTACACGTTAACTAGCGAAGCACATTCACGGCATGGTGGCAGAGTAGTACGATAGTGATTGGAGGAAGAAACTGTTCTGGGAATTTTTAATCTTTACGCGCGAACATATGATAATGACTTAGCTATAAGAGGTTTTATTTAGTCCTGGCGACAAGTAAAAGAATAAGGTCTTCTGAAGTGTGATACGTCTAACGTGGCAAATGCAGTTGGTGCAGGGGTTTTGAAGAATGTAAAGTGCATTCTTCGGTGTCTTCGTGGGAATATTCTGTCTCCATTTTCAGGGTCGAGGTAATTAGGCTTATGTGTGGCCAGATCATATAGAAGTGTATTCTGCTCATTTTTAATATTGTAGACAACAGGGAAGATCCGTCAGATCGAAGTTACAGAACGCAGCCTCTTTTATTGTAGTCGAGTCACTTGATGTTCCACCATAGCGCACACACACACACACACACACACACATTTACATTCTGCCTGCTGCCTTGCTACTTCTAAAGATTCGCGTGGATAACGTTCTCTTGTCTTTCTTTAATTACGAATTGTCAAAATTCAAAGTCAGGCGGGAATCGTCTGACTTCAGGGTCGAATCTGAATGGTTAAAATGAGCCGCGCCACAAACGTAAGTTCCTCTACTGGCCAGCCGATATCCATTCTGTCACACGATCCCCACACCCTTCATCATCATGCCCTTTGACTCTCGAAAAATAGATTTCAGCTTCGCAACATGCTGCCTTTATCTTTAGATTTGTTCTACTCTAAATGCGGAGCAATTCCTACTTTCCATGAATATCTAACTACAATGCTTCCTACCCCTGGTTCCAGTAATCTTGACTCTTAGACAATGCAGCAGACGAGGGGAAATTTACGTGCATGTAGGTATGTAATCATAGGCGGTTCTGGATTGAATATGCAGCTGTATTACGTCGTTTTCTCGACTCTTCCACGAACACAAGTAGTTTTCACGTACTACAAATGTGGCAGACCTATGTAGGAAATTGTTTCTACTGGAAAATGAAGACGGAACTGAATGTACTTTTCCACTGAAACACTTATCAGTCAGGAAATAAGGGGAGGAATGCTAAAGAAACAGCGAAGAGGAAAAAGATAGGCAAAAAATGATTCCACTTGGAATTTCAATTGGCCTTTTTCACTACCGATCTGTTAGAAGAATAAAGCCAGACCCAGACCTTGAGCCTGATAGGAATTGTTCGAAGAATATTCACTCAAAGTGTATGCTACATGAATTATGCTATTCGGTGTTGCGTAATCGGGTACGTAGTTCGTTACATGATCCTAAAGTTTTCCTTCAACCCGTATCTGGAAGTGTAAAGGTAAAGCTCGTCCCATGACATGCTTATCCAGACACAGAAGAAAGGCGGAAGTATATTTCCAACTGATTCACAACCCGGCAATAAAAAGCGGCGAGTGGTCAGCTCCGGCGGTTTTACCCGCGTGAAAGCTCAGGTACCAATTTTGCAGGATAGTGGGTGAGTTTTGGGGTCGGTCTGAACGGGCAAGAAAAATATCGCCACCAACTGGGATTCGATCCCCGGACCATCCAGGCCGTAACAAGTTTATATACCAGCTACGCCATTCTGGTCACCATACGGAAGTTTACGTTCGACAATTTGTAGACATTGTATTGAAACCAACCTAAACGCCTTTATTCTTCATTATCAAATTGTGCAGTTTGTTAAAAGAGAAAAACAAACAGTTTATCACAGTAGCAGTGGCCAAACCACTATATCAGTACACTGAATCATTTACGTGTATTTACTTCCACCTATTTTTGGCAAAACCCGCCTTTAAATTGTCAGAAACTTTTGACCGATTTTAGTCCGGAAGATAGGCCTGTTATTTGAGGCGTATCAAATTACATAACTTAAGTTTCCCATTCACACAACGTTGCAACTATTTTTTTTGTCCAATATTATTAGTGTTGCGCAAACTCCTACACAAGTGTACGTCCATTAAACTTTCCTATTTTTTTTTTCAAAATTAATACCGATTTAAATCCTCTAAACATAAAAAGATTCTTCTAGGTATGTTTACGGATATCTTTGCATTTTTCATGCATACGTTGCTGACATTGCTATTTTTATCTCAATGACGTCATATGGGATCTAGTTCGCGTCCTTGCAATGAATAGTGTTTAACTATTATTCAAAATGTCCTGGGAAGGACACTTGAATATGGCAGTTCCGGGTTCAGACAAGGGCTGCATAACAAGCAGTCTGTACTAATATATTTACTTACCTGCTTTGTACGCTGCAAAGTCACACTGAAAGGTAAGGCTGTACTTTTGCCAGGGGACCCAGCAGCTTCTTTGTAAATCCTTCTCCTTCACTACTTCACTCGTCAGTGTGTTGGCTTGGTTGGTGAATAATCGTCATAAAGTAAGCCACACTAATCGATCAAAATTTTCCTCCCATTTAAAATAAGTCTCCAATGTAGGATCCTTCCCCTTATCCCCAGCATTCCTGCACACACGTACACAAAAAAAAAATTTAGCTGCGTTCTACATCGCTTTCATTCGAAGCAAAGTTCTACGCTTCATCAAAATAGCAGAAGTAGGAGTGTCAGGAACATTCAGAGTTTGAGGTTGTTAAGGTAGTAAATATTCACATTATGGTTTTCCTCTTGTGACATCGTTCAGTTTGGTAGATAAGTACTTACCTATCAGATAAACGGCATTTTAAGACAATCACTTGTGTATGCGACAAGTACAAATTTTGGCTTTCTGTGTATAATTTACTCAAACGTTTAGTCCCTCGTCCGTCATCAGGTTTAGCACCCATACAAAATATGAATTATTGTGTAAGTAAATAGTCATAATTTGTTTTTAAGTGAGCTCTCTAGAAATTAAAGGCAATAAATTTTAATTTGCGTGAAGAAACCCAGAGCGAATTCTGTAAGACTGGCGGAAAATCCATAAATACCCCAGTAACACGAGATTGTTTTGTTGTGGCTGTAGGTCTATGTATAAGTGCAGCGAACTTTACATACATATGTGGTAGCAAGTGTACCAAACTAATTTAATTTTAGGATTTATTTCCCGTCCAAATTCAGTGTTCTGTCTGAATTTGTCCATATTTATGTCCACACAGTACAGCCATACAATGCTTTCTTCTTCCTGCACCACACTTTTTACAAAATAACACATGCCGTACAGAAATCGTAGAATTATTTGTGCCTCAGACTGCGTGCAACCAGTTAAACTTCACAGTGCACGAAAATATTTCTGTTGTTTTATTTGCATTTTCGTCGAAAATTTCAGTCCAATGAGTTTAAACGATAAAAGGATTTGGCGAGAAAAACATAAATTAAAGAAACACAAACAGCAGTAACATGAACTTCTGTATATAAAATTCACGGTGAAAAGCCTTATAGATTTCAGTATTCTTTTAACATTTTGACATAAGTAGTGAATGTAAATAGCATTCATTAAAATTATTGTAATTTCCAAATATTATTTATGTATTTATTTATTTATTCTTCTTTTAGGACTATTTGTTCTGATATTAATAAGCTTGCACAGAGCAACGCTATGAGATCAGTTGCGCAAAGTTAATCCTTAGGATGGCGTCCTATATAGCAGGATGTTGACTGTAACAAAAGTACTAAATTTGTGAAAATATTGCGGAATTTTTTATATGTTAGGCGTTTTTCATGAAGTGAAAAAGAAAAGACTTTACGTGCAGACCGTCCGTTTTGTCACTCCTTCTGTATTTTACTCAGTATCAGCAGTGAAAACTTTTGCCTGACTCTCAAGAAATTCGGTATAACTGTTCTAAATGAAATGCTGCCTAGGAAAAGTGGGTGTCGTGAAAATCGACAAAGTGACATTTACATTTTTCTTAAGGGTGTAAATGGATTTCTACTCACACTTTCAATGTTTCATCATCGGTATGTTAAAATTGGGTACATGAATTTTCCACTTAAGACATTGACTAATTAAGAGTATTGTGGAAAAATCGGCGCAGTGAAAGCTCCGTATTTACTTAAGGGCGCAAAATAAATATTGTCCGAAATTTTTGGCCTGTATATTTTGTCTCATTGGGATAAAGTTCGGTATAGGATACGTTCACTAGAATTTATTGCGGTGTAGTAACTGCCGTAAAAATATCACCCGACTGAAAGCTACACTTTGCCTAGTTGCGTAAAAGAATTTCTAGCCGTTGTTTCCAAATTTCATGTCCGATCTGAGTAAAATTCCACAGAAAATAATTACATTTAGCGTCGTTCAGCATATGCGAATTTCGTAAAAATTGGTGCAGCTAAAGCTGCATGCTCTTATTGCCGTAAATAAAATTTCATTTCTGAGTGTATCGTGAAACTTTACGATATTTTGCAGGTAAAGAACTCCTTCGCACAGCCTGTGTATTAAGTCACAGAACGCACAGGTCCTACTTTCTTCTCGAATTACGTAATGAGATTCAAAAGTGCATCTGAAAAGACTGGCTCTGTGTAGTGAATCGCTAGCTACTAGTTACAAGTGATGAAAATACGCAAGGGTGGAGCAAGTAATTTAAAGAACTCCAAGGAAGTGAATTTCTTGTCTCTCCGAAGAGGTTTGAATTAATAAAACTAATGGTAAATTTGTCCTTGGGAACGCCATGAAGGCATGTGAGGGAAGAAGAAATATATTTCCACTCGTTCTTAAACTTGGCACTAGATGGAGATGGGTGGTTAGCTCTTCGTGAGGCCGCTTAAACCTCAGAAAGAGCCATCGACATCAATTGAATAGGATACTGCGTGGAACCCAAATTCGGGCTCGACGTTTCGGAGAAAATTTCTCCCTCTCCTGTTAGGAATCGAAGGAAAATTCGGTTGTCCAGTCAATAGACAATTCATTATACTAACTGAACTACCCCGGCTACCATATTTTTAATCATATTACGTAACGTAATCATGTGTACTTAATAGTGCGATGACAGTTAAGGAATTCTTGATGAACACCCTGTGGTACACGTTGTACTTCTGTAAGGAAAGGCGTGTTAATAAACCACGCCAGTACTTTTTATTCTTTTCTATATCTACTTGAGAGTTCCCTATTCACAGCTGCCTATCGAGTTAAAAAAAACAGCGAAATCTTGTTGGTAATATAAATATACAGTAGTATTAATGCCACAATGATATGTAAATAATTATACGTTTCTACAGACGTGAATAATACTTCAGCATGGCGACATTTCTCACAAGAAGTATTGACACAGAGTTAGTCTCACGAGACTCTGCTCAAATTTATGACTTCCAATACAGACGAGGTACGTCTCTGTTATCGACGCTCAACTGTCAATACTTGTACAGTGATAACTGCGTCATTTACCTGAAGGAATTTTACTTTTGGAGGTCAGAATTCTTTCAGGATGTTTATGAGTTTGAAAGGAGGAATAATATTAAAAAAGAGAAAAATTAATAGAGTTTACATATTTGAACAGAAGCATAGACTAAACTGATGTGGTTTGGATGTCTGAAACTTCCGTCTGTGTGACAAAAACAGTTTCTTAAAAAAAGTGAAGACTTTTTATAAAATTTCAGTAAAGGAAGGCCTATACACTTAATTGTGTCATATATGTATTTGGTAGTAGGTAAGAAAGGCTTAAATTTGAAAATAAATGCGATGAAGAAAGTATAATATTGATCTCTCTATGCCAGAGTTTTGTAATTTAATTTGGGTATTGAAATTTTTCTCATTGATAATATGTGCAGAAACTCAAACAAAATCCTTATACATGAAGCCAAAAACTATATCACAAAGAAGTACGACTATTGATATATAAATCTCAAACAAGGACACAAGCTGTGTTTAAAGAATCATATTATATATATCAGAAAAATGAAGCCTAAAAATTAATAAGCCTCATTTTGAGAATGTCAGTAGAAAGATCTTTTTTTCTGTCTCTTTGCAAAATCCCTGGATGTTTGGCTTGATAGTGGAAAACTAAATTCTCAAATCTGGCCCGCGCAGTTAGTCTATTTGCATAAGTAAATATTGCTTTTGCACAATCCTAGAATTTCTTTCAACACAAGAACTTGGTTGCAAAGAATGTTAGCTGGCGAAATATTCGGCTTGAAGGGGGTGACTATACGTAAATTTCCCCAAATGTAATTAGAGAAACTTTCCAAATTTTTCTAGTAATTTTCTGTTTGAAGTAAAATGAAAAAGATTTTCATACTGTATTTTAGAAAAGCCGTAGGGCTTTGTTTTTACCCTGAACGATTTTTAATTTCGTTATATATATACGTATAACGGAATTAAAAATATATATGCATACTCATACACATATATGTATATATATATAATTTGATTTAGAACATATTTAAACAAATGAATAACTGTTATATAAAATTAAATATTATTTTCAGTGAATTATTTTAACCTAATACTTCTTAAATTATCATTTTGAGTACTCTAATAGAATTTCTTTGCGAAACGCTATTTCCATTCGCGGTTCCATGAGACACACTATTTGGCAACACTGCTATATATCGAGGCGATATACCTATACATTTCTAACCTGGAAGTCTAAGAATGTATTTTTAAATTCCACTGCACAGAGGTCAGTCTTTAATACCGACGGAAAGAGAAGCTATTTATTTATGATAAGGTAATTTATTCAGTCAAAACACAACATATATTAGTAATCAACATTATAAACCTGGCAACATATTTCGGTTCACTGAACCATCTTCAGGTAAATTCCTGAAAAAAGTACATTCAGCGAGAGCGTCCACTATGGGATCCCATGCTGTTTACAGGTCATTTTGACATTTAAACCCACGTTAAAATTCTTTTGGCCAATGTATCATTTGAAATGTATATAAAAACTCCTGTCAGCATATCTTTATTAAAATATTTTTAAAATTATGCTAGCTTATATATATTAAGAGTAAACTAAACCTCTTGTTAAATGGGGTAGCTTGCATACGGTTGAAGCCAATATTGTCAGTTATTGGTCATGTTCTAAATTCTGGAGAACTGTTAACAAGTATGCGTATATTGTTGCCGTCTTGTGCAAGGTTAAGTTCCAAGTTGTGTATCACACGCTAATGTTGTTATTTTGACGATTATTATTTCAAGTTTTATCTCTTGCCGTTCTATGGAAGGCTGAGGTTTAAGTTGTGTATCACACACATTACAGCTCTTATCAATATAGTTTTGAGAATTTTGTTTACAGTTAAATACGTGAAGATATGTGTATAATCGTCTATCGCTGCGTCAGTTTTACGAGGTGGGTGTTTCTCTATATTG
>Ga0123357_10005107_pt1 | contig 15646 bp, 10 predicted proteins | sample TergutEmb28metaG_FD_89873 | JGI IMG/M metagenome (GOLD analysis project Ga0123357, IMG submission 89873) | Embiratermes neotenicus P4 segment gut microbial communities from Petit-Saut dam, French Guiana - Emb289 P4 | ecosystem: Host-associated > Arthropoda: Insects > Digestive system > Gut ... | reverse complement strand
TATTATATTATATTATATTATATTATATTATATTATATTATATTATATTATATTATATTATATTATATTATATTATATTATATTATATTATATCAGGTATTCAGGTACATGTTTCGGTTTACATTAAAGCCATCATCAGGCTGCGTAGTATATATAGAAGATATAAGTTCAACAACTCTCACGTACTCGTATATTTTTAAACATCAATATTATAGCTGTTAAACTTTTACCTTTTTTTAGGAAGACTGATGATGGCTTCAATGTAAAGTCGAAAAATGTAACTGAATGCCTGACGTAATTTAAATGTTACATAGATGTGTTTGGCTATTGATTATTGGTTAGTTTTCGTTACAACACAATGGGATGAATCACCTTAAAAACGTAACTGCTGAATGTCAATGCGTTTTGGAATTTAAATCATTGTTATGTTGTTTCCCAGCAAGATTTCCTGATGAATCCCTTGAACTATGTAACCATGCGTGCTTCTGCATTACGTACATGCTACAATATTTCACCTGATTGTAATATGTTGTATGGTTATTTTGTACTGAGAGAGAGAGCACATGTGCACTCCAGGAGGCAAGACTAGGCCCGCAGCCTTTATCAGCAGTTGACGACAATGACAAATTGGGCTCAAGGTTACTTCCCATCTCTCATCATTTGCGAGACACCCACTATACGTCATTTCAAAGCAACTGCAGTTTGAAATCAGCCACCAAAGTGGGAAGCAATACACGCCCCCGGCCTTATACATGGCACAGCACTTTAAATGGATTCCACTGCAGGTTTGTAGTTCAGTCTACAGAAAGATAGCATGGTGTGAAATGTTACAGACGGACTAGATCTTACGGGAGTGGTATACTTGGTCTCTCACTCTTAGTTACTGATAATGACTATTCATGCACGGCTTGCACTTGTGTGCTTCCGTCGAAAAGGGAACAGTTAACGTAAAATCCCGTCACTCTTGCGGGATTTTACGTTATTTTCAGTTCCACGTGAAGCTCAGTACTTCTGTTTTAACACATGCTATTCAATGATAAATGTAAAGTGCACGTAGCTACAAATTCCAGCCTTATTTCATATGGTTGTGCAAATTCTTGTGTCACATTGGGGGTGTTAAATGTGTAGGGTACTGAGGAAAAAGTTTCGAATTAGGAGGAAGGAAGTAGGCTTAGAGAAGATTGGAGAAAACTACAACACGGGGAGCACCGTGGTTTGTACACCTCACCAGATGTTATTCAGGTGATTAAATCGAGCAGAACGAGATACATGGGGCATGTCTCACGTACGGGTGAGAACAGAAATGCACAGAGGCTTTAGACGAGGAAACAAAGCAAATACGCCGCTTGGAACATCTACGAGTAGATGGGACGGTTCCTAAAGGAAGATAATGAAATGAAGTAGACCAGATTCACCTGGCTCGGGATAGGGCTAATACTTGGATTGTGCGAACACGGTAATGAACCTTTGGTTTCCATAAAATATGGGGGATTTCCTGATCACCTCGGTAAAATCTTCTCGGGCTGACAACCGCATCACGTGGTTCAGATCAACCGACGTTTCAGATTCCTTCATCGGAAGCCTAATGATGGAGATGGGAGTCGGTATTTGTACCATTTTATGTATTTGAAAAAACTGCCGTGGCTGGCATCCCGAGAACATTGTATCGAACTGTGTCGTCGTAACAGCTTCAAGCAGTGTATTTTTGTATTAAGAAATATGTTCTTTACCAGCTGCAGAACTGTTATTCTCAAAAAGGAATCCGCGCCACTAAGATAGTTATTATGCAGAATCCTTGTCTAGGAACTGTCACTGTCCTGCCATCTTTTGTCACGAGAGGATAAAGGGCCATCACATAAAGCATTTGCCAGAAACCCTTCTTGTAATTTTGCCGTCAGTATGGCCGTTGTGCAACCTTGGTTAGTTGATAACTTTGATTCATATTGTGATGGTACTATTGGGGTTAAAACAGCAAATAAGGTCAGGTTTGTTCAAATAATTCAGGACCATACAATGATGATTCAGTCCTCATAAAGATCAGCCCTGTCCACGTTCTGAATTTATATTACTCATCTAATGCGTCACTGTCAATAAAAGTGACGGTAAGCTGTACCGCTGTCTACCGGCAAAAGGAGTAGTTATATTGTGCATTCTGTTGGTATTACTGGTTCCCCCTCTCTCCGCTCCTGCAGCTACTGCTGAAAATCGGAGTGTAATGTGTAGATTTGTTCTGAATTTGTTTTCTATTCAACGCGATAATCCTACGAGGAAAACTGGTAATCTAAATGTCGACGTTTGTGTTTCAAAGCGCAGGCAGTTTTAGATATTACGTCACATTACGTTCTTGCGAACAGCATGACCGAGTATTCCCCGGAACACGCCTCTTCAAAAGAGATTACTGTACTGACAGAAAACAAATATGCAACTCATTATTGAAATAAACGCAAACAGAATACTGAATCAAATAGAGTAGCAAAGGCTCTCATCCTACCTTCTCTGCTAACGCTGTTACAGATGTTGAAGTTATAATCTTCCCGGTTTCGATGCCAGGTAGTACGCCACACACACACACACACACACACACACACGCTTCGGAAAAACCTGTTGACTTCATGTTCACGAACACCAAATCTCATTTTCAGATTCACTCTTTGTGAAAACACAATCCAGAATTAAACGAAGGAGCACTCTTTTAATACAAACTTCCAGTATGCATATAAAGTTACCTGCCTGATAACAACACTATTTCAGCCCAAATGTTTATTTTAGAGTGTCTACATAATACGCCGACGTAATTACAAGGTTCTAAAGCACAAAAATTCGCTATACTTTAAGGGATCCTCCATTTTATACTTCCATTTTACTAAACACTGAAAGTACCAAACACGACACACTAATAAGCATGCTGGCCTACGGGGCAGACTGTTTTCTGTTTTTATTACGCCACCGATGGCATGTCACCTGACGATCTGATTGGTCGTTTCTGTGCCTGTCACCAGTACAGCGGTTACTGCTAGCTTCACGGAAATTTTGTGTTGCCAGGGTGTGTATGTGTTAGTGGCATAGTATGAGTCATGCTGTTTCAAGGTTTAGGGCGTTCTTTCCCAGCGTTTGTGTAATTTCTTAGGAATCTGAACCGAATATATGCATATAACAGTGGCAGAATCAGCAGGTTGAAGACTATCACAATCATCTTCATCACTATATACTGAATGGTTTCCTGTAGGATATTTTATAAAGACTTTTAGAAAAGTTTGCGTGATATTTTGAATTTACTAGGAGGTCTCAATGCTTTCTTCGAACAAAGTGCAGAAAGTGAAAGCACGTTCGCTTCCGTCAGCATGTTTCGTCCCCGCAGTTACTGAACAGACGTTGATTGAATCCGTTATTGGGTGTCGTCACCACATGCAAAAGTTAAAATTACACCCGATCCTAAGTCACAGCTTATGTAAAGTGGAGAAAAGCTCCACGCAATCTTAACTTTGACACTAGATTGAAAAGACTGACAAGCTTCACGCTGCTCCCGCTCTACCCCTCGATACCCACTGAATGGGAGGCCGCTACGCCATAATTTGTCGGCGTCATTTAATTTTGATTCAGACGTTTCTGCTAAAACTCTAAACTTTTCTCAGTTCTTGAAACAGCTCAATTCACGGTACACAATATTGATTTATAACATGAACTATAAAACACACATTTGAAATTTTTTAATTATGGCGACTACGTAAGAAAAAAAAAGGAAAAATATTCTCTACAAAACTGCCCAAAAATAAATTTCTGGCATAATTAACATGAAGGTCAGTGAAGGTAAAGAAGGCGACTTATTGTATATTGTGTTTCTTGAGAACCCACTTCCTTAATATTCAGTGTAGGAGATTTACTATTAAGTGCGTTATAAATTTATCATCGCTTCGGAGGAACTTGCCGCCTCCATTTTCAGGGTTAGAATTTCTTCTCACTTTTACGTTAAAACATATAACTCATACCCTAAACATGGAAGCGGCAATTTCCTCCGAAACTCTTATAAATTTCTGTCCAAAACTTGGTGTCGTATCCCAGAAGACGGTATTTTCATGTGGAGACTGTTCCAGATTCGAGTAGACCGAACGTTTCTCACGTTCATCCGAAGAATTTAATTAAAGGCGGCGTGGTTAGTGCTACTCTATCATTGCAAGTTTGCTTGTACTGTGAGCGGCTGTCATTCAGAAAACGTGGGTCAGGCCGCGATGACTAATAATGTGTGTTCCAACCGACGACCTGTTGATCAAGTAATCTCAAATGATTTATGTACTAAGTAAAGGAAACAATTTACCTGAAATCCTGAAACAAACATAATTTTCGTTCCTCCCCAAGCTGCGTATCTTGTTGTGCCATGACCCAGACGTTTATTCGTACACGTGTCACAGCGGCCAGTCCACGTGTAATTTGTGATAGACAAGGCAGCACTGCGACAGGTTTCTCTCAGAGTAATTCGATTTTCTCCTGTCAGAGTCATTCCAGCAATGCTCCATGCTCATATCTCATTCACATACACCAACGCTATATGATCTAAGGAATTAACAGTGTCGTTCAGTAAAACATCACTTCACTTGCTCCGTCTTCTGAAATCACAGTCAATTTATTAGGCCTAAGTGATTCTGTGAGTATTCAGTGATTTGACGACACTGATTCAATCGCCAATGTGATACACGCCTCATGATGAAAGTGGCGGGAAGACTATCAGGACTAGTAGGTAGAGACGGAGAAGGAAACGGCATATTTTAAGGTTTTACGTCACATTCGCCTGGCAACTGGAACTAGAACCTTTAAACTTTGATTTTTAGAGCTTCTAACTTAAAAGTGACTCTTATAGGCACAAGAAGAATGACACCTAACTTCCCTTCTTTGCCGTAGTGTTGCATCACTATGTAAACTTACGATAAACTAAAATCCAAGAAATCTTTGTACTTACTGCCAAGACGCTGACTCTGAAACCAGTCAACCAGAATTCAAGACTTCATTTTAGAAAGAAATTCGTAAGTATCAAGAGCCTGATTCAAAGAATCAATATGAGACTGAACTATAAAAAAAAAGAAGCAAAAACGTTGTGTTTTAGGAGAACTTTACGCCATAATTTCTTATTCCATTTTTCTACGAGGTAGTGTACCTGAAAAGGACACTACGCACTGGCATTATTATTATCATCATCATCATCACTATTAGCGAGTATATGTATGCTATGACTCATAAGTGACTCAGAGGCAAAAGTCTCTCTTCAATTAAATAACTGAATTTTATTCTGAATGTTCCGTTATTTGTAATTTGGTATTCATCAACGATTTTTTTCCGTGCAGACGCAAATCCCTGACTGAAAAATCCCTGACTGACAAAACTAAGCAACCGTATAAACATTACGCAGCACAGAAACATGTTACTGCTGAAGAATATTCAATGTGTTTTTAACGATGCCGGTAACGCCTAAGATTATACATTGTCTGCGACAGATGAATGAGCATTGAGTATCCTTTGGTGGGGATAAAACCGCGAGGGGCAAAACGGAAGCACTAGGAGAAAAACCTCTCCCAGTGTCACTCTCTCCACCATAAATCCCTGGCCTGACATCGTACCAGGACCTCCGCTTTGTGCCTAAGAAGATTACGTTACAGCAGATTGTATATATAAAATAGCAGTTATCAATAGCCGTCCTCATGACTGCATATTTCTATTAAAATATAACCAATTACTTAATCATATCCAAATGGCGACTTTTTCGACCATATAGCTCATAATGGTCATACAATTATGTGACTAGTTATATTTTAATAAAATTACACAGCTGTGGGGGCGGCAAATAATAACCGTTATTTTATCCATTAGTCACATCGGAATGTTCCAATACAACCTTGAGGTTGCACTTCCTGTTCACCGCTGGACCTTCAAAGTTTAAGGGTAAAGATACAGAAACAGATAGTGATACACCACTACGCAGACATATACAATAGCTAGTGGCGGAGCACGATCACTCATGGAGTAAACATCGCGTATCCAAACCTTGGATAGGATACATATGATACTTCAAGGGGCTGACAGCCTTACCACCTTCATGAGGCGTTTATCGTGAAATATGGGAGCCTCAACCTCCTGGAAGCCTTAGGGCCTGTCCAGGCCTTTACAGGGATTGCTTTACCCTTAACTTCACCTTTACCTAATACTGCTAGATGTGTGGAGACAGCTTTTCAAATTTTTAAACGTTTTAGTAATTCACCTTATTTTAATCTGAATAATATTTAGTAATACTGTACATCGATTGACTATTGTATAATGGTGATAAAGCTTGTGTATTTATAATATTGTAGCTGAAGACTACAATATGTACACGAAACTTGCATCAGCGCAAGAACTAGCTTTGTGCCATAAGAAAAATTCCCGAAATCCAAATACGAAACAGGTGATGAAGTATGCAGTGCCCTATTCATAAGTGTCAGAACTGTACGTCTAAAATGAATATGTCCGGCGAATGTAATTAAAACTCCCCCAGAATCAAAATTCAGAAAAATCCGTTCCACGGTTCTCGAATTATTCCACGTATACAGACGGAAGGACGGGCGGGCGTAAGAGGATATTTTTAACAGGCACTTTGTCAGTTTTGCGAAAGCGCCTAAAATAAGTCTCGGTGATCGAGGATACGATTGGCTGCACGATCAGCATGCCAACTTTGAGGGGTTTCAATCTCGCAACAGCACAGTCTTACAGTCTTGCCTCTCTGTCACGAATTCGACTTTAGTCGTCCAAAAATACGATTTTTGTCCAAGTGTAGCAAGCTGTATCTAAAAAATATATGGTCCTCCAGTGTAATCATCATCTTCGTGTGTTGCGCCATGCGTTATCTCATTTTGACTTGTTCATGTCCGACTATTGTATGACAGAAATATTGGACTTTGGAAATGCATCGTATGTATGTAAAGCGACCCACAGGTTGCTGCAGTCACAGACGGAACACTTAACGACGCGATGTAACAAAGAGTTCCCGAAAACGAACCGATTGCATTGAATCTCCTCCATTCGGATGGCATACTAAGTGGTAATTTCCTTCACTAGACCCTACACTTAGAACAACAATCAGCGAAAACAGAAATGGAAACTGTAGTACCAGAGTAACTCATCTAGCATCTGTTAATACCTTTGGCAATTGATCGGATGTAACGTGACAGACGCGACTTGAATATGACAGCGTGATGCTGGTGGATATGTGCAAGCTAAATGTTTATCACGGTAATGCATGATCGTCATAAAGAACTGATGGAACTGTTAGTTATCGTCACGGATGGTAACAGACTCACACGAAATATTTTTGGTCTAATTTATTTCGAAATATCAATACTTACTTAAAATATAAAGGTTAAGTGTAGTGTCTACATTCTTTCTATAGCACAACGGAAATGTACTAAGTACAGAATATCAAGTACATCTAACTCAAATGAGCAGAACCCTTCTTGATTAGCCAACACGTCCTCAGCTATTCAAGAAATTCCCCGCATTATATGGAACCTGGAGGTTCATCACTGCATTCACTTCAGCCTGCCGCCTGTCCCTATCCTAAGCCAGATCAATCCAGTCCAAACCCACATAATTCTCTGAGATCCATTTTAATATTATCCTCACATATAAGCCTATGTCTTCCAAGTGGTCTCTGTCCCTCAGGTTTCCCCCATCACAACCCTGTATGCACCTCTCTTCCCCAAACGTGCTACACGTCTCCCCACCCAGAAAAACAAGTGTATGCACTTAACACAGCGAATGTCTTCCAGCAGAATGATTAACGGAGAATAGGAATAAATAATTGGAAACTGTTCCTTAAGCAGGACCTAGATATAACGCTCTATACTTGTAGCCGGGAAAACCCTGGGCCTAATCTCTGCGGAGTTAGTGGATATTCATGCTTTTATTCAGTCACTCTAGCGAATGCATGGATATTACTCCCGACCAGGTAGTGACGTTCGTTTCATTCCAAACCCTTACGCACAATCGCGCGCCATTCATAGTAAATAGCATTTGAACCTCACGTTAAAACACAGCCGGTGAATAATTCGGGAACCAGTACGCATCAGAATCTACATTTTGACATTTCTCTTTCCAGTAATGCCGCAAATGTGTAAATATCAAAATTCCCTTCACTCAAATGACGACTTACAAAGACCACAATATCCACAGCAGCCCCACCACCTTCATGAGAAAACTTGTTTGTTTTACCTCCTTTGACGTATAAAGTAGGAAATATTCTACTGTCGAATGACAGATGAGAACAAAAAGTTATCTCATATTCTCTCAATTCTAGTGCCAGTAGTAATACGCAGAAAATTAAGACACGTCGGTTGATGCGTTTACTTCTGGCCACTGCGAAGCCAAAACAGATAAAACAAGCAACTGTCACCTGGAACGTAGTTTGTAAACTCCACTGCAGTTGCAGGATGGATAGATATCGCACAAGCAAACCTGTAACAGAGTTCCGGAATAAACCCCACAGTAATGCTCGAATTATATCCAATTTGCGACCAGCGCCACATTTAAATCCCTGACATAAGACTGCTGACAACAGCCTATTTTGAGAAATGACAGTGAAGTGCTTTATCTTCTATTCGTAAGGCGGACTATCAGCAGGCAGGTTAACAACACATTTTTTGGGTGACACCGTCCCGTTGCTTATTTCTCTGCAAGGTGTTAATTATCCGACCAAACACAACCATATATATCTAGTAAATTAGTTTTTTATTATACACTGCAACATGTTTCGGCAGTCCAGATCAGCTGTCATCAGGTAGGTGTCAGATACACCGTGTGGACGTAAAGGAGAGAGGCCTGTCTTTACAGTGGAACGAGTTATAACAATATTATTCAAAAAAAAAAAAACGTAAAGTAATGTTAAAATTAATGCATAATTATGTTACAGAATTCCTTAGGTATAATCAATGTGAAACTGTAATATAAATGAGATAAAACACAAGGTAAAAGATGATAAAAATGATAAAAACAAATATAGACTGCATAGGCTTTTCCATTAATTTTTATCTTTTATCATTTTTATCATATTTTACCTAGTTTTTTAATCTCATTTACATTACATTATTGATAACTCTTAAGGAATTCCATAACATAATTATGCATTAATTTTAACATTATTTTACCGTTTTTTTTTTTTTGGAATTATGTTATAACTCGTTCCACTGTAAAGACAGGCCTATCTCCTTTATGTCCACACTTTGTATCTGACACCTACCTGATGATGACTAACTGGACAGCCGAAACATGTTGCAGTGTACAAAAATGATTAATATACTAGATCTGTATGGCTGTGTTTGGTCGGATAATTAACACCTTATTTACAACACATTTATTGAATTTTAACAACCACCGTTTGAGTCATGAGCTATTCAGCTGAACTACCTTCACAGAGCAGTCCTTCTCAAGACTCTGAGAGTTTCCAAGCTAGTCAAAATATTTCCAACATTTTATGAACCTCAAAGACAAAGTACCATATACACAACAGCTAGCCACAGGTCCCTATCCTGAGCCAGATGAATCCAGTCCACAACCTCCCATGTAATATTTGGAGGTTCATTTTAATAGTGTCATCCCACCCACACCTGTCTTCCAGTATCTCTCCTTCAGGTTTTATCACTAAAATCCTGAATGTCTCTCTCCTCTTCCTCGAGCACGCTACACGCTGCACTCATAATAATTATGCCTACCCTTATTTTATGAAATATTCATATGTTGGTATTTGATGTCCACATGTTTGAACCCAGTAACTTACTAAACTGATGCACTTTAATAGAACTTGGTAAGAATGTTTTGCCACCACTCCATCATTACATTTCTTAATTTTCTTGTCATTAACACCAACACGGCTGGCGTGCGCATGTCCGTGGGAGGGACATTTGAACAACTTAACACAAGCCATTATGTTTTCTGCAGTAATGCGTCTACAAAAATGAGGTATTAGGTTAATTTTTGTGTATAATGTTAGCTAACATGATATTTGAGTGAAAAATAAGTGTAACATCGCCTGTGCTTTTTAATAGGAATAAATAATGTTATACCATTTGAAGCAGGCACATGATATTTTGAATGGAGACAGCTCCTTAGTATACATACCTACAAATTCTGTACGAACCATTCTTTCCCTTGGTGTCTACTGCAAACACGACAATGATGCAAATCTTACACTGTATACTCATTAACTTAATATAATCAGATTCTATGTTAGTGGAAAATATACAATGAAACAGATCATTAAATGTCATAATTCCTGATGTACGATACCAGATAGCTTCATCATATAAAGCAGACTATTTTCTACAAGCAAGTGTAACAGGATTTTCCTAGAACTTCCTGTTATTCCTTACCTGTAAAAAGATGCCTACTGTGCCATATACTGAACAAAAGTATGTTCTCTGAAGCACTGTTTCATGCCTAATCCTCAACCAGCACTAAATTACAAACACTGACCAGAAGTCCCACATCTGCAGGATTGACTAACTTACCGCACTGGACAGTACCTTTATTGCACAATTTGATGATCAACAGAAAAAATTACCAAAATTTATTGTTAAGAAAGTAATACACATACAGTACACACAAAGCACCATAAATGGAAATTCAAAAAAGTATTTTAACATGCTATGCATGTTAAATATGTACCCCATTTTTTGCCCTGTACAGTACATACTGAAATGATGCTCAACTCTGTGCCAAAAGTTAACATGCTGCAGTGTTAATTAATACCCGAATGACATGAAGATAAACCAATTGTTGTGTTCCAATATGAGGGAGTGCCACCACACATCCAAAATGAGGTGACAGCATTCTTGAATAAGCAGCTGCCTGAGTAATGGTTCAGACAATGGGAGTCCAGCTGTGACCTCCCTTGACTTCTTCCTGTAGGGCCTTGTGAAAGATGAGATTTCCTTTCTGCCAACACGCCAATGTTTAAAACCCTAAACAACCTGACAGAATGACACTGAACTGCAAGTGAACACAATGAATAGCCTTTATTACAGAACATTTGGCATGAAGCAGAACATCATCTTGCTGCATGCAGGGCATGCAGCAATACTGAACTGAATATGATATGATATGATATGATAACTAACAAATATTTTGAGTTATTATTTACAATGCTGTGTGTTTAATTTCTGTGTGGCTATTGTTTTGCAATTATCAATAATTTTTCATAATCACATTATTCAAAATCAGTCTGCATTTTAGTCTGCATAACGTCCTTAACCCAACATACATTCACTGGATGATAAGAGTGATTTTTCTGCCTTTTCACAACACTGTGGGAATCTGAAAGCAATCATTTTTCACATCCTTTATCAAGTTAGCTCTATGCCAGGAACCCTTCTTAAATTATTTTAAGCTCCTACACAAGCTTCTAATACTCCTGGTTTAATATATGCTCTAAATTAATCAATTTTACCTTCTAAATATTCCCACTCAGTTCCTGAAACTTCTATTGGTTTCACATCTTGCACTGTCCAGGTCTGATTGCCAATAATTTTCATCAGATACTGTAACCATTCCAAATTAGCTTGCTACTGTAATCCAAAATTCTTAACACCCATCTTCAAATTATGCTTACACTGCTTCATTTGAAATTACCTACAATCTTTTTAGCTGAGATCTTCATTTTCTCTCTAAATATTGTCGAAAAATGTCCCATTCTCTCTCTAAAGCTACAAACCTGTCAGAGATTTTAACCTGACACTGTTCTATACATTCCACATTGTTTAGTTTCTTGGGATGAGATATCTTCACATCAAAATTCTGTAATTCTCATTTCTTTACTGATAATCTCTCCCACTGTTTGCAATAACCAGATGGTGATCACTATCACAGTCAGCTCCCCTGAAAGACTGCACATGATGGATAAATGAATGTCAGCTCATATCAATCAATATTTGATAAAACAGTTTTCCAATCAGAAGAGGTCCCAAGTGTATTTATAAATGTTTTAAGCAGGAACATTTTGTGCCTGACAACTAGATTTTTTGATGTGGCAAAGCATAGTACTGTAATAACATTACCATTATTAGTTTCATGTAAACTATGGGCTTGAAAAGATCGTCTCTCCCTGATTTCTGTTGAAATCTCCTAACTGAATTTTCATGTGATGCTTAAGGAAACGATCAGCGGAAAAATTTAAAGTTGAGAGACGTGCATTCAGAATAATAATATCACACCAGCAACCTCTTAGCATTACATACATCTTATCACTAACGAACCCTACTCTTATGTGACTCCTTTATGTAAAAAGCATATTCTTCTAATCACAGTCTTTCTTATGCAAATGTCAATTGTGATCCTCACATACTGCACATCAATCTTACAAAGACGGATGTCAAACTCAAGTCATGGTAGTAAAACTATTGCAACTGGTACACAGAAAATGTCACAATCAAGTATTAGTTACCAAGGTTCCAGTCTTTTTGGGATGTGAATCTAAGTCTGCGCTCTTTTGGGATTTTACACAGTATTGAATGGCAGTTTGTTACTGATGTTTTGGGACAGCCTATGGGTCCCATCTTCAAGGGTCAAGCAATTACTTCTTCCTGGACTGCTTGACCCTTGAAGATGAGGCCCATAGGCTGTCCTGAAACGTCGGCAGAAACTACCATTCCACACTGTAATATCCCAAAACAGTGCAGATCTCACTCACACCTGACAGAAGCCTGAAATCATGCATTACCCTATGTCAATTGGTAAATACTTACCGGTGTTTTTCTTTGGGCTGCTTACATCCAGAATAAAAGGGCAGCAAGCTCCTCTGACATGTCAGTCACTAATAACCAACTGACATGGCACCATATCCTAGAAGACTTGATTCATCATCAATACCACAGTGAGAATCTCACATATCACAACATAAATATGTTAGAGTAGGTTCTAAAGCATTCATGTGTATGTAACACATATATAAAATTAGCTCTATTATACCCCAAATGATCTAAATATTATAAAATTCACAACATTCAGTATCCTTCTGTGAAGGTGTACACAATGAATGCAAAGCAAAGTAATGACTATTTAATTTTCCAGTTGTATTCTCAAACAAATGTTACAACTGCTGGTGTGCACAAAAGTTTTTCTCTAGAAGATCTTGATGATATTATGAGGTCTTAATGGACCACGGGCCTGAATCAGTTACTAAAACTCCTCAGAGTTCTAAACATTAGATGAAAATCTCTCTGAAACTCTGTGCAGTCCAACACCTATATATTTTAGTGTTGCTATCCCTAAAACTGCAAAGTCACATTCCCTTGAAAGTTACAATTTCTTAAACATGGCATTTCATATATATGTTCTGGTATTGCCATTAAACACTATGTATTTTGCAAATATTTATTTAAAGACTTAACACAGATATTGATTTTGAACATATTTTATGAGTTTCTAGGTAAAACTTTATATTACTTCCAACTCCCAGATTTGCTTGTGTTCCAAACTAAAGCACACAGCTTTAAACTGCCTGCTTGCAATGAAAGCTGTATGTCATTAATGTGAGCTGAGACTGCCCTTGATACCATTGTGTTGCATACTTCTTTGACATTCATGAATTTGTGCAAGGTGAACAGAAACACAAACCTCACACAAGGGTATAAACCCAAGGTACAGAAACATATTACTACAGTTAATCAATGCGGGTGAATTTCGTGAATGGGGACCAGAATATAAACCCTGCAAAAGTGTACAAACGTCATGACCTAAAATCATGTCTACAAACTACATTTTAAAATATTAATGAAAGTTGTCATTCTGAGTAAACTTGTTAAGTACATGTAATATACCACTCAGTCAATAAAATATCAAACATAAACCCTAACAAATAAGGAAACTGCACTTTACAAAAATCATGTCCTGAATACAATGTAGTCTCTTCAGTTTTAAGTGTCATAGGCCCAACAAGTACTCTGTTATACATGTAGACGTGTTAAAACAACGTATACACAGTTCAGAAAAGGCTTGTTTTTAACTATGAAGCCAGTAAACAACATATATGTAACCACAAATGAAATATTAAAGTGTGTTTAAGAAGTAAGTATAAATTAAATTTAAAAATGTATATGTCTACCATATACAATTTAATACATATTCCAAAACACAACCTCTTACAAAACTGTACAACAATGTGTAACAAGCCATTTCTGACTATACTGTATAATAATGTAAGCATGATCCCCCTACTGAAGATCTGTGTAGGCCCAAGTATAAACTAGTTCAATTACACATTCACGGTGGGTTCAGGTCAATCTTCTGAGTAGTAGGAGACAAACACCACATCACCACCAACATTGATAAGACACTGACCCTAGAACCAAAGAAGCTCAATAAATACAGATATAACAGAAAAAATGCAATGCAGGGGGAAAAAAAGGAAAGAATGCCAGTTTAAAGAAGACATCCTTGTGTTTTTAAATGATTAATAAGTAAATAAAAACCACCATCAAACACAAAAACATTTTTTGTGATACAACATGCTGTTACAAGCCAGTTACATTTCTTGGTCCTACCAGACCATCATCAGGCTACATACAAGAAACTTGAAAAGATGGTAAAAATTTAAATATTTATTTATACAAATACAGTTCTGTGTGAAGGTAGTTTTCATTAATTAATTAATCAATTAATGGAAAGAGCACACAAATTCACTGGCACACTGGACAGCTGAAGGACTAATATTCATAACAAGTTTCATAAAATATCTCAATTGGTTTAAAAATTTGGAAGACAGTAGGGCATTATACCATACACATATTTTCCTATAAACAGAGTAAGTCAAAACTCATTTTCTACAAGCCATTGCATCTCAGGAGAATGTCTAGGACAATATGTGAGCAAGCATTACATTCAAGTGGTGATACAGTATTTGAGATGCTCTGTATATGACAAAATGTGCCTTGTACCTGTCAAGAACAGCCGTCAGTCAACTATGTGGATTAAACTGAAGGTGGCAGAACAATGACAGAAATTAAAACTGGAGAGGAACAGCCCGCATTCTGTTATACAGAATTATTCCAGTCTGACTCCTATTTTGGGTACAAGTATCCTATACGCATGTTACCCTTACAAATTTCATCCCTCACTAGTTTTGATGTCTACTAGAGACAAAATTAGAGCTGCAGTTCACATAGTGGTGACTATGAAAATTATTCTTATGTATCAGAACAATAACTCAACTATCGTTCTACATGTTATGTTCTATACATATTTGCATAATTGTACTTTAACTATTTTTATGTTGATTTTCAGAGTTCCTAATCGCTGCATCTCTACATCAGTCTTAGAAGGAACAGTTTAAATTTCACGTGGTGTAAAAGATATCAATATACAAAAGTTTACAACAATTTTAAATCTTGTCTAATACACAATTATGTGATGTACATACTCCCTGATGATGAATCCATTGGGATTGAATTTTAAAATAAATAACATAAATATAGTTTTAATATAAAATAACACTAATATGAGTTCTTCTTCTTAGTATGGCTCTACAACTCTTAGTGCAGAGTTTTGGCCTTCCCAACCACTTCCTTCCATCTTCTTCTATCCTGGACAAGAGTCTTCCAGTTTGGCACTTTTAACCTCTGTATATCTTTTTTAACATCAT